>Ga0079997_118017_pt1:0-130000 | contig 175047 bp, 139 predicted proteins | sample PerSpoCPS_CMetaG_FD_69200 | JGI IMG/M metagenome (GOLD analysis project Ga0079997, IMG submission 69200) | Archaeal communities from Yellowstone National Park, Wyoming, USA - Perpetual Spouter C (PS_C) MetaG (SPADES assembly) (version 2) | ecosystem: Environmental > Aquatic > Thermal...
TCAGGAGTAGAACGAGGGGGCTGGTGACCTGCCGAAGCAGCAGCGTCAGCGCATCGGAGCGTTTGCGCTCGCCGAGCACGTTTGGCCCGATGCGGGCGAGACGTTCGGCGGCGGTATCCGCTGCAAGACCTCCGGACGACGATTGAAGTGCCGACAGCACGTCCGCAGCCGGCATGCTCCAGAACGTACGTAACTCATCCGGCATTGCCAAGGTTTTATCCATCTTCGTGGCACTCAGAAACTTCGACACACTCATCGAGGTCGGTCCATATTTTGTTTCAAATCCCTCACCTTACGCAGCGAGTTGAGCAGGGTTGAGTTGCCGTAGGGCAGCCGTAAGAGTGAATAGCGCGCACATAGAGTTTGGACGTGAGCGCAAAATGATTGAGTTTGGTGTTGCCTTTAAGCAGTTCGAGTTTGATGTAACCACACAAAGCCGCAAAGAAATGGTTGGTCTGGGTCGTCACGGTTTGAGGGGGCGACTTCTCCAACGAGGCATTCTGTTGGAGCGACTTGTGAGAGAGTTCCACGTTCCATCGTTTGTGATAGATGGTGGCCATCCCGTCACCATCCACGGTGGTCTCGCTGGTGACCAGATAGTGAATGCCTGTCGAACCCTCTTCGTTGGTGAAGACTCGTTTGAGGAGCAGCAACGGAAATCTCACCCCTTCCAGATACACCCTGACAGGTTTCATCGCTTCCCGTTGCGGCGTGTCCACTCGCGGGTAACGTCCCTGCCGCTTGGCTTTCTCACTCAAGGCCACTTTGCGATTGGCTTTCAGCCGTCTGACGAACTCCTTTCCGAGGGTGAGTTTGACAAAATTCATGTTTTCCGCCGATGCATACCAGACTGCGCTTGAGCACATATTTGAACGGAATTCGGTTTCTCACGGCCTGGTCGAGGAGATCGCGATAGATTTCGTTCTTGCTCTTGTCGGAGCGGCGCTTTTGCTTGCCATCTTTCGGGTCGGTGTAGCGTTCGCTTTTGCGCACGATCTCAACCCCCCACCGGCAGCCGTATGCCCCGACTGTGGGACAGGGGACACCCTCGCGTTTCGGTCATCCGCGTCTCAGTTGAGCGCTGAGATGGGGCGGCCTTCCGCATCCAGGATCTCGAGCGGCCCATACTGAGCCAGAATATCACGGATGCGCTGCGCATCTCCGACGGCGACGATCTGCACGCGCGTGAGATCGAGATACTTTTGCGCCACCCGCTGCACATCGCGAGCCGTGACAGCAGAAACCTTTTGCGGATACGTGTCCCAGTAATCGGCCGGCAGGTTGTAGATCCTCTGCGTGATGATATTTTGCAACAGCTCCTGAGGATTCTCCAGCGAGAGGGCGAAGCGTCCCACAAGAGCGCGCTTGGCGTTCTCCAGCTCTTCGGTCGGAACCAACTCCTCGCGCAGCCGCTGCAGCTCGAAGAAGAACTCTCGCATCGCCCCTTCGGTCACCTCGGTTCGGACTTCAGCTCCCGCACTCCAAGTGCCGCGGAACTTCGAGCTGGTGAAGGTGCTGTACGCCCCGTAGGTATACCCCTTGTCTTCCCGCAGATTCAGGAAGAGGCGTCCGGTGGGTCCTCCTCCGAGGATGCGATTCGCCACAAGCAGGGCGAAATAATCCGGATCCGTGCGCGTGATCCCCAGCACGCCCAGTTGCACGACGGTTTGCACCGATCCCGGCCGGTGCACGAGATAAACTCTCCGCTCTGAGGGCGGCACCGCTGAAGGGATCGTCACGCGCGGGGGTTCAGCCGGCTCCCAATCGCCGAAGAACCGCTCGATCTTGGGAAGAAGCTCGGTGAGCGTCACATCGCCGACGACGGCCAAAAAGGCATTGTTCGGACGATAGTGCGTCGCGTGAAAGCGAGCGAGGGCTTCCGAGGTGAGCCGTCGAAGAGAGTCCGCGGGAGGTATCGTCCATCCGGCCGGATGCTCTCCATAGAGCGCGCGATTGAGCCGCTCCTGAGCCAGGAGCTGGGGGATCGTCCGTTGAAGCTGCAGTTGCGCGAGCATCCGCGTCTTGTACCGCTCCACTTCTTCGGGCGGGAACGTGGGATTTCGGATGATATCGGCGAAGAGATCGAGCACGTCGTCGAGGTCCTCGACCAATCCGGAGATGCTGACGACGCTCGTCAGCGAAGAGAAATCGCTTGTAGCGCTCAGCGTCGCTCCGAGCGTATCCAACTGTTCGGCGATCTGCCGACTCGTGCGCCGCTTCGTCCCTTCGCGCAGAAGCGTCGCTGTGAATTGTGCCAGACCGCGCTGATCGGGAGGATCGGCCAATCCGCCGCTCAAGACCACCATGTGCATCGAGAACGTCGGCGTGCGGTGGTCTTCAAGGAGTATGACCTCCAGTCCGTTTTTGAGCTTTGCCTCCCGAGGCCGGGGCAGACGTACGCGAAGGATATCGCGCGCGATGGGCGCCTTGCCCTTGATCACCACGCCCTTCACGGATGGACCGGGCAGTTGTGGCCCGCCTGGACCTTGTGCCCTCCCCCAGGAACAGAAGAGCACACATATCGCCCACAGCGAAAGGATCTGCGTCCGAGTGCGCATCATAGTTTCCCCTCCTGACCGGATGTCGGCAGCGCCATGGCCTTTGGGATCGTGATGACAACGGCGCGATTCTTCGGGCGCAGATACCGCTGGGCCACGCGCTGCACGTCCTCTTTGGTGACGGCCATGATCCGATCGAGCCGCGTGTTGATCAGCTGCGGATCATTGTAATAGACCGCATACTGGCCGAGCAGGATAGCGCGCGAGAGCGAGCCGGCAATCGCCGCGATGAACGCACGACGCGCCGTTTTCTTCGCTTTCGTCAGCTCCCAATCGGCGATAGGCTCGCGCTGCACCCGCTCGATCTCTTCGGCGATGATCGCTTCGACGTCTTCCACGTTCTTCCCCGGTCGCAGAGTCGCCGTGATATAAAACCCCCCGGGACCGCGCTTCTCGTCCACGAATCCCGAGACGCTTGTCACCAGCTCCTTCTCCCGCACGAGCTTTTGATAGAGCCGCGAGCTTTGTCCGCCGTGGAGGACATTGGCCAGAACCTGAAGAGCGTAGAAATCCGACGTGTTCCCCGGCACGGTCTTGTACGCGATGTCCAAGCGCGGCAGCCGCGCCAGCGGGTCCTCGACCGTCGCGCGTCGTTCGGCTGTCAGTTCGGACTCGGTCACCTCAACCGGCGGCGGATCGGGCTGCCGAGGGATTCCCCCGAAATACTTTCGGATCTTCGCCAGCGCTTCCTCCGTCTTGAAAGCTCCCACAAGTGTCAGCACGGCATTGTTCGGCGCATAGTAGGTGCGGAAGAATTCGCGGACATCGTCCAGTGTCGCCGCATTGAGGTCCTCCATGGAGCCAATGACCGAATGCTTGTAAGCGAAGCTATCGTAGAGCAATTCCTGCATCTTCTCTCGGCTTCGCCCATAGGGCTGATTGTCCACACCAAGCCGACGTTCCTCCTGCACGACCTGTCGCTGGTTGTCGAGGTTCTGCTGACTGACATCGAGACTTCGCATGCGATCGGCCTCCAGAAACAACACGAGATCGAGCTGATTGGCCGGAACCGTCTGAAAGTAGTTCGTGCGCTCCTCATTGGTCGTTCCGTTCATCGTCCCGCCGGTATTGAAGATCAGGAGGAAGTGTTCGCCTTTGCCGACGTTTTCCGAGCCCTGGAACATCATGTGCTCGAAGAGATGAGCGAATCCCGTCCGTCCCGGCCGTTCATTGCGCGATCCCACATTGTAGGTGACGCACAGCGAGACGACCGGTGCGCTATGATCCTCGACCAGGATCACCCGCAGGCCGTTGTCCAAGCGCACGTCTGTGAGGGCAACCCGGACCGGCTTCGACCCCTGGGCTGCCGCTGTGACAGCGAATGAGAGGATGGTTGCGACAAGGCGAAGCGTTCTTATACGCATTGGGTATCCCTCCTTGCCGGGCGTTCCGAGCCCGGCTTCGACGATCACATCCCTTCCTGTGAAAGTCTCCCCTCATTGATCCGAGCCAAGCATACTTACGCCTGAGGCAGTGGGCAAGTTCCCCGACCCGATGTGGTATAATCAGCGCGCCGGAGGAGAGCGATGGGCGAGATCACGTGGACAGAGATTGAGCAGGCGCGCGCCGAGCTTCCGACCTTTATTCGGCAGACGCCACTGCTGAAGAGTGAAGAGCTGTCGGCTGCGCTCGGCCATCCGATCTGGTTGAAGTGCGAGAACCTGCAGGTCACGGGCAGTTATAAGGCCCGCGCGGCATTTACCGTGCTCCACCGCTTGGGCGAGGACGCGCGGCGCCGCGGCGTCGCGCTCACTTCATCGGGGAATTTCGCCGCAGCTTTCGCCTATATGGGCCGCCGGCTGGGCATCTCCACCGTCCTGGTGATGATGCGCCGAACGTCACCCTTCAAGGCGGAGCGCACAGCTCGCTTCGGCGGGGAGATCGTCTGGTGTGAAGACCGCTTCGAAGCGCGGTTTGAAATGCTACACCGACTGCAGGCCGAGCGCGGTCTCATCGCCATTAACCATCTGGAGGATCCCCATGTCGTCATCGGGCATGGGACGATCGGAGCGGAGATCCTGGAGCAACTCTCCGAAACGCCGACGGTCCTCGTGCCCATCAGCACCGGAGGGCTGATCGCCGGCGTTGCGCTTGCTCTGAAGGAACGGAATCCCCGCGCCTCCGTCATCGGCGTTCAACCGGAAGGCTCTCAGGCCACATATCTTTCGTTCAAAGCCGGGACGATCGTCACGATCCCAGAGGTCCGTACGATCTGCGACGCCTTAACGGCCACGCGTCCGGGAACGCTCATGTTCTCGCTCATTCAGCGATATGTGGACGATATCGCGCTGGTCTCTGACGAGGAGGTCGCAGAGGCCGTCGCTTGGCTCGCGCGCGAAGAGAAGCTCGTTGTCGAGCCTTCAGGAGCCGTCGGTGTCGCTGCCCTGCGTTCAGGGCGGGTGAGTCCCAAGGGCCCAACTGTTGTCCTCCTGAGTGGGGGAAATGTCGCACCGATCCAACTGGCGGAGATCCTCACTTCCAGCCAGTGATCCGGAAGATGGTGTGAGCGCAACGATCCCGGGAGGGAACGATCCTGATCGGAAGTCGGAGAGAAGAGCCTCGGGCTGTGTAAGAAATGAGCCCTTCGGCAAACAGGTGATAACATGAGGTCGTCTATGAACGAGCATGCGCCAGAAGTGAAGATTCCTATGCGCGTTCACGAGGCCATGGTCCGGCACCGGGGACAAGGGTTCTTCGAGCACGTAGTGACGGTGCTTGCTGAGTTGCTCAATATCCCACTGGTTCTTCTGGGCCGATGCGAAGAGGGAAGGGAGCAACTGCGGATCCTGAGCTTGTATCGCAACGGTCTCGTTGAGTGCGGTGGAACTCTTCCCATACCGGGAACGGTGATCGAACGGATCCTCGATGAGGGGCATCCCTACGGCTGTAGGCAGAAAGCGTGGATGCTCTTTCCGCAGGATGAGATCCTTCAGACGTGGAAAGCGGAGAGCTGCTGGGGAGTACCTCTTGTGAGCCATAGAAACGGCGAAGTCCTTGGCGTCCTAGCCCTTTATGCCACTGAACCCCGGAGCCTCACTCGGGCCGAGTCCGCCATGGTGGACGTCATTGGATCATGTGTCGCCGGGGAGTTGGAGCGAAGCCTCCAGGAGGAGGCCATTCAAGAGCTTCGGCGGAGGCTGCTTCATGCTCAGCGGATGGAATCGCTTGGAGCGCTGACGGCCGGCGTGGCCCATGATTTCAACAATCTGCTCACGGGTATCCTGGGCTTCACGGAGTTGGCGCTCACGCACCTGGGACCCCCACAAGGGGATACGGATGAAATCGCCCTCTGTCTGCGCCAGGTTCTCACCCTGAGCCGTCGAGCGCGCGACCTGGTGCAGCATTTACTCCTGCTGAGCCGTCCGGAGGGAGCCTCCAAGCGGCCCTGTTCGATGCACGCTCTGCTACGGGACTTCGCCGCGGTGCTGCGTCGCATGATTCCAGAGAACATCGAGATGGAGCTCGAGCTCGCTCCTGGAGAGATCATCGTGGATGTAGAGGCGACTCACTTTCAGCAAGTTCTGCTCAACCTCGTTGTCAACGCGCGCGATGCTATGCCGCAGGGTGGGCGCCTGCGCCTTCACACCAAGCGTATAGTTCCCGAAGTTTTTCCTGTTCCTTCTCGCACACGTGTTCATTCGCGCCCTTATGCCTGCCTGACTATCAGCGACACCGGAACGGGGATCGCCCCCGATATCCTGCCCCGCATTTTCGAGCCTTTCTTCACGACGAAAGAAGCGGGAAGGGGCACAGGTCTTGGGCTGGCGATCGTTCAGGAGATCGTTCACTCCTACGAGGGATGGATCGAGGTCGTAAGCGAACCCGGCCGTGGGACGAGCTTTCACATTTTCTGGCCTATTGCCGAGGAATCGAGCACGGACGCGGAAGCGGAAGAGGAAGACAAGGTCCCTCAAGGAGGGGGCGAAACGCTGCTTGTGATCGAAGACGATCCGGTGATCTTGAAACTCGGACGCGAGCTCCTCAAACGGCTCGGCTATCGCGTCCTCACAGCGCAACGGGGTCCGGAAGCCCTTGAAGTCTACGCTCGACATCGGGAGGACATTCGGCTGGTCCTTTTGGACCTCGTCCTGCCGGAAATGAGTGGGGAGCAGGTGCTCCGGGAGTTACGTCGGATCGCTCCAGAGGTGCGGATTCTCGTGATGACGGGCTATGGATCGAAGGACCGGCTCGCGGATTTCCCTTGGGAAATGGCCGATGGGCTCTTGCTCAAGCCTTACGATATCCGCTCGCTCGCACAGGCCGTGCGTCGGTGTCTTGATGGGGGAGCTTCTATCTCCTAAGCGAGCGCCCTACTGCGGATAGATCACCAACGTCTGACCAGGCTTGATGAGGTCGCTCGAGAGACGATTCCACCGGCGAAGATCGGTGAGGCTCACATCGTACCGAGTAGCGATCTCACTGAGCGTGTCCCCGGGACGCACGCGATGGGTGAGGCGACGCCGATGCCGGGCAGCAAGAGAAGCTCTCGAGGAGCTCGACTTCCTCACCCGATCCGAAGGGAGAGTGAGGACTAGTGTCTGGCCGGCGCGCAATCTCGCCCGTGGGCTCAGGCCGTTAAGGCGCGCGACCTCGCGAACGGAGATGCCATAGCGGGCGGCAATGCGCGAGAGCGTATCGCCCGGACGCACATGCACCGTCACGCGCACCAGTGAGAGCCGCACCAGCTCAACTCCCGGTACTCGCTCCGGAGGCCGGCGTTGTGCCACAGGAACGATCAGTCGCATGCCTGCCGAAAGCCTCGCCGCTGTATCCAGATCGTTCACCCGCGCGATCTCCTCGGCGCTCACGCGGTGCTCTTCGGCGATGCTTTGAAGCGTCTCTCCCTCCGCGACGCTATGAATGCGCCAGGCCTCCCGCTGTCCGACAGGCACGCGTGCCAGAAGCGCGCTCAATTGCTCGCCCGTTCCCACCGGCACACGGACCGCGTAGGTTTCGCCGAGCGGAATGTATCCGCGCTTCAGCTCCGGATTGAGGTCTCGAAGATGCTCGGGCGTCGTGCCCACAGCCTCGGCGATCAGTCGCAGATCCACAGGTCCTTCGACCGGCACGGTCTCATATTCGAGCGTCGGCTCCGGCTCGAGATCGGTGAAGCCATAGCGAGTCGGATTCTTGGCGATGGCAATGATCGCCAGGATGATCGGGACATAATTGCGGGTCTCGGCCGGCAGGAGCCGATTCCGATGCAAATACCAGAAATCGGCATATCCGGAAGCCGCAATCGCCCGATCCACGGTCGCCTCTCCGCAGTTATAGGCGGCCAGGGCCAGAGACCAATCGAGGTATCGCTCGTAGAGGAACTTCAAATAGCGGGCAGCCGCCCGCGTTGGTTGCTCCAAGCCCGAGCGTTCGTCGAGCCACTGTGTCTGTCGCAATCCGTACTTCGCTCCCGTCCCCGGGATGAATTGCCAGATCCCCTGCGCATTCATAGGAGAGCGCGCATGGGGGCGCCAATTGCTCTCCGCCTGAGCCAGCCAGACAAGATCCAGCGGGACACCTTCCTCTTGAAAGATACGCCGCGCCATCTCCAGATATCGCCCGGCGCGCCGCAGCCCGAGCTCCATTGTCGCCCGGCCTTTGGGATTTCGTGTGAAATAGTGGATGAACTGTCGGACCTCCGGCGTGATCGTCACCGGGAAGTCGAGGGCAATCTCCTCGGTCTCGCGCTCGCCTGCCTTGATGTCTTCTTCTCCCAACTCGATCTTCGCCAGCTCTTCAAGCAGCGAGGGCTCGTACTGTTGGCGAAACTCTGCTCCTTGCAGGGCGGCTTCGAGCTGATAGGCGTGGATCCGTCCGATCAAGGAGCGGTAGTACGCCCATAGTCCTGGGTCGGCGGATACATTCACGCGGGCCTCGAGAATTGTATCCACGGCGCGATCGAACATCTCTCGCGTGCGCACGAGATCCCCTCGGCGATAGGCAGCTTCCCCCTGTCGAAAGAAGGATTCGGCGCGCTGTATGAGGGCGCGCAGCTGAGAGTCTTGCGCCGAGAAGGAGGAGGTCTCCGCGGGCGCTGTCTCTTGTGAGGCAGAGGCTTCAGGGCTCTGGTCCTCCCCGGCCGACACAGGAACACCTGAGAGTGAAAGGAGGCCAAGCTGTATCCCAATGAGTCCGCTGAGGATCCGTTGCCACATTGTCCTCACTCCTGCATCAGCATCGCACCTCGAGAAAAAAAGACAACAACCGGCGCTTCGACATTCTTCACGGCAGCGCCACTAGATAGCACAAAATGCCAGGGGTTGTCAACCGGGAATGTCACGAACACCCTGGTCTTGCCGGCTCGCGCGAGGATGCGCCATACTACTCCTTTCACGAACAGGGCCATGCCGAAGCGGACGGATATCGAGAAGATTCTCATTATCGGATCGGGACCGATCGTCATCGGACAGGCGTGCGAGTTCGACTATTCGGGGACGCAAGCCTGCAAGGCGCTGCGCAGCGAGGGATACACGGTCATTCTTGTGAACTCGAATCCGGCGACGATCATGACCGATCCCGAATTCGCTGACCGGACGTACATTGAGCCGTTGACGGTGGACGTCCTCACCGCGATCATCGAGCGGGAGCGGCCCGATGCGTTGCTGCCGACCGTTAGTGGGCAAACGGGATTGAATCTGGCGGTCGCACTGGCCGAACGCGGAGTATTGGACGCATACGGTGTGCGATTGATCGGCGCGAACTTGTCGGCGATTCGCATTGCGGAAGATCGGCGGCTCTTCAAGCAGGCGATGGAGGAGATCGGCCTGGAGATGCCGCGCGCCGGCTTCGCCTCTTCGCTGGAGGAAGCGTGGGAGGTCGCGGCCGGTCTGGAATATCCCATCGTCATTCGTCCGAGCTTCACGCTCGGGGGGACAGGCGGTGGGATCGCCTATAACGATGAGGAATTCCGAGAGATCGTCGAGCGGGGGCTTGAGACCTCGCCCATCCACAAAGTTCTCGTAGAAGAGTCCATCCTCGGATGGAAGGAGTATGAGTTGGAGGTCATGCGCGACCTCGCCGACAACGTCGTCATCATCTGCTCGATTGAGAACTTCGATCCGATGGGAATTCACACGGGGGATTCGATCACCGTCGCGCCGGCGCAGACGCTCACCGATCGAGAGTATCAGCGCCTGCGCGATGCGGCCATTGCCGTGATCCGGAAGGTGGGGGTGGAGACAGGCGGTTCCAACATCCAATTCGCCGTCCATCCGAAGACTGGTGAGTTGCGCGTCATCGAGATGAATCCTCGCGTCTCCCGCTCCTCCGCTCTCGCCTCGAAGGCGACGGGATTCCCTATCGCGAAGATCGCGGCCAAGCTCGCCGTCGGATACACGCTCGATGAGATCCCCAACGATATCACGCGGAAGACGCGGGCGAGCTTCGAGCCCACCATTGATTATGTCGTCGTGAAGATCCCGCGATGGGCGTTCGAGAAGTTCCCGGCGGCTGATCCTACGCTGACGACGCAGATGAAGTCCGTGGGAGAGGTCATGGCTATCGGACGGACGTTCAAGGAGGCGCTCCTGAAGGGGCTTCGATCGTTGGAGACCGGTCGCCTCTTCCGTTTTGATCACGAGGTGTCGGAGGACGAGCTGCGGCACCGGTTGCGGGTCCCAACGCCCGAGCGCATCAACTACATTCGTTACGCTTTGGACCGCGGATGGAGCATCGAGCAGGTTCACGAGCTGACCCAGATTGATCCCTGGTTCTTGTCGCAGCTTCGCGAGATCATCGAAGAACAACGGCGCTTGCGCACCAAGACGCTCGCGACAGCGACGCGCGAGGATCTGCGGCGCGCCAAACGCCTGGGCCTCTCGGATGCGCGTCTGGCCGATCTCTGGGGGACGACCGACGGGGCCGTGCGTCAAAAGCGCCTGGAGCTCGGCCTTCGCCCGGTCTTCAAGTGCGTGGACACCTGCGCGGCGGAATTCGAATCCTATACGCCCTATCTCTATTCGACCTACGAAGAGGAGGACGAAGCTCCGCCCACGTCTCGGCGCAAGATCATGATCCTGGGGAGCGGCCCCAATCGCATCGGGCAGGGCCTCGAGTTCGACTACTGCTGCTGTCACGCGGCCTTCGCCCTGCGTGAGGACGGATATGAGACGATCATGGTCAATTGCAATCCCGAGACGGTTTCGACCGATTACGACACGTCCGATCGGTTGTATTTCGAGCCGCTCACGTTCGAAGATGTCATGAATATCTACGAGCGGGAGCGCCCCGATGGGGTGATCGTGCAATTCGGGGGGCAAACGCCCCTCAATCTCGCCATGAAACTCTGGCGCGCGGGCGTGCGCATTATCGGCACGTCACCCGAATCCATAGATCTGGCCGAGGATCGCGAGCGTTTCGGTCATCTCCTGCGCGAGCTGAATATTCCGCAGCCTGAGAGCGGAACGGCGACAAGCGTCGAAGAGGCCAAACGCATCGCGGCGCGCATCGGATACCCTGTTCTCGTCCGACCGAGTTACGTGCTCGGGGGCCGCGCCATGGTGATCGTCTATGATGAGCGCGCGTTGGAGCGGTACATGCGGGATGCCGTCGAAGCCTCTCCCGCGCATCCCGTTCTGATTGACCGTTTCCTGGAGGATGCCTTTGAAGTGGATGTGGACGCGCTCGCCGATGGCACGCGGTGTGTGATCGCGGGGATTCAGGAGCATATCGAGGAGGCGGGGATTCACTCCGGCGATAGCTCGTGCGTGCTCCCGCCGTACATGATCCCGGCCGAACACCTGGAGACGATTCGCCGGTACACGCGACGTTTGGCCGAGGCCTTGCACGTCATCGGCCTGATGAATGTCCAGTACGCCATCAAAGACGGAACCGTGTATGTCCTCGAAGTGAACCCGCGAGCTTCGCGCACCGTCCCATTTGTGAGCAAGGCGACGGGCGTCCCGCTCGCCAAGATCGCGGCTCTGCTTATGGTCGGCCATCGGCTGGACGAGTTTCGTCTCCCCGACGAGCTGAAAGTCGATCGGTTTTATGTCAAAACGCCCGTCTTTCCCTTCGCACGGTTTCCCGGCGTGGATCCGATTCTGGGACCGGAGATGCGCTCGACAGGGGAGGTCATGGGAGTCGCCTCGACGTTCGGCAGTGCCTTCCTCAAGGCCCAATATGGGGCCGGAACCCATCTCCCGCGCCAAGGGACGGCCTTCATCAGCGTCAACGATAATGACAAAGCCAACGTGATCCCTATCGCGCGACGCCTGCAGGAGCTTGGATTCGAACTGATCGCCACGCGGGGGACGCGCGATGCCTTGCGGCGTGCAGGCCTTGAGGCTCGATTCGTCTATAAGGTGAACGAGGGACGCCCGAATGTCGTGGATCTCATTAAGAGTCGGCATATCCATCTCATCATCAACACGCCACTTGGACGCGCCTCTTTCTACGATGACCGTTCGATTCGTCGTGCCGCCGTGCAGTATCGCGTCCCGTGCATCACGACGCTGACGGGGGCTCGCGCTGCCGTTGAGGCTATCGAGGCGCTTCAAAAGGAGCGGTTGGAGGTCGGCTGCCTACAGGAATACCACGGGGCTCTCCGAGTGTACCCAACCTCGCCCTGAGAAATGCCCGCGAAACGGAGGAGGAGGCCATGGAGCAGAAGAAGATCGTCCTCATCTTCGGCAAAGACACGTGACCGTATACCACGGCCGCCCGGGAGGATTACGGCCAACGCGGATACGAGGTTCGATACTTCAATGTCCAGAAGGACGAATCCGCCTTCCAACAAATGCTGCAATATTCTGGGGGTGCGCGCAGCGTGCCCGTGATCGTAGAGGGCGAGCGGGTGACGATCGGCTTTGGGGGCACCTGAGGGGTGTGAATGCCGACCGGTTCGGTCGGCCACCTTGCCGAGAAGATCCACGAGTGAACGGCTCGAGCACGCGGCCGCATGCCCGCGGTCATCCCGAGGACGCGCTGCGAAGAGAGCGAGACGGAGCCTTCGCGCTGAAGGCGACACTCAGTCCCTGGGCCGTTCCCACACACCACACGGCTTGGTTCTCGCCGGCACCATGAGAGATCACCGATGGGTCCGCTTTTCTCAATAACCTCCTGAGTGTCCTCAGCTCTACAGGGAGGCTCGAGCATCTTGATCCGGATCGTCCGGGGCGACTAAGATGTAGCCGGCTGTGTTCCACGGGGGCCCTTGTGGGCGCAGTGGTGCACGCCCTTGTGATGGAGATCGCCGAAAGAGGAGGGGGAGGAGGATGAAACGGAAGATTCTCGGAGTGGGAGTGAGCCTCATCTGGGCGCTTGTCGCTGCCTGGCCGTCATCGGGATGGGCATCGCGACCAACGGGGGAGAGAGACCGTCCTTTCTCGATCGAAGCGGTGCTGAGCGCACCTTTTCCTTCCGACCTCATCGAAGCGCCGCGCGGGGACCGCGTAGCGTGGGTCTTCAACGCGCAAGGGCGTCGGAACATCTGGGTCGCTGACGGACCGGATTTCACAGCGCGGCCGGTCACCTCGTACACGGAGGATGATGGACAGGAACTCAGCCAGCTCGCGTTCAGCCCTGATGCCTCGGTCATCGTCTATGTGCGCGGCGGTCCGCCCAATCGCGAGGGCGATGTCCCCAATCCCACCAGCGATCCGCGCGGCGCGCGACAGCTCATTATGGCCGTGCGCCTCGAGGACGGGCGAACGTGGGAGATCGCCGAGGGGAGCACTCCGCGCATCTCGCCCCGGGGCGATTGGGTTGCTTTTGAGCGTCGGGGACGTATCTTCATCGCACCGCTCGCGGGAGGGGAACGCGAACGCCCACTCTTCGAAGCGCGCGGGCGAAACGGGTCGCCCGTATGGTCGCCCGATGGAACGAAGCTGGCCTTCGTCAGCTCGCGAGGGGATCATAGCTTCATTGGTGTCTTCGATCTGGAGCGGCGGCAGATCACGTGGATTGCCCCCTCTGTGGACCGGGATCGCGAACCTGTGTGGGCGCCCGACAGCCGACGCTTGGCCTTCATTCGCATTCCTGGAGCAACGGCCGATCCTCCTCGCACGCGGGAGTGGGAGCTACCGTTCTCCCTCTACGTCGCTGACGTGGAGACCGGAGAGGCGCGCCGGGTGTGGACCTCACCCACTGCGACGGCGGGGTTCGCGCAAACCTATCCGGCTGAGCCACTGCGCTGGGCTGCTTCGGATCGCCTCGTCTTTTACTCCGAACATGAGGGGTGGATGCACCTCTATTCGGTTCCTGTCAGCGGGGGGAAGGAGACCGTCCTGACGCCGGGGGAGTTCGAGGTCGAAGATTCCACCCTCTCTCCTGACGGTCGCGTGCTCGTCTTTAATTCCAATCAGGACGATGTGGACCGTCGCCACCTCTGGCAGGTGAATGTGGATGGGACAGGACTTCGACCGCTCACGCGGGGCACGGGTATCGAGTGGAGCCCGGTTATCACGGCTGAGCGCCGGTTCATCCTGTGCCTCTCGTCCACGGCGCGACGACCGGCCGCTCCCGCGCTCGTCGAAGAGCAGAAAGGCAGTGTGCGGTTGATCGCTCCGCAGGCCATTCCTCGTGACTTCCCGGAGTCGCATCTTGTCGAACCGCAACAGGTGATCGTGAAAGCTCCCGATGGATGGTCCATCCACTGCCAACTCTTTTTGCCTCCGAACGCTCGACCGGGCGATCGGCGACCGGCGGTGATCTTCTTGCACGGCGGACCGATCCGGCAGATGCTCCTCGGATGGCATCCGCGCCAGTATTACCATCGCGCCTATGGATTCAACCAGTATCTGGCCAGTCAGGGCTATGTCGTGCTCTCGGTGAACTTCCGCTCGGGTATCGGATACGGACGCGCATTCCGCCTGGCGCCGAATCAAGGGCCGCGGGGCGCCTCAGAGTATCAAGATGTGGTTGCTGCGGCGAAATATCTCCAGAGGCGTCCTGAGGTAGATCCGCAGAAGATCGGGCTGTGGGGCGGTTCCTATGGAGGGTATCTGACGGCGCTCGGACTGGCGCGCAATTCCGATCTCTTCGCGGCGGGCGTGGACCTGCACGGCGTGCACGATTGGTCGCTGCGCGCGCGCCTGCGCGAGGGAGGTGGCTGGGGTCTCTACGGGCAAGACCTCATGCGGTTAGCGTGGGAGTCCTCTCCGGTGGCGTCCGTGCGATTCTGGCACTCTCCGGTTCTCTTCATTCACGGTGACGACGATCGGAACGTGGACTTCATCGAGACGACCGATCTCATTCAGCGCCTGCGCGCCGAAGGCAAGGCGCATGTGGAGCAGCTCATCTTCCCCGATGAGGTGCACGACTTCCTCCTGCATCGGAACTGGATCCGCGCCTATCGCGCGGCCGCCGATTTCTTCGATCGCTTCCTGAAAGGAAGCCAACCGTGAGGGAGAGGCAAAGAGGGGCTCCATCGTGGAGCTCGGTCCTCCAGGAGCCCCTTTGGACGGTCCGCGTCCGCCGCGCTCATCACGGGCGCGCCGTGCCCGAAGCGACAGGCAGTCGTGGCCCACGGTTGAGCTCTTTCAACAGCTCTTGAACGGCCACTTCGAGCTGACGATCGCGGCCGGCCAGATTATCCTCCGGGGTATTCTCGACAAAGATATCCGGCTCGACACCGTAGTTCTCCATATTCGTGCGCCGAGGATCGGCCAGAAAGACGCCGACGCTTGGCGTGCGAATGGTCGAGCCATCAATCAGCCGATACGAACCGGTCCCGATGACGGCCCCCATTGTCTTGGTACCGATCACCTTGCCGAGACCGAGGGCACGAAATCCCGCCGGGAACATTTCGGCGTTCGAGGCCGAGCGCCAATTCTGAAGCACGACCTTCGGACCGAAGAATCCGCTGAGCGGACGATAGGCGGGTTCGGTGCCTCGCGGCTGCCAGATCTGATAGGGGCGCTGAATGAGCAGGGCCAACAGCTCTTGCTCGATATTCCCACCGCCATTCCATCGCTCGTCAATGATCAAGGCCTCCTTATCGCGGTTCTCCCGCAGTTCGCGCTCGAAGCGCAAGAGCGATGGCCGATTCATCGCTTGAATGTGCACGTAGCCGATCCGTCCGCCGGAGAGTTTCTCCACGAGCTGGCGCCGCTCCTTGACCCACCGCTCATAGCGAAGCTGCGTGAAAGCCGCCATCGAGATCGGCTCGATGCGCGTCGTCCATGCCCCGTCCTCCGTGGGCGCGGTGTTGAACGTCACTTCGATCTTGCGATTGAGCCGGTGGTTGAGCAGGGGATAATAGTTATCTCCGGCTTTGATCGGGCGCCCCTCGATGGCGATCAGATAATCGCCGACGCTCACCTTCACCCAATCTTTATCGGCCGGCCCGTTCTCGTAGATGTACGTCACGCGGTAGCGCCCGGCCCTCTCATCGGGCTCCAGGTCGAGACCGAGATGTCCGGTGGAGACGCCTGCAGCGCGTCCGCGCGGTGGCGGAGCCGTCCCCGTATGTGACGCATTCAGCTCACCGATCATCTCGTTGATGATGTTGAGCAGCTCCTGGCGATCGCCCACGTGCTCAACGAGCGGCCGATACTTCTCTCGCGCGGCGTCCCAATCCTTTCCGTGCATGGCGGGATCGTAGAAGCGGTACTTCATCGTGCGCCAGGCATCGTCGAACATCTGCGCCCACGTCGCGGGCTTATCAATCTTCACCTTGGCGGTGAAGGTGATGCGCCGACGCGGGGCATCGCCGCGAGCTCCGGGCGCTTGAGTCATCGCTACGCCGGTCGGAAGCGAAACCGAATATACGCCATTGCCCTCGCGGAAGAAGAGAGTGCGCCCGTCGCGGGAGAAGGCGATATCGCTGATCCCTCCTCCCGGGCCAAAGCCGGGGAACGGCGGACCTCCCTCCTCATCGCCTTCTGGGACGGTCCCTGCTGTGATCCGCGTCAGTCGCCGACCGTCTTCCTGAATCGAGTAGAGGACAGGCACCATGCGTGTCCCTGCCGGCTCGCTCGTCGCGAAGACGATCGTGCGACTATCGGGGGAGATGGCGTAGCTGGAGACGGCAAACGGCATGCGCGTGAGCTGACGCGTCCGACGGCGCAGTCCGGCCCAATCAATGACGATCTCTTTAGGGGGTTCTGGCCGCTGCATCTGCGGACGCCGCGGTCCTCCTTCGACTGTCTCCGCCGTCTCGCCCCGCTCATCCGGTTCACTCGGATCCCGCTCCTCGCGCTCCAACGTCACCGAGAAGATCTGCACCGATGGTTGACCGGAGAAGAGGCTGGTCTCGCCCCGCAGGAAGTAGAGCTTGCGCCCATTGGGCGCGAACTGCGGTGAGGAGTAATTGAAGGGTTCACTGGTCACCCGCCGCTCCTCTCCGCCGCCGGACGGGATCAGGTAGATATCGTTCCGCCGAGCATGATTGGGCTTGGCATAGGCGATCCATTTCCCATCGGGAGACCATGCGGGAGTGCCTATCGGCCCGTACGGGGATGACGTCAGCTCCACGACCTGCTTCGTCTCAAGACGGATCTTGCGGAGCTTGAAATCTGAGGTCGTGTACGCAATCTCCTGGGAATCCGGCGACCATGCGAACGCGAACTTGAGCACGTCCTCATCGGTGAGCTGCCGCGGCGGACCGGATCCATCAGCGGGAGCAATGTACAGCTCTTCACGTCCGCTCTGATCCGAGATGAAGGCGATCCATTTCCCGTCGGGCGAGTATTTCGGATCGCGATCGCGGGCCGAGCTGTCGGTGATCTGCTTGAGATCGCCCGACTCGACGGGCGCCGTGAAGATCTCCCCGTGAATCGAAAAGACGATGCGCCGTCCCGAGGGCGCCAGATCGTAGTCGTCCACCTCCGACGTGAAGTCGCGCACCTCGGTCATATCTTCTTGTGTCTCCGCAGCGATATCGAGCCGGATGGGCGTCACTTTCCGGGTCGCGACATCGAGCTTCCAAATTCCGAAGTCATGCTCGAAGACGATGACGCGCCCATCGGCGCTCATGGCAGGCCATCGCACATCGCCGCTGCGGAACGAGGTGACGCGTTCGGCACGGCCTCCCCGCTCAGGAACGCGCCAGATATTGGTCACTCCGCCCTCATCCCGATCGCTCACAAAATAGATGTATCCGTCGCGTCCCCACATCGGCCAAGAATCCATCCCCTCGAAGTCCGTCAGGTCAACGAAACGCTTGGTCGAGAGGTCCATCACCGTGATGTCGCTTTGATAAGCCCCGCGATAGAACTTGCGCCAGTAAGGTTGGGACTTGCGGTTGATGGCGAGCTTTCGTCCATCCGGGGAATAGCATCCGGAGACGCCCATGTCAGGACCAGCATCGCGCGGCATCCCGCCGTCAATGCTCACCGTGTACAGCTTGGGCATGAAGAACTCCCCGCGCTGGCTGCTGAAGAGCACCGCGCGTGAGTCCGGCGTCCACCCGAGCACGATATCGTCGGCCGAGTGGAAGGTCAGTTGCTTCGCCATCCCGCCTTCGGCGGGAATGATAAAGACATCCAAGTTCCCCTGACGATCGCTGGAGAACGCGATCCACCGGCCATCGGGCGAGAAGCGGGGATAGATATCCCGCGCACGATGAACGGTGAGGCGGCGCACATTCTGACCATTCTCGTCTGCCGTCCAGATGTCCCCCAGATAGGTGAACACGAGACGCCCTTGGTGATAGTGGGGATACCGCACGAGCTTGGCCTCGCGGGCCACTCCCTTCCAGGGGAGGACAGCAATAAGCAAAAGCAGTGCCGCGGCATACAAGCGAGGTCGTCTCATTGGGCTCCCTCCATACCGAGATGTTCGCACAGAGCCGCTCAGTATAACACGATCTCCCCCTTCAAGCCACGTCTTTTTTTATTCCCCTCAGGTCCAGACATGAGCTGGGACAAGGAGATGAGAGGGAGGGAGAAGACTCTCACCCTCCGGCCCCGTCCACGCGGAGCCAGTGGGGACGGAAATGGTCTCCCTCCTGGCCCTCATCTTTCCTCCTGTCCGAACTCATGTCTGGACCTGAGCCCTCACGGGGGATCTCCACGCAGAGTGCTCGCGCGCGACCGAGTCCGTCTACCTTGACACGGAGAGTGCCCGGCGTCTACCATTGCCTCTCACGCAGAGGGATCACCGAGGGAGAAGACGCATGGGGCTCTTGCTACAAACGGATCCGATCTACGGATACCTTCCGATCCTCGTCCTCTTTCTCATCGCCGTGCTCTTTCCGGCGCTTGTGCTCGGAATCGGGCGGCTGGTGCGTCCGACCAAGCCGGAGATGCCGAAGCTCTCCCCCTACGAATGCGGCGTGGACCCTGTTCTGGATGCCCGCGAGCGGTTCTCCGTGCGATATTACATTATCGCCATGCTCTTTCTGATCTTCGACGTGGAGACGGTTTTTCTCTTCCCCTGGGCCGTCATCTACGATAAGCTGGCGTTGTTTGGACTCATTGAGATGGCCATCTTTCTTGGCCTCCTCATTGTGGGGTATTACTACGCCTGGCGAAAGGGAGCCTTAGAATGGACATGAACATGGAAGAATACGCGCAGGCGGGAGGATTTCTGACGACGACGGTGGATACCGTCTTCAACTGGGCGCGCAAATCGGCACTGTGGCCGATGACGTTTGGCCTGGCCTGCTGCGCCATCGAGATGATGGCCACGGGGGCCTCGCGCTTCGACATTGACCGGTTCGGCGCAGGTGTCTTTCGTCCGAGCCCCCGGCAGTCGGATCTGATGATTGTCGCGGGGACGGTCACGCTGAAGATGGCTCCCGTTGTGCGCCGCGTGTATGATCAAATGCCGGAGCCCAAATGGGTCATCGCCATGGGAGCATGCGCCAGCGTGGGCGGCCCCTTTGATTCCTATTCGACGCTCCAAGGGGTTGATCGGATCGTCCCCGTGGATGTCTACATCCCGGGATGCCCTCCCCGACCTGAGGCATTGCTCTACGGCCTCATGCGCCTGCAGGACAAGATCATGCGCGAGCATCCCAGCCTCTATATCTTCGGCCGAGAGCGTGTCGTGCGCGCGACCCCGATCGCGGAATCCGCAGCGTAAGTCGCACGGGGTCCCTGTCAGTCTGTCTGCGAGCACCTCACGGGGACCGAGAAGCGGGCGTGGAAACGGGGACCCCACCGCGTGGGGACTCCTGGGCGCTTCCTGCGATCGCGAGAGCGTGTGGACCTTCCATCTGTCTGTCGCCCTAGAATCTCCCGCCCGCTCGTCGAGCGCGAGTCTCACGGCATGAACCCGCTTGAAGAGAAGCTTCGAGCACGCATTCGAGAGCAGGGACCGATCCCGTTTCGAGAGTTCATGGAGGCTGCTCTCTACGATCCCGAGCATGGCTACTACATGCGACGCGCGGACATCGGCTCGCAGGGGGACTATCTCACCAGCGCGCACGTGCATCCGATCTTCGGAGAGCTGCTGGCGGAGAAGTTCCTCTCGCTCTTTCGCTCCCTGGACGCGACCTCATGGACGCTCCTGGAATGGGGGGCGGGAACGGGGCGACTCGCCGCGGATCTGCTCGCGGCCTTTGAGCAGAAGCCGGAGGCTCGCCCGGTGCGCTATCTGATCTGTGAGATCAGTCCGCGCTTTCGAGATGAGCAGCGGCAGCTTCTCTCCGGCTCCGCCCATGTCGCCTGGGTCAGCGAACGCGATCTCCGCCCCGCATCTTTCACGGGCATCATCTTCTCGAACGAGCTCCTGGATGCCTTTCCCGTGCACCGAGTTCTTCGGGAGCGCAACGTGTGGCGGGAGCTGTATGTCACGCTCCGTGGAGAGGCATTCGCGTGGACGCTCGGTGAGCTCACGCGTCCGGAGATCGCACAGTATTTCGAGGAGATCGGGATCGAGCTCGCCGACGGGCAAATCGCCGATGTCGCCTTTGACATCGTTCCCTGGCTTGAGCGTGTCGCATCGCTTCTGGAGCGGGGGTATGTTGTGACGATAGACTATGGTGACACGGCCGATCGGCTCTATGACCGAAGGCATTTCCAAGGAACGCTCCGCTGTTTCTCCGGTCGCCGCCTCCTGAGCGATCCTCTGGTGCGCGTGGGAGAACAGGACATCACGGCGAGCGTAGACTTCACCCTGGTCGCGTGGGCGGGACGGCGCGTGGGACTGGACGTTGTGGAGTTCACAACCCAACGAGAACTGCTTCTGGAACTCGGGCTGCTGGAGCGGGCGAGCGCCTGGGTGGAGAGAGCGGGCGACTCCGTCGAGGCTCTGGCCTCGCGACTGGCGCTCAAACATTTTCTGCTGCCAGGTGACCTCGGCGAGCAGTTCAAGGTCCTCATCCAGAAAAAGCGTGCTTTCGGAGAGCCGCCATGCGGGGATTCCACGGGCCGTTCCTTGTGCGATGTCCCCGAAGGCGTGAGGCCCTGAGGAAGCCGTTGTGGCATCCCCTCAGAAATAACGTAAAATGTTCCTGCGATGGAACGGCACAGGAGGAGGAACCGGCGAGCCTCTGCACCCGTTCTCGTCGTCGCTGAGCGGACGCCGAGAGCGCGACGGCGCATCCGCGTATGGGGAGCGATCACCCTCGCTATTGCCCTTGGTCTGGGCTTTGCGGCCTTCGCATATTTTTACCTGGAAGCCGAGGCAACTCTCGATGCGTGGCTCGGCGGACGGCTCGGACAGAGCGAGCCGACGATCTTTTACGCAGCGCCTCGTCGGCTTCGCGTAGGGCAACGGCTCTCTCGAGAGAAGCTCCTGGAGCATCTCAGTCGCGCCGGATACACCGAGTACTCGAAGACGGAGGATCCCCGGCGCAGCCGGTATCGGCTCGCGCGGCAGAGTGTGGAGATTTGGCCGGGGGTGCTGGCCCAGGAGCACTTTCCGCGCCTGCGCATCCTGTTCTCCCGCGATGGCCATACCATCCAACGCCTCGTGGATGCGAAAACCGGCCGGGAGCTCGAGAGCGCTCTGCTGGAACCGGAGCCCATTGGATCCCTTGCTCGGGCAGTCGGAGCACCGACGGATTCTGGTCGCGGCCTGCGACTGGAGGTTGAGTATCGGCAGCTCCCGCGACATCTCGTGCATGCGATCATTGCCGTCGAGGATAAGCGGTTCTTCGAACACACGGGTGTGGATTACATGGGCATTCTGCGCGCCCTCTGGCACGATCTCCGCGCAGGTGAAGCTGTCCAAGGAGGCTCGACGATCACCCAGCAGTTAGTTAAGAACATTTTGGTTGGTCCGGAGCGGACGCTGCGACGCAAGCTGCGCGAGGCCTTCCTGGCTGTGGCCCTGGAGCGCAGGTTGAGCAAGGAGGAGATCTTCACCCGATACGTCAACGTCATCTATCTCGGACGGCGTGGCGGGCTTTCGGTCTACGGCGTGGGCGCAGCGGCGCGGGAATACTTCGACAAGGACGTCTCTCAGCTCACGCTCCCGGAATCGGCTTTCCTGGCGGGGATCATTCACAGGCCAGGGTTCTACATCACTGCGGCTCCCCGTCCGGAGGTCGTGGAGCGCGGCCTTCGTCGCCGCAACCGCGTGCTCGATCTGATGGCGGAGCAAGGGTTCATCACTCCGGCAGAGGCGGAAGCGGCGAAACAGGCACCACTCGGACTGCGCTTTCGCGCCGGACGTCCGGGAACCGAGGTCAGCGCTCCCTACTTCCTCGACTACGTTCAGGAGCAGTTGGCCGAGTCGTTTCCCACGAGCGATCTCGGACGTCTGGGCTACCGCGTCTATACGACCATTGATATGGACTTGCAGCGCGCAGCCACAGCGGTTCTGACCGAAGGATTAGAGCGTCTGGATCGAGATCTGGCGCGGCGTCGAGAGCGCATCCCCCCGGGAACGGTCCAGGGGGCGTTGGTGGCCCTTCACGCCCGCACGGGAGAGATTTTGGCGATGATGGGGGGGCGAAACTATGTCGAGAGCCAATTCAATCGCGTGACCGATGCGCAGCGGCAACCGGGTTCGGCCATCAAGCCCTTTGTTTATGCCGCTGCCTTGGAGTCTGGGGAGCACGAGGGCCGCCCTATAACGCTCGCCGACCTCTACATGGACGAGCCGCGCACCTTCGAGGGGGGATATGCGCCCAAGAATTTTGGAGACACATATCTCCTCCGTCCGGTGAGCGTGCGCGAAGCCTTGGCGCGCTCCCTCAACGTCGTCACGGTGCAGATCGCACAGGAGACCGGATACGGGACGGTCGCCCGCATGATCGAGCGTTGCGGATTGCCGCGCCCGCCGGCGCACGCGGCGACGGCTCTGGGCGCCTCGGAAGTCACTCCGTTGGAGCTGGCGGCTGCGTATACCGTCTTCCCTAACGGCGGGGAGCGCGTCGCCCCGTTTGCTATTACCCGGATCGTTACGGCAGAAGGACAGGTGCTGGAAGAGGCGACACCCCGACGCACACCCGCGCTGTCGGCAGCCGTCGCCTACTTGGTGACCAGTGCGCTCCAGAGCGTCATCACCGAGTCCTATGGAACTGGACACGCTGCGGCTGGGCTCGGCCTTCCGGCTGTCGCGGGCAAAACGGGGACCTCTCAACGGAGCGACGCCTGGTTCGTCGGATTCACCCCGCATGTGGTCGTCGCCGTGTGGGTGGGATTCGACGACAATCGCCCTCTGCCACTGGCGGCGTCTCGAGCTGCTCTCCCCATTTGGATAGCGTTCATGCGACAGGTGGCTTTGCTTCGACCGGATCTCACAGGGGGAAGCTTCGCTCCGCCGGAAGGGATCGTCGAACGCGTAGTGGACCCGCAGACAGGGCTCCGCGCGACCGATCACTGCCCGGAGAAGCGGACGGAGCTCTTTCTCCAAGACCGCGAGATCACCGAACTCTGTACCCTGCATCCGGGTCATCCGGTCGAAGAGCTCCCTCCACCAGAGGTTCCTCCGGAGACCCCGCCCCTTTTAGTCCCTCATGAAGAACCCTCTCCCCCTGCCGAAAGTCCTTCCGCCCCTCGAGCACGTCCCCTTCGCACTCGTCCTCTTTTCTGAACGGAGCCGGCGCTCTCCCCTTTTGAAACTGGAAGAGGCCACCTCTTCGTGCTACACTGCTCACGTACATCCGCACGGGGTCCCCACCTGGGGTGCCCAGCACGGAGGGAGGGAAGATGAAGAAGAGTTTTCTCACACTTATGCTGGCTGTCCTTGCGGGGATGGCCGGGTGGGCGTTCGCCGCGCGGCAGCAAGCGCCACAGCCGGCGCCCCCGGCGCAAACGCTGAAGATCGCCATCATTGATAGCCGCCTCTTCGCCACCGAGAACGGCATTCAGCAGCTCGTGCAGCAAATGCGGCAAACGGACGAGTCATTCCGCGATCGTCTGGCGGCCCTTCAGAAGTTGCAGCAGCAGATCCAAAGCCTGCAGCGCGAACTTCAGACCCAGTGGGCGAACCTTACCCCCCAAGCCCGCGAGCAGAAGCAGGACGAGTTGGAAGAGCTGCAGAACCGCTATCAACGTGAGAGCGAGGACTTCCAGCGCGATTACGACCGCGCCATGCGCCGCGCGACAGATCCGGTTCGCGAGCGCATCTTTGCCTTCCTCGCGTCCTATGCGCAGGCGCGGCAGATTCAGCTCGTCCTCGATCAGGCCGTGCTCAGCCAGGCGGGTGCCATCAGCTATTTCGACCCCTCGCTCGATATCACCCGCGACTTCATTGCCGAGTATAACCGCGCCAACCCGGTGGGACGATGACAGATCCGCCGGGGCGCCGAATCTGTCCCACGGCGAGAGGCACTCCCAACGGGCAAGACCCCGTGGAGGCCGGATCTTGAGAAAAGCACCGGGGATCTCATATAATGCGCCCCGCGCGAGCATGCACCTTCGAGAGATTCTGCGAGCGCGACAGATGCTGCGCGGCCTGATCTGGCCGACGCCGCTACTGCGTTCCCCGTGGCTTTCCGAGCACTGCGCGGCTGAGGTCTATTTGAAGCTCGAGAACTTGCAGATCACGGGCTCTTTCAAAGTGCGCGGTGCGCTCTACAAGCTCAAGCGCTTGGGACCGGCTGTGCGGGAGCGCGAGATTCTCACCGTCTCGGCAGGCAATCATGGGCGCGCCGTCGCTTATGGCGCTGAACTCTTTCACGCGCGCGCCACAATCATCGTGCCGCGCACAGCCGCGCCGACCAAGATCGAGGCGATCGCGCGACACCGCGTCAGCCTGCTGCTTGTGGGCGAGGACTATGACGAAGCGGAACAACAGGCGCGCGAGATGGCCGCTCGATCGGGGGCCCTCTTCATCTCCCCGTACAACGACCCCGATATCATCTGTGGCCAGGGCACGATCGCACTGGAGATGCTGGAAGCGCTGCCGCAGTTAGACGCACTCCTTGTCCCCACCGGAGGCGGAGGTCTCCTGGCCGGAGTCGCTCTCGCGGCTCGCGCTCTGAACCCAAGGATCGCCATCTTCGGCGTACAGTCGGAGAACTCGCCCGCCATGTACGAATCCTTCCGAGCCGGCCACCTCGTCACCGTTCAGGAGCGGGAGACGCTCGCCGATGGGCTGGCCGGAAACATCGAACCGGACTCGATCACGTTCCCCATCATTCGCCACTACGTGGACGATATCGTGCTCGTCTCCGAGCGGGCGATTCGCGAGGCCATTGTCCTCCTGCTCAAGCACGAACACCATGTTGTCGAGGGCGCGGGAGCTGTCGGCGTGGCTGCCCTTCTGGAATCCCCGCGCGACTTCGGGCGAAAGATCGGCGTCATCCTCACCGGCAGCAACATTGATCTCGAACGCCTCACTCACCTGCTCACGAGTTCCGCGACCGGGCCGGCAACGCCGTTCCGACCCTAGCTCTCGCCTCATCCGAAGAACAAATGTCGCACCAGGAAGAAGAGATTCGCCGGCCGCTCCGCTAATCGGCGCATGAACCAAGGGAACCAGAAGGAACCGTAGGAGATGAGCACCAGCATCCGATACCCCTCGCGCGCCAGACGCCTCTGCTCGTCTCGCTGAATCCCATAGAGCATCTGAAACTCTGTCTCCGCAGGGGGAATACCTGAAGCGGCGGCGAATTCCGCGATGCGACGAATGAGCCGGCGATCGTGCGTGGCCATGGCCGCGCGCACACCATTGCGCCGCGCCTCTTCACTGAGGAGCCGACGCGCCAGGGCGAAGAAATTCGCATCCACATCCCGCTTTCTCGGAAAGGCGAGCTCAGGCGGTTCCCGATACGCCCCTTTCACCAAGCGAATGGCCGGCCCCAGCGGCAGAAGCGAGAGCAGATCGCGCTCGGTTCTCCGAAGATACGCCTGCAAGCAGACGCCCACATTCGGATACGCCGCGCGCGCCCGCCGATAGATCTCCAGCGTCGTGTCCACGTAGGAGCTCGATTCCATATCAATCCACACCGTCTGATGAGGCGCCGCCGCCTTCAAGAGCCTCCAGAGATTCGCGGAACAGAGTTCCGGGTCCACGTCCAAGCCTAACTGCGTCAGCTTGACCGAGATCTCGGCCGGCTGCGGCCAGTCGCGAATCCGCGTGAGCACCTCGACATAATGCGCGGCTACGGCTTCGGCCTCGCGCGTATCGGTGACGTTCTCCCCGAGATAGGTGAAAACCGTCCCGATGCCTTGGTGCTGAAGGATGAGTCCAGCCTGCAGCGCCGCTTCCAGCGTCTCGCCCGGAATGAAGCGCTCGACCGTACGTCGCACGAACCGGTAGCGCGGCGCCCGCTCTCGCAGCCACCGATTCTGCGATCCCGCCAGAAGAAGTGCCCGGAGTACGCTCATGCTCAGCCTCCTCGATCGGTGTCTACGGCACAGCGTGAAACATCACCTCTTCGCGAAGAGTCGCGCGAACCGGCGCTCCATTGAGGCGCGCCGGGAGAAAGCGGAAGCGTTGAAACGCCTCGAGGGCGAACGCCTCGAGTTCTCGATCAAGAGCGCGCACGACGCGCGCATTCGTGATACGCCCTTCCGGCGTCACAATCCCCTCGACGAGAACCGACCCGAGGGGACGGCGCGAGGGGAATCGTGGGACGACGCGCTGGATGAGAACCGGTGGGAGGAAGACGTCTCCCGGCTGCAGCGGGATCGCCCGCCCATACTCATCGCAAGGGGCGGAGAGTTCCGCGGGGCGATTCCGAAGCTGCGCCAGCGGAAGCACGACGACGGTGACCGTCATGAGGAGCGCCGAAGGCTCACCCGGTTCTTCCGAGAGCGACCCTTCGAGCAGGATCGTCTCGAAATGGCCGACCTCGACTCGCTCCACCTGCAGGATCGGCCGCCCGCGATGAATCAGCGCGAGGTTCAAAAGCGCTTCTGCGCGGGAGACCGAAACCATTTCCACCATGCGCTCGACTACTCGATGAGCGAGACGCTCCATGGGCGCGTCCTCCCCGGGCACGTCCTCTCCCACGAAGACTCCATCATGAAAGCGCTCGCCCGGCAGCAGGCCGATCGAACGAAGGTGCACGGGAGCCACGCGCTCAAGCCCCAGCGTCTTCCGCATGTAGGTCAGCTCGGCATCGAGGCTCTCGAACGTCTGCGCCAAGCGCACCGGCTCGGGATTCGGAAGCGCTTTCCTCCCCGGAGCCCGATAGATGACGACGGTCACCTGAGCGCCCAACCGCGCACGTTCGACAACGCGCGATTGCGCGCTCACGCGGAGGAGGGCAAACGCCCCGGCCTGAGCCTCCCCCGTGATCTTTGGATCGCGTGGGGACCCCGTGAGGACCGCGAGAAGTCCCACCAGGGTGGCGAGGAGCTTCCCGTGTTCACGCATCGTCGTCCTCCCGGTGACGGCTCACATACGCGCGGTAGACCAGGCGTCGGCTGACACCGCACTCGTGAGCCACACGCGCGATAGCCGTCTTGGCATCACATCCGGTGGCCGCCATCACGGCGCGCACGCGTTCCGCAAGCTCCGAAGCGTCCACCGACATCGAAGACCGCTTCGTCCGAGCCGCCTCTGCTCCGGCGACCAGCAGGACGATCTCTCCCTTGACGGGAGACGTCGCCACGCGCTCGGCCAATACCTCTACCGTCGCGCGCTCGAATGTCTCATGCACCTTCGTCAGCTCGCGCGCGAGCACAGCCGGTCGCGCTCCCAAGACCTCGCGCATATCGGCGAGTGTCTCCGCCAGACGATGCGGGGCTTCGAAGAAGATGAGCGTATATGGCATCTCCTTCAGTCGCTCCAACTCCGCGCGCCGCTTGGTGCGGTGTGCCGGCAGGAATCCGACAAAGAGGAAGCGGTCCACAGGCATACCCGCGGCCATGGCCGCCGCCGTGATGGCCGAGGGGCCGGGGATGGGGACGACCGGAATCCCTTCGGCGATCGCCCGCTCCAACACCACAGTGCCCGGATCGGAGAGAAGAGGCGTGCCCGCATCGCTGACGAGCGCCACTGTCTGCCCCTCCTTCAGCCGCGCGATCACCTCTTCGGCCCGTTTTCTCTCGTTGTGCGCGTGATAGCTGAGGAGCGGTCGCCGAATCCCATAATGGCGCAGCAGCTTGATCGTCTGCCGCGTATCCTCGCACGCGATGAGATCCACGTCGCGCAAAATGCGCAGGGCGCGCAGCGTGATGTCCTCCAGGTTCCCGATGGGCGTCGCGACGATGTACAACGTGCCGGGCATGGCGCGAGATGTCAAGATACTTCACCCCCCATGGGGATTTCAACCGCACGGCGCGATGTGCTACAATGATCGGCGACATGCCGAAGCAGAATCCGCTCACGAGCAGCACGCCGACAGATGAGGATCGGCAGTATGACGCGCGATTGCGCCCGCTTCGCCTGGAGGAGTACATCGGGCAGTCGAAGCTCAAGGAGAATTTGAGCGTCTTCATCCGCGCGGCCCGCGCGCGCGGTGACGCCCTGGATCACGTCCTGCTGCACGGTCCTCCGGGAACGGGCAAGACGACGCTCGCCTACATTATCGCCCATGAGCTGGGGGTGGAGATCCGCGCGACGTCCGGACCGGTCATCGAGCGATCGGGCGATCTGGCCGCCTTGCTCACAAACCTCGGCCCCCGCGATGTGCTCTTCATTGACGAGATCCACCGGCTCAATCCCGCTGTTGAAGAAATTCTCTACCCGGCTATGGAAGCCTACCAGTTGGACATCATCATCGGGCAAGGGCCGGCGGCGCGCTCGATCAAGATCGAGCTGCCTCCGTTCACGCTGATCGGAGCGACGACGCGAAAAGGCCTGATCGGCGCTCCCTTGCGCGGCCGCTTCGGCATCGATCTGCATCTGGATTTTTACGAGCCGGAGGAGCTGGAGCAGATCGTCCTGCGTTCGGCCCGCCTTCTGGGGATCGAGATCGAACCCGAAGGCGCGCGCGAGATCGCTCGTCGGGCGCGGGGCACACCGCGCATCGCCAATCGGTTGCTCCGCCGCGTTCGAGACTTCGCCGATGTCGAAGCTGATGGACGCATCACCCGCGAGATCGCGGAATACGCTCTCAATCGCATGGAGGTGGATCGCTTCGGCTTGGATGAAGTGGATCGCAAGCTCCTCGTGACGATCATCGAGAAATTCCACGGCGGTCCCGTCGGACTGAATACCCTCTCGGCAGCGATCAACGAAGAGAAGGACGCGATCGAAGAGATCTATGAGCCGTACCTGATTCGCATCGGGTTCTTGAATCGCACCCCGCGCGGTCGTGTCGTCACCGAAGCGGCTTATCGCCACCTCGGCTATAGCGTCCGTGGGTTCCCCGCGGCCGGCCACGGTCTCTTCCCCGAGTCCTCCTAAGGCGCCGTGTCAGGGCGCGCGGCCTCGGGAACGATACCCTCTCCGGACCACCGGTCTTCACCGAGCGCCCGCGCCGTGGGCTCGGAATCCCCACGCCCTCTTGTCCCGTCTTCTCGTGAGCATGTATATTCCTCGCATGGACGGGACGATGTGGAACATCGTGTTCGTGTGTGTGGAGAACGCCTGTCGCAGCCAGATGGCCGAGGCGTGGGCGCGGCATCTCGGGCACGGGCGCGTGCGCGCATGGAGCGCCGGATCGCGCCCCGCAAAAACGGTGGACCCCTTTGTCCGTCTTGTGATGCGCGAACGCGGGATTGATCTCGGGGAAGCCGCACCGAAAGGTTTCGACGCCCTTCCGGAAACGGTGTGGGACGCCGTGGTCACAATGGGCTGTGGGGAAGAATGCCCGTGGATTCCGGCCCGCCTCCATGTGCGGTGGGAGATCCCAGATCCTCGAGGGCGCTCCCTCGACGTCTTCCGCGAGGTCCGAGATGAGATCGAGCGCCGTGTGCGCGAGCTTCTGGAGATTCTCGAATCGGCGCGAGCGGAAGAACAGCCCGCATTGTGAATCATGCCCACGCACTGTCCTTATGACATCGCCCTATGCTTGAGGTGAGAGACCTGCGCACATACTTCTTCACGGATCGCGGCGTGGTGAAAGCCGTGGATGGAGTCAGTTTTTCGATCGCGCGAGGACGCACACTGGGGCTTGTCGGAGAGTCCGGGTGCGGGAAGTCGGTCACAGCGCTCTCGCTTCTGCGACTGGTGCCGCCACCGGGGCGCATCGTCGGCGGAGAGATCCTCTTCGAAGGGCGGAACCTTTGCGAACTCGATGAGGAAGCCATGCGGCACATTCGCGGCGCGCGCATGGCGATGATCTTTCAAGATCCGATGTCGGCCCTCAATCCCGTCCTCACTGTGGGGTTCCAAATCGCCGAAGCCGTGCTCGCGCACGAACGCGTCTCCCGCCGCGAAGCCTTCGAACGCGCCATCGCGATGATGCGCGAGGTGGCTATTCCCGATCCCGAACGCCGCGCGCGCAGCTATCCGCACGAGCTCTCCGGAGGCCTGCGGCAACGCGTGCTGATCGCCATGGCGCTTGTCTGCCGCCCGGCCTTGCTCATCGCGGATGAACCCACGACAGCGCTGGACGTCACCATTCAGGCCGAAATTCTGGATCTGCTCGCTCGTCTGCGCGAACAGTTCCAGCTCGCTCTGCTCCTGATCACGCACGATCTCGGCATCATCGCCCAGACAGCCGATGACGTGGCCGTCATGTACGCGGGGCGCATCATCGAATACGCGCCGGTGCGCGAGATCTTTTACAACCCGCAACATCCGTATACGCGCGGCCTCCTTCGCTGTGTCCCGCGTCTCTCTCATCCGGGAGGAGAACGACGTCGGTTGGAGACCATCGAGGGAACCGTGCCCGATCTCTTGCACCTCCCTCCCGGATGCCCGTTCGCCGATCGGTGCCCGGAAGTCCAACCGATCTGCCATGACGGAGAAGTCGAGATGATCGAACTCGCGCCCGCTCACTTCGTGCGCTGCGTCGCTCGCGGATCCCCGATTCGTCCGCGTGTCGAGATCGGTCGGGATCGAGGAAGGACCTATCTTTCGACATAAGGGGGAGCTATGTCTCACCCCCTCGTCCTCGTCAGGGATTTGAAGAAGCACTTCCCCGTGCGGCGCGGCTTCTTCCGCTCGTCCGCGTGGGTGCGCGCCGTGGATGGGGTGAGTTTCACCATCCGAGCCGGAGAGACGCTGGGACTGGTGGGAGAATCCGGTTGCGGCAAGACGACGACGGGCCGATGCCTGCTGCGGTTGATCGAACCCACATCCGGAGAGATTCGCTTCCAGGGCGTGGATCTGCTCCGACTCTCCAAGCGCGAGTTGCGCATGATGCGCCGCCACATGCAGATCATCTTCCAAGACCCCTATGCATCGCTCAATCCCCGGATGACCGTGGGAGACATCATCGAAGAGCCCCTTCGCATCCACCGCGTGGGAACGACGGCAGAGCGGCGAGCGCGCGTCCGAGAGGTGCTCGAAGAGGTCGGGCTCCCGGCCGACGCTCTGAAGCGCTACCCGCATGAATTCTCCGGTGGGCAACGTCAACGGATCGGAATCGCGCGCGCTCTCGCTCTTCGCCCGCGATTCATCGTCGCCGATGAACCTGTATCCGCCCTCGACGTTTCGATCCAAGCGCAGATTGTGAACCTGCTTCAGGATGTGCAGGAGCGATATCACCTGACCTACCTCTTCATCTCGCACAATCTCGCCATTGTGCGCCACATCGCCACGCGCATCGGCGTGATGTACCTGGGAAAGCTCGTCGAGATCGCGCCCACCGACCGCTTGTATCGCCATCCGCTGCACCCCTACACGCAGGCTCTTTTGCAGGCAGTGCCCGAGCCCGATCCGGATGCCCGACGGCAACGCCTCCCCCTGTACGGGGAATTGCCCTCCCCTCTCCATCCTCCCTCGGGCTGCCGCTTTCACACCCGATGCCCCTTCGCACTGGCCGAATGTCGAGAAGCCGAGCCCGAGCTGAGCGAGGTCGAACCCGAGCATTTTGTCGCATGCTTCTTGGTGACGCCAATGAAAAAGGCACAGACCACTCCTCCCGGTGAATCCGTCTGAGCTCACACCCCGGGTGTCTCTCCGGGGCCCCCCTGCGGTGAGTCTCCTCGCCTGAGCTCCCTCATTCCGATTGGCCGAGCCCCTAGAGAAGGCTTCCCCTTCACGCGAGCGCGCCCAACCAAATTGGGACACACCCCGCCGAAGGCTCCTGTTGAAACTCCGGAGCGGGAACGCATCCCCGTCCCGCAACATTCTTGACTTTTTCTCCACCGCGAGTAGAATCCGCACCCTGAGGTGCGCCGTGTTGTGTGCAGGTGCCAAAAGCGAACGGAGGTGTAGGCGTACGGGGGTTCCCACGCGATCCTCAGATCGCGTGGGGTTCTCGGTGACGTGGATGGCCATTCTTCTTGTGAGCCTCTCCGGTAGCGGACTCGCGCGCAATCCCTTGCAAACGACTGAGGAACTGATCGCTCATCTCCGGAGTCCGATTCCGAAGACGCGCCTTGAGGCTGCGCGGAAACTGGGCGAGCGCCGACAGCGCGAAGCCGCCGGGCCTCTGGCGCAGGTGGTGCGCACGGACACGCGCGCTGACGTGCGCCGAGAAGCCGCGCGCGCGCTCGGTCTCATTAAGGACGAGACCACACTTCCGGCCCTGCTGGCGGCACTCTCCGACACCCACCGCGACGTGCGCCGAGCCGCGATTGTGGCTCTCGTCAGCTTTTATATCGAGGCGAACATCGAATTCATCACGGCGGAGCGGCGGGGCTGGCAGATCCTGAATCCTTTTCTGAGCACCTACGAGGCGACCATCATTGAGCCGGAGACAAAAGTTGATGACCGCATCCTTCAAGGCCTGCTGCGTGTCGCGCAAACCGATGGCGATCTCGGCGTGCGTCAGGCAGCCGTTCGCGCTCTGGGCGTCTTGCGCGCGACCGATATGATTCCGCAACTTGGGCGCCTCTTCATCGGCCACAGTGCTCTGCGGGTCGAGATCTTGAAGACGTTCATGAAACTCGGCGATCCTCGGGCGGGCTCTTACATCATCCCCTTTCTGAACGATTCCGATGCCGACGTGCGGAAATCCGCCATGATCGCCGTCGGCCTCCTGCATATCTCTGACGCTGTGCCTAAGCTGATCGAAGTCTTCGAACGGCCGCGCGATGAAGAGACAGCCCGCTTGGCCTTGGAGGCCTTGGCGCGCATTGGAGATCGAGCAGCCGAGAGAATCTTCCTGTACAATCTCAACCACCCGTTTCCCGAGCGGCGCCGCTTCGCTGCAGAGGGCCTGGCACGACTCGGTGATGCGCAGTATGTCGAGTCCCTCTCACGGGCGCGCTTGCAAGAGAAGGAACGGAGCGTTCAACTGGCGCAGGCGTTCGCCCTGTATCGGCTCGGCCGACGGGAGTATCTTGAAGCCATCTTCCAGGAGTTGGAGGGGGGACTCCACGCGCAGGCGGCCAGCTATTTGCTCGAGGTCGAACCCTCGGATCTCTATCCCTTCCTTCGGCGCGGCAGTGTGCGGGCGCGCCGCGCCGTTGTCGAAGCGCTCGGGCATATCGGTTCGCGTGACGCCATCGGGCACCTCACTCCGCTGCTGAGCGCCGAAGATCCCAGTCTGGTGAACGCCGCCAATCTCGCTATTCGGCGCATCGAACGCCGCGAGAGTGCTCCTCCACCTCCTCCCCCCCGCACGCGTCCCCGCCGTGTCACCGTTCTGCACCTCATGGACAAATGTCTCACGACATCTGTCCCAGTTGCTTCCTGCGTCACCGACCGGGTGCTCGGAGACCGGGCCGTGCCCGTTCCGCCGCAGAGCCAGTCTCCACGGGGTCCCCACGTGGGGTGCCCGACCGGTAGAGCCCGTCAGGTGGGCCACCCCATCTCTCAAACACCATCCGGCTTGGCTCTCGCCGGCACTCATCGAATAACCGGTTCAGCCCTTTTGTCAATAGCCTCGTGAGCAGCTCTCAACCCCACGCTCGACATCACGAAGCTGAGGAGATTTGCGCACACCCAATGGGCCGCCCGCACGCGCGGGCTCGAGGAAATTTTTTCGGACGCGGAATAGGGTATGGATTTATCGAACAAGAGCTCGCTACTGCTCGCCCCAGGTTACCCTCGAGCTGTCTTCTTCGGGGTCTCGATCTGCGGAACGGGATGTGGAGTTACTCGCAAGGGCTCGCTCCGCCTGTCTTACCGACATTGGACAAAAACAGCGCGAATGTTATAATGCCCGCGGGCGTGAATCCTGACGGCAAGGAGGCGCATATGGACAAACGGACCTTTTCCTCTTCCCTCATCCTCATGGCGCTTTGGATCTCAGCGATGACAGCCTCGGCACAGGAACTGACGGCGACGCTCTTTGGTCGCGTGACTGATCCGACCGGTGCCGTCGTCCCCGGAGCCGAAGTCGTCGTGAAGAACATGGACACGGGGTTCTCTCGAACTCTTCGGACCGATTCCGAAGGGAACTACGTGGCGACCTATCTGCCGATCGGGCGATATCAACTTATCGTCGAGGCTCCCGGATTCAAGCGGTTCGTGCGAGAGAATATCCTCCTCTCGGTCAATGATCGGGTCGCTCTCCCGGTGACGCTCCAAGTCGGTGAGATCCAAGAGACGGTCACTGTCACAGCGGAAGAAGTCTTGGTGCAGCAGAGTCCCACGATCAGCGGATTGGTCTCCGGGCGGCAGATGACCGAGCTGCCTCTGAACAATCGGAACTTCGTGCAGTTGACGTATCTCGTGCCGGGGGTCTCCTCAGCCCTGCCGAGCCAAGTAGGATTCGGCGGGCTCAGTGTGATCTCGATCTCCGTCAGCGGGAGTCGCACAAGCGGGATCAACTGGCTCATTGACGGCGGACGCAACGTGGACACGGGATCCAACCTGACTCTGTTCAACTATCCGAGCGTGGATGCGGTGGCGGAGTTTCGCATCCTCACTAACGTCTACAGCGCGGAGTTCGGCCGCAATGCCGGAGGGGTCGTGAATATCATCACCAAGTCTGGAACCCGCGAGTTCCACGGGGGGGCTTATTACTTCGTGCGCAACGATGCCATCGCGGCGCGCGAGCCGTTTCGCTTCACGCCTCCCATCGTGGGACGAACGAGCTTGAAGCCGCCGCTTCGATACAACAACTTCGGGTGGAACATCGGCGGTCCGGTCACGCTCTTCGGGTATAACACGGCGCGCGAGAAGACCTTCTTCTTCTTCTCGCAAGAGTTCCGTCGCATCCGCGAGTTCACGACGCCGCGCACGACTGTTCCCACAGCGGCCATGCGTCGAGGCGACTTCTCGGGTCTGCCTCCGATCACTGATCCGCAGACGCGGCAACCCTTCCCGGGCAATATCATTCCTGCGGATCGGATTGATCCCAACGCGCGGATCATCCTCGAGCGGCTCTTCCCGCTCCCCAACGCGGCGGCCGAGGGCGATCCCCGATTCTACCGCCCCACGCTGCCACAGCCGGTCAACTTCCGCCAAGAGCTGTGGCGTGTGGACCATGTCTTCACTCCACGCTTCCGCGTGTGGGCTCGATACATTCGGGATATCTTCTCTCGCGTAGAGCCGGGTGGGTTGTTCAATTCCATCTTGCTGCCCGATGTCGCGACGACCGCGACAGACACGCCGGCGGTCAATTTCAAAGTGGCCGCAACGCACGTCATTGGAGCGCGCGCCGTGAGCGAATTCGCATATGACTTCTCCCGCAATCAGATCCTCAGCGACATCATCGGGCGCGGTAAGCGCAGCGCCCTCGGGCTGAAGATCCCGGAGATCTTCCCGGGTAACCGCGACCTGGTGCCGAACATCTCCATCTCCGGCTTCGCGACGATCAGCTTCTTCGGTCCGTATCGGAACGGGAATCCGAGCCACTCGTTCACCTACAACTTCACCTACACAACGGGGAGGCATACGTTCAAAGCAGGAGCGTTCGTGGCTACCGAGCGGAAGTTCGAGAATTCCGGAGGCAATCCTGTGGACGGATCGTTCACTTTCGATGGGCGCTTCACGGGCAACGCGCTGGCGGACTTCCTGCTCGGTCTCGCGTCGAGTTACACCGAGGACCAGGTGGACGTGAACCTGGATCTCCGATATAACACCTATGAGTTCTACGCGCAGGACAGTTGGAAAGTGCGCCCGAATCTCACGGTGGACTTCGGCGTCCGATTCTCGATGTTCGGCAATCCGGTGGAGAAGAACAATCTCCTGCAGACGTTCCGACCTGATCTCTACCGACCGGAGCGCGCTGTGCAACTGGACGCCCGGGGATTCATCATCCCCGGGAGTGGGGATCGCTTCAACGGGATGATCTTCTCCGGGGAGAATTCGCCCTTCGGGCGGCGGGTGCAGGAGAACAACTTCGACCTCGTCGGTCCGCGCTTTGGGTTCGCGTGGGACCCAACCGGGCGCGGGAAGGCTGTGCTGCGAGGCGGCTACGGCATCTACTACGATCGCTCCCTGACGGGAATCGTGCTGCAGAACGGATTCGTGAATCCCAAGGCGAACACTCGCGTGACCATTGACAATGCCTTGCTCAGCAATCCGGCCGCGGGCATCACGCGCGAGACCATCTTGCCCATCAGCCTCCTCACAACGGGCTTCCCCTTCCGCGCGCCGACCATGCAACAGTGGAACCTGAGTTATCAGCGCGAGATCTTCCCACAGACGCTCTTCGAGATCGGATACGTGGGCTCGGGCGGCAATAATCTCCTGCGCCTCATCAACATCAACCAGCCGCGTCCGCTGGCCGCCACTCAAGCCGGAGGCGTCATCAATCGAGTGCGCCCGTATCTCGGATACGCCCTGATCCAGGAGCGTCAGACGACAGGTATCTCCCGCTATCACTCGCTGCAGATGTCCCTTCAGAAGCGCATGAGCCGGGGCTTCTCCCTCGGGGGCGTCTACACCTGGGGGAAGAACATGACCACAGCCTCGACGGATCGCTCCGATGCTCCACAGAACTCGCTCAACATTCGTGCTGAGCGCGCTCCTTCTTCCTTCCAACGGCAACACGTGTTGACGATCAACTACATCTGGGAGCTGCCGGCTCTGAAGGAGGCGCATCCAGCCGTGCGCGCTCTCCTTGGTGGATGGCAGATCTCCGGTATCACCACGTTCTGGAGTGGCCTGCCCTTCACCGTCGTGCAGTCCGGGGATACGCTGCTTGTCGGCCCCTTCCCAGCGGGAGGCGCCACGCGTCCGGATCTCATCGCCAATCCTCGCTTGCCCAAAGGGCAGCGTACGGCCGCGCGATGGTTCACGACGGAGGCTTTCCGCCGAGCGACGACGACTTTCGGAACAGCTGGACGCAACATCATTCGCGCAGCGGGTGTGAACAATTGGGACATCAGCGTGATGAAGAACTTTGCTCTGACCGAGAACGCGCGTCTGCAATTCCGAGCCGAATTCTTCAACGCTTTCAATCACACTCAGTTGGGGGCTCCGGGCGCGACACTGGGCGTCGCCGGCTTCGGATCCATCAGCAGCGCGCGCGATCCGCGCATCATCCAGTTCGGCCTGAAGCTCTCCTTCTGAGAGCGGCGACATCGCGCGGGGCTCCCTGCACGTCCGGAGCCCCGCACGATGCCTCCCGCTCGGCGCTCGATCGGTGAGCCTCCGCCTAAGATCTCGCCCCACGCGATCCCAGAGATTGCGTGGGAAACCTCCTCAATATCGCGGCACGCTCGGGTCCACCTCGATGGCCCACCGATTAATCCCCCCCTTCAAGTTCTTGATCCGCCGAAAGCCGGCGTTGTAGAGAAACCGGAGGACTTGGGCGCTTCGCCCCCCCGTCTTGCAGTAGACGACGATTTCATCCGTCGTCGGGAGCTCGTGCAAACAAGCCGGGATACGATTCATCGGGATGAGCGTCGCACCGGGGAGATGCGCGATCTGCCACTCGTGCGGCTCGCGCACGTCGAGCAAGAAGAGGCGTTCGCCCCGATCGAGCCGCCGTTTCAACTCGCGGGGCGTGATCTCCAACTCTTCCGCGAGCACCGGCTCCGGCTCCACACCGCAGAACTCCTCATAATCAATCAGCTCGCGAATCGTCGGATGCTCGCCGCAGATCGGACACTGCGGATCCTTCCGCACCTTCACCATGCGAACCTGCATGCGCCACGCGTCAAAGAGCATGAGCCGTCCGATGAGCGGCTCCCCCTGCCCCAGGATGAGCTTGATCGTCTCATTGGCCTGGATCGCGCCAATAATCCCGGGGAGCACGCCGAGCACTCCTCCCTCGGCGCAACTGGGGACGAGCCCCGGAGGCGGCGGTTCCGGATACAGACACCGATAGCACGGCCCCTGCCGAGCGTAGAAGACCGAGGCTTGCCCCTCGAAGCGGAAGATGCTCCCGTAGACATTCGGCTTGCCGAGCAGCACGCACGCATCGTTGACCAAGTATCGTGTCGGGAAATTGTCCGTGCCATCCACAATCACATCGTACTCTTTCAAGATGTCACGCGCGTTGGCCGACGTGAGCCGCGTCTCATAGGTCTCGATCTCAATGTGCGGATTGATCGCGTGGAGCCGCTCCTTAGCCGTCTGCAGCTTAGGCCGCCCGACATCATGCGTCGTGTAGAGGACTTGCCGCTGCAGATTCGTAAAATCCACGACATCGAAATCCACGATCCCGAGGTGTCCGACCCCGGCCGCCGCCAGATAGAGCGCCAGAGGCGAGCCCAAGCCACCGGCGCCAACGATCAAGACGCGGGCTGCCTTGAGCCGACGTTGTCCCTCCAGCGTCACCTCCGGCATGATGAGATGGCGACTGTAGCGCAGAATCTCCTCCGGACTGAGCTGCAGCTGCTCTGCCCGTCTGGCGATCTCCGAAAGGTCGCTTCCATCCGAAGATGGGCCGCCGCGTCCTCCCGCCACCGAAGGCACGATGGTGATCTCATCCCCCTCCTTCAGAGGCGTCTCCAGGTCCTGCAGGTAGCGCACGTCCTCATCATTGACGTACACATTGACGAAGTGGCGCAATCGCCCATCCTCGGTGAAAAGATGATGCCCGAGATCGGGATAGTGCTCGACCAGATGCGCCAGGGCTTCCCGAACTGTCCGCCCCTCGACCCGCAGCACATCACTCTCCGCCGCATACCGCCGTAAGGCCGTCGGCAATAAGATCGTCACCGACATCGTCCCCCCTCCTTTCCCCGAGGCAATCCCTCGGGAGAGTTACCCGATGAGAATCTCCTCCTGATCAAACCGCGAACGATCCTCGCGCAGAACCCAGGAATGAACGCTCTCGGAGACGGCCGCCCGAACCGAGACGATCAGGTACGAGTACCATGGCCAGGCATGTTCCAGATCATCCGAAGACGGACGCGCCTCCGCATCCGGATGCGAATGGAAGAAGCCGAGGACCTCACGTCCGCGGACGCGCGCCTCCCGCTCGAGCCGCAACAACTCCTGCGGCGCAATGGCGTAGCGATTGTGCGGCGAGTCCCGCCGCACGTTCGGCGTCGGCCGAATCTCCTGGACGACTTTCATCTCCCCGTCGACCCAGCCCAAGAGCACGCCGCATCCTTCTTCCGGATACGCGCGCTCGCCATACCGCTTGATCGCCTCAAGCTGTTCGATCGTGAGCCGAATCATCGTTCTCCTCCCAAAAGCGCTCGCTCAGATATTTCTCCCCGCCATCAGGGAAGATCGTGACGATGACCCCCCGCCGAATCCGTCGCGCGACGCGAAGCGCTCCGGCCAGTGCCGCTCCCGAAGAGACTCCCACAAGCACCCCCTCCTCGCGCGCCAGACGGCGCACCATCGCATACGCTTCCTCGGTCGTCACTTCCAGATTCCAATCGGCCAATGTCTCGTCATAAATGCCCGGCCGAATGGCCGTCGGCATGTGCTTGAGCCCTTCGATCCCATGAAACGGCGAGTCCGGCTGCAGCGACACCAGGCAAATCCCCGGACAGAGTTCGCGCAAACGACGCCCCACGCCCACAAATGTGCCGCTTGTGCCCAATCCAGCCACAAAGTGAGTGATTCGCCCCTCTGTCTGCTCGAAGATCTCCAGGGCTGTCGTCTCGTAATGCGCGCGCCAGTTCGCCGGATTGTTATATTGATCCGCATAGAAGTACCGCTCCGGATGCTCCGCCGCTAGGCGCCGCGCCTCACGAATCGCCCCATCCGATCCCTCGCGCGGATCTGTGAAGCGCAGCTCGGCGCCCAAAGCCCTCAAGATCCTCTTCCGCTCGGGCGTGACATTGGCGGGAACGGCAAGCGTCACCCGATATCCCTTCACCCGCGCGATCCACGCATAGGCGATACCCGTATTGCCCGACGTCGCATCCAGGATGATCTTGTCCGGCGTCAGGTGCCCCGACATTTCCGCTTCGCGAATGATCCACAACCCCGCCCGATCCTTCACCGATCCTCCCGGATTGTACCATTCCGCCTTCGCGTAAATTTCGACCCCTTCGACCTCGCGCGCAATCCGCCGCAATCGCAGAAGCGGCGTCCGCCCGACAAGTTCCAACACCTCCATCGGCCGCTCCCACGCGCGCGCCACGACCGGACGAGGGTCGGGTCTGCTGGCCCTGTCCTCATCGTGCATTCGCCCTACGGCTTCACGACACCGCATGACCTTCCCTGCGCTGTAAAAAAAACCCACTGCCGATCTCTCCGGCAGTGGGTTTTTTTCTCAACCTCGAATCGGAATCGCGCGCGGCCTCAGCTCATCGGCTTCTGCCCCACCGCCGGAGAGCCCTCTCTCGCCCGACAACAACACATCCGGGCCATCCGGCGGTCCTCACATCCGTTCATCGCCATCCCTGAGCCCGAGTGGCGCATTCTCTCTCTTCGGCCGCGCGAATTTCGAAGGGAGAAATTTTTCATACGCTCCGCCCACTTGTCAAGACCGGTGCCTGCGACATTGCACCTCTTGCCCTCTTCGAATACACTTCCTGCGATTTTGCGGGAGGCGCTTGATGGGAAAAGGAAGCGCGGTGATGCTGGTGCTGAGTCTCGCCATGGTGAACCCTCAGCGACCACGCGAAGCTGACCGTGTGATCGTGAACGCCAAGATCTGGACGGGGAATCCGCGTCAGCCGTATGCCGAAGCTCTGGCTATTGGCGGCGATCGCCTTCTGGCTGTCGGCACCGCGGCGGACGTGCGCGATCTGATCGGTCCGAAGACACAGGTTCTGGACCTGAAGGGGCGGCTCGTGCTCCCCGGCTTCATAGACAACCACACGCACTTTGTGAACGGAGGGTTTCAGCTCCTCAGCATAGACTTGCGCGATGCGCGCGATCCGCAAGAGTTCGCGCGCCGTATCGCCGAACGGGCGAAGGCGCTTCCGCCGGGACGATGGATCACCGGCGGCAATTGGGATCACGAACAATGGCCGGGCGCTCCCTTGCCCCGCAAAGAGTGGATTGATCCCTATACACCGAACACGCCGGTATTTGTCACGCGGCTGGATGGACACATGGGCGTGGCCAACAGTCTCGCGCTTCGCCTCGCCGGCATTACGCGCGAGACGGCAGATCCGGCCGGGGGCACCATCGTCCGCGATCCGCACACGGGCGAACCGACGGGGATTTTGAAGGATGCCGCCATGTCACTCGTCTTCCGCGTCATCCCGGAGCCAAGCGACCAGGACTACGAGGAAGCGCTCCGCGCCGCGCTGCGCGAAGCGGCTCGCGTCGGGATCACGTCCATCCAGGATATCACCGAGTGGAGCCACTGGCCGGTCTATCGCCGGGCGCGCCAGCGCGAAGAGCTGACCGTGCGCGTCTATGCGCGCACGCCGATTACAGAGTGGGAGCGTCAACGGGATTGGGTGGCTCGCGAAGGCGCCGGAGATGAGTGGCTGCGATTCGGAGGATTCAAAGGCTTCGTGGACGGCTCGCTGGGCTCCACAACGGCCCTCTTCTTCGAACCCTATACGGACGCCCCCCACACAAGCGGTTTGCTTCACAGCCAGATGTTTCCCGAGGGCATCATGAAGCAGCGGATCGCTGCCGCGGATCGCGCTGGATTTCAGTGCTCCCTCCACGCCATTGGCGATAAAGCCAATGCCCTTCTGCTCGACATCTTCGAGGAGGTCATCCGCGAGAATGGGCCGCGCGATCGGCGATTCCGCATCGAGCACGCGCAGCATCTGCGCCCGCACGATATCCCGCGCCTGGCACGGCTTGGCGTCATCGCCTCGATGCAACCCTACCACGCCATTGACGATGGACGCTGGGCGGAAAAGCGCATCGGGCGCGAGCGGTGCCGGACGACGTATGCCTTTCGATCCCTTCTGGACGCTGGCGTGCGCGTGACATTCGGATCGGATTGGCCGGTCGCTCCGCTCAATCCGCTGCTCGGCATTTATGCGGCTGTCACGCGAAAGACCCTGGACGGCAAGAATCCGAACGGCTGGTTTCCGGAGCAAAAGATCACGGTCGAGGAGGCCGTCCGCGCGTATACCCTCTCCGGCGCCTATGCCGAATTCGCCGAGCATGTGAAAGGCTCCTTGGAGGTGGGCAAGCTCGCAGATCTCGTCGTTCTCTCCCGCGACCTGTTCACCATCGCCCCGGATGAGATCCCCTCGGTCGAAATTCTCTACACGATCGTCGGCGGCAAAATCGTCTATGCCGCACGCCAATAAGGAGCGGATCCTCGTCATCCATGTGGGCGCCTTGGGCGATTGTATCCTCGCTCTCCCGGCACTCGCTGCCCTCCGCCGACGGTTCCCCGAGGCATATATCGAGCTTGCCGGATATCTGTCTCCACATGGCCTTCTTGAGCGGCGCAGTCCGGTCAACCGCGTGATCTCGGTGGAAACCCTTGGCCTCCATCGCATCTTCAGCGGGGCGGTGCCTGAAGACGTGGCGACCTATCTCCGAAGCTTCGATGTGATCATCTCCTGGTTCGGGTACGGTGACGACGCCTATCGCCGAGCCCTCGAGAGCCTCGGACAAGAAGATCGCCCCAGGCATGTTCTCATTGCGCGCTCCAGACCCCCGGAGGGGAGCCGCGAGCATGCGGCGGACTATGTGCTGGGGACGCTTGCACCGCTCGGAGTCGAGGCCGAGGATCGGACGCCGCGCCTTATGCTTCTACCGGAAGATCACGAGGCCGCAGAGCAGATTTTGCAGGATCTCTGGGGGGAAGGTAGTCCCGAGCGGCCCGTGCCCCTTATCGTCGTACATCCTGGGAGCGGAAGTCCGCGCAAGTGCTGGCCCGTGGAATACTTCGCTCAGCTCGTCCGGGCGCTGGATCAACCTGATCGTCGTTTCCTCATCATTGAAGGTCCGGCAGATGGTGACCGTGCTCGCCGCCTCCTCGCCTTATGCTTGGGAGATGATTCGGATCGGTCCCGCCGCTTCCTCCTCGTGACACGGCCACCTCTACCTCAGTTGGCAGCACTCTGCGCGCGCGCTCAGCTCTTCATCGGCAATGATTCGGGTGTCACGCATCTGGCGGCTGCTGTAGGCGCTCCCGTGATCGCCCTCTTCATCGCGACAGACCCTGTCTGCTGGGGACCTCGCGGGCGCGTGCGCATTCTCGACGGCACTCCCTCTGTGGCGGACGCCCTCACAGCGAGCGTGCACGTGTTGGAACAAGGGATTCCGGACTTCGATCTCACCAGAAGACCTCGATCTCGTAGCGATCCGATCCGCTCCCCTTATCCTCGATGAGAACGCGGGCGGTGAAGTTATTCTCACGCGTCGGTTGCTCGATGACCTCGACCCGACCGCGTCCCCGGATCTTTCGCACGCTCACGGTCACCGGCTCAGCCGGAAGCGGCTTCTCCAAGCGGAAATCGGCTTCCACGACCGGCTCCCCTTCCTCATGGATGATCCAGACACTCCCCCGCCGGATGCAGAGGATATCGCGCCCATCCACGCGTCCCCACCACCGCAACCCGCGCTGCGGAGACCGCTCGGATGCCTGAAACCAGGCCGATCCGATGTCTCGAACGCAGACGGCCACGGCGACCCCGTACAGAGCGGCGATGCTCACACCCAGCACGAGCATCCTCCAGAGCATACGTCCTCGCCTCCCCATACCTTCCTCAATTGTAGCAAAGCAGGCGCCCCTCCTCTCCGCATGCCCTTACTCCACCCAGAGCCCCACGCGTCAGGTGAAAGACCGCATGCATGTGGCGCCGATAAAGCCGATAAAGGGGAAGATCCGCGGGAATTGGCTTGACCGAGAAAGGGGAAAGGGCTATACTGCCTCTGCAGTGGGACTTCTGCGACGTTGGTGATGGCTGGCGAAGTTAGAGCCAACACAAGTACGTTTGGGAGGCCGATGCGAGGGACCTTATCAAGGTAGGCCCCGCGAGCATGTGGGGAAACCGACGATAAGGGCTAGGCCACCCACCTGGAGAATTCCAGGTTCAACTGTCGCCACCACACGGCCAAGTGGAAGTCCCACTATTACTTGTTCTGGAGAGGGGAGGATGCGCGTGCTCGTGATCGGTGACATTGTCGGGCGCCCGGGGCGCCGCATCGTGCGGGAGAAACTCCCGGAGTTGAAGCGGCACTGGGAGATCGAATTTGTCGTCGCCAATGTCGAGAATGCGGCGGGCGGCTTCGGGGTCACGCCCGAGGTCGTTCGGGAACTGCTGGAGGCTGGCCTGGATGTGATGACCTCCGGCAATCATATCTTCGACAAGAGAGAGGTCTTCCACATCATCGAGGCGGAGCCCCGACTTCTCCGACCGGCCAATTACGCCCCGGGCGTGCCCGGGCGCGGGGTCTGGTCCGGCTATTCCGCGCGGGGTCACCCGATCACGGTCATGAATCTCCAAGGGCGCGTCTTCATGCCGCCGAGCGATTGCCCGTTTCGGACGGCTGATGCCCTTCTGGCCGAGATCCGCGAGCCTCGCCTCATCATCGTGGACATGCATGCCGAGGCGACCTCGGAGAAAGTCGCCATGGGCTGGTATCTGGACGGGCGTGTGAGTATTGTCTTCGGCTCTCACACGCATGTGCCGACGGCCGACGAGACGATCCTGCCGCAAGGCACGGCTTATATCACGGATCTCGGGATGACAGGACCCTACGACGGCATCATCGGCATCAAGCGCGAGCAGGTCCTGGACCGATTCTTGCGCGGCATGCCCCAACGTTTCGAGGTCGCCTCCGGCGATGTGCGTCTGTGCGGAGCCGTGATTGAAATTGATGAGACAACCTATCGCGCGACCCGTATCGCGCGCGTGATGGTGACTGCATGAGACTCCCTGCGTCTTCCACTGCGCTTGCTTCACCGAGGGGGACGCAGTACAATGCCCTTTCGTAAAAGCGGGGGGAGGAGAACATGGTGAGAAGGATCGGTCTTGTGATCACCTTTCTGAGTCTTGGAGGGGTGGCATCCGTTTGGGCGCAAGGACAGGCCCCCTCACAACCGCCTCCTCAACAAGGGGGAGGACCGACGCCCGTTCCCGTCGGGCGTATCGCCGTCATCAATACGAACGCGTTCCTGGCCGAAGGGGGGATTCAGCAACTCATTCAGCAGGCCAAGCGGGTGGAGGACACGTTCAAAGACAAGGAAGCGGAACTGCAAGCCTTGGAGCAACGCATAGAGAGCCTGCGTCGGGAGCTGGAGACGCAAGGTCCGAACCTGACTCCTCAAGCGCGCGCGGACAAGCAAGAGGCGCTCGAACAGCTTCAGCGGGAATTTCAGCGGAAGAGAGAAGACGCCGAGCGGGCGTACCAGCGCGCTCTTCGCGATGCCATTGCTCCGGTGCGCGAACGAATCGGCGCTTTCCTGGAGACGTACGCCAAAAGCCGGGGGATCACCATCGTCCTTGAAGTCGCTAACCTCGCGCAGGCAGGCGGACTCGTGTACGTGGATCCGGCGGCCGACATCACGCGGGATTTCATCAACGAGTACAACAAGGCTCATCCGGCGACGACGTCGGCTCCCGCTTCTTCACCTCCTCGTGCGGAACAACCCGCGGCGTCATCGCCGCAGACCCCACGGCGCAGGCCGTAGTCGCGCAGGGAGGGTTCACAACCTCGCGCGCGTCACGTGCCGATCGGTGAGGCACCGGCTATGGAGACCGTATTCGATGCCGTGCAGATTCAGCAGTTTCTCCCGCACCGCTACCCCTTCCTCCTTGTGGATCGAATCATTGAGTTCGAGCCGAGGAAACGGATCGTCGGCATTAAGAACGTGACCGTGAACGAATTCTTCTTCCAAGGCCACTTCCCGGGAGCACCAGTCATGCCCGGCGTGCTGGTGATCGAGGCGATGGCGCAAACGGCGGGTGTGCTCATGTATCATGAGGTGGCCGATGCGAGCAACAAGCTCGTCTTCTTCACCGGCATTGATAAGGCGAAGTTCCGGCGGCCGGTCGTCCCGGGCGACACGCTGCGGTTGGAGCTGACGGTCCTTCGGCTGAAGTCGCGGTACATCCGCTTGCGGGGGGAAGCGTATGTAGACGGGCAATTGGTCGCAGAAGCGGAGATCACGTCCTCGCTCGTGGACATGGGCGCCGTCCGCAAAAACGCGGCAGCCCTTCACGCCCCCGCTCAAGCGGAAGCCCCTCTGCCGAGCGTCCACGATCCCTCCACTGGGGAGTCGGAGGAGGACGGGTGAGCGTCACCATCCATCCGACGGCTATTGTGAGCCCGCGCGCCGAGCTGGGCGAGGACGTCCAGATTGGCCCGTACACGATTATCGGCGATGAGGTCATCCTTCATGATCGCGTGCGCGTGGCCGCCCACTGCGTCATCGAGGGGCCGACGGAAATCGGAGAGGAGACGGTCATCTTTCCCTTCGCCTCCATCGGTCAAATCCCTCAGGATCTGAAGTACAAGGGGGAGCTGAGCCGCGTCCTCATCGGCCGACGCAATCGCATTCGCGAATACGTGACGATCCATCGCGGGACGGAAGGCGGAGGAGGGATCACCCGCATCGGCGACGACAACCTCCTCATGGTACAAGCGCACGTCGCTCATGATTGCCATGTCGGCAATCACGTCATCATGGCCAATGGGGCATCTCTTGCCGGTCATGTGCGCGTCGAGGATCATGCGACGCTGGGCGCTTATGTCGGTGTGCATCAGTTCTGCCGCATTGGGAAGTACGCCTTCGTCGGAGCGTATGCCGTCGTGGTGAAGGATGTCCCCCCGTATTCGCTGTGCGCGGGCAATCACGCTCGATGCTACGGTCCGAACACGGTGGGGCTGCGCCGCAAAGGGTTCACCGAAGCCCAACGTCGGGCGATCGATCGCGCGTTCCACCTGCTGCTCTCCTCTAAGCTCAACACGACGCAAGCGCTCGAGGCTCTGCGCCGAGAACTCGGCCACATCCCGGAGATTCAAGACCTCATCGCCTTCATCGAGACCTCGCAACGGGGCATCGTGAAGTGAGTCGGTCCGAGAGCGAGCGCCTCTGGGATACCTCCCGCGATCCGAAGATCGCGCAGGAGCCCCGATATGGTCTCATTGCCGGAAACGGACGCTTCCCATTCCTCGTGCTCGAAGGCGCGCGACGGCGCGGCATCGAGATGGTCGTCGCCGCCATCCGCGAGGAGACCGCTCCGGAGATCGAGCGCGAGGCGCGGATCGTTCGATGGCTGAGCGTGGGCCAGCTCGGCCGGTTGATTGACTTCTTCCACGAACAGGGCGTCACGCACGCGCTCTTGGCAGGCCAGGTCAAACACGTTCACATCTTCGGTCCCGCTCTGCCCGACTGGCGGATGCTCCGAGTGCTCATGCGGGTGCCCCGACGCAACACCAACAGCCTGATCGGAGCCGTTGTGGCGGAGCTGGAGCGCGAAGGAATCGAGGTCGTGGATTCCACGCTCTTCGTCTCAGAATTGTTAGCCCCCGAGGGCGTCCTCACGGCGCGCGCGCCCTCGAGCGCGGAAATGGACGATCTCCGCTATGGGCTGGAGATCGCCCGCGAGATCGCGCGACTGGACCTCGGACAAACGCTCGCCGTGAAGGATCGAGCCGTCATCGCCATTGAAGCGATGGAAGGGACCGATGCGACGATCCGCCGAGCGGCCGCCCTGTTGCGCGGGCGTCCGTTCGTCGTCATTAAGGTCGCTCGCCCCCACCAGGATATGCGCTTCGATATCCCTGTGATCGGCGCCCCCACAATCCACACGATGCGCGAATGCCGGGCGACGGCGCTGGCCATCACGGCGCGAAAAACCCTCTTGATGGATCGAGACGAGCTGCTCGCCCTCGCGAATCGGCATCGAATCGCCATAATGGCCGTTCCTTGAATCGGCTCCCACAAGACGGCAGAGGTCAGACTGTCCGCGACCGCCGATATGATCGCGCCACAGGATCACCATTTGACGAAGAACGGGCGAGGTTTCTACCATTGTGACCGTGAGGCCAGAGATCGGTCAGGATGCGGAGGCGAATGGGGTCTGGTGACTTCCCCGGGCTTCAAACCCGGCGGGCGACGGCGAGAGCCGACGCCGGTGGGTTCGATTCCCACGCGCCTCCGCCGCCGACCCTGCATCCGTGAGGATACCGCGTGATGCGTGGCGAGGGGGAGCATTCACCGGAGCGATACGGATGGTTTCGCGTCTGCTGGTCACACTTCCGGCCGTTTTTCTTCTATCTCTTCGGAGGAATTGGGCTCGGCCTCCTGGCGATGGCGCGGGATCGCTCGACATGGCCGACACTGCTGGGGTTCTCTCTGGTGGGTCTGGTGCTGTGGCCCTTTCTCGAATACGCCGCGCACCGAGGATTGCACGTCCACGCGCGCTCGGTGCGGATGCGTACCGTTCTCTATCGCGCGCATGGGATTCATCATGAGGCGGCAGATCGTGTGGGAGCGGTCTTCATCCGCTTTTCGGTGAGCGCATCGCTGAGCGCGCTGCTGTTTCTGCTCTTTTGGGGCGCGTTGGGCGCTTGGCCGAAAGCGGCAGCTCTCATGATCGGTCTGTGGGGAGGCTATCTCTTCTACGAGTTCGCGCACTATACGGCTCATTTCGGGAGACCCCGTACGCGATGGGGACGCGCCCTGCAGCGTCATCATCGGCTCCATCATGAGCGGGAAGAGCGAGCGCGCTTTGGCGTGACGACACCGCTTGTGGATTGGCTCTTCAAGACCCGAGGCGAAGAGGGATCCTGATCCGCTGTTGTCGTCCCCGATATCCTTTGCTACACTCCCACGACGCCGTGCGCATAGCGGAGGAGGAGATCGAATGACTGCCGATGTGCGAGAGTGGATCGCCCTCAGCTTCGTGACCGGCATCGGCTCGCGCATGGCCGGGCGGTTGTTGGAGCGTTTCGGCTCGCCGACGGAGATCTTCGCGGCGTCGCGCTCAGAATTGCGCGCCGTCGGTCTGGAGGACGAGACGATTGATCGCCTTCACTCGGAGGAACCCCGACGGCGTGCGGAAACGGAGCTGGAGAAGCTGGCGAAGCTCGGGGCCGAAGCGCTCACACTCGAAGACCCGCGGTATCCGCCTCAGCTCCGTCGCATCTACGATCCGCCGATTGTCCTGTATGCCCTCGGACAGGTGGAGGCCCTCACCGTGCCGGCGCTGGCGATCGTGGGCACGCGTCGGCCCTCTCCGTATGGGGTGAACGTGGCGACGGAGCTGGCGCGCGAGTTGGCGCGACGCGGCCTCGCGATCGTCTCCGGCTTCGCGCGGGGCATTGACGCCGCGGCCCATCGTGGAGCTCTGGAGGCGAAGGGGCGAACCATTGCCGTCTTCGGGACGGGATTGGACATCATTTACCCTCGCGAGCACCGCGCTTTGGCCGAGCAGATTCGCGAACGGGGCGCGTGGGTGACAGAGTTCCCCATGGGCGTCTCGCCCTTGCCGCAGAACTTCCCCTTTCGGAATCGGATCATCAGCGGAATGAGCTTGGGCGTCATCGTCGTAGAAGCGGCCGAACGCAGCGGTTCGCTCATCACGGCCCGTCTGGCGCTGGAGCAAGACCGTGAGGTCTTCGCCGTCCCCGGGCCGATCACCTCACCGCGCAGCTATGGCCCCAACTATCTCATCAAATGCGGCGCAAAGCTCGTGCAATACTGGGGCGATGTCGTGGAAGAACTTCCCCCGGATATCCGGCGGGAGATCCTGCGCCAGGAAGAGACGCCGATCACGGCCCAACAACTGGCGCTGCCGCTCTCGGAGAATGAGCAGCGCGTGCTCGAGCTGCTGCGCGTTGATGCCCCGACACACATTGATGAACTGCTCGTGCGAAGCGGCCTGCAGATCCCCGAACTGATGCGCGTCTTGCTCGAGCTCGAGGTGAAGGATAAAATCAGACAGTTGCCGGGGAAACACTTTGTCAAGAAGATGTGAGATGGCCAAAAAGCTCGTCATCGTCGAATCACCCGCCAAGGCCAAGACGATCAACAAATATCTCGGCGGGGAGTTCACGGTCATGGCCTCGGTCGGGCACATCAAGGACCTGCCCGAGAAAGAATTGGGTGTGGACATTGAGAACGACTTTCGCCCGACCTACGTCATCATCCCCGATGAGATCAAGAAGAACAACCGGAAGATCCTCGCCGAATTGCGTCGCGCCGCGCACGAGGCCGAAGCGATCTATCTGGCCGCCGACCCCGATCGCGAGGGGGAAGCCATCTGCCAACATCTGAAAGAAGAGCTCGTCGGTCCCCGCGAGAAGAAGCCGGTCTACCGCGTCCTCTTCCACGAAATCACGCCCCATGCCGTCCGTGAGGCCTTTCAGAATCCCGGCGTGATCGATCGGAACAAAGTGGAGGCGCAACAAGCGCGACGCATTCTGGATCGCCTGGTCGGATACCTGGTGAGCCCCTTGTTGTGGAAGAAGGTGCGGCGCGGACTCTCGGCCGGACGCGTGCAATCCGTCGCGTTGCGGCTGATCGTCGAGCGAGAGCGGGAGATCGAACGGTTCGTCCCGACCGAATATTGGACGATTCGTGCTCGCCTCTCGGCGACGGCGCCGCCGCCGTTTGTGGCGCAGCTTGTGCGCATCGGCGAGCGAAGCGTCAAAACGAGCGATTTCGATCGAGACGTTCGCCCGACCGAGTGGCACATTCGAACGGAAGCGGAAGCCCACGCGCTTGTTGAGCAGCTCGCCGCGAGCGAGTTCGTCGTCACATCTGTCGAGACGAAGGAGAAGAAGCGACATCCCGCCCCACCCTTCACGACGAGCACGCTGCAACAGGAAGCGGCACGCCGGCTGCGATTCCCGGTGAAGAAGACGATGACTCTGGCGCAGAAGCTCTACGAGGGCGTGGAGCTAGGCCCTGAAGGGAGCGTCGGGCTCATCACCTACATGCGAACGGATTCGACGCGCGTCTCCGATGCCGCGCTCGCCGAGCTGCGGCGCTTCATTGCCGAGCACTACGGGGCCGATGTCCTGCCCGAAGAGCCGCATACCTACCGGACCAAGAAAGACGCCCAGGATGCCCATGAGGCCATCCGCCCGACTTCCGTCTTTCGCACACCGGAACGCGTCGCGCCCTATCTCAGCCGTGATGAGCTGGCGCTCTACACGCTCATCTGGCAACGCTTCGTCGCTTCACAGATGAAGCCGGCGCTCTTCGATCACACGGTGATCGAGATCCAGGCGGGCGATTTCGGACTCCGCGCGACGGGTTCCGTCCTCACATTTCCGGGCTTTCTCACCGTCTACGAGGAGGCCAAGGAGGAGCGGGAAGGCTCCGAGGAGGAGGAGGCCGAAGCGACGCTTCCCAAAGTGGAGGTCGGAGAGAAGCTGACGCTTCTCGAGCTCCTGCCGAAGCAGCATTTCACCCAGCCCCCGCCGCGCTACACGGAGGCCTCTCTTGTCAAGGCGCTCGAGGAGAATGGCATCGGGCGCCCCTCCACCTATGCGCAGATTCTCAGCATCATTCAGGACCGCGATTACGTGCACAAGGTGCAGGGCCGCTTCAAGCCGACCGAACTGGGACGACTCGTGTGCGACCTGCTTGTGGAGAACTTCACGGATATCTTCGACGTGGAGTATACGGCGGAGATGGAGGCGGAGCTGGATAAGATCGAAGAGGGGCGCGTGAGCTGGGTCACGGTCCTCAAGGATTTCTACAAGAAGTTCGCCGCCGATCTGGCGCGCGCCGAACGAGAGATGGAGGATGTGCGGAGAGGCGTCGAGACCGACCAAAAATGTCCGCACTGCGGCGTCCCTCTGATCAAGAAGGTCGGACGCTACGGGCCGTTTTTGGCGTGTCCCTCCTGCGGCGCCACGCGAAATCTCACCGAAGATGAGACGGACGAGGCCTTCTCGGACATCACGTGCGAGAGATGCGGTCGGAAGATGGTGCTTCGGCGGAGCCGATTCGGTCGTTTCCTCGCGTGCACGGGCTATCCCGCCTGCACGAACACGCGACGCATTGAGAAAGGCGGTCGTTTGGCAGCTCCCGATCGCGTGCTGGAGGAGACGTGTCCGGACTGCGGCGCTCCCCTCATCCTCCGACAAGGGCCGTATGGCGCGTATATCGCCTGCAGCCGGCGACCGGCGTGCGCGTACGTCAAAGCGGAGACCCTCGGCATCCCGTGTCCGAGAGCTGAGTGCCGCGGGGAATTGGTCGTTCGGCGCTCGCGCCGTGGCCGTGTCTTTTACGGGTGCAGCACATATCCCGACTGCACGTTCACGGCGTGGGACCGTCCGGTGAATCGCACGTGTCCACAGTGCGGGTATCCTGTGCTCCTGGAGAAGGTGACGCGACGCCAGGGGCGCATTCATTACTGTCCGGAGCCCGAATGCTCCTACCGCGAGGCCGCACCGGAGGAGGAGGTGTGTGAAACGGCGACGTCTCCTTCGACGGCAGCGACCTCCTGAGCACGAGCTCGCATTTCCGGATCATGACGAACGACCTCATCCCGATCTCCGATCTCGCCCGCGCGCAGTACGAGATCGCCACATTTCTGGCGCGGCGGTCGGAATGGATCTACCGATTCGACGGACGGTCTCCTCACCGGGTGAGCGGAGAACATCTCTCGGTTGCGTCCGCGTTCGGGAAGCTCCTCTTCACGCTCTGGGGTGAGGACTTTTCCGAATGTTGGCGGATCGAGGCCTACGCGATTCGAGGGGAGTGTCTGCGCCTGCGGCTGGGACGACGTCCTGCAGATCCCACGACCATCTTGGAGATTCACGGGACCGAGAGTGCCCTCGAGCACGAGGCCGACGCTCGACGGCGCGCCTTTGAGTCCACGATCTGCCGGCTGATCGAGCGGCAGCTCGGCGCGCGTATCGAGTACGCGGCGACCCATCGCGACGATTCGCGTCAGCTCTCGGGTCTGTACACGAGGCTGATCCTCTCCTGGGGAGGAGACCGCGCGATCGCCATCGCCGTGAATTCCGGGGAGCCGCAAGCGCATGTGGATGGCCTGGTGACAGCCGGCGTGATCTGGTGGGAGTGCGCCACGGTGTCCCGATGGGGAAGAGGAGCGCGGCGGCTCTTGCTCTTTGCACCTGCTCGACGCGCGCAGACTCTCGCGCGGCGCCTGACGGTTGTGCGCCCAGAGGAGCCGCGCATCGAGCTCTACGAAGTGGATGAGCATCGGGGCACGCTCACGCCGGTGGCGCCCTTCGATCAAGGAACACTCTTCGATCCGCGCCGAGTGCGGCTCCCTCGTCCCGCCGAAGAGCTCCCTCCGCACCCGCTGCGCGATCGCGCACTGGCACTGGCTCCGGGAGTGCTGCGCGCATACCGGCGCCCGGGGTCGGCTGAAGAGTCGTTGCGCGTGCGCGGATTGGAGATCGCATGCCTCACGCGGGGGACGCTCCGCTTTGGCATCGGCGCCCGCAAAAGCGTGGTGCAGGGAAATTGGGACGACTTCGAACGCTTCGTCCGCGAAGTGGTGCGTATTCGCCATCCGGAGAGCCCTGAGAAAGCGCATCCGTTCTACCGCCTCCAGGCCGAACGCTGGCTGGAGGACATGATCCGCGAGGATGTGCGCCGGGTGGATCCCCGGCTCGACCCCCGATTTCTGTATGCGCAGATCCCGGCATATGAGGAGACGACGTGTGGGTTCGTGGACCTGCTCGGAATCACCGAGGATCGGCAGCTCGCGCTCATCGAGCTGAAAGCGGACGAAGACGTGGAGGCACCGATGCAAGCCGTGGACTACTGGCTGCGTATCGAGTGGCACCGACGCCGCGGGGACCTGACGCGACGCGGGTATTTCCCGGGCGTGGAGATCGCCGACCGACCGACGCTCGTGTTCATTGTCGCGCCGCTTCTTCGGTTCCACCGGACCTTCGATTTGGTGGCGAGCTGGATCGACCGCCGCGTCCCCCTCTATAAGATTGGGATCTCGGACGACTGGCGAAAGGGCGTGCGCGTCGTCCTGCGTCGGCGGGCGAATGGGTGATGGAACAGCACGGCTTTCTGGTCATTGATAAACCGGCGGGGATGACCTCGCACGATGTCGTGCAGCGCGTGCGGCGCGCCCTGCGGATGCAGCGCGTCGGGCATACGGGGACGCTGGATCCCATAGCGACGGGTGTTCTCGTGCTCTGCGTGGGAAAGGCCGTGCGCCTGCAACGCTTCCTCATGGCGCGGGATAAGGAATACCGAGCGCGCGTGCGCCTCGGTTTCGCCACCGACACGTACGATGCCCTGGGGAAGCCGACGACGCCGCTCACCTCGACGGTGCACCTCTCGGAAGCGGACATCGAGCGCGTGCTCGCTGAATTTCGAGGAGAGTACGATCAGATCCCGCCCATGTACTCGGCCAAGAAAAAGGGCGGTATTCGGCTCTACGCATTGGCGCGACGCGGTCAGTCTGTGGAGCGATCCCCGATCCGCGTGCGGATTGACGTGCTGGAGCTGGTGGAGGACGAGGGGGCGAAACTCCGCCGCTGTGACGATGGGACGACGGAATTCACCCTCCGTGTGCGCTGCTCAGCGGGGACGTATGTGCGCGCGCTCGCGCACGACATTGGGCAGCGCTTGGGGTGCGGGGCCTACCTCCACGGGCTCGTGCGCACGGCCGTGGGCGAATTCACGCTCGCGCGCGCCCTCTCGCTGGAAGCCGTCGAAGCTCTCGCCCGAGAGGGCCGAGTGTCTGAAGCCCTCATCCCCCTGTCGGAGGCGCTGCCGGAGATGCCGGCCCTGCGACTCTCCGAACGGGATCTCTGGCGCGTGCGGCACGGGCACGCCATTCCCGGACGCGGCCTCCCCCATCGGACTTATGTCCGACTCCTGGACGGTCGAGACCAGCTTGTGGCCGTCGGCGAGAATCGGCCCGAGCAGGGCGTGATCCAACCGCGCGTGGTCCTTGAGCCGTGAGGGGATCTCGAGTATACTAACTACCGGTCAGGCTCGCGCGTCGAGCCTGAACACGCCACGCGCTGATTGACGAATTCGCGAACGCGGAACAGGGCGCCCCACGCGGTCCGCAGATCGCGTGAGGATCCTGATCACGCACACCGATCTTTGGGACAGAGCCAAACCAATCGCTCTTTGGACATCCGGCACTTTTTCTTTCCGGAGACGTCCATCTCTCCTCCGAGATGGGCGAGGAGGGACCGCTATGGAGGAGAAGAACAAGAAGCTGGACATCGCCGAGCTTTTGGAGCAGCATCGCCGGGAGCGGGAGAAGCTCCGATGGGAGGGCACCTTCCGAGAGTACTTCGAACTGGTGACGCAAAATCCTCGAATCGCTCGCTTGGCACACGCGCGCATTTGCGACATGATCCTGGCGGCCGGCGTGGAGAAGATCAACGAAGGACAGCCGAACGAGATCACGCGCTACAAGTTCTTCTCCAAGGAGCTGTTCGGCATTGACGAGGCGATCGAGAAGATCGTCGAGTACTTCAAGTCGGCGGCCCAACGCCTGGAGGTGCGCAAACGCATCCTGCTGCTGATGGGACCGGTAGGCGGCGGCAAGTCCACAATCGTCACCTTGCTCAAGCGAGGGCTGGAGCAGTATACCCGCACCGATGCGGGCGCCCTCTATGGGATCAAGGGATGTCCCATGCATGAGGAGCCCCTCCACCTGATCCCCCATGACCTGCGCCCGGAGATCGAACGCCACTACGGCATCTACATCGAGGGCGATCTCTGCCCCCGATGCCAGTACAATCTCGAGCACGTCTATCACGGGCGGCATGAAGATGTCTTGGTCGAGCGCATCGTCTTCTCCGAGAAGGAGCGCATCGGCATCGGGACCTTCTCCCCGTCCGATCCGAAGAGCCAGGACATCACCGAGCTCACCGGATCGGTGGACCTGGCCGCCATTGGTGAGGTCGGTGTGGAGTCCGATCCCCGCGCTTACCGCTTCGACGGAGAGCTGAATATCGCGAACCGGGGCATCATGGAGTTCATCGAGATGCTCAAGTGCGATGAGAAGTTCCTCTACAGCTTGCTCACGCTCTCGCAGGAGCAGTCCATCAAGACCGGGCGCTTCGCCATGATCTACGCCGATGAGGTCATCATCTCGCATACGAACGAAAATGAGTACAACGCCTTCGTGGCGAACAAGAAGAACGAAGCGCTGCAGGATCGCATCATCGTCATCCGAGTCCCGTACAACCTGCGCGTCTCCGACGAGGAGAAGATCTACCAGAAGCTGCTCAACCAGAGCGAAGCGCCCAAGCACGTGCACATCGCGCCGTACACGCTGCGCGTGGCTGCGATGTTCGCCGTCCTCACCCGCTTGCACCCCTCCAAGCGCCAGAATATCGACCTCATCAAGAAGATGAAGCTCTACGATGGTCAGGACGTGAATGACTTCAAGGCCAAGGATGTGAAGGAACTGCGCGAGGAAGCCGAGCGGGAGGGGATGGACGGGATCTCGCCCCGCTACATCATCAATCGGCTCTCGAGCGCCCTGGTGCGCGACGGGATCACCTGCCTGACGCCCATTGACGCGCTCCGCGCCATCCGCGACGGCTTCGATCAGCACACGGGTATCTCCGCTGAAGATCGCGAGCGCTACCTGAACCTCATCGCCATGGTGCGGAAGGAGTACGATGAGATCGCCAAGAATGAGGTCCAGCGCGCCTTCGTCTATTCCTTCGAGGAGATGGCCCGCACTCTCTGCGACAAATATCTCGACAACGTCGAGGCCTACTGCAACAAGGAGAAGCTCAAGGATCCGATCACCGAGGAAGAGGTCGAGCCCGACGAGAAGCTGATGCGCTCGATCGAGGAGCAGATCGGCATCTCCGAGAACGCGAAGAACGCTTTCCGACAGGAGATCCTGATCCGCATCTCCAGCTACGCGCGGAAGGGGCGAGCGTTCGATTACAAATCGCACGAGCGCCTGCGCGAGGCCATCGAGAAGAAGATCTTCGCCGACCTGAAGGACGTCGTGCGGATCACGACGACGAGCAAGACGGCCGATCCGGATCAGCTCCGACGCCTCAATGAAGTGATCGATCGGCTGATTCGGGAGCACGGCTACTGCTCCGTGTGCGCCAATGAGCTGCTCAACTATGTGGGGTCTCTGCTCTCGCGCGCCTGAGCGGCTCTTTCGGCCATCGGCGGAGGCCACCGTCGAGAGAAGGAGGCGTCCATGATCGTCCATCGGAACGACTGGTCGCTGCAGCGCAAAGGGTATCTCGATCAGGAGCGCCATAGGGAGCGCGTCCGTGAAGCGATCCGAAAGAACCTCGGCTCCATCGTCGCCAACGAATCCATCATCCTCTCCGATGGGAAGAAGACGATCCGCATCCCCATCCGCTCGCTCGAGGAGTACAAGTTCCGATACGACTATCGGAAGAAGAAGCACGTCGGGCAAGGGACGGGAGATTCCCGTGTGGGCGACGTGATCGCGCGCGAGGGGGAGGGAGCAGGCCCCGGACGCGGTCCCGGCGCCGGCGATCAGCCGGGCGTGGATTACTACGAGGCCGAAGTCGAGATCGACGAGATCGCCAAGCTCATCTTCGAGGATCTCGAACTCCCGTATCTGGAGGAGAAGAGCAAGCAGGCGATCCACTCGCGTCAGCTCCGCTTCGGCGAAGTGCGAAAGACGGGCATCCTTCCCCATCTCGATAAGCGGCGGACATTGCTGGAGAATATGAAGCGCATGGCCAAGGAGACGGGTCGGGCCCGGATCGGTCCGCTGCATAAAGAAGACCTCCGCTTCAAGAGCTGGGACGAGGAGATCCGCTACGAGACCAACGCCGTCGTCATCGCCATGATGGACGTCTCCGGCTCGATGGGCGAGTTCAAGAAGTATATCGCCCGCTCGTTCTACTTCTGGATGGTCCGCTTCTTGCGAACGAAGTATGACAACGTGAAGGTCGTCTTCATCACGCATCATACGGAGGCGAAGGAGGTGACCGAAGAGCAGTTCTTCACGCAGGGCGAATCCGGAGGGACGGTCGTCAGCTCGGCCTATCGCCTCGCTCTGGAGATCATTCGCCAGCGGTTCGATCCCACGGAGTGGAACATCTATCCCTTCCACTTCTCCGATGGGGACAACTACTACTCGGACAACGATGAGGCCGTTCGCCTCGCGGATGAGCTGATCGCCACCTGCAATCTCTTCGGCTACGGCGAGATCGGCGAAGAAGAATATGCCGGCTATCGGCGATCCGGCGGCGCCTTGCTCTCCATCTTCAACGAGCGCCTCACGCATAAAGATCGCTTCGTGGGCGTCCGGATCGATCGCAAGGAAGATGTCTATCCGGCCTTGAAAGCCTTCTTCGGGCGGCGGGGGGAGATGGTATGAGCGATCCCGAGATCAAAGTCTTGGAGAAGGCGATCGAAGAGATCTGGGACACGGCGTGCGCGCTCGGTCTGGATCCGTTCCCCATCCACTTCGAGATCGTTCCGGCGACGGTGATCTACGAGATCGGGTCCTACGCGCTGCCGGGGCGCTATTCGCACTGGAGCTTCGGCAAGGCCTATCACAAGATGAAGCTCATGTACGATCTGGGACTCTCTAAGCTCTATGAGGTGGTCATCAACACCAATCCCGCCTACGCCTTTCTCCTCGAGGGGAATTCGCTCATCCAAAATAAGATGATCATCGCTCATGTGATCGCCCACGTGGACTTCTTCAAGAACAACATCTACTTCTCCCGCACGAATCGTCGCATGGTGGACGAGGTCGCGACGCATGCGGAACGGATCCGCGAGTACGAGTTCACATACGGGCGGAAGAGAGTCGAGGCATTCCTCGATGCCGTGCTCTCGATCCAGGAGCATATCAACCCCGATCTCTTCATTCGGGAGGAGCGCCCGGAAGAACCCGAACGGCCGAAGCCGCTGGCCCCCTCGCCGGGAAAATACGACGATCTCTTCGCTCTCGATGATCCGAAGAAGGCACAGCCCTCCACGGCGGAGGAACCCAAGGAGACGTCTCGCCGCTTTCCCCCCCGGCCGGAGAAGGACCTCGTGCGTTTCATCATGACGCATTCGCCGGTGCTGGAGCCCTGGCAGCGGGATATCATGGCCATGATCCACGAGGAGATGGAGTACTTCGTCCCCCAACTCCAGACCAAGATCATGAACGAGGGCTGGGCCAGCTACTGGCATACGCGCATTCTGCGGGAGTTGGACCTGAGCGATGAGGAATTCTTGGAATTCGCCCAACTGCACGCGGCTGTTGTCTCCCCGCGCAAAGGGAGCCTCAATCCCTACTACGTCGGATTCAAGATCTTCGAAGACATCGAGCGGCGGTGGGATCACCCAACTCCGGAGGAGATCGAGAAGTTCGGGCGTCAGCCGGGGAAAGGGCGCGAGAAGATCTTCGAAGTCCGCCATCTGGAGAACGACATCTCCTTCATCCGGAATTATCTCACCCGACACTTGGTCGAGGATCTGGACCTCTACATCTTCGAGCTGCGGGATGAAGAAGAATGGGTGATCACCGATAAGACCTGGGAGCGCGTGCGCGATCAGATGGTCGCCGATATGACGAATTTCGGCTTCCCCGTCATTGAAGTGCTCGATGGGGATTACAACGGGAATCGAGAACTCTACCTCCGCCATCGGTACGAAGGCATCGAACTCGACATCGAGTACGCCAAGAAGACGCTGGAGCACGTGTACACCCTCTGGGGGAGAGATGTGCACCTGGAGACCGTGGTAGACGGTGAGCCTCTCGTCCTTCACTTCGATGGGGAGGAGCATTGGGAGGATTGAGGCCGTCTCCTTCGACGAAGAAAAAATTCCCTCACCTCTTCACCGCAGGCGAGGGCAACCGCTTCCGGCGTCCAGACACCAGGAGTCGTCCACGTCAGCGTCCCTTCTCGATGTAGATCCGCACCAATCCCTGTTCGTCCACCTCGCGCACGAGGCGATGGGAGAACTTCCGGACCCACGCCTGAATCTCGCGCTGCTGGAAACGGTTGGCGAGGACTTCCAAGACCTGACCCGGTTGCAGATCCTGGAGCGCGAGCTTGATGACGCCGAGGCTCCGACAGTCAATGGGATTGAAGAGACGTCGCACGTCTAACGTCTTCTCCGCATGGAGCTCGTCGCGGTTCGTCTCGATTCTCACCATACCATCACGGCATCATGAGTTTCGATCAATCCGACCGTCTCCTCGCGGGAGACAAGCTGAACCCCCGGGACGAGATCCGTCGGAGCGATCCCGCGCGCCTCGGCATCTTCCCGCACCACGTAGACCTGGCCCCCATGTTCGAGCATGAACTGCACGACGCGAGCCGGGTTGGTGTCAAACTCCTGCACGTCCACACCCAGGACCTTCGCTCCTTTCAGATCCTGACGGTGAACGGCATACGTCACCGCCGAATCGCGCAACAGGACGCTCACCTGAACCGGCGTCTCGACCACGCCGAATGCCGTCGCAAACAGATGCGGATCTACCGGCTCCATGCACAAATAGATCGGCTTCTCGAAGATCACGAGCGTCTTCTCCGCCATAGCTCCTCCTGACTCCGCTTCATCGGTAGGACGGAATCGTGATGACGCGATCGGCCGCGCGAACGAACTTCCACAGGTCGCCGAGCGTTCCGATCGTCACCGAATTCATCTGATGCTTCTCCACACCGCGCTCCTGCACGCAGAGGATGCAGGAGACCCAGTCGAGCTTGGCGCCGTGCAATCCCGCCCGCAGCAGCATGTCAATGTACTTGCTCACATGCGAGTGCTTCTCGCCCAAGATCCCTTGAAGGGCGCCGGGCTCGCTGTGATCAATCTGATCCTTATTGGTCAAGGTGACGGCCTCTTCGAAGGCCCACACATTGACATTGACCCCCCGCTCGAGCAGCTTCTCCGCCAAGCGGAGGACAGTCGTCGGAGCTTCGCGTTCATAAGATCCGGTCGCCAGAACGATGGCGACGGTCTTCGCACCATTCGATCGAGTCATGACGATCACCTCCTCACGACTGAGATGCCCGCGTCGAGCATCATCTCGCGCGGGTCCGCGCGCGCCACTTCCTGTGGCGCGGACTAATACCAGATGACTTTCTCGCACCCATCCACGATCAGGTCGGCCAGCTCGTCCATGGTCGAGAGACGCACGCCCTCGGCCACCTGCTCGATGCCCCGAGCCCTCGCCGAAACGTCTTCGGCGAGCACGGTCACCCCCGTCCGACTCAGTTCGCTCAAGCGCGCCGCCAACTGCGCACCTTTTCGAGCAGCGAGGACGCCGTTCTCGATCAGATAGAGCGTGACCTCATGCCCGCGATTCTTCAACGAGCCCGCAAGCTCCAGAATGTACGAACTGCTCGCATACTCGTGAAGATCGCGACTGGTGACGATCAGATATCGGCTCATCGTCCTTACCTCCTCCTCGAATCTTCGTGCGACACGTCTCCGGTGAAGCCCACCCTGCTCGCGCGAGGCGGGCTCGGAGGCCTCAGAACAGCGTGCCGCTAGCGACTACTTCGCGAACCAGATGTAATCGCCGTGAGACGTGCCCATGAAGAAGAGCATCGGGAGCGAGAGCCAGGCATTCATGCGCGAGGCCAGAAAGGCGCGCCGCGCAAGCTTCGCCGATTCCGGGGGCATGGGCGTCCCTTGCTCCGCACTCTCCTTCGTCCACGCGATGATGCGCTTCTGCGCCCGCCAGATCACCCCCCACACGTTCAAGAGCATAATGATCCCATAGCCGCCCCCCAAACCGATCGAGAGCGACTTATTCCCGAGCGTCTCGCCCATGGGACCCGGTGCGCCGAGCACCCGAATAATCAGCCACGACATGGCCACAATCAGAACGATGACGATCGCGGCCAATACCGGCCCCTTATTGAGCGCTCCGGAGACCGGCTGAAGCAGCGCGTAGATGATCCCCCAGGTCACCACCACAATGGCCAGCCACGTGAAGAGCGTCCGCCAGGTGCCGATCCCCGCGTTCCGAGCCTCCGTGTGCAGAATGTACATCGCATAGTAGGTCAGCCCGACCAGAACCGTGATGATCGCCCCCCAGCGAAAGAACCAGAGGGCTCGCGGCATGAGGATCGGGACGACCCGACTCCGCGTCGGCGGATCGAGCCGCTGCATGAACGGAACGTTCACGAGATTGAAGAAGTAGAGGAGCCCGATCCAGGTGATCCCCGCGACAAAGTGTGCCCACCGCAGAAAGATCTTAAACAGCGATGTGGAATCCGGAGCGTGGAAGGTACTGCTCCCCTGCTCCGGCCCCGCGATCCAGAGCAACAGAACCGCGCTTCCTATGAGCCCCAGTATCCCCATATCGCCTCCTTTCCCTCCCCTCGGCCCCCGATCCTCTCGGCTCAAGCCCGCCCGACGCCCTTCCCCGCCGAGAGCTCGAGCATTCTCTTGGCGGGCACTCCTTCGTTTGCCCGCTTCGCGACAGGCTCAGCCCCACGTCGAGAGATGATAGAGGCCATCGGAGAGTTTGTCAACGAAAATGTTTCTTTAATCTCGATCGCCGGCGAAGATGTCTTCGAGCGAGAGCCCCCCGAGAGGATGGCCCTTCGCCCCTCGAAGCTCGACCTCAGCCGAGAGCCCACGCGATGTCGCGCCGAGATGATCGCGCCCACCTCTTGACGAGCGCAGAATCCGACGGGCAGCGCTCCGGACGGCCGATCCTCACCTCGCCGCTTGGTTCGGAGCTCCACCACCGGGAGCTCCCTTCGTTTTGTCATCGCATCATTTCTCTTTGGCGCGCGCCTTCAACCGCAAGGCGACGCGACGGCGCTCCAGTCCCCCGACCTCGACGATCTGGACGTCCGGCTCGTAGCCGCTCCGGGTGGCCGTGAGGCGATAGCGGCTGCGCTCGCCCGGGACGCGAAACGCGAACTCCCCGCTGGAGTTGGAGATCTGCTCCAGCCGAAGCGGGGGCTTCTTCTCCTCCTCCACCGGGAGTCGTTCGAGCACGACGCGGACGCCCGGCAGCAGGAACCCATCGGGATCGAACGTCGCCCCGCTGATCACCGCATAAGCTTCCGCGCGGCGAAGCCGAACGGGCGACTTGAGCACCGTCTCCCGCCCAGCCTTGACATCCACCGATCGAATCGCTGCCGGCTCATGGTCGGGAGAGGAGAACACGAGCACATAGCGACCCGAAGCGAGACCGGAGAGCGTGAATGCTCCGCTCTCGTTTGTCGTCGTCTCCGCCACCATTCGATTCGTCCGAGAATCAATCGCCCGAACTGTGACGCGCGGAATCGGCCGTTCGCGCTCATCCTGCACCCGTCCGATGATCCTGCCCTCCTGGACCGCTCCCCCACCGGAAGGCCAGAAGCTGAGAAGAAGCACGAGAACGATGGTCACTCGCGTCGCTCCCATGTGCCGGAAAAGCATAGCATAGCCCGCCGAGAACGCAAAACGCTCCTGCCGAGAAGATGCCGATCCCTTATGGGGAAAGCCTTAGAGATGACGGCGAGATTCTGCTAATATGTTCCTCGTGATGCGACGACGGATGCCAACGCGGGCCGGACTCATGCTCCTGTTTCTCCTCAGCCAGAGCCGAGAGCATGCTCCGGCGCAAATCGCCTTGCGGAGCGATCTCGTGACCGTGGAGGTGACCGTCCTCGATGCTGAGGGAAACTACGTGACCGATCTTCACAAGGAGGAGTTCGAGCTCTGGCATGATGGCATTCGGCAACCGATCGCGTTCTTCGAGGCGCAGATTCGGGCGGAGCTGTCCCGTCCTCTGGCCATCGTCTTCGCCCTGGATATGTCCGGCAGCGTCGGCCTGCAAATCGCCGAGCAGCAAGAGGCAGCGCGCCGGTTCATGGGCCTGATCCATCCGGGATCCGTCTTCGCTGTCCTCGGTTTCAACGATCGAGTCCGCATCTTCCAAAAATTCACGAGCGATCCGGCCCGCATTGCGCGCGCGTTCGAGCGCGCCCGAGAGATCGGCGGACGGACGCGTCTTTACGACGCGCTGGATCGCGCCATCACCTTGCTGAGCCGCGAGGCGCCGCGACAGCGCGACGGGCGACCCATCCGTCGCGTCATCATCGTGATCACCGACGGCTTCGACTACACGAGTACGATCAGCCATACCGAGGTGATCCGACGGGCCAACGCTGCGGACGTGACCATCTATTCGATCACACTCCCCTCTTACGTCCTCTCGGTCACGGGTCGGCGGCGCGTTCCCACGCTGCTCGATGCCTCAGGGATCGTGCCCCAGACAGGCGGACGTGATTTCTCCGCCGAGGAGAGAGACTTCACCCCTATTTTCCGAGCGATCGCCGAGGAGATCCGCGCCAGCTACCTGCTCGCTTACTATCCTCCTGTGGAACACCGGCAAGATGGGCGATTTCACCAGATCACGGTGTCGGTCCGCCGTCCGGGTCTCATCGTGCGGCAGAGCCGCCGCGGCTACGTCGCTCCCCAGGGGTGAGCGCTCACCACTCCTCCTCGTCCTCCTCCAGGAAGTCCTCCCCCGGTTCCGAGGCCACCTCGAACTCCAAAGGATCCACCTCGATCACCTCCAGCTCCGCATCACACTCCGGACATGTCACGAAATCCCCGATCTCAATGTCCGGCGAGACATGCACCTCGCCCTCGCATTCCGGGCAGATTCCCGATGGCATAGCCCGCGTCCTCCTTTGCCGTCATGATGCATCGCGCTTGGCGAAAGATAGCAGGAATCCCACTACGGAGCAATGGGAGGGCTATGGCCGCAGGCGTTCTCGCGCGACGATCGCTTCCTCGCTCTGCGGATACCGCGCGAGGAGCTCGCGATAGGCCCACCCATCATAGCGGAGATGGTCCGCACTCTCCTCGTACTCGAAGGTGATTCCCAAGCGATTGTACCGATCCAGACTCACATCGTTGAGATAGAGCTGACGCCGAAGCGGAGGAGTCGCCTCGAGATCGCGAAACTTTCGCCGAAGCTGAGCCGTCAGCTCCTGAGCCGCGCGTTCCGCCTCTTCAGCGAGGATGAGGAGCGCCCGCGGACGAAGTGGTGAACGGTCGAAATGCGCGATGAGGATTCGGACAAGCTGCAGGCGGCGAAATCCCGTGGCGCGCTCGACCAGATCGAGCAGACGGTGATCATCACCCCGCCGCGCCGGCATGACGATCGCGTTCTCATGAATCCAACCGCGCGTGCGTCGCGTCACGGCCACACGATAGAATGTCACCCCCTCGGCCCGACGCCGCTCCTTCAAGACGGCAACATGCCGCCCTATGCGTAATCGGTGGAGAATGCGCCCCTTCACCGTGGGCTCGCGCCGCAGTGCCGAAAACTGCTCATCCACGACGTATCCGGAGAGCGCTCGAAAGGTCGAGCTTCGTTGCCCCCACCCAAGGGGAGGCCGACCGAGACTCAGCACCACCAAGAGTCCGATCCCCGCGCCACGCGCGCACGCTCGGAGAAAACGCCGCCAGCAGCGCCTCACGGATTCCGCTGAGGCCTTCACAGGGGCCACAGGCTCACACCCCACCTATTCCTCTTCGAGAGACGCGCGGAGCATCCACGCCATCTTCTCGTGCCGCTCGAGAAGCTCGGTCAAGAAATCACTCGTCCCCATGTCGCCGTACTTCTCGGCGCACGCCTCCACATCCGTCCGCAGATGCCGGATGATCGTCTCGTGATCCTCGAGCAGATGGGCGAGCATCCCGCGCGCATCGGGATACTTGCCCGGATGCTCCTTGAGCCGCGTCCGCTTGAGAAATTCCCCCAATGTCCCCACAGGCCGACCGCCCACTGCGCGAACGCGCTCGGCGACATCGTCCACGATATCGTTCAACGCCTCGTACTGCTGCTGAAAGAACGCGTGCAGCTCAGAGAAGTGGAACCCCACCACGTTCCAGTGATAGTTCCTCGTCTTCGTAGAGAGGACGAATTCATCGGCCAGGAGCGTATTGAGGATCTCCACGACTCCGCTGCGCTGTTTCTCTGTGAGTCCGATGTTCGGTTTCATGCTCCCTCCTCTCGCGCCCCCTCACGCGAGGATCAGGTCCTCGGACAAGCTGCGCCGCACCTCGGGCGGGATCACGGCCTCCGCTCGATAGTTCTCATGCGTGATCGCGAGCACGGCCGGCTGCGACTCGTCCTTGAAGGCCCGAATCTCCTCGGGGCTCAACCGGAATCGAACGTAATGGACTGTGCTCGTGCGATCCTCTCGGCTTCGCCCGGGTTCGTACCGCGCACGAATCGCGTACCGATCGCCGATGCGCAACCAGACCTGTTGCTCGATGCCGATGAGCTTCGGCAACACCTGCCGCAGCCGGTCGAGATCGTCAATCTCGATGAGCAGGGTCGCGCTCAGCTCATCGTCCTCGGGGATCAGCTCGTTATAGATCTCGATCTCCTGCTGGATCTTCTCCTCATGAACGATGCGCTCGGCGCGCATCATCTCTTGAATCTGAAAGAGCACTGTCTCCCGATTCTCGAAGACGAGCGTCACAATATCACCCACCGAGACGCGACGCCGCTTCTTCAGCTCGATGATCGCGCGCCGAAACGGATCGCGAATCTTCTCATATTCAGCGATGTCACGGACATCCTCTCGCGTGATCTTCCTCATCTTCCCTCCTCCAGTCCGTAGGCCCGCGCCACAACCTGAATGGGATGAACGGGGCGCTTCCCCGTCCCGTGCACGATCTGCAAACTCGCCAGCGGGCAATCGGAGACGACGAGATCGGGGCGCTCCTGCTCGACCTCTTGAAAGAGCTTACGGGCGACCTGAAGCGAGAGGGGATAATATTCCCTCTTCAGACCCCACGTCCCATCAATCCCCGCGCACCGCTCGATCACGTGCACCTGCGTCCCAGGAATCAGGTGCAGGAGATCCCGCGACTTGTAGCCGATATTCTGAGCGCGGAGATGACATGGAAGATGATACGCAATCCGTTGGGGGATCGTCCGGAAGGCGGTGTTGAGCCGTCCCTCGCTGTGCCGCTTCATGAGATATTCACACAGATCGAAGCTCCGTTGGGCGACGTGGCGCGCTTCTTCCCCGTCGAGGAGGACAGGATACTCCTGCTTCACCATGTAGCTGCAGGTCGGTCCCGGGATCACCACATCATATCCGGCGCGGACCCACTCGATGAGCGTCCTCACGTTTTCCCGAGCATGAGCCAACGCCGATTCGATGTCCCCCCCGTCCAAGAAGGGCATTCCACAACACCGTTGCTCCGGGACGACGACGTCCACCCCGTTGTGCTCAAGGACGCGCACAGCCGCTCGCCCGACGTCCGGATCGTGAACATTGACATAGCACGTATAGAAGAGCGCTACTCGCCCATCAGGATCCCCCTGCGCGTGGGGCGCTCGGTCCCCCATGCGCGCACCCCTCCGCCTTCGCTCATACGCGCGGAACCACTCGAGGAATGTCTCGCGATGATATGCCGGTAGATTCCGATCCCGGTGAATACCCACCACCTTCTCCATGAGCACGCGAAAGGGTCGCACGCGCATGATCGCGTTCACGAGCGGCGCCCCTCGGCTTCCCCACCGCCCGAGCTCCTCCGTGCGCCCCAGGAACCGATCCTGACGCGTGACCCCGCGCTCCTTGGCGGCAACGGCCTTCGCCCGCAGCATGAGCCGAGGGAAATCAATATCCCACCGATGCGGCGGCGTGTAGGGACAATGGTTGAAGCAGAGCTTGCATTGATAGCAGAGGTCCACAATACGCGTGAAATCCGCCCGCGTGAGGTTCGCGACGTCTTCCCCCTTGGCGTCAATCACCTCGAAGAGGACGTTGAACGACGGGCAGAGATTGAAACATCGCCGACAGCCGTGGCAGATATCGAAGACGCGACGGAGCTCCGTCTCAAGAGCTTCCCGGTTCCAGAAATCCGGAGATCGCACATCGAATCCCATATCTCCTCTCCCGGCGGACGCTCCCCTCCTCTTGACAGCTCCGACGAAGATGAGGCTCGGAGGATGCGCCGCACGCCCCCGACCGCCCCACGGCCGATCGGGGGCTGTCCCACCGCTCAGGCGAGCGATTCCGCGGGCTCCTTACCCGCGATCTGCTGCAGGCCTTTGGTGAAACGCGCCGCATGGGACTTCTCGGCGCGGGCCAGCGTCTCAAACCACTCGGCCAGTTCCTCAAATCCTTCCTCGCGCGCCGTGCGCGCGAAGCCGGGATACATCTCCGTGTACTCGTAGGTTTCGCCTTCGATGGCTGACTTCAGATTCTGCTCGGTCTTGCCGAAAGGCACACCCGTCACCGGATCCCCAACCTCCTTCAGGAAGTCGAGGTGCCCGAAAGCATGACCGGTCTCGGCCTCAGCCGTATCCCGGAAGAGCCCACCGATCTCCGGATATCCCTCGATATCCGCGATGCGGGCGAAATACAGATACCGGCGATTCGCCTGCGACTCGCCGGCGAATGCATGCTTGAGATTCTCCAAGCTCTTTGTCCCTTGCAACGACTTCGCCATAGCTCTGTCCTCCTTTCCGCAAAGTTTGAAGCATGAAGTAGTATTATGTGAGAATCATTTTCCACTGTCAAGGGGCCATCACCCCAGCGAGCACCCGCACCAATTGACGGCTCGCCCCCTCGAGAGGTAAGATAGAAGCGCAGCATCAAGCAGGAGAGATCTTATGAGACTGGCCTTCGTCTTCGGAAATCTGGGGCTGCCGGAACTGCTCATCATCCTTTTCATTTTGGTTCTCCTCTTTGGAGCGAAGCGGCTACCGGAACTGGCTCGCAGCCTAGGGCAAAGCATCCGCGCGTTCAAAGAGGGCACCGCCGAAGTGAAGAAGCTGGAGGATAAGTCGGGCAGCCCCTCCGGGGAATCACCATCGGCGTGAGCTCGGGGCCCTCCGCACCTGGGACCCACGAAGGACCCTGCGGTAACGCCAAGCCTTCATTCCCGTGGAAGAGTCCGCCCCTGGGATTGCGGCATGCGCGCTTTGTCAGTCTGAGACCTCTGCTAAGATCGCGTGGGGACTCCGTGCGCATACAGGCGCTCGATCTCTGCATGAAAGCGGGCGAGGATCGCCTCCCGTCGGAGCTTGCCATTGGCCGTCAACAGCCCATTCTCAACGGTGAACGGTTCGGGCAAAAGCGCATACGCCCGAATGCGCTGATAATGCGGAAGCTCTGCATTGAGCGAGTCCAAGACGGCTTCGACCTGCTCCGCCGTGACCGCTCCGGTGATCAACGCTGCCAGATACGGTCGTCCATGTCCGACGAGCACGACGTGTTGGGCTCCGGGCAGAGCATGAAGCAGCTTGTCTTCAAGAGGCTCAGGGGGAACGTTGTGGCCGGAGCTGAGGACAATAAGATGCTTCACCCGCCCGAGGATACTCCAATTTCCCCGCTCATCCACCTCACCGTGATCCCCTGTGCAGAACCATCCTTCGCGGAACACCTGAGCGGTGGCCTCGGGCCGATTCCAATAGCCGGGGAAGACGTTGGGGCCGCGCACGAGGATCTCGCCCGTGTCGGAGAGAGTCATCTCGATGCCCGGGATCGCGCGCCCGACCCGTCCCGGTGTGAAGTCCTGCGGATCATCCATCGTGCAAATCGCCGTTGTCTCGGTGAGGCCGTAGACCTGCAGGACAGGGAGACCGAGCATCAGGAAGAAGAGTTGCGTCTCCCGTCGCAGCGGCGCCGATCCACAGATGAGAGCCACAAGCTGCGAGCCCAGCCGCGCGCGGATCGCGCGAAAGAGAGGGCGAGCCAGCGCCATCCAGAGGTAATCCCTCAAGGAGGCCTGGCCCTCGACATGGCGGAGCCACGCGGCTTCCCCCCGCTGAAAGAGCGCGCTCACGAGGCGACCTCTGCGTGTGATCTGCTCTTCGATTCCGGCGCGCATTCGCTCCAGCAGGATCGGGACGTTCAGGAAATAATGGGGACGAACGCGGTGTATCTCCTCTTGGAGTCGCGTGAGATCGGTCGAGAGCGCGAGCACGCTCGGTCGCGACAAGCACGTCAGCAGGAGAATCCACGAGCCGGCGAAGCAAAAGGGCAAATAGTGAAAGACGCGTTCGCGCTCGCGCCGCCTCCCCATGAGCCGATCGAGCCGTTCGTGCGTGTGGGGCAACATGAAGGTGACGTTGCCGATGGTCAGGACGACGCCCTTGGGATCACCCGATGTTCCTGACGTATAGATGATCGTCACGGGGTCCGAATCCGCGCGGGAAAGCGGCATATCGGGGATCGCGCTGCTGAGGGGATCGGGAGCGAAGATCTCCTCCCACGAAGGCATCGGTGGAGCCTCCGGCCAGAGGGCGCGGATGCGTTCCCGAAGCTCCTCGTTCTCGCAACAGAGGAGCGCGGGCGAGCAATCCCGCAGGATGTGGACGAGCTCGGTCGGCGTCTGACGGATATAGAGCGGGACGACGATGATTCCTTCGGCCATGAGGGCGAGATCGAGCGCAACCCAGCGAATGCTGTTGGGCGCGAGAAGTGCGCACCGATCGCCGGGCCGCACCCGCTGACGCCGCAGGTAAGCGCGCGCTGTGCGGATCATGGCGAGAAGCTCAGCTCCGGTCACGGAGAGAATGCCTTCCGAGCGGACCTCTTGAAGAACGGGTTGATCCGCAGCCTCCCTCAGGTGGCGAAAAATATGCTCCAGGAAATTCACCGCTTTTCCCTCCCACGATCACGGGGTACTCCAGGCGTCACTCGCCTTCGAGCACAGCCGCCTCTCATGCCGGCGGCCGCGCCGATGACGTGCTCTCCGTCGAAGAGTCTCCGGTCTCATACTCTTCGAGCAATCGGCGCAACGTGGGGCTGAGCGGAGGCAGGTACTCCTCCCAAGAGAGAATTCCCCGACGGATAGGGAATTCCGGATAGCACCGATGCAGATACTCCTCAAAATGAACGCCCATGCGCGCCATGAGCTTGAGCTGACGGACGACCGTTCGCCCGATATCGTCGCGGATGGCTTCCTGCTCCTTTTGAAGTGTGGTGAGGACCTCCAGCAGTCGCTCCTCCAGGTCCGGATCGTCTACGCTCAGAAGCAAATGGGCATGACCGCGCTCGTGCATGAGATTCCGGATCCGTTCATCCATGGTGACGCCGGCCGAGACGACGCCCGCAGGCATGCTGCACACGATCCCATGATAGCGCGAGGAGACCATCAGGTGACCGCATCGGAGGATGCTCACCAGTTGATACATATCGTACCGATCGGAGGTGAAGACGGGGACACCGCCCAACAGTTCCGAGAGGCGACCACAGGCGTCGCGATCGAGCATCTCCATAGCGACCAGGACAGGAAAGACGCCGCTTCGTTCTCGAAACGCGCGAATGGCTCGGGCCAAGGCCGTCAGGTAGCGCTCGTATCGCGCGACGACGTCCGGTCCCCACCGATGGAAATAGATCGTGCGATAGTGGCTCTCCCGATATGCTCCGGTAAGGGCGTGACGCGCATACTTCCAGAGCGAGGGCTTCACCGGCCACCAATAGGGATTGATGGGGCACACGATCAGCACCGGGCGTCGTTCATCCCATCCGGCCTCGCGCAACACGGCGCGTCCATATTCCGGGCCCAGCGGCTCGAACGTCCATGCCGTATCCGTACCGAGTTCCGTCGGAATGCCCAATCGGTTCAGGATCACCCGCGACTCCTCGTTTCGCGTGATGATGAGCGAATGTCGGCAATAGCGGCGGACCAAGCGCGCCAGAAACGGATCCATCTCTCCGGCCTCCGCTCCGTAGCCGATCGAGAGGCGATTGCGCGCAGCGGCAATACCGAGCGCGCCCACCATCATCGTCGTGAGCGCGTTGGCGAATTTGCTCTTGAACATGGATCCTTCGCACGCGATGACGCCATCGTAGGTAGGAACTTCGCGCGCGAGCATGGGGGGGAAGACATCCGGCAGCTTGACCTGTCGAGCCCCTTGGAAGTAGCCGCGCGTCAGCTCGAAGTTCTGCGTGAGGACGCTCAGGCTGACGGGCGCTCCTCGGAGAATATGGCGAATCTGTCGCACCATCTCCTCGACGCGCACATCGGCTCCGGTATTTCGCGCGCCGTTGTATCCGGCCAGCAAAAGCTTGAGCTCTCGCCCGGGTCGCCATCGGTCCCCTATTCCGAGAATCCACTGCAGCTTGAACCATTCAATGATCGCGCCCACCCAGAGCTCGAGAAGGAGATCCATCATAGCGGGCTCTCCTGAAGGCGAGATATGGGGGCACTCTCGTCTTCTATGGCGACGCCTTCCGGCCATTCTGCGTAGGGATAGGTGAAACGGTGCGTCGTGCTGAAGACATAGAGGGGATAGCAGTACTCGGAGAATGGCGGTGGGGTGCGCCCGAGCTCTTCCACCACGCGCGTGTTATCGAAGACCGTGTTCCAGACCAGATAGGGCATGAAGACCTTGAGCAAGGAAGCCACGTATCCGATCGGTGTGCGACGCCATCCGGCGAGCCTGCTCACCAAAGCTGTAAACGGGCGCTCCAACACGGGCAGATAGAGCGGCTTCGGCCTCCGTCGGGCGCGGGCCAGCGCATCGGTCAGTTGGCGGAAGGTCTGCGAGCCCGCGCCGGCCGAGAGATGATACGTATCATACTTCGGCCGCTCCTTCTGATGCAGCGCGACGATGGCCTCGGCGACGAAATCCACCGGGACGATGTCCACGCGATCCTCCGGCCGGAAGGGGAGAACGGGAAGGCTCGCCAGGAAGACGAAGGCGCGCACCATATCGAACTGCGTCGTCGCTCCATATCGGCTGTCGCCGAGCACAATGCTCGGGCGAAAGATCGTGAAAGGAACATCGGGCAGCAACTCTCGGATCATGTGCTCGCAGAACTTCTTCGTGCGCGCATAGGGATCGTAATCCGGACGATTCCAGTCAATGGCCTCATCCTCGCGCACGATCTCATTCTGACGATGGCCGGCGACGGCGACCGTGCTCACATGGCTAAAGCGGCGTACGCCGTGATCGTCACGGGCGGCCAAGACGAGCTTGAGAACTTCGAGCGTACCTCGGAGATTGACGTTCAGGCAACTGCGTTCGGAGCGCCGATTGAGCGAAGCGGCGCAATGGATGAGGGCATCTGTCGCGCGCACAAGCCGCCGGTACTCCGCATCCGAGAGTCCAAATCGAGGCTCGGTGAGATCCCCCAGATAGACCGTCACGCGCGTCCGAAGATACTCGTAGAAGACCGGGAAGGGCATATGGAGCTGAAGCGCGTGCCACAGGCGCCGAGCAGCGTCCTCCCGACTTCTGGCCCGCACCAGCAAGTTCAGCGGTTCCGTATACCGCTCCAACAGAAGCGCTGTGACATGGGCGCCGATGTATCCCGTCGCTCCTGTGACCGTGATCGCCATCTCGTCGCTCACCCCCCGGAAGGTCCGGCTGCCGCTCCCATGCTCGATGCCGTCCACGAGCGGGAGGTCCGCCGCGACGGCTCTTCAAGAGGACGCCCTTCGATCAACGGGTAGGACCATCGGCGGAGAGCCGGGATGTGAATGTTGATCCAATATTCCCACCAGTCGATCTCGGTGACATCGTATCCGAACGCCTCGCGTTCCTCGGGAGGAAGAGCGGCGTGAAGCAGCTCGATGTGATTCGCCTCGAAGACGTGCTCGTTGTGAAGGATGAACGGTTCGTACAGCTCGATGAGCTTCTCGACTCGATCCAGATCGCGCTCCTTGCGCACGAGCGAGGGATAGACGAAGGGCAGGGGTGCACTGAGCCGCCCGAGCGTTCGCACGAGCGCCTTCTGACTCGGGACCGAGAGCCGCTGATACCGTTCCTTGGAGACGGGAATGGGATCGAAGAACGCGCGCAACCGATACTCCAGCTCCTTCTGCGCTCGATAGAACTTGCGATGGGCCAGACCCGTCAGCTCAATCGAGCGGCGCATGGTACAGGGGTTGCGCATGGAGGTCGCCAGATGATACACGCGTTCGTGACAGCGGCGGCACAGGGCCGCCGCGATCAGGATCATCCCGCGCACGACAAGATCCACGGGGATGATGTCCAAATGCTTCCACTGATTGGAGGGGAGCTGTCGGAAGTACGTCCCGAGCAGGTAAGAGATGGGCGCTGAGGTGTTCACCCCCTCATTCCATCCGCGAAAGGGCTCCCGGAGCGAGCTCTCGACGATCGAGGGACGCACGACGGCAATGGGGAGATCAGCGCCCAGGGCGAACAGCAACGATTCGCCCAGGCTCTTGGTGAAGGTATAGGTATTGGGCCATCCCCACTGCTGCGCTCGACGCATTCCAGCTTCTATCAGATGATTGCGAATCCACCGCCACCGATATCGGCGGAGTCGCTCCTCCAACCCGGACGGGTCCGTCGAGTGCGCTTCCCCCGCTTTCTGCAAAGCATGCCGTCGCAGCTCCTCGGTGACCTCCGAGCTCATGGCGCGCGCTTCGATCTCGCGCACGAGCGCATGGAGCGTCTGCCACTCCCGCTCGGCATCGAAATCGGCCGCTCCTCGGGGCGTGTAATTCACCACGGGGACTTCCGGAATGTACCCATCACGATATCCGACGACGTAACACGTCGAGAGATGCAGAAGCGCCGCTCGGTGGCATCCCCGCAGGAAGTCGAGCACATGGAGCGTCCCATCCACATTGATGGCCAAGGCGTCGCGGAGATCAGGGTTGAAGTCGGTCAACCCCGAGCTGTTGATCACAAGATCGAGCGTCTTCTGAAGGCGCGCGCGCGTCTCCGGCGCCAGTCCCAGATCCGGCTGGGTAATATCCCCGGGGATCACTTCAACCCGCTCGCGCACATAGCGCCGGAGGTTGCTCCCATATCGCTCTCGCAAGGATTCGAAGACCGGGGACTCTTCCAGTAAAGCGTCGAAGCGACGCTCGGCTGATGTCGTCCGATGCGAACGGATGAGAAGATACAAGCGCCCGATCTCGGGAAGGTCCTTCAAGACCTTGGCCAGCCAAACCTTCCCGATGAATCCTGTCCCCCCAATGAGCAAAATATGCCGCCCCGCGAGCGTTTCACGAACCGAGAGGCGCTCGGGCCTCCTCGACTCCTGAAAGAGGACGATACGCGCGGCCGCCGCCGGAACATCCACCTCTCGAGTAGCGGGAAAGATCGCCTGTCGGATCTGCTCAGGGGCAAGTCCGAGATCGCGCGCCAGCTCCTCGCAGGTGACTCGTCCATCGGCTTTCAGAGACCGCAACCGCGCCAATCCCCCGCGCGGACGGATCACCGGGTCCCGAAGTCGTCCCGTCGCCAAGCCATCTCGGAACTCCAATCGGTTGGCGACAATATATGTGACGCCGAGATGGTGCGCCAGAGGACGCAATACATGGTCCAAGGCCTGGCTCACCAAGATCACAGCCCCCTCGCGCTCCGCGACCTGGCGCAGACACGCGACCGCTTCTTGGTTCAACCGCGGCTTGAGGACATAGTGGAAGTATTCCTCCCCAAGCAGATCGAGGCGATCCCGACTGATGCCGCGCAAGAGCGCATGCAGCAGACGCGTCGCCAGAACGCGATCTGTCACATAGAGAGCCGGGCGGACTAAGGCCGAGAGCGCTACCCCCAAGCGCCGCATCCACCGTTCCGAAAAGCTCTGCGCATTCCAGGTGAAAAAGGCGATCGGGCGCACGGCGCTTACGTTCAGTAGGCTCCCTTCCACGCGCCAGAAGATTCCAGACGCCGGAACGCCTGTCGCGTGCTCCTTGTGCTCATCCGGCATACACGAAACCCTCCCCTCCGCCTTTCGACTCCCCAGACCATGCCCCTTCGGACCGGCCCACAGTATAGCAAAGTTTGACAAAGAGTAAAAGACGGGATAAGGGATCCCGTTTCATCGGCACGCGTCCCCTAGCCAGGCCCACACTCTCTGTCTACAATTGGCCGGTGCGCATGGCGACACAGGAGAAACTTCCTTCAACACCGAAATTCCACAAGAAGGCACAGGGGGAGACGGGATGAGAATTATGCCGTTGACGTGAGTTTGCCCTTATCCTGACCACTGTCTGTGTGGTATGATGTCGGACAACGACGGGGATCGGCATGCCAACTGTGTGTGTGAGATTTCGGTTGGGGAAGAACGGAAAGGTGGCGGCGCTCACAGAGGCCTATGCGGCGATCCAGCAGGAAGCCATTGACGTCACCTGGGAGAATAAGAAGACCGCTACGCTTACGATCATCACGGTGTTGTATCCTTCCCTCACGGCCCGCTATCCCCACATACACACCACGTGGCTTCAATCCGCTCTCCGATCAGAGGCGACCATCGTCCATCCCTTCAAGAACCGGAAGCGGAAAGTGAAGACGAAATTGGAGCAGCTACTGAGCAAGGAGGGATAGATAGTAAGTATGGCCGACCTCACCACCTCCCTGCGTACTCACTTCGGCTTCACGGCCTTCCGCCCCGGACAGGCCGAAGCCGTTGAAAACCTGCTGGCCGGGCAGCATACCCTGGTGGTCATGCCCACCGGAGCCGGCAAGTCGCTCATCTACCAGCTTGCTGCCCTGCACCGCCCCGGCCTGACGCTAGTGATCTCGCCCCTCATCGCCTTGATGAAAGACCAAGTGGACAGTCTGGCTCGCCATAACATCCCGGCCACTTGCATCAACAGCGCTCTCCCTACTAACGAACAGGCCCGCCGCCTGCAGGCCATGACGGAAGGAGCCTTCCGCCTGGCCTACGTGGCCCCCGAACGGCTGCGCAGCACGCCCTTCCAGGAGGCCCTGCGCTCGGTCACCGTCAGCCTGCTGGCCGTGGACGAAGCCCACTGTATCTCCCAGTGGGGCCACGACTTCCGGCCCGATTACCTGCACATCGCCTCAGCCCGCTCCCAGATGGGCGATCCGGTTACCGTGGCACTCACCGCCACCGCCACTCCCCAGGTGCAGGATGACATCGTGAGGCTTCTCGGCCTGCCCTCGGCCCGGCGCATCGTCACCGGCTTCAATCGCCCCAACCTGAGCTTTGAGGTGCGCTACACCGCCGACCTGCCGGCCAAGCTGCAGACCTTGCAGCACCTGCTCGCCGGTTGGGGTGATGGCGCAGCCATCGTTTATGTCGGCACGCGGCGGGATGCCGAGGAAGTGGCCGAGTTTGTGCGCAGCGTGTGTGGCCTGGAGGCGCAACATTATCACGCCGGCCTGGATGCAGAGACTCGCACCCGGGTTCAGGAGGCCTTCCTTGCCGGTGACCTGCCGATCGTGGTCGCCACCAATGCCTTTGGCATGGGGATTGATCGCCCCGACGTGCGACTGGTGGTGCACTACACGCTTCCCGGCACGCTGGAAGCCTACTACCAGGAAGCTGGTCGCGCCGGACGGGACGGGCAGCCTGCCCGCGCCGTGCTCCTCTACGCGCCGCAAGACCGCGCCCTGCAGGAATGGTTCATTGAAAACGATGCCCCCACCCTTGAGGAGATTCGTGCCCTCTATGAAGCTTTACGGGGATCAGGCGGATCCAAGGTGTGGCTGACCACCGATGACCTCTCCTTAGTCACCGGCCTGCCCGAGGTCAAGGTGAAGGTGGGGCTGGCCCAGTTGGAGGCCGCTGGCGCCGTCCAACGCCTGGGCGACGCTGGCCTGCGCATGTTGCTGCGCCCCGGTCCATGGGATGAGGCCGCAGTACAGGCCACGGCCGCCGGGATGGAAGAGCGCCGCCACTACCGCCGGGCGCAACTGGCGCAGATGATCGCCTACGCCGAGGCGAATTCCTGTCGGCGCCGGATACTGCTGGACCATTTCGGCGACCGCGGCCCTGCTGAAGCACCCCGCTGCTGCGATAACTGCCTCTCCCGGCAGGCCGCCTCCTCTTCCACTCCAGTCGGTAACCTTTCTCGCCTCTCTCAGGCTGAACGAACAGCCCTGGTTATCCTGGACGCCCTACGCCGCCTGAAGTGGGGGGTGGGTCGCGAGAAACTCGCCCGTTTGCTGAAGGGATCACGGGCCAGGGAGATGCACCGGTTTGGCTACGACCAAAGCGTTTACTACGGCCGGCTGGCCATCTTCTCGCTGCGAGAGATCGAGGACCTGATCGAGCAGTTGATTGCTCAGGGATACATCAAAGTGATCGGCGGAGAACGACCCGTGCTGCGCCTGACACCCCAGGGCGAAGCGGCCCTCAAAGCCCGTGCTTCCATCCCGCTACGCCTGCCCCGTGGGGTGTCGGCGGAGGCCATCGCTCGCAAACAGGCCGAGCGCGAAGCCGGCGGCACGGTCGCCCTGACCGTGCAGATGCTTGCCCAGGGTCTGACCCCTGCCGAGATTGCTGCCCAACGCGGGCTGAAAGAAAGCACTATCTACGGCCACCTAGCCCGGCTGATCGGCAATGGGGTAGTCCCTCTTTCGGCGGTAGTGCCTGAGGCCGTTGTCGCCCGGGTACGGGCCGCCATCGCTCAGGTCGGCAACGTTTCGGCTCTGACCTCCATTAAAGCCTGTCTGCCCGACGACATCTCCTACGGTCAGATTCGCTGTGTGGTAGAAGCCTGGAGGCGGGAGCAAAGGAGCAAGGGAGAGGAGGGGCAGGGGAGCAGAGAAGGTGTGGGCGAGCTCACGGAGGACTTGACCCAATCAAGAGAGGCACCAGCCGATCGGGTTCGGCGGGTAGTGCAGTTGGGCGAAGCGCGTTCTCCGTCAGGAGTGTCCGAGTTGATTGCGGCATTACAAGACCCTGACGGGAATGTTCGTCGTCTGGCCGCTTCTGCGCTGGGTAAGATAGGAGATCGCCGCGCAGTGAATCCCTTGATGGCTCTGCTGACCCGCGAGACCAAACCACAGGTCCGCCAATCTGCTGTGAAGGCTCTGGGCCGGATTGGAGACCCACGTGCTCGACCTTTGTTGGAAAAGATCGCTGCTGATAAGGCTGAACGCGATTACACGCAAGCGGCTGCACGAGCTGCCCTAAAGAGGCTAGCAGCCCAGACTGTTAGTAAAAACGATGTCGCTGCTTTCCTCGCTCGGCCCCACCCACGACCGCTAACGGGCCCTTGGCACGCTGGCTGGGCGCTGGGTTTTCACAGCCGCTTCGCTGGTGCTGAATGGAGCCGCAGTCCGGTCGGCGAACTGGCTTACCGCCTGAAATACCAGAACGACCTTTCGGCCTTGCCACCCCTGGTGGAGCAGGCCTTGGCCCTGTGCGCCGAACACCCGGAGCTGGCCGACGTAGACGCTATCGTCCCGGTGCCACCTTCCACGCCGCGTCCCTCCGATCCGGTGAGCGCCCTGGCCGATGCCCTGGGTACACGACTGGAGCGACCGGTCCAGCGTGTCGTGGTCAAGACGCGCAATACCAAACCTCAAAAAGAGATGCACACCCTGGCCCAGAAACGGGCCAACGTGGCCGGAGCCTTCGCTGTGCGGGGGGATGTGCGCGGCCAGCGCCTGTTGATCCTGGACGACCTCTATGACTCCGGCGCCACGCTGGAGGAGGTCTGCCGCGTCCTGCGTCAGGCAGGGGCAGCACGCCTGTGCGTCCTGACCCTGACGCGCACGATTCACACCGATGCGTAGGAGAGCAGCCCGATGAGCAAACTCCACTGGCTGGCCATTTCTACCCTGTCCGGTATCGGCGGGGCGACCGCTCAGAAGCTGATCGAACGCTTCGGCAGCGTGGAGGCGGTCTTCGCTGCACCGGACGAAGAACTACTGCGCGTGCCTCGCTTCACCGCCGAGGTCGTAGCCCGTCTACGAGCCGTTTCGCTGGAGGCGCTTGAAGCCGAGCTCGCCTCCTTGTCCAATGAGGGCGTGCAGGTGGTGACCTGGGATGATGAGGACTACCCGGCCAACCTGCGTCTGGTCCATGACGCGCCGCCGGTGCTGTTCGTGCGCGGCGAGTTGCGTCCGACCGATGCTCAGGCCGTAGCCATCGTGGGCACCCGCCACCCAACGCCCCAGGGCGTGGCTGTCGCCGAAAGGCTGGCGCGCGAGCTGGCGGAGCGCGGGCTGACGGTCGTCAGCGGGCTGGCATTGGGGATTGACACCGTGGCCCATCGCGGTGCCTTGCAGGCAGCAGGTGGACGCACCCTGGCCGTGCCCGGCTCCGGCTTGCGCGCCATCCACCCTCGGGAGAACATCGCTCTGGCTGAAGCCATCGCCCGCCGTGGCGCACTGCTGTCCGAACTCCATCCCGATACCCCGGCGCGAGGCCCCAGCCTGATGGCGCGTGATCGCATCATCAGCGGCTTGAGCCGGGCGGTGATCGTGGTCGAAGCCGAGGAAAAAAGCGGTAGCCTGGACACGGCAGCGAAGGCCCGTCGCCAGGGGCGGCTGCTCTTTGCCGTGCCGGGCAGCCCTGGCACGCAAGCGCTGATCACCGGAGGCGCCGAGCCACTGGATCTCCAGGCTAACGACCTGGACCGGTTGAGCCAACGCATCCGCACCCATACCCCTGGCCCAGGGCAGAGGAATCTTTCAGAAGGCTCTTCCCTCCTCCAATGAGCAGATTCGGGTCTGGGTGGATCGCGAGGCTTATGAGCGTCAGGATCCAGAAGGGCTCATCTGCGATTATGACGCCCGCGACCTGCTCGGTTTTCGGTGAGCGGGTACGGAAGGCTCCAGGTGGGGTCCCCCTGCGGTCACGATTCGAAGACGCGCGCGAGATGGAAATTTTGAGTCAACGGCGACTTCCTGCTAAAATAGCTCCCTCTGCGGAGGGAACTAGGGGAACTGGGGCTCGAGGGGGGCTCCTTGAAACCATCTTCTCGCGTGGGATGATGGGGCTATGGGGACCAGCGAGAACAGAAGCTTCGACGCTTTTTTGAACCAGCATGATGAAGACGCATGGGGGCGCACCCTGGCACAGCTTGAGCCGTACATTCACGACGTGGATCGGACGGCGACGCGCATTTGGTTCTACTTCTTTCCCTTGTCGCTTTGCCGAGCATTGCAGGAGGCGGAGGATCCGGATGCCCTGGCCCGCGAGCTCTTTCTCGAGGGGAGGTACCGGCTGGCGGATCAGATCGATACCTCGCACCGGTTCCTGTATGGGCACCGCTACTGGCCTGATGTGAAGCGCGCGACGAGCGCCTATAGGCATCGGGTGAGCGCGCCCGAGAGTTTGAGCCTGGCCGATCACATCCGCGCGGTCGCCGAGATGGTGGCCGAGACGCGGCGCATAGAGCCGTCGCTGCTTGTGGGGATTACGGCCGTCGCGTTCATGACGCTTCAGCAGGTGGGACGAGAAGCGTTCGACGCTGCTCCGGGAGTGGTCGCTCTCGATCCTAAGATCGCTGCCCGAACGCCGGAAGAAGTGCTCGCCCGCCGCGCCCGCGATGACCGCCAACCCCTTTTCTCCTGGTGGCGGTATCCGGACAAGGTGTGGACGATCACTTTCGATGAGAACGATCCTGAGGCGACCTTTCGGCTGATCAACCGTCAGCACCTGACGACGGCAGCAGCTCAGGACAAGCGTCCGTATCACCTGCGTGATCCGCGATGCGTGCCCAATGAAGGGCCTATCCCCGTGCAATGCCGGTCCGGCTCCTGCGGATCCTGTTGGGTAGGGGTGCTCGGTGGCGCGGAGAAGCTCTCCGAGATGGAGGAGTACGAGCGACGTCGCCTTCGAGAGTTCGGATATATCGAGACGGATGAGCCGAAACCCCTCATTCGCTTGGCGTGTCAAGCACGGGCCTTCGGTGCGGTCTCGATTGTGATCCCGCCGTGGAACGGTGTCTTCGGGCGGTTCCTCCGGAAGTGGAAGCAGCAGCACCGGCCCTTGGAGCTTATGGGAGCTCCCTGAGGGGCGCACGCGGAGGAACCCACAAGGAGGTCATATCATGAAGACGCAGAGGCATCTTCGGTGGTGGGGATTCATCGGGGGGATTGTGGTGCTCGCTTTTTTTGGGGGGATGCGTGCGACGGAGCTGAGGCGTCAAGAACCTCCGTGGGCCTGGCCTGAGAGTCGGGTCTTCGATATCGCGCGTCGCGTGCGCGCTGGACGCGATCTGACGCCTCGGCAGTGGCCCGGTGGCGCGCGTGTCGCCGTCGGCCTCTCCTTTGACGTCGACAACGAGACGCCCGCGCTTCGGGATGGGCACACCTCTCCGGCCCTGATGGCTCAAGGTGAATACGGCGCGCGCGCAGGACTGCCGCGCATCCTGCGCCTTTTGGACACGTATGAGATACCGGCGACGTTCTTCATCCCGGCCATGAGTGCCAAACTCTATCCCGAATCGGTCCGAGAGATCTTGGCGCGCGGGCGACATGAGATCGGCCTTCACGGATGGATCCATGAGCGGAATTCTCTACTCTCGGAACAGGAAGAGCGGGAGGTGATGCGCCGGAGCATTGAGGCTCTCCAACAGATCACCGGACGCCGCCCTGTGGGTCTCCGAACGCCTTCGTGGGACTTCAGTCCATGGACCATGAAGCTCATTCGCGAGTTCGGCCTTCTCTACGACAGCAGCCTCATGGCCGATGATCGCCCGTATGAGGTCCTGCTCGAAGGGACGCCAACAGGGATCGTCGAACTGCCGGTTGAGTGGATCCTCGATGATTACCCGTACTTCGGAATGGATCGGCAATCGGCGATTCGGCCGCACACAACGCCGGAGGAAGTCTTCTCGATCTGGCGCGCGGAATTCGATCAGGCCTATGAGGAAGGGACGATGTTCATTCTCACGCTGCATCCGCACATCATCGGGCACCGCTCGCGCATCGTCATGCTCGAACGGCTGATTCAGCACATGCGGCAGCGACCGGGCGTGTGGTTCGCGACGCATGAAGCGATCGCGCGATATGTGCGGGAAGCCGGCCAGCGCGCCGGGATCCGACCGGAGGAGAGGCCATGACGCGCACGCTGGAACAAATAGTGGAGGAGCTGCTGGATCTGGCGGCCACTCACTTTCGCATCCCGAAAGAGCAGCTCGCTCCCGACGACGATATCTTCGAGAAGCTGCGGATTGATAGTCTGCAGGCCCTGGAGCTGCTCACGCGTCTGGAGCATCACTTCGGCATCGAGCTGCCGGATTACGAAGTGCAAGGGGTGACGAGCTTTCGCGCATTGGCCGAGCGCATCCACGCGAGGGTGTAATGCTGGAGCTGGAACGATACGCGTCACTGGGCGAGGCGCTCCGCGATGCGCTCGAGCGGTGGGCGGATCAGGTCTGCGTGATCGAAGCCGACCGCGATCGGGAGACGTGTCGGTTGACATATCGGCAATTCAAGGAGCGGGCGCTGCCTCTTGCGCGCGCGCTTCAGGATCATGGGGTTGCACCCGATGAGCGGGCGGCCATCATCATGAGCAATCAATCGAAGTGGTTGCTCTCGGCCTATGCCCTCTTTCACGTGGGCGGCGTGCTCGTCCCGCTGGATTACAAGCTGAGCGCGCGGGAGCAGGTGGCGCTGCTGCGCCATGCGCGGGCCTCGATCCTCATCACGGAGTTTCCGTTCTGGCGGGTGCTCCGACAGGAAGCCGGCTTCACCGAATTGCCCCTCCGGCTGGTAGTGGTGACGGAAGCTCCCTCGGAAGCGGACCTGGGTGAGGCCGTGCGGTGGGAGGAGTTCCGCGGCGAAGGGGAACCTCGGTTTGTCCCGCGCCGGCGCGAGGATATCGCATGCATCGTCTACTCCTCGGGCACGGGCGGACGTCCGAAAGGGTGCCTCCTCACCCACGACAACTATCTCGAACAATGCCGCTCGCTCACGGCGATCTATCCCTTCTCTCCCGAGGTGCGTTACCTGAGCATCCTGCCGACGAATCACGCCATTGATTTCATGGTGGGCTTCATCGGACCCTTCGTGTGCGGAGCGACGGTCGTGCACCTGCGCACGCTCCGCCCCGAATATCTCCGCGAGGCCTTTGTGCGATACAAGATCACGCACATGAGCCTCGTACCCATGATCCTCAAGAACCTCGAGCGGGGCTTGCGAGAACGATTCGCGGCCTTGCCGCCGGGGAAGCGCCTGGCGCTCGGCGCGCTCATGCGGCTCAACCGCTGGCTCACGCGACGGCGTCCGAACGTTCGACTCAGCCGTCGCCTCTTTCCCGAGGTGCATCGCGCGTTCGGGGGGCATCTGGAGATGCTCATCGTCGGGGGAGCTTTCACCGAACCCTCCACGCTCCAATTCTTCTACGACCTGGGCATCCCCGTCGCCAATGGCTACGGACTGACGGAAGCGTGCACGGCGGTCACGGTGAATGACCTGAGACCCTTCCGCGCGGATACGGTGGGCAAGCCGCTGCCCGGCGTGGAGGTGCGTATTCTCAATCCCGACGCCGACGGGATCGGGGAAGTCGCTGTTCGCGGCAGGAACGTAATGGCGGGATATCTCGACGATCCTGAGCTGACAGCGGAAACGATCGTTGATGGATGGCTCCTCACGGGCGATCTCGGCTGGATAGATGAGACGGGGCATCTGCACCTCGTGGGGCGGAAGAAGAATATGATCGTGACCGAGGGAGGAAAGAACATTTATCCCGAGGACGTGGAGATCTTCTTCGAAGGACTGGCCGTGAAAGAGCTGTGCATCTTCGCCGCGAATTACCTCTGGCCGGAGCGCCGCTTGGGTGATGAGCGGCTCGTGCTGATCGTGCGCCCGCATCCGGGGCAAGAGATCACCGAAGCCGTGCGCCACGATATCCTCGCGCGGAATCGGCAACTGCCCGAGTACAAGCGCGTTCACGGATACCTCATCTGGGACCGCGACTTTCCTCGGACGGCATCGCTGAAGATCAAGCGGACGGTTTTGGCCGAGGAGATTCGCGCGCATCGGAGCCGTTCTGACGTCCAATGGCTCTGACGCCGACATCCGATCGAGATCGGTTCTTCGCCGTTGTCAATCCGGCGGCGGGTGGGGGACGGTGCGGGAAGCGCGCGGCACGCGTGCTGGCGGAGCTGCGCGCACGCGGTCTGTTGATGGACGTAGTATGGACGCACCGGCCCGGAGATGCCCCCTTGCGCGTTCGCGCGGCGTATCGAGAGGGGTATCGGTCATTTCTCGTCGTGGGCGGCGATGGAACGACTTTCGAGGTCCTCAATGGGTTGTTTCCGGATGCCGAGCGGGAGGACGAGCGCCCTCGCCTGGCGCTTCTTCCTCTGGGGACTGGAAACTCCTTTCTCCGCGACTTCCTCCCTGCGTCCGGGGAAGCGGCTCGAGCGGAGTTCGAGACGGGCCTTCAGCGCCTCCTGGATGCCGTACGCGCTCACCGTGCGCGCGCCTGTGACGTGCTGAGACTGGTGCACCGCGAGGGCGTCCTCTACTTCCTCAACCTCCTCAGCCTGGGCTTTCCGGCCGATGTGGCCATGGTGACGAACCGATGGTTCAAGCCGCTGGGCGAGCTGGGATACGTGCTCGGTGTCTTTGCGTGTTTGCTCCGGCTCAAGCGGCGCACGTTCCCCGTGCGCGTGGACGATGCCCCCGAGACGGATGCGCGCCGATGTCTCTTCCTCACCTTCTCCAACAGCAAGTTCACGGGCGGGCGGATGCTGATCGCCCCTCAGGCCGATCCCTGCGATGGCCTGATCGAGTACGTGCGTTGGGGACCCATCGGACGACTCGGTCTCGTGCGCAATTTGCCCCGCCTCTTCGACGGCTCTCACGTGGCGCATCCGCTCTGCGAACGGCGAGCCGTTCGGCAGATCGAATTCTTTCTGGAAGGGCCGGTCCCGATCATGATTGATGGGGAAGTCTTGCGCGTGCAGTGCGAACGGCTGGATGTCCTGCCCGCCGCCGTAGAGGTGATAGTGTGAGGGAAGCGACGCCGTGTGGATCGAACGCTTGAAGGTGCATGAGCGGGTCTCTCTTGGGGAGAAAGCGCGACGGCGCGGGAACGGGATGCGCGTGATCCGGAATCTCTACCTTGTGGTCCGCAGCGCGATCCTCTGGATCGTGAGCATCCTGCACTTCTTCCCCGTGTGCACGTTCTTGGTCCTCTTGGGGATGTTCGTGGATCCGCGCAAGAACGATCGCCTGCAGCGGTGGTTCTTCCGCAACGTCCTGCGGTTGGCGGGCGTTCGCCTGCAGGTCCGCTACGCGCCGGGCTTCGATCCCACGCGCACGAGCATCTTCGTGTGCAATCATGTGAACATCTTCGATGCGTTCGTGATCTATTCCGCCATCCCGCAGTTTGTGCGAGGGCTGGAGCTGGAGACGCATTTCAAGATTCCGGCCTATGGGTGGATGATGAAACGCTTCGGCAACATTCCGGTGCCCAAGGATACGAACAACCCGGTGGCCTTTCGCCGGCTGCTGCGGCGCGCCAAGCAGGCATTGGACGATGGCATCAGTCTCATCATCTTCGCCGAAGGCACGCGGACGCGCACGGGTCGCGTGGGGCCGTTTCAGCGAGGGGCCTTCGTGCTGGCGCACTACACGGGCTATCCGATCGTGCCCATGAGCATCGTCGGCTCCTTCGAATTCCATCGGACGGGGAGCTGGATGCTCTATCCCTCGACGATCACCGTCTACATCCACGACACGATCGAGACCGCGGGGATGCGAAAGGAGGATATTGATCCGCTCCTCGAACGCGTGCACCGAATCGTCTCCGAACCGGTCGAACGCGCCCGTCGTCTGCGCGAGGGCTCGCTGGAGAACGTCGATCCCTTCTGGGACGCGCCGACGCAACGAGGGTGAAGCGGGCGCGGGAGCGGGATGAATCCGCTTGTTCTCCCGAAAGCGGCTCGCTACACTGTATAGGCCGAACGCACGGAATCGTTCGCCGATGAGAGCGAAGCGGAATCAAATGGGACACGCGATCAGATCGCTGAGAGATCTTCGCGGAGGAGGTGGCCATGTTGATCCCGTTTTCGACTCTCACGCTCATGAGTATTCCTCTCGGGGAGAGTGTCGGAGACATCCTCACCTGTGGCATCGTCTGTCTGAGTGGTCTGCTCGGAGACGAATGCTCGGCGATTCCCGTGGCGCCCCTTGGAGTTCTCGCCATCGCCGGGGTCTTCTCCTGGTGGCGCCGGCGACGGGAAGAGCCGTCGGTCCGTGCGAATCGCTCTTTCGATGGAGGCATCGTGATGGAGGAACCCGAACGCCTGGCGCTACGGGAAGAGCATGGCGTCCGACCGCTCACGGAGGACGAAGAGGGAACGGGGATTGATCAGCTTCCGGAAGGCGTGTATGGGTTCACATGCGCCGTAGGGCAGTGGGACGCTCCGCTCTTTCGGAAAAAGATCTTCCTGAGCTACGAGATGCACAAGCTGCGCGATGGCTCCCCGGTGCTCATCGGGTACGTCTCGCCCGAAGACGCCGAACGGATGCGCCGACGAGAAGGGAGGGTAACGATTCACCTCTTCCCGGACCGGCAGGAGGAGGCGACGCATTTGGTCAGCGTCCCCCTCTTTCGCGTGCGCCGGCACAAACAACATTCGGAGCGGACGGGGCACGGCGTGGAACTGGAGCTGGAGATGGAGTGATCCTCAAGGCCCGAGGGCGATAGCGGATCGGGCCAGTGAGCAACGCAGGGCGAGGTCGAGAGTAGCTCAGTGGACGACCACGGAACGGATCAATCCGCGGGTTTCGGAACGGAGCAGCGACCTCGCTGGTTCAGGAGGACGAACGGTGGCGTATCGAAGCGATGTCGCACTTCTGTTTGTTCGGGTTCTCGCCGGAGGTATGCTCGCTGCCTTTCACGGCTGGGGAAAGGTGAAGTCCGCCTATGCCCTTCTTGCGCATGATCAAGAGTGGCGTTTCGTGCAGGTGGTCGCCGGCTTGGGCTTCCCTTTCCCAACGCTCTTCGCTCTGGCGGCCGCGGTGGCGGAGTTCTTCGGTGGCCTCTTTCTGGCTGTGGGATTTTTGACCCGCCTGGCAGCGAGCGGGATCGCGATCACCATGCTCGTGGCCGTCTATCGGCATCTCACGACGGATTGGCGATTCGAGCTCGCGGCGTTGTATCTTGGGATCGCCGTGCTGTTTGTGCTCGGCGATCCGGGCCGATGGGCGCTGGATGCGCGCCTTCGGACGCGCTGGAGATAGCGTATGCAGGCGGCGACATCGCGCGGCACTTCTGTGAGAGCCCTCCTTGGGGGGATAGCGATCGGGCTCTTCGTGATCCTGTATGGGATCGAGATCGTACATCCCGGACCACCGATCACCGTGCGCTGGGTGCGACAGGTGCTCGGGACTTCGGGCCTCATTGTGCTCAATATCGCGATCGTACTCACCTTCCTCGCGCTGCTGCCGTATCGGCGGCCGACTCGGCACGTCTGGAAGTCGCGCGGGGTCTTCGCCGCCTTTGTCATTGCGCTCATGACGGAGATGTTCGGGTGGCCCCTGGTCCTCTTCCTCCTCGCCCCTCTTGTGGAGATCCCCGAACTGGCGCGCGCCTATCGGCGCGCCTTCGGGGCGTGGCATCCCGAAGCGGTGGGAACAGCGCTCAGTCTCCTCGGGCTGGCGCTCATCGCCATCGGCTGGTGGCAGATTCACCGTGCGAGTGGGCTCGTGACAACGGGTCTCTACCGCTACATGCGGCATCCGCAGTACACGGGCATTCTGCTGTTCACGCTCGGATGGCTCATCCACTGGCCGTCGGTGGTGACGCTGCTGCTCTGGCCCATTCTGGTGGCGGCCTACGGATGGCTCGCGCGACAGGAGGAGAGGCAGCTCGAGGAAGAGTTCGGCAGTGCCTATCTCGAATATGCGGCGCGCACGAAACGGTTCCTCCCTTTTCTTGTGTGACTCGCGGTCCCTCAGCATGAGGCGGCGACGAGCGGGAGCGTCACGGGGACTCCACGCACTCCTCAGGATTGCGGAGAGTTCCCCGATCTCTCAGGAGGCGGCAGGATGAGACGAACACTCTCGGTGCGCCTACTCGGAGCGCTCGCGATCGGAGTGCTGCTCGTCGTGCAGCGACCGCCGATCGCCTCTCCGGGTCTTGCATTAGGGCAACTCCCCGCCGCACGCGTGGCCGAGATCGAACGCGCCATTCGCGCGGAGATGGAGCGGCAAGGGATCCCCGGCCTCTCGGTCGCGCTCGTGACCGAGAACCGACTGCAGTGGGCGAAGGGATTCGGATTCGCAGATCTGGAGAATTCGGTCCCGGCAACTGAACGAACCGTGTATCGCCTCGCCTCCATCTCGAAGACGATCACGGCTGTGGCGGCGATGCAACTGGTCGAGCGGGGAAAGCTCGATCTGGACGCGCCTGTTCAGCGTTATTGTCCGGCCTTTCCTGAAAAGCCCTGGCCGATCACCTCGCGCCATCTGCTCGCACACCTGAGTGGCATTCGCCATTACAAGCGGCCCGAGGAGATCACAAGCACGCGCCACTACACGCGCATTGTGGACGCGTTGGAGATCTTCAAGGACGATCCGCTCGAGCATGAGCCGGGAGCCCGTTTCACCTATACGACCTATGGCTACACTCTGCTCGGATGCGTGATCGAAGGGGCCTCGGGGATGAGCTACATGGACTACGTCCGGGAGAATATCTTCAAACCTGCGGGAATGGAGCAGGCGCGCGATGACAATGTCTTCGCCATTATCCCTCATCGAGCGCAGGGATATCGGCGGACGCCGGCGGGAGAGCTGCAGAATTCCCCCCTCGCGGACACGAGCAATAAGATCCCGGGAGGTGGACTCTGCGCAACCGCGCTCGATCTGGCGCGATTCGCTCTCGCGCTACAGCAGGGGGTGCTGCTTCGTCCGGAGACGCTCGCCCAGATGTGGACGCCCCAGAAGACGCGCGATGGGCGCGAGACGTCGTACGGCCTGGGGTGGAGCCTATCCGAAGAACGTGGCCGACGCGAGGTCTTTCACACAGGAGGACAACCGCGCGTGAGCACACTGCTCTATCTGCGACCGCAGGAGCGACTGGCCATCGTGCTGCTCTCGAACCTCGAAGGCGCGCGCCTCATCGGTCTGGCGCGGCAGATTGCCGATCTCGCTCTCCGCTAGAGCGCGGACAGCACCAAAAGGAGGAAATATGCGGATCGCCTTTTCTCAATTCGCACCGGAACTCGGAGCTGTGGAGAAGAATCGAGAACGCCTCGCGGCCACTCTCGACCGCGCGGAGGCCGATCTCATCGTTCTGCCGGAGTTGGCCGTGACCGGATATCTCTTCGCGAGTCGCGAGGATATATGGCGTCTGGCGGAACCCATTCCTGGTCCCACGGTGGAGCTTGTGCACGCCTGCGCGAAGCGGCGCGGCTGCTACGTCGTCCTCGGCCTCGCCGAGCGCGCCGACGATCGCTGCTACAATAGCGCTGTGCTCATCGGTCCGCAGGGCGTGATCGGGACATACCGCAAAATGCACCTGTTTCACGAAGAGAAACGGCTCTTTGACCCGGGCGACCTCGGCTTTCCGGTCTTCGAGGTCGAGGGAGTGACGATCGGCCTGCTCATTTGCTTCGACCACTTCTTCCCCGAAGCCGCGCGGACACTGGCGCTACAAGGGGCGCAGGTAATCGCCCATCCCTCGAATCTGATCCTCTCGGGTGTCGGGCAGCTCACCACGCGCGTGCGCGCGTTGGAGAACCGCGTCTTCTGGATCCTGGCCAATCGCGTGGGAACGGAGACGTGCGGATCCCTCCAGGTGACCTTCACCGGACGCAGTCAGATTGTCGCTCCCGACGGACGCATCCTCTGCGAAGCCCCTCCTGAGGGAGAGGACATAGGCGTCGTCGAGATCGCGCCGCAGCAGGCGTGCGATAAGCGCGTCACACCGCTCACGGATCTCTTCGCCGATCGCCGTCCCACGTGGTACGCGCTGCTCGGCAGCCCCAACAGAGTCTCCTCGTGATCCGAAGATCACGCGGGATGTCCATGATCCGAGAGCTGCGTTTGCTCGTCCGTGGAGGACCCGATATAATCTCGCAAATGTGAACGATGCACACCGAGAGCGCATAAGCGCCGAGGCGGCGATCGTCCGCGGGGAACAGCTCGCTTTTGCGCAGCTTCCGAATCTCCCCGCGCTCTTCCTCGATTTTCTCTCCGAGTTCGAGAAGATCGCCGACTTCTATCGCGGGGGGCGGCTGCTCCTCCCGCTCTCACCAGCGGACGTGGCCGAACTTCGCGAGCGCGCGCGTCAGGCCGCGGCGCACGTTCCCCACCGAGAGGAGTTGTGCCGCATTCTCCGAGAGCAAAACGCGCGATGGGGGGGGAGCGAAGCGACATTCGCGAACATTCGGGAGCTGGCCGAGTCGGAGACAGTCGCTGTCGTCACGGGTCAACAAGCGGGGTTGTTCACGGGACCGCTTCTGACGCTCTATAAAGCGTGGACGGCGTGGCACGTCTCCCGATCCCTGCGCGCGTGTGGGATACGGGCCGTACCGATCTTTTGGATCCACAGCGAGGATCACGATCTGGCAGAAGCCACCGACTGCGGCGTGCTCGGACGCGATGGGCAGTGGGTGACTCTGCGGTATCCCCTATTGCCGGAGGAGGAGGGAAAGCCAGTCGGCGCCATCGCTCTCGATGAGCGCATGGATGCGGTCCTCGAGGAGCTTCTGCGCGCGCTGCCGGATTCGGAGTTCCTTCCCGAGATCGAGGCTCTGATCCGGACGGCGTACGCTCCGGGCCTCTCGCTCACTGACGCCTTCGCCCGCATGATGGCACGTCTCAGTGCGGACATGGGTCTCATCCTTCTGGATCCGTCGGATGGACAGATCAAGCGTCTGACGGCGGGCGTGCTGGAGCGAGCAGTGCGCGAGTGGCCGCGCCTGTGTGAAGCCTTCGGCGCGCACAGTGAGCAACTGAAGGCGCGAGGGTATCGCCCGCAGATTCATCCCGATCGGGGCCGCGCATTCCTCTTCCGTTTGGAGCAGGGGCGCCGGTGCCCGCTTCTGTGGGAGGGCGATCGCTTCGTCCTCCGTCCGTGGGGAACGACCTTCACGCTGGCCGATCTGCTTCGGGAGGTTGCCGATGACCCGGCGCGCTTCAGCCCGAATGTGGCGCTGCGCCCTCCTGTGCAGGATGCCCTGCTTCCGACACTCGTCTACGTGGGGGGGCCGAGCGAGATCGCATATTTCGCGCAGTTGGGACCGATGTACGACGTACTGGATCTCCCGATGCCGCGACTGTGCCCGCGCCTCTCGCTGACATTTGTGGAACCTCGCATGGCTCAGCTTCTGGAGAAATACGGCCTCGCGGTGGTGGATCTCTTCGACGGAGTGGACACGGTCTCTCGACATCTCATGGAGCGCACACTCGATGCGGATCAGGCCCACCGCTTTGAGGACGCCCATCGTGCCGTGACCGAAGCCCTGCACAGGCTCCGTCCGCTGTTGCGGGCGGCTGATCCCACGCTGGAACGGTCGCTCGACCGCGCCGAGGAAACGATGCGCCGACAGATTGAGACCTTGCGCCAGCGCTACCTTCAGGCGCGCGCCCGACACGAGGATCTCCTCCTCCGACACGCACAGCGTCTCGTGCTCGCGCTCGCTCCGCACGGTTCCTTGCAGGAGCGCATGATGAATGTCCTCTCTTTTCTGGCGCGGTACGGCGATCACTTTCTCCACGCCGTTTGCGGCGCGATCGAGCTGGAGAACAGTACCCACCATGTGCTCTTTTTCCGAACGGGAACCCCAGGTGGGGATCTCCGTACGCCCGAGCACGGGATCTCCTCGAAGCGGTGACACGGATTCGCCTCACACGAGCAGTTGCCGAGCGGCTCGAGCGCGAAGCGCGCGCGGCGGCTCCTTATGAGTGCTGCGGATTCTTGGCCGGATCCGGAGATCTCATCCGGTCGGTCTACCCCCTGCGCAACGTAGCGGAGCGTCCGACCGTCGAATACTTCGCTGATGTGCGGGATGTGCTCGCGGCCTTTCGCACGATGCGAGCTCGCGGAGAAAGCGTGCTCGGCATCTATCACTCGCACCCCCTCTCGGCCGCCTTTCCCTCACCGACAGATGTGGAGCGGGCTTACTATCCGGAAGCCGTCTATTTTATAATTTCGCTTCGGCCCGCGCTGGACCTTCGCGCCTACCGGATTCGCTCCGGAAGGGTCGAAGCGGTCGTTCTTGAGATTGTCGAGGACGCGTGACCGGAACCCTGGGGGAACCTCACGCGATCTGAAGGAGGGCGTGGGGACCCCGCGCGAGGGGGAGATCGTGGGGGGACTGGCAGAGCAGGTTCTCCTCCCTTCCTCATCGAGGTGATCCACGTGCGGGAGCCTCTTACAGGAGCACACACGCGACATGGGCGCGGAGATGAAGACCTTCTGGGATGCCATCGCGCATGTGACCGGGCGCGAATTGGCCGACATCGCACTCGTGGCGCTGCTCATCTACGGTGTCCTGAAGTTGATCAAGGACACGCGCGCCATTCACATGGTGTACGGGCTTCTCGCGCTCGGCGCTTTCTATCTCCTGGCGACGTGGGCGCAGCTTCATACGCTCGAGTTCGTGCTTCGGAACGCCATGCTCTATATCGGCATCGCCATCATCGTCATTTTCCAGAACGAGATTCGCTCCGCGCTCATTCAATTCGGACGGTATCTGCCCCGCCCCTTTGGAGGGCGTGGACTCCGACGCGGCGAGTATGAGCACCTGTTCGAAGAAGTGATCCTGGCCGTCACGACGCTCGCGGCTGAGCGCATTGGGGCATTGATTGTGTTCGAGCGCACCGTCGGTTTGCAGAATTTCATCGAGACGGGCGTACGCTTGGATGCCCGCGTCTCCTACGACCTTCTGGTCTCGATCTTCAATCCGCGCGTTCCGCTGCACGACGGTGCGGTTATCATTCGCGGGGATCGCCTGATGGCGGCCAGTTGCTTTCTCCCGCTCACATTGAATCCGCAACTCTCCAAAGAATTGGGCACGCGCCATCGGGCGGCCATTGGCATCACGGAAGATACGGATGCGGTCGCTATCGTCGTCTCCGAAGAGACGGGGATCATCTCCTTCGTCGTCGACGGGCATATCTATCGGCATTTGGATGCGACGCGACTTCGCCATTTCCTCCGCACGTCGCTTGCGGAACCTCGGTGGAGCCGTCGCGAGCGGAGCGCGTGAGAGAGTGCGCCCGGGGTCCCCACGCGATCCCGAGATCGCGTGGGGTGCCCGAATCGCGCGAGAGCGGAACCATGGAGGAGGCATCGGGACACGATCGGAGGATGAAGCGTGCCCTGGGTGAGGCGCTCCGACGGATGATCCTTGCCAACTTTTGGCTGAAGCTCGCCTCGGTGGGCCTGGCGCTGCTGCTCTGGTTCGCTGTCTCGTCCGAACACGCGCTGCGCGACGCGACGCTCTATAATGTCCCGGTGCGGGTACAGACGGCGCGATCGGATATGCTGGTGACGGGACTGGCCTATCGGGTCGCCGATGTCCGCGTCCGTGGGCCGGCCTCTCAGATCGCTCGCCTCAAACCGGAGGATCTCTCGATCGTGGTGGACGTGAGCCACCTCGCACCGGGCCGACACATCGTGGCGCTTGACGCGAGCGAGGTTCGACGACCGGCGGGGATTGAAATTCTGCGCGTTGATCCCCCCACCCTTCCCCTTGAGCTGCACCGGGTGATCACGCGGGACGTCCCTATTCGTCCCCGCCTGGATGAGCGATCGCTCGCGGCGAACTACGTCGTGACGGGATATGCGGTAGAGCCGGAGCGCGCTCGGGTCATGGGGCCGGAAACGCTGGTGAACGGACTGGAGGGGATCCCGACCCATACGATCCCCCTCGAGGGGGTGAATTCCACACTCACGGTCACGGCGCCCCTGGATCTCACGGGGCTCGAATCCACGCGCGTCGCTCCGGAGAAAGTGACGGTCTCGATTTTCGTCGAGGAAGTGATCGAGCGGCGATTTCCACGTCGTCCGATCACTCTCGGGCGATCACTTCGCGGCCTTGAGGTGACCCCCCGATTCGCGGACGTCATCGTGCGAGGACCGCGTTCGACCGTGGAGGCGCTCTCCGAGCGCGAGATCCTCGTGACGATTCCGGAAGACGCCGTCCGTGACCTCGCGTCACGTCGACAGGAGCAGGATGTCGCTCTCCGGGTGCATCTTCCGAGCGATGCGCACCTCCGCGGGGTGCGGTGCGAACCCGAGCGCGTGAGGATTCGAGTCCTCGCCCCAGGCCGGTGACGCGATTCATCGGCAGAAGGAGGAGACACATGGGTCGGCTCTTTGGAACAGATGGCATTCGAGGCGTCGCGGGCGAATATCCTTTGGATGCGCGCACGATCGTCGCCTGCGGGATGGCGCTTGTCCGCGTCTTCGGTCGGACGGCGCGTATGCTCATCGGGCGCGATACGCGGGAGTCCGGCCCGTGGATCGAAGGCCTCTTGGCAGAGGGCGTGCGCGCGGCCGGGGGTGAGATCACAAGCGCCGGCATCTTCACCACGCCGGGCATCGCCTATGCGGTGCGCGCTCACGCGGAGCTGAAAGCCGGCGTCGTCATCTCCGCTTCGCATAATCCGTACCGCGACAACGGAATCAAGGTCTTCTCCGCCCTCGGGATGAAGCTGGACGATGCGCAAGAAGCGCTCCTGGAGCAGGAGATCGAAGCCCTCGCCCGCACAGTGGACATCGAGCCTCGATCTCCAGAAGCGAGCACGCGAATCGGGCACCCCACGCGATCTCGGGATCGCGTGGGGACCCCGGTGGAGCGAGAGCCCCTGCCGACGCCGGAGGCGGAGCACTTGGCCGCCGAATACCTCCACTTTCTGCGCGAGCGCGCGATGAGTTCTTCGGAGAAGCGTCCGCTGGCCGGATGGCGTGTGGGGATAGACGGCGCGCATGGAGCGGCCTATCGGCTCGCCCCTCGGCTCCTTGAGGAGCTGGGCGCCCATGTGGAAGCCATCGGCATCACGCCCGATGGGCGCAATATCAACCACGGGTGCGGATCCCTCTATCCCGACGCCGTGCGCCATCTGGTCCTGGAGCGCCGCTGCGATGTGGGCTTTGCTCTCGACGGCGATGCGGATCGCGTCGTGTTCGTGAATCGAGCGGGAGAGGTCTTCGATGGCGATGACGTGCTCTACATCCTCGCCGCGTATCTTCAGGAGCAGGGACGGCTGCGGGGAGATGTGGTCGTGGGGACAGAGATGACGAATCTCGGCGTGGAGCATGCGCTCGCCCAACGCGGGATCACACTCGTGCGCACGAAAGTCGGAGATCGGTACGTGCTCGAGCGACTGCTCGCGCAGCACGCATCGCTTGGGGGGGAGCCGTCGGGACACATCATTCTGCCGGAGATCAGCCCGATCGGAGACGGCTTGCTCACGGCTCTCTTCGTCCTGAACGTGATGCGGGAGACCGGACGCGATCTCGCTGAGCTGCGCGCCGGACTGCTGCGCTACCCGCAGCAGATCGTCAATGTGCGCGTGCGAGAGAAGCCGCCGCTTGAGACGATCCCGGGACTTGCCCGCGCCCTGGCGGAGGTTCGAGCTCGACTCGGTGAGCGCGGACGCGTGATCGTGCGATATTCGGGGACGGAGCCCGTCGCTCGCGTGATGGTCGAAGCCGACTCGGAAGAGCTCGTGCAGGAAGCTGCCGCGACGGTGGCCGATGTGATCCGCCGCCATCTCGGAGAGCCGGATGCTCTGCCCTCGGAGAAAAGCCGGTGAGCACCGTTTGAGGCTCCCACGGGGGGTACTCTCGTCAGGGAGGCGTTATGCGATACATCCTCGCTCTGGATCAGGGAACGTCGAGCTCGCGCGCCATGCTCTTTGATGCCGAGGGACACATTCGCGGCTTCGCGCAGCGCGAGTTCTGTCAGATCTATCCGCAACCGGGATGGGTCGAGCATGATCCCGAAGAGATTTGGGAATCGCAGCGGGAGGCCGCGTGTCAGGCGTTGCGCGCGGCGAAAGTCGCTCCTCAGGAAGTCGCCGCTCTCGGGATCACAAACCAACGCGAGACGACGCTCATCTGGGAGCGAGCGACAGGTCGGCCCATCTACAACGCCATCGTCTGGCAATGCCGGCGCACAGCCCCTTTGTGTGAGGAGTTGCGCCAAGAGGGGTTCGATCGCGTGATCGCGGAGCGCACGGGTCTGGTGCTCGATGCCTACTTCTCGGGGACCAAGATTCGATGGATTCTCGACCACGTGCCCGGAGCGCACGAGCGCGCGCGTCGCGGCGAGCTGTGTTTCGGAACCGTGGATACGTGGCTGATCTGGAAGCTCACGGGAGGACGCGCGCACGTGACCGATCCTTCGAACGCCTCGCGCACGCTGCTCTACAACATCTACACGCACGAATGGGATGAGGAGATCCGGCGGCGGCTCGATATCCCGCGCGAGCTCTTGCCCGAAGTGCGCTCGTCGAGTGAAGTCTACGGGGAGACCGACCGCACGATCTTCGGAGCCTCGATCCCGATCGCCGGAGATGCGGGCGATCAACAGGCGGCGCTCTTTGGCCAAGCCTGCCTCCATCCCGGCATGGCGAAGAGCACCTACGGGACCGGATGCTTCGTGCTCCTGATGACCGGCGAGATCCCCATTCCTCCGCGAAACGGCGTGCTGACGACCATCGCTTTCGGACTGCGCGAGGGCGCGCGCTACGCGCTCGAGGGGAGTATCTTCATCGCCGGGGCTGCCGTACAATGGCTGCGCGATGGACTGGGGATCATCCGCTCGGCGGAAGAGGTGGAGGAGTTGGCGCGCCAGGTGTCCTCGAGCGAAGGAGTCTACATTGTCCCCGCTTTCGTTGGCTTGGGCGCGCCCCACTGGGACATGTACGCGCGAGGGACAATTCTCGGGATCACGCGGAGCACAACTCGCGCCCATGTGGCGCGCGCGACGCTCGAAGCCATTGCCTTTCAGGTCCGCGATGTCATCGAGGCAATGGAAGCCGCATCGGGGATCACCCTTCAGGAACTGCGCGCCGATGGCGGAGCGGCACGAAATAATCTCCTGCTGCAGATTCAAGCCGATCTCCTCGGCCGACCCGTCGTGCGACCGGCAATCACGGAAACCACAGCTCTTGGAGCGGCCTATCTGGCCGGCCTGGCTGTCGGAATATGGAAGAGCCCGGAGCACATCGCTCATCGGTGGCCGATGGAACGGCGCTTCCTGCCCCAGATGTCGGCGGACGAGCGCGACGAGCTCTACCGCGGATGGAAGCGGGCCGTAGAACGGGCGCGTGCGTGGGGAGAGGGTGCGCCGAATCGTCCGGAGAGGAGGCTGAGATGACGCGTCGGGAGCGTCGGTTGAGGGAACGAATCTACGATCTTCTCATCATCGGCGGAGGGATTAACGGCGCTGGAATCGCCTTTGCGGCCGCCCGACGCGGACTCGCGACGGTGCTTCTGGAACGCCACGATTTCGGCAGCGGGACGACGAGCCGTTCCACCAAGCTCATTCACGGAGGATTGCGGTATCTGGAGCATGGGGAGTTCGGCTTGGTCTTCGAGTCGCTGCGCGAACGCGAGGCGCTGCTGCGCCTGGCTCCTCATCTGGTTCGCCCTCTTCCCTTCCTCATCCTGATCCCTCGTCAGGCCTCGTATCATCCCTTCCGCGTTCGGATCGGACTGATGGCCTATGACCTTCTCTCTCTGGGCAAGAGCCTGCCCGCTCACACACCGCTCTCGCTCGCCGAAGTGCGCGAGCGAGAGCCGGCACTTGTCCTGGACGACGTGCGCGCCGCCTTCCTCTATTTCGACGCGCAGGTCCGCTATCCCGAACGCCTCGTCATAGAGAACGTTCGAGCGGCCGAAGAGCACGGCGCCGATGTCTTCAATTACGCCGAGGTGATCGAGATCCTTGTCGAGGGCGGGGCCGTGCGCGGCGCGCGCGTACGGGATCGAATCCGCGGAGAAGAGATCCCCATCCGCGCGCACCTGGTGATCAACGCTGCCGGCCCATGGGTGGATGCCGTCTGCCATCTGCTCCCGCGCACCATCCCCCGCTTGATCGGAGGCACGCGGGGAAGCCATCTCGTCGTCCCGAACGTGTGGTCGCTCCGTCACGCGCTCTACGCCGTAGCATGCACCGACGGGCGCCCCTTTTTCATCGTGCCTTGGAGGGACTGGGTGCTCATCGGCACGACGGATATCCGACACGAGGACGATGCGGATCACGCGCGCGCGAGCGACGAGGAGATCGCGTATCTGCTTGCGGAAGCTCGCCGGCTGCTCGGCCCGCACCTTCACCGCGAGGGGATCTGGTACGCCTACTCCGGCGTGCGCCCGCTCCCTTATCAACCGGGCGTACCCGAAGGCGCGATCACGCGTCGTCATATCCTTCGCGATCATGAACGCGAGGACGGAATCGCCGGGATGTTCTCTCTTATCGGAGGGAAGATCACCCCGTATCGGCATCTCGCGGAGGAAGTCGTGACCCTCGCAGGTCGAAAGCTCGGGAGGAAGGAGTGCGCACGTCCTCGACCGCTCGAATCCTTGCCCGGAGGAGCGCCTCTCTCCCCACAAGAATTCGCCGAAGCGGCGCAATCCCTCGGCGTGGCTGCGGAATCGGCCGCGCATCTCCTGGAGGTCTACGGAAGCTTAAGCGCAGAAGTGCTCGCACTCGTTCAAAAGGAGCAGACCCTCGGCAAACGCCTCTGCCCCCACCATCCCGATATCGCCGCCCAAATCATCTACGCCATTGAACGCGAGCACGCCGTGCACCTCGCGGATATCTTCCTGCGCCGCACGGCCATTGGATGGAGCCGATGCTTGGGATTGAGCTGCGCTCCGGTTGCCGCTCGTCTCATGGGCGATCACCTCGGCTGGAACGAAGCCCGCGTGCACGAGGAGATCATCGCCTATCGCCAGGAACTCACTCGGACGTTCCGAATCCTCACGCCTGCTGCCACTTTGAGTACCTGACCACGCTGATTCCTCGGGATAGACGCGATGGGGACAGTCGAAGGGGGATCAGCAACACCACCTGTATAAAGCCCGCGCACGCGGGCGCCCGAAATTAGCCTCGGGCGAGCGCACGCGAACCCTAAGAACAGTGCCCCCCCTCCTTTCTTGACCAAAACGAAGCACGACTCATAGAATGTGCTCGGCTTGGGGAGATGAATATTTCGGGGAGTCAAGGAGGAGCGTATGCGGCACCGTCATCTCTGGGGCTTGTGCCCCGCGTTTCTCTCGAGCGTTTGTTTCGCGAAAAAACCTGCGCGAGCGGGCAGGCGTTTGGTGGGGATCCTTCTGAGCCTCATCATGAGCCTCTCGCTGACGGCGCGCGTGTTCGGAGAGACGCCGGCGCAAACGCGTCCGACGTCGGATCAGGCGCGCCCGCGCATTGAGCCGTCTCTCTTCGACAATTTGGAATGGCGGAATATCGGGCCGGCCATTATGGGCGGGCGTACGACCGACATCGAAGGGGTGCCCGGGAATCCCAACGTCGTCTACGTGGCGACGGCCTCCGGAGGATTGTGGAAGACGACCAACGGCGGCATTACCTGGACGCCTCTCTTCGATCGGCAAAACACGATCTCCATTGGCGACATCGCTATTGACCCGAAAAATCCCGACGTGATCTGGGTGGGGACAGGTGAATCCAACCTGCGCAACAGCGTCTCCTTCGGGGATGGCGTGTACAAATCCACCGACGGGGGGAAGACGTGGCAGCATCTCGGTCTCCGGGATACGCGACACATCTCGCGCATCCTGATTCATCCCCAGAACCCGGATATCGTCTACGTCGGAGCCGTTGGCCATGCTTTCGGTCCGAACGAAGAGCGTGGCGTCTTCATGACGACCGACGGTGGGCGCACCTGGCAAAAAGTGCTCTATATTGACGCGCACCACGGCGTCTCGGATATGGATATAGATCCCAGCAATCCGAACATCCTCTATGCGGCGATGTGGCACTTCGAGCGCAAGCCGTGGACGCATCGCAGCGGAAGCGAGCGGGGCGGTGTCTTCAAATCCGTAGACGGAGGACGGACATGGAAGAAGCTGGAGCGCGGACTGCCGAAGCTCATGGGCCGTATCGGCGTGAAGGTTGCTCCCAGAAATCCGCAGGTCGTTTATGTCATCGCGGAGTCCAAGGAGGGCACGCTCTTCCGCTCGGAGGACCGCGGGGAGACGTTCCGCGAAGTCTCGCGCGATGTTCGCATCGTCTCGCGCGGCTTCTACTACACGGATATGCGTGTGGACCCCTGGGATGAGAACCGCATCTACACGCTCGCGAGTAACTTCTTCGTCTCGATAGACGGGGGGCGGACTTTCCGCCGCCTCGCCGCTCGCATACACAGTGATTACCACGCGCTGTGGATCGATCCCACAAATCCCTCTCGCATGTGGATGGGAAACGATGGAGGGATCGCCGTTTCCTACGATCGGGGAGAGACGTGGGAGTATGTCAACAACATTCCGCTCGGACAGTTCTACCAGGTCCATGCCGATAATCGCCTGCCCTTCTATTGGGTGAGCGGGGGACTGCAAGACAACGGGACATGGGCCGGCCCGAGCCGCACGCGCGAGCCGGCAGGCATTCTCAACGATGACTGGATCATGGTGAGCTTCGGCGACGGCTTCCATGTGGTCGCCCATCCGGATGATCCCGATCTCTACCTCTCGGAGTCCCAAGGGGGGAATCTCTTCCGCACCGATCTCCGGACGCGAGAGCAACAGAGCGTCAGTCCGCAAGCGCGTCGCAATGATGGCGGGCCCGTAGGCGAGCTGAAATATCGCTTCAACTGGAATGCTCCCCTCGTGCTCTCGCCGCACGATAAGAACACGGTCTACTACGGCGGGAACGTCGTCTTCAAATCCGCCGATTTCGGCAAGACGTGGCAGGTCATCAGCCCGGATCTGACGACGAACGATCCGGAGAAGCAGAAGGACGCCGGCGGACCCGTCTGGACCGAGAACACGACGGCCGAATATCACTGCACGATCATCAGCCTGGCCGAATCTCCGGCGCGCGCGGGCGTGATCTGGGCCGGGACCGATGACGGCAATCTTCACGTCACGCGCGATGGCGGGAAGAATTGGACCAATGTCATCAAGAACGTGCCTGGCCTGCCACCCTTCTCTCCGGTCTCTCACGTCGAGCCTTCGCGCACCAGTCCTGACGTCGCCTACGTCGCGTTCGACCGCCACATGCTCGACGACTTCCGCCCCTATATCTTCAAGACGACCGACGGCGGACGCACGTGGACGAACATCAGCGGGAACCTACCGGAGAACGCCTACGTCTGGGTCGTGCGCGAAGATCCGAAGAACCCCAATCTGCTCTACGCCGGAACGGAACTGGGGCTCTACATCTCCTACACCGGCGGGACGAATTGGATTCCCCTTCGGATGAAGAACCTTCCCACGGTCGCCGTACACGATATCCTCATCCACCCGCGAGAGAACGATCTCATTCTGGGCACCCACGGACGAAGCATCTGGATCTTCGACGATGCGACGCCGATTCAGCAGATGAGTCCCGAGATCGCAATGAGCGAGGTGCATCTGTTCGACATTCGACCGGCTCTGCGCTTTGCCACACGATTCGCGCGCTACGGCATCGGCAACAAAGTCTTCACCGGGCCGAATCCCCCTTATGGCGCGCTCATCACGTACTATCTGCGGGAGAAGCCCGATGAGAAGACGATGGTGAAGATTCAGATCCTCGACAGTGCGGGGAAAGTGATCCGCGAGCTGACGCAAATTCCCAAAGAGAAGGGGGTGAACCGAACGGCTTGGGACTTGCGCTACGAAGGGCCGAAGCTGCGCCGTCCACCAAGCCCGGAAGAAGTGGAATTCGTTGGCGGGCCGCGCGGTCCGCAGGTATTGCCGGGGACATACCGCGTGCGCCTGATCGTGGGCGAAAAGACAGTAGAACGCCCCGTCGAGGTGCGACTCGATCCCACGATCTCCGTCCCCGAGGCCGACCTGCAGGCGCAACTTCAGGCCGGGCTTCAGCTTCGTGATCTGATCTCGGCGACGAACGAGGCCTTGCGGGCGCTCGATAGCATTCGGGATCAACTGCAACAGGTCGAACGGACGGTGCGCGATCGGCTCGCTGAGGTGCCCGCTGACCTCAGCCGAACCCTCTCGGAGCACCTCAAGCAGGTGGAAGCCCTGCAAAACGAGCTGGCGCGTCCGCAAAACGTGACAACGTCTATGACGGGACCGCGTCTTGTGGAGCGCCTCGGCGGCCTCTTCTTCGCCATTGACGGTCCGAATGCCGCGCCCACGCCCGCGCAGAGGGAGTATCTGCGAGAGCTGCGCGAAGAGTTCGACCAGAAGATTGGGCGCGTGAACCGATTCCTCGGCGAGGACATCCCGAAGCTGAACGAGACCCTGCGCCGCTTCGCCGCGCCCACCGTGCTCACCGGTCGCCCCATCGAACTCCCGCGCCCATGACGGATGCGATGTGGACGTCTCCGCTGTGGAGGCGTCCACATCCGCTTATCTCCTCACCATCGGGCGCACATCGAGTTGCTTCGCCTCTCGAGCCTTGAATTCGAGGACAGGAAGCTGCGCCGCGCGCGCAGAGAGGAATTCAACGAACTCCTCCTGCCGACGAAACGTCGGACGCTGTTGCAGGACGAGGAGATAATATCTCCCGGGCGGAATCCCCTTGATCTCATACCCCCCATGCTGATCGGACACGATCGAGCGCGTCCCCACCGTCCCTCTTTCAGCGAAGCGTTGGGCGAAATCCACCGGGATCAGTTGGACCACGGCGTTGGGCAGAGGAACATCTCCCTCGCTGCTCAATACCCGTCCTCGCAAAACAGCACCTGCATTCGAGAGGACGATCACGACGTCCGTCACGCGCGCTCCAGGATGCACGACGAGCCCCTCCGTCGTCACATCCCGATCTTCGTGAAGGACAGCACGCAAGAAATAAGGGGAATCGGAGAGAGAGAGATCGAGGAGGAATGCACCACTCGGCACGCGCTTGATCGTGAAATCCCCCTGCGTGTCCACCCGAGGCAGAGCTGCAACTCCTCTCCGCTCTGCTCCCTTCGGATACAGGAGTGGGAAAAGACGGGTGACGTTCTCCGGTACGCGCCAATCCTCGGTGACAATGCGACCGGAGATCTCCGCAGCCCGCTCCAATTCGAAATTCACTTCAACTGGATCATTCTCAATGGTCACTTCTTGAGTTGGCGGTTGGGCATAGTCCTCCTCCTGAAGGAACATGCCGGACGTCACCTGAACGCGATAAGTTCCCGGCGCCAGTCCCTTCAGCTCGTAGTGGCCCTGCTCATCGGTTGTCGCTCGAGCATCAATGGAGGGCCTCTCGGTGGAATATGCAATGATGATAATCCCGGGCACCGGCTCTCCCGTCTCTCGCTTCCGCACGACGCCGAAGACGATCCCCCGCTCCTTCTCCGGAGCGATCTTGAAATCTATACCCGTCGTCTCCGCGCCCTCGACGACTTCGACCTCAACGGCGCGCTCACGGGAACTGACACCCGGATAATATGTCACCGCTCCTTCCTGAGGCATGAGTAGAGAAGTCCCGGACAAGATCCGAACAGCCTGTGTCTCGCGCACCCGCGCGCTCACATAGTACCGACCGGACGCCAGTCCATAGATGCGATAGATGCCGCGATCATCCGTTGTCGCTGACCCACGAAGACCGAATATCCAAGGCGCGCCGCGCGATGGCTCTTCCTGCCTCCGTTCAACCTGGACGGTAGCACCTACAACCGGCTCTCCATCCTCATCCACGATGCGCCCGGTGATGACGCCGCCTCGAGGTAATCGCAGGTCCACGGTCACGCTCTTCCCGGCTTCTACCATCATCGGCGTCGGTTCCAACGAAGCCTCTTCTACGCGATACTCTGACGTCACGTATCCCCCTTTCTCCGCCCGGATGATATACCTTCCCGGTTCCACGTCCATCGCATATCGCCCACTTCGATCCGTCTTCGCCTGAAACAAAGCTGAGCCTCCGAGCTTCTGCGCCGTGACAATAGCGCGCGAGAGAGGCTTTCCCTCAGTCGAGAGGACGCGCCCGACGATACGGGCTCGCGGTGATTCCGGGGAAACCTGCGGGAGACCGAAGACAAGTCCTCCGCTCATGAGCCAAAGGCTAATGGCTACACTGATCCCTCGCCACATGGCCGATCCTCCTCGCCGATGTTCGCGTTTGGCCAGAGTATATATCGCCTTGAATGGGCAAACACCCCCTCTTTATGACGGGGGCAAGGGAGGAACCCTGCACTCCTCGACGATGGCCGGCCACCGCCGGAAAGTTTTCCCGGGGATTTGTACGGCCTATTGGCGCAGGCGTTCCGCGGGACATGGGCCGCGACGCCTCGGTTCTCCCTGGTGTTCACTCTATTCACAGGACCCTCTCCGCGTTCCTCCTCGGTGGTTGGTGGGAGGGGTCCCCTCCTTCTGCCGGATCTCGACAGTCGGATTCTTGACGGAGAGGCGGAGGCCGGTATAATTGCATGTCTCACGCGATATGCTCAGTCAGGTCGTCGAGTTGATCGAATCGCGGCGGTGTTTCGCCATTACCTCGCACGCCCGACCGGATGGGGACGGGCTCGGATCCTCGCTCGCCCTCTTGCATATTCTGGAGAGCTTGGGCAAGGAAGTCACCGTCGCCATGCGCGATCCGATCCCCCGCGCCTACCGGGAGCTGCCGGGAGCGGAGCGCATCCTTCAGATCACGCGATTCGAGAAGCTCTATGACGCTGTCTTCGTCATCGAATGCAGCGACATTGATCGCCCGGGTCTGTTGGAGCTGGAGAAGCAGTTCCTGGTGAATATTGATCACCACGCGACGACGGAGCTCTTCGGGCATATCAATTGGATTGACTCGACGGCATCGGCCGTCGGAGAGATGATCTACAACCTCTGCAAAGCGCTCGGCGTGCGCGTGACGCCGGCCATCGCCACATGCGTCTATGCGGCCATTCTGGCCGACACGGGATCCTTCCAGTTCTCCAACACGACCGAGCGTACGTTCAAGATCGCGCGGGAGCTGGTCGCTCATGGTGCGAATCCGGCAGAGATCGCCCGCGCGCTCTTCTACACCCATCCCTTCGGCAAGGTGAAGCTCATGGGGCTCGTGCTCTCGACGCTACAGCGCGACGAGAGCGGGCGGATCGCATGGATGGTGATGACGCAAGAGATGCTTCGGCAAGCGGGCGCGTGCGAAGAGGACAGCGAAGGCATTGTGAACTATCCGCTCTCGATCGAGGGGATTGAAGTCGTCGCCTTCTTCAAAGAGATCGCTCCGGGTATTTACCGGACGTCGTTGCGCTCCAAGGGGACGCTCAACGTCTCCAAGATCGCGAGCGCATTTGGAGGGGGCGGACACCGCAACGCCTCGGGATGCGCCATCGAGGGGCCGCTGCCGGAGGTGGAACGGCGCGTCATTCGGAAGTTGCAAGAGGCCTTGGGGATTCTCGTCGCCCCTGCGTGAGAGCAACATCCCTTGGGGATCCGCCCGCTGAATCTTCCCGCTCGAGAAACGTCCGAAAGAGACCTGCTCCCAAGACGAGCGTGCGAACCGGGAGAGAGGGATGAACGCCGGATTCGAGATCCTCGATCATACGGCCGATATCGGCGTGCGCGCCTGGGGCCGGACGCCCGAGGAGATGTTCGAATACGCCGTGCGCGCGCTCTTTCACCTGATGTACGATCCCGCGACGATCGCGCCGCGCGCGATCCGCGAGCTCGAGATCCGCGCGGATGGATACGAGTATCTGCTCGTGGACCTCTTCAACGAGATCCTTTACATCTTCGACGCGGAGAAGCTGGCCTTCAGAGACGTCACCATTCACGAGCTCTCGCCGCAGCATGTGCACGTCCGCCTCACCGGAGAGCCCTTCGACCCCGCTCGGCATGAGGGGAGGATTTACGTCAAGGCGGCGACGTTGCATCAACTGCGGGTCGAGAGGGAAGATGGAATGTGGGTCGGCGAGGTGTATCTGGACATCTGACCTTCCGGAAATCCCCCGCGCGTGGGGGCCACTTTCTCAGGGACGGCGGTACACGAGCATCAAGCCTTTTCGTCCAATGGCGAATCCCTCTCGATCCTCACGCAGAGCAATAGCGTAGATGCGCTCTTGCGTCGGGACGGGAACGCGTCGCCAGCTCTTCCCCTCATCGGTGGAATGCAAGATCGTCCCGTCCCATCCGACGATCCAGCCCTCCTTCTTCCGAAAGACCATGCCGAGTAGGATCTGTTCCACCCCACTCGACACGGGAATCCACGTCTTCCCCCCATCGGTCGTGTGCAAGATCAGGCCACGGGAGCCTGTGATCCATCCCCGCTTTTTGTCGCGAAAGTAGACGCGGAAGAGATCGCTCTGCGTCCCTGCGGATTGCTTCATCCAGTTCCGCCCACCGTTCTCCGTATGGAGGATCGTTCCCCGAGAACCGACGATCCAACCGATGTTCTCGTTCGCGAAGTGCAGGTGGTAGAGGTATTCATCCGTGCCGCTGATCTGACGAATCCAGCTCCGTCCTCCATCTTCGGTGAAGAGGATGATGCCCTCGGCCCCCACGATCCATCCGCGCTTCTCGTTGTAGAACCAGACGCTGTAGAGATCCTCCTCGACGACGCTCGCGACAGAGGCCCACCGCTGCCCCCCATCGGTGGTCGTGAGGATCACCCCGCCATCGCCGACGATCCAGCCTCGCCGCTTATTGATGAAGAAGACGTCGTTCAGATTCGTGCGCACGCTGGAGGTTTGAACCTGCCAACTCACGCCGCGATCCGAGGTGTGCAAGATCAAGCCCTCGCTGCCGACAATCCACCCATGCTCTTTCGTCGGGAAGTGAATGGCATTGAAGTTCTGCGTGAACCCCAGCCGGCGGATCTCCCAGGATTGAGCCGGAACGGACGGCACGGATGCGAGCCACACGAGCATCGTCATCGCGGCGAGACTGAGCGTCTTCATCGTTCCCCCTCTCCTATCGCGCCATCTTCGCGCGTGCGCTTAAGCATAGCACCTCGGCGAGCATCGTCTCAAGCGCCTTTCTGGGCGCCGAGGCTGCCGCAGGGTCCCCACCCGATCGTGAGATCGCGTGGGGCGCCCCTCCGCACGACGGCCGGCTTATGCTACACTCACTGTCGCTATGGTGACGGTCCAGTGGCCGAGCGATGTGGCCATTCGCGAGAGAATTCTCGCTCTGCTGGAAGCGCAGCAGGATCAGGCTGTGCCGCTGGTGACGCTCGGGCGTGAGGTCTTTCGCTTTCAGAACCCACCGCTGCCCCTTCTGCGGCAGATCATGCACCGCTTGTTCCATGACGATCCGCGCCTGATCCTTCGAGACGATGATGTGGTGGAATTGCGACCGGACGAGAGCGTGCTCCGACCGTTGGAGGAGAGCGAGTACGTCGTCGTGGATGTCGAGACGACGGGAATGCGCCCCCTCTCGGACCGCGTGATCGAAGTGGCGGCCATTCGCCTCACCAATTCCGGAGGACGCGTGCACCCGGTGGCGGAATTCGCGACGCTGGTGAACCCGGAGCAGAGGCTTCCTCCGACGATCACGCGCCTCACCGGGATCACCGAAGAGATGGTGGCCCGCGCACCGCGCTTTGCGGACATTGCCGATGAGCTGGCGGCGTTTCTGGGACCGCGCGTGCTCGTGGCTCACAATGCGCGCTTCGATCTGGCCTTTCTCAACGCGGAATTCGGGCGCGTGTATAAACGGCACGTGGGTAATCCGCAGCTCTGCACGCTCGCGCTCAGCCGTCGGCTCTTCCCGGAGTTGCCGAACCATCGGCTTCCGACCCTCGCCCGATATATGGGCGTTGACCTGGATCGCTGGCATCGCGCGAGCTCGGATGCGTGGGCGACGGCGCGGATCTTCCTTCGCCTGCTCGAGCAGCTGGACGCGCGCGGCCTGCGCACGCTCTCGGAGGCTCTGCGCTTCCAAAGAGCGCGCCTCCGGACCGCACGAGCCCGACACCGCACATGAGGCGGACGATGGCGGATCTGCTTCTTTTCCTCACCGACCTTCTGTTTCTCGCCCGCATTCGGGAGGCCGCCGACGCAGTCGGACTCACGTATCGGCGCGCGACCACGCCGGAAGAGCTTCTCCAATGGGCGCGCCAGAAGCGACCTGTGGCGATCATCTGCGACCTTCAGGCAGAGCCTCTGCAGCCGCTTCGCGCCATTGCAGAAGTGAAAGCCGATGCAGCGCTCCGGGAGATTCGCACGATCGGATACTTCTCACATGTGCGGGACGATGTGAGAGCGCACGCCGTTCGCGCGGGATGCGATCTCGTTCTGCCGCGCTCGGCTTTCATGGCGCGACTTCCGGAGCTGCTGCGCGAGATAGCCGCGGATCGAATTCGCGCGCTCGAGACATCATGAAGCGCATCGGCGCACTCACTCGGGGACAGACCGCGGAGTCGTTCTCTCGAACCGGCGGCGCCGGAGCACTTCAGGTGGGGGACCCCACCGGAGCTCTCGCCACTTTTCACGCCGTATGGTCGCGCGGGATCGAAGGGAATGCCCATCGGAGGTCAGTGTGAGCGAGACCCCGGCGGAAGCCTTCGTGTGCACGACGCCGCGCTACGAGCTGCACTACTTCAAGAGGAGATCGCTCGCTCTCACCGCCGCGCCTACAGGCTACACCCTTCGATGTGTTCTCCATGGACATGTGCGCCTGTCCGTCTCCGGGGATGTCGTCGAGCTGCATCCGGGAATGACCGCCCTGCTGAATCCGGTCGTACGCCATGCCCTTCGCTCGAAGCGGGGATCAGTGGAGATGGTCACCGTGCACCTGCATCCGGGACTCATCGCCGATATGGCCGCGCGGCTCAGACTGACGCGCATCGGGCAGGAATTCACCTTCCGCGAATGCGCGGTCGCCGATCCCCATCTGGCGGCACTCTGCACGTCGGCGCGAGAGGAGCTGCGACGTCGGGGGATCGGACATGAGGTCGTCCTCGATGCCCTCGTGGATCACATCCTCGTGCATCTGTTCCGACACCACCTCCTGGTTCGGCGAAACCTCGACCTGGAATTCTCGCGCTTCGGCTTCGTGGACCGGCGCTTGCGGCGCGCGATCGAATTCATCCACGCCCACTCCGATGAGGACGTGCGCCTGAAGGACATGGCGCGCGCCGCCTTTCTGAGCGCCTTCCATTTCGCGCGCCTGTTCAAGCGCCTGGTCGGAATGACTCCCCATGCGTATCTGATGGGCGTGCGCTTAGAGAAAGCCGCGCGACTGCTGGTGACGACCGATCTCTCGATGCTGGAAATCAGCCGCCGCGTCGGTTACGCCAGTCAGAGCCATTTCGCCAAGGCGTTCAAAGCGTGGACCGGCTTGACGCCGCGCGAATACCGTCAGGCGAGCCTCACCCCCCTCCTCTCCCCTCCCCTTCACGAAAAGAAGTGAGCGCGATCCTTCGGTTCACTTCCAGTCGCAGCTCCTGCGCTCCGGACATCAGTTAGATCCGAACATCGGCAGCTCCAGGAAGAGGTCCCGCCCCCCTCGCGCCGTGGATTCGCCCGGAGTCCCCACGCGATCTGCGGGATCGCGTGGGGCACTCCACCGCGCGCTCCGGAGAGCACGAGAGGTCTTTCACGGGACGCGTTCACGCGGCGGTGCGTTCTTGACGTATTTGTCGAACCACGCGAGCATCTCGTAGAGGACGTGCTCGACCGATTCGCGCGCGACATAGCCGTGCGATTCGTACGGGAGCATGACCAGCCGCACCGTCCCACCGTTGCCGCGAACGGCATGATACATCCGTTCGGACTGAATAGGAAACGTCCCCGGATTATTGTCGGCCTCGCCGTGGATGAGAAGAAGCGGTTCGTTGATCTTATGCGCCGCCATGAGCGGGGAGACTTTGATGTAGAGATCGGGAGCTTCCCACAGCGTGCGCCGTTCGTTCTGAAAGCCGAAGGGCGTCAGCGTGCGATTGTACGCCCCGCTGCGCGCAATGCCCGCACGGAAGAGATCAGAATGCGCCAGAAGATTCGCCGTCATGAACGCCCCATAGCTATGACCGGCAACTCCCACCCGATCGGGGTCGGTCACGCCCATCTCGACGGCCTTCCGAATAGCCGCGCGCGCGTTCATGACGATCTGCTCCAAGAACGTGTTGTTCACCGTCTCCGGATCGCCAACGACCGGCATGGCGACATTGTCCAAGACGGCATATCCCGCCAAGACGAAGAAGAGAGGCGATGGCCCTTGGATCGTCAGGAAGCGGTGAGGCGAACCGGTGACCTGACTGGCCACCGCCGGATCAGTGAACTCGATCGGATACGCCCAGACGACCGTCGGCAAGCGCGTCCCCGCCGTATACCCGGGAGGCAAATAGAGAGTGAACGAAAGCTGCACGCCATCCTCGCGCTGATAGGTGACCAACTGCTTCGTGATCTTCCGGAGTTGGGGCGTCGGGTCGGGAAACCGCGTGAGCGCGCGCATCGCCGTCGCCAATCCCCCGCTCAACGTGCGAACATAGTAGTTGGGAGGATCGGTGGGCGTCTCCCGTCGGGTGAGCACTTCCGTGCCGTCGTCTCGAAGCAGCGCAATGACGGTCTCATAACTGCGCTCGTCGCATCGAAAGAGCCGTTCGGTCGTCAGCGTCTTCAGGTGAAAGCGATCCAGGAAAGGACGCTCTCCCTCAGGAGAAGCCCCCGTCCCGATGAGAAAGATCCAGTCCCCATCCTGCTGGATCACGCGCTGCCCGTTGGGGAGCGAGCGCAGCACAGGCGTGCCCGGATCGTTATAGCGATCTTGCATGTTGCGACTCCACACCAGGCGCGGTGCCGTCGTCGGGTCATCGGGAGAGATCAAGAACGTCCGCACCCATCGGCGACGGCGGTCATAATCGCTCACGAACGCCCATCCTCCTTTCTCTCCCCATCGGAGACCAGCAAAGCGATGCTCGAGCTTGAGCACCTCGATCGGAGAACCTGTGAAGGGAGCTTTGAGCATCAGCACGCGATCGCGATGCGGAACCTGCTTGCGCGGATCGCCATCATCCAGGGCTTCAACCCACACCAGCGTCGCCGGTTCCGTCGGCCGCCACGTATACTCCCGAGGCCCGGTTGGCACTCCCTCGATCGGAACGTGCTCGTGTAAGGGTAAGCTCGCGAGCTTGTAGACCATACGCCCGGAGCGATCCCATACCTCGACCTCTTTGGGGAAAGCCGTATGCGGCACAAGGTAGGAATAGGGACGATGAACGCGCGCGACTAAGAGATACCGGCCATCGGGAGAGGGCTCAGCCGTTTGAAAGATATCGGGCGATCCGATATACGCCGGGCGGCCATCGGCGATGTCCACCACAGCGAGCTGCGCCCGGGCATAGTATTCAAACACCGCTTCATCATGGGGCGTGCGCAACAAGTCCTGGTATGTGCGAACTGGGGTGGGACGCCCCGATCCCTCTTGGACATTCGGCCCCACGGGGATCACCGGAGGCTCCGGCGGCCGTCCCCGCCCCTCCGGCACGAGTTGAACAAGCAGCGTGCGCGCATCCGGCATCCACTGAAAGGGCTCCCCATAGGCCGCATTAATCCTCGCCTCAACAAGACGACGCGTTCGCCCCGTCGCCGTCTCTCCGATCCACAGCTCAATTCCGTTCTCCACCGTGTTGAGGAAAGCAAAGTGCCGGCCATCGGGACTCCATCGGGGGAGGCTCGGACGAGCGCGCTCCGGGAGCGCGACTCTGATCTCAGCGCCATCGGCGATTCGCACGAGCACCAGCGACGTCAGGTACGAGTCGCGGTGCGGCCCATTCGTCTTCGGATTGATCCGGAGACCCGCCACGCGCAGCATCGGCTGCGCGAGATCGGCAATCGGGGGATACCGCACGCCCTCCATGAGCATGAGGAAGTCGCGCGTCGGACTGACGGAGACTTGCGGCGTAACCGGCGCATGAAGCACCTCCAGAATCTCCGGCGGCGGTTTCTTGTAGGTCTCTTGGGTCTGTCCACTCGCCGACCCCAAAGGCCGCAGAGTCACAAACATCAAGAGCGCCAGCGCAAAGCCGACCACTCTGTTGAAGAACGATGAACGGCGGTTCCTCGACATCATGGCTCACCTCCTCCGCTTCGGCGATCTCACGCTATTTTGTCGGCGGAAGGTCGTTTCAAGCCCAGCGATTTTATTTTCCTTCTTTCGAAAAGACAAGTGCCAGATGAACGCGCTCTCATCCGATGCTCACTCGATCCGCACCCTCGGACGCTCGGCGTCGGAAAGAGTCCGCGTCGGTTCTTCAGGAAGGGACGGACCATGTCCCGTCATTCCCGGCGGGATGGATACCCTCTCGTGCTGCCCCTGTCTCTCCACAAACCATCGAGCCCAGATCATCAGGCCGACCCCGAGGAGCGCTAGGATCGCGCCATTTATTCGACCGAGCAGTGCGGCTCCACGCGCGAACGCCTCACCGGCTCACCAAACAAAACATCGAGCACGATCCCCGAAGGATCCGCCACCGAATTCCAAGAGACCTTCGATCCACCACCTTCATCCCTGCTGCGCCCACGTCGCACGAGCAGCTCTCTGATCACCGACGCGATTCACGATCCACCCGAGCGCAAGCAAAAGGCCTAAGGCGCCAAAGAGCCACCTCGGATGTTTGTAGAGAATGTATACGAGCACGAACATCGCTCCCCACAGAGGCATCGAGAGGAAGGCGAGCGCCACCTGTCGCGTCTGGGCCATCTTCGCCGGCTCTTGTGAGAAAGGAAATCCCCCGCGATAAAAGAGAAACACGATGCCGAGAAAGAGATAGCTGAGGACGAAGCCGACGGCCGCGTGCAGGAAGGCATGCGTCGGCGCCCAAAACATAGAGAAGAGCCCTCCGGTGATCAGAGAGAGCGGCAGAAGGATCGACACGAGGAACGCTTTCTTCGCGCCGGCGAAGAACCGGCTGAGATCCCGCACAGGAGCCACTCGAAAGAGCCACGCCGCTGTGTGCTCCTCCGAATAAGGCAAAAGAGCATGAAAGTTCAAAACCAACAGCGGCCCCACAAGCGCTGTGAAGAACACTACCGAGGAGACCGGCGAACCCGAAAGGAAAGGATCGGCGAGATTCTTCTCCACGATGCCGATCACGAGAAAGGCGATGGGGAAGCCGAGGGCCGGATAGAGGCGTAGCTTCAACGTACGATTCCGCCGCAGCATCTGCCGGACGAAGGAGAACGCCACGCGCTCTTCGGGACTGTTCCCCATAAGTCGTTCCCACACCCGCAGGGGGACGCGGCGTCGCAAACGCCGTCGCTCGGCCGTCACCGCATGCAGCTGCGCCAGGTGCTGCGAGTATTCCAGAGAAAAACTCCGCACTCCCACCCCAATGAGAACCCCCGTCATCAGCACCCCCCACCCCGCCCACAGCAGATAGTCGCGCTCCCACTGGCCAAGCCCTACGTGTACCAGTCCGGCAAACCATCCAGGCGGAATGAGAAGAGCCACACGACGGCCTCCACCATGCTGCCCCTGCTCCAGATAGGGCATCGCGCGCAGGAGCAGTTGGTAACCGAAGAAGACGAAAAATGAGAAGACGACCTGGATATAGACGAGGACATCCTTGAACTTCTCATAGGTGACCGTGCGCAACACAGCACCATAAAGAAGCACGACGAGCATCGCCGAGAAGAGACCGGCCCAGAGCGCTACCGGGAAATAGATGAGGGGAAAACGCCAGTCGGCGAAGTCCGAGAACGCCCCGATCACAGCCGGAAAGATGTTGAGGGAGGAACCAATCAGGAAGACGTAGAAGAGGAGATTGCTCAGCTTCACGGCGAAATACGTCCGGGAGGTGATCGGTCGAGCTCCGAGAATCACATAGTCGTCGGGACTGATGATCGTCACGCCGAATTCGGAAAGAACAATGAAGGCGATCATCAGCATCGAATACGCCAGAAACAGGAGCGAATAATGAAAACTGCTCAATGTCCGGAAGGCGAAGAGCGCGAGCACCAGGCTGAAGAGGCCAAAGACGAAACACGTCATAAGCAATGCGGATCGCGTGGGCTGATCCGACGCTACGGCACTCTGACGCCGAAAGTCCACAAGAAGGGAGATACGAAGTAAATGCCAATACTGATGCGGATCAATCCCGAAGCGACGAGCCACGCGCTCCAAGGAGACGAGAAACCGACGACTCATGCCTCTCTCCCCAGGATATGGCGGGCGAAGACCTGCGCCAGTTCTTCGATGTCGGAGCTGTAGGTCAGTTGCTTGAAGATGTCTTCGAGCGTGCCCTGACGCGTCAGCTCCTTGAGGTGCTCGACGGTCCCATCCGCCACGATCCGCCCTTTGTGAATGATGATCACCCGCGTGCACGTCCGCTCGACGACATCCAGAATGTGTGAACAATAGAAGATCGTCTTTCCCTCCGCCGCCAGATACCGAAGCAGCTCCTTCACCAGCAAAGCACTGTGCGCATCCAGCCCCGTGAGCGGTTCGTCAAGAAGGAGAACTTTCGGATTGTGAAGAAGCGCCGCCGAGATGAGCACCTTTTGCTTCATTCCCTTCGAGTAACTGGAGAGCCGTTCGTGCATGACCTTCTCGAGCCCGAACATCTTCAAGAACTCTTCAATGCGATGCTCCAGGACATCGTCGGGGATATAATGAAGGCGCCCGACAAGCTGCAGGTATTCGTACGCCGTCAGACTCTCATAGAGACCGCCCGTTTCCGGGACATATCCGATGCGCTTCTTCACCTCGATAGGCTCTCTCAAAAGGTCACGACCATCAATGACGATGGACCCTTCGGTCGGACGCAATATGCCCGTGAGCATCTTCACCGTCGTGCTCTTTCCGGCTCCATTCGGACCGAGGTACCCGACAATCTCCCCCCGAGCAATAGTGAAGGAGATACGATCAACAGCCGGAACACCGTCATAGTACTTTGTCAGATTGCTCACTTCGATCATCGCATCCCCCATCTGTTCACCTCCCGGCAGGCGCTCGCGCCCAGCAATTGTATCACACCCTATGCCAACCGCATGGGCATGACGACGTAGATGTATGTTATCTCATCTCCGATAGGCGTGAGCTTCGCCGGACTTTGAGCATCCGTCATCCCGACTTCGACATCCCCCTCCACGACATCGAGAAAGTCGGCGAGATATTCGCTGTTGAAGGCGATCTCAAGCGGCTCCCCCTCGTACGCCACCAACACCTCCTCGGCAGCTTCTTCATCGTCCTCCACACGCCGCGCCGTCAGCACCATACTGCCCGACGAAAACCGAAGCCGCACAGCATGACTCCGCTCATCCGAGAGCAGTGCCACACGACGGAGCGCCTCCCGCCACACAGGAGCCGATACGACAACCCGCCGAGCCGCTTCCTTCGGAATCACCAGCTCGTAGTTGGGAAACTGCCCCGTGAGAAGCCGCGAGACAAGCTCCCTTTGGCCCACACGAACATACACGTGATTCTCATCACAGTGGAACTCCAACATGTGACCGTCCGCATGCTCCATAATCCGTCCAAGCTCACGCATCGCCTTTCGGGGAATGAGCACCGAACGCTTCTTGTCCCCACAGGGAGCGTCCCACTCACAGAGCGCCAACCGATGCCCGTCTGTCGCCACCATCCGCACACGCCCCTCACCCCACTCCATGTTCACACCAGAGAGCGTATACCGCGCTTCCTCCATCGTCGTCGCAAAGATGACGCGCCGAATGGCCGTCTGAACCTCAGACACCGGAAGCTCGACTCCACCACGGGACGGCACCTCGGGAACATCGGGGAAATTCTCCACCGGAAGCCCCGCAAGACGAAATCGCGACCTCCCCGACGTGAGCGTGATCCGATCCTCCGTGCCCGCCATGACAATCGGCTCGTCCGAAAGCGCCCGCACAATGTCAAAAAGCTTTCGCGCCGAGATACACACCGTCCCCTCTTCCTTCACCTCAGCCTCACACCGCACCCGTACGCTGACATCTAAGTCCGTGCCCGTCAGTACAACCGTCCCCTGCCGCGCCTCCATGCGAATGTAGGACAGAATGGGAATCGTCGCTTTCCGCTCGATGACCGCATGCACAATCCCAAGCTCCCGATGAAACGGCGTTTTCTCGATCACAATGTGCATAGCTCCTTCTCCTTTTAGCTATTTCTCTTTTTTAAAAGCCTGTAGATATAAGGATAGTAGTCTTAGTAGGGCTTGTGGAAATGTGGACGACTTTCGGCAAGCTATTGAATTATAAAGCATTATAGCATTACAGGCCTGTGGAAAATACTGTGAATATTGTGTGGAAATCTCGAAAACCTGTGGATGAATTTTTCTTCTAGAAGCTTTCCACATTTTTCCACAAGCCATCCACAGACGGTATCTGTGGAAAACAGTATTAAGTCTATTTCAATCTATCAATTAGGTTGTTGATAATCCTGTGGAAATCTTCCCGCTTCTCGTACAGCTCGCTGATCTTGTTGATGCTATGGAGTACGGTCGTGTGATGCTTGCCTCCGAATTCACGACCGATCTCGGGCAGACTTGCCGTCGTCAGACGCTTGCACAGATACATGGCAATCTGCCGGGGTTCGGCCACAGACCGCGAGTTGTTCTTCGATTTCAAGTCGGAGACACGTAAGCCGAAGTAATCGGCCACCGTCTTCTGGATGAGCTCAATGGTCACTGTCTTCTCCTCTTCTTCGTCTATCAATCCCCGGAGCGTCTCCTGAGCGAGCGCGAGGCTGATGGGACGCCCGGTCAACGAAGAATAGGCGATTAAGCGGATCAAAGCCCCTTCCAGTTCGCGAATGTTTGACTTGATCTTACTCGCGATGAAAAGCGCCACATTGTCCGGAAGAGAAATCCTCTCCTGTTCTGCCTTCTTCTTCAAAATGGCGACCTTGGTTTCTAAGTCGGGGGGTTGAATATCAGCGATCAGGCCCCATTCGAATCGGGAATGAAGCCGTTCTTCCAGTGTCGGGATCTCCCGCGGTGGACAGTCGCTTGTGATAACGATCTGTTTCTGAGCGTCGTAGAGGGCGTTAAAGGTGTGGAAGAACTCCTCCTGTGTGCGCTCCTTACCGGCAAGAAACTGAATGTCATCAATGAGCAGGACGTCTACGTTGCGGTACTTTTCACGGAAGGCCAGCGTCTTGTCGTAGCGAATGGCATTGATCAGTTCATTCATAAATCGCTCCGAAGAGACATAAGTGAGGCGGAGATGTTTATTCCTTGCGCGGATCGCATGGCCGATGGCATGCATGAGGTGCGTCTTTCCCAGACCCACTCCACCATAGATGTAGAGGGGATTATAGGCCTTCGAAGGAGATTCGGCTACGGCGAGCGCAGCCGCATGAGCAAACTGGTTCGAAGAGCCGACAACAAAGGTGTCGAATGTATATCGAGGGTTCAGGGGAAGCTCAACAGGCTCCAGGTCCACGAATCGGGTCGCCGGAGGGGCAATCAGATCGCTCTCACCGTCTTCGAATAAGGAAAGCAGGCGATGGTTTTCAGAGGACTCGTCTCTCGGTCTCGCTTCAGGTGCTTCTCCTTCCCCTCTGACGAGAAATCGAAGCGTGTAGCTTGTCAGCTCAAGCTCCGAGAGCGCTTCCTCAATGACGTCCATGTAGTTGTCTGTGATCCAGTCTCGGAACATCGCGTTGGGCACTTCGACAGTGATCACGTTGTCCTTCGCTTCCCGAAAGACCAACGGCAGAAACCACGTGCTGAAACTGTGATGATTGACCCGCCTCTCTATGGCCGACAGCAAGGCATCCCAGATTCGACGCGACATAGGCCCCACTCCTTATCGAAGTTTCTGCTCCAGCTTTGCTCTGCAAGAGAGAAATCCTGAAGCCGGACAGTCTGTCCCGACTCCATTGATTGGACGCAAGTAATCGAAGTTTTCCACAACATTTCCACAACCCTCGCACAACCAGCCTCAAACTCGACTTTAAATGTATTAACCACGCCACTATCAATAACTTATCCTGTTGAAAACCCGCCAAAGAGTACCACAAAATCGCCCGTTTGGCAAGAAAAATCCACAGCTCGCTCGAAAAATTTTTCCCCTTGGGAGCCGAAGAGATGGGGCCACTCAATACCAGCTATTCAGGGAAGATTCAAGGAGCCTTATATGCTCGGCCGATAGGCTTGCAGGATTCGCTGTCCTTCCTCGCTCTTTGGATCAATTGTGCGCAGGTGCTTTTTCCCCTTCATGACCCAGATCGCAGCGATCTCGCCGTCTTTCTCGACGGCATGATACGTGATCTCTTCTTCTTGAGCGTAATCCCTTTCTTCTCGTCCATGCATCTCTTCCATAAGCTCTTTCCTCCTGATGGCTCAATTGTGGGCATAGAAGTCTTCAGACGTCAAGCCGTCACCGAAAGGCTTCGACCTCTCCAGCAGCGTGAGCCATGCGGTCGGATGTCCTCTCTTGCGTTTGGGGAGCCGTCGTGATACTTCCCTCCCATACGGCTCCTTCATCCACGCGAAGAATAGGAGTGGCAACATCTCCCCGAATACGAGCCGTACTCAAAAAGTGTGCCTTCTTTTTCGCAATGATATTGCCAATGAGCATCCCGCCGAGGGTCAAGATGCCCACTTCGACATCTCCTTCGATGATACCTTTTTCTCCGACGATGAGTTCTCCCTCGGAAATCACCCTCCCTTTGATATGTCCGTGAAGGTGGAGGACATCGGAGAATCTCAGGTCCCCAATGACCTCAGTTCCCTCGTCGAGAAATCCTCGGACTTCTACGGGGGGTTTTTTTCGTAGCCTCATGGTGTCGCCTCCTCTTTTCGAAGGATGAGGTTATAGATGCGATCCAGATCGGCCATTGAGTAGTATTCGATCTCTATCTTTCCGCCAAGAGTACCAGGAAGAATACGCACCCTCGTTCCCAAATATCGGCTGAGTTGTTGGGCAGCCGCGCGAAGATTGGGGTCGAGGTGTCGGTGGACCTTTCGGGTCTGAGTCGTAGCTGTCCATCTTCGCACAGCGGCTTCGGTCTCTCTGACAGAGAGCCCTCGCGCGACGATCTCGTGCGCCAGTTGCTTTTGGGCTTCAGCCGAATCCAAACCAAGGAGAGCTTTTGCATGTCCGAAAGAGATCTTCTCTTCCTCAATGAGGGTTTGGACTTCACGAGGGAGGCGAAGGAGCCTCAGGGAGTTTGCAATGGATGTTCGATCGCGGCCGACGCGTCGAGCGACTTCTTCTTGGGTCAGTCCCAGTCGTTCTATAAGTTGTTGATAAGCTTGTGCTTCCTCGATAGGATTGAGGTCCTCGCGATGAATGTTCTCAATGAGCGAGAGTTCGAGCACGTGCTCATCAGGGACGTCACGGATGACCGCAGGGATCTTCAGCAATCCAGCCATTTGGGCTGCTCGCCATCGGCGTTCTCCGGCAATCAGCTCGTAGCGAAGGCCGCGACGTCGAACGACAACAGGTTGTACGAGACCATGAGCAGCGATGGAGTCAGAGAGCTCACGCAACCGTTGTTCATCATATCGAGTACGGGGCTGATGGGGATTCGGATCGATAAGATCGATGTCCAGCTCAGTGACCTGCTCTGCCGATGTGGGCGTCTCACCAAGAAGCGCTTCAAGACCTCTGCCGAGCGCCTTTCGCGTCATGATTGAGCACCTCCAGAGCGAGATTTCGATAGCTCTCAGCTCCACGAGAGCGGTCATCATAGAGGATGATAGGCTTGCCATGGCTGGGAGCTTCAGCCAAACGTACATTTCTCGGGATGACGGTTTGGAAGACTTGTGAACCGAGGAAATCTCTGAGATCAGCCATGACTTGGTGCGAGAGATTCGTTCGCTCGTCGTGCATTGTGAGAAGGAAGCCTTCGATTTGGAGACGAGGGTTGAATTGCCGTCGGATCCGGACAAGGGTGTCCCATAGCTCGGAGACCCCCTCCAAGGCGTAGTATTCGCACTGGATGGGGACAAGGACCGAATCTGCGGCCGTCAGGGCATTGAGCGTGAGAAGTCCGAGCGAGGGGGGGCAGTCGATGAAGAGGAAATCGAACTCTTCCCGAAGAGGATCGAGAGCTTCGCGAAGGCGGTACTCACGCCGTTCGAGATCGACCAGCTCAACCTCAGCCCCGGTGAGATTTCGTTCTGAGGGGACGAGCCAGAGCGTCGGGATCTCTGTCGGCAGAAGCAAATTCGCCAGGGGCTCGCCAAAGATAAGGGCGTGATAAACAGACTTCCGAATAGCGCCGCGCCGGAATCCAAGCCCCGAAGTGGCATTAGCCTGGGGATCGAAGTCCACAAGCAGCACACGACGTCCAAGAGCAGCAAGCGCAGCCGAGAGATTGACAGCCGTCGTGGTCTTACCCACGCCCCCTTTCTGGTTCGCAATGGCAATTGTGCGGCCCATGGTCGTATGAGTCGCCGTCAAGATAGCACAAAATGGCGCAGTTGAAAAGAGGAATTTGGTTCCACGTGGAACAGCGGAGCAGAGTTTCACGTGGAACACATCACGGCGTCCAATCGGCGGAGAAGGAGCACCCGTCGCTTCTGGGAATATGGAATGGTCATGGAGCGGATCTCCCAACGAATACGAGCATAACGTCGGACAATATCCTCAAGAGCGCTCTCACCGAAAAGAAGGACCTCTGCGCTTCCTTCAGCAAAAGCGAGAAGATCGGGAAGCTTCTCTCTCATCCGTTCCAGCGCTCGGCAGACAAGTCCATCGAAGTCCCGCAGCGCATACACCTCGAACCGCCCGTGAAAAACCTCAGCGTTCTCAAGCCCGAGCTGGCGAATCGCTTCCGAGAGGAAAACAGCGCGCTTTTTGTCCTTCTCAATCAGGACCACCGTCGTGTCCGGACGCGCCAGCGCTAGCGGGATCCCAGGAAATCCTCCCCCAGAACCCACATCTACGATCTTTCGAATCGAGGGATCGAGAACTCTCTCTCCATAAAGCGACTCCACATAGTGAAATCGGGCCGCTTCCTCCGGCTCGATAATCCGCGTGAGATTGATCCGTTCATTCCAGCGAAGCAAGAGAGCGTAATGCTCGCTGAGTTTCTCACAGAGCGCTTCCGGGAGAGTGATCCCGAACCGCTGCGCCCACGCCTTCATGTGCGCGCAAAATGCGCGCGTCTTATGCTCGAGCTCTCTCACGCCGGGATCGAAGTTCAAGGTAGATGTTCAAGAGCGTCAGAGCCGCTGGCGTCATACCTGGAATCCTGCGCGCCTGCCCAAGCGTCCGAGGCCGAACCCGCGTCAACTTCTCCACAATCTCCCGAGAAAGCCCAGAGATCTCGCTGAAATCCATATCCTCGGGAATTGCCCGCGCCTCCATCCGCTCCAGCTTCTCAGCCAGTTGCCGCTGGCTCTCAATGTAACCTGCATATTTCAGATCATTTACCGCAACGCGAAGTTCCTCACTGCTCACCCGCTCCCGCAAAGCGTCTGGTAGAAGAAAGACAACGTGCTCAGCTTCAACTCCCGGACGACAAATAAGCTTCGATAAAACCACCGGTTCATTCAAACGAATTCCTGTCGCTTCGCTAAACCGTGTCCATCCGGGAGCATCATCTTTAATCTTCGTATTTGAGAAGTATATTTTCAGCGTTTCTATGTTTTCTCGTTTTCTTGAAAATTTGATGAAGCGATCTTTGTCTATCATGCCAATTCGATACCCGATCTCTGTAAGTCTCATGTCAGCGTTGTCGTGGCGAAGGAGCAGGCGTAGTTCAGCCCGCGAGGTGAACATACGGTAGGGTTCATCCACGCCCTTTGTGACGAGATCGTCAATGAGGATACCGATGTAGGCTTGTGAGCGGCTGAGCACAAGAGGCTCTTCGCCTCGAACGCGGAGTGCGGCGTTTATTCCGGCCATAATGCCTTGAGCAGCCGCTTCTTCGTATCCTGTCGTCCCGTTAATTTGGCCTGCGTGGAAGAGGCCCTTGATCCTTTTGGTCTCCAGCCAAGGGTAAAGCTCTGTTGGATCCACGAAATCGTATTCAATGGCGTAGGCTGGGCGGATGAACTTAGCGCGTTCCAGACCGGGGATCGTTCTCACAAACTCCAGTTGGACCTCGACGGGCATGCTGGAGGAGATGCCATTCGGGTAGACCTCATCCGTGTAGTAGCCTTCGGGTTCGAGGAAGATTTGGTGCCGATCTTTATCAGGGAATTTGACGATCTTATCTTCGATGGAGGGACAATAGCGGGGACCGATGCCCTGGATCTGGCCGCTATAGAGCGCTGATTTCTCAAGGTTTCGGCGGATGACCTCGTGCGATCTGGGGGTGGTATAGACGATGAAGCAATCGATCAAGGGCTGAGTGATGGCGCGCGTAGTGAAGGAGAAAGGCTGTGGGGGATCATCACTCGGCTGCCGTTCAGCTTGGGAGAAGTCGATTGTTCGGCCATCAAGGCGTGGTGGTGTTCCCGTTTTTAAGCGTCCGATGCGGAAGCCGATGTGGCAGAGAGTATGGGCCAGCTCGATCGCGGGTCTTTCACTCAGGCGTCCGGCAGGAAAGGTCACTCGTCCGATATGGATCATACCGCGCAGGAACGTCCCTGTTGTCAGGACAACGGCGCGAGCGGCGAAACGGCGTCCATCGGCGAGACGGACGCCGCGAATATGGCGATCCGCAAGGAGCAGATCGGCCACCTCGCCCTCGATGATCGAGAGATGAGGCGTTTCTCGAAGCTGCCGTTGCATCTCTCGGCGATAGACGGTGCGGTCGCATTGAGCGCGCGGAGATTGGACAGCCGGGCCGCGGCTTCGATTAAGGACGCGAAAATGGATGCCGATTCGATCGGTGACGATGCCCATGAGGCCGCCAAGAGCATCAATCTCGCGCACGAGGTGGCCCTTGGCGATGCCGCCAATAGCCGGATTGCACGACATCTGGGCGATTGTGTCCATCGAGAGGGTGATGAGCGCTGTGCGGCAACCCATGCGGGCGGCTGCATGAGCGGCCTCGCATCCGGCGTGCCCGCCGCCGACGACGATCACGTCAAAGTGCTCATCGAAATTCGCAGCTCTCATTTCCCGATGCAGAAGGTCGAAAAGATCTGATCGAGAATATCTTCGATCGTCACCTCGCCTGTGATCTCCCCCAGGCTTCTGAGCGCGTCATGAAGGCTCACCAAAGCGACCTCTTCCGAATATCCCTCCAAAAGCGCCTGCCGTGCCCGGAGGATCGCCTCGCAAGAGGCACGGATCAAACGATAATGGCGCGCGTTGGTGAGTATAACATCTTCGGGCTGAAACGCGCTACCGGAGGTGAGGATCTCCACGATGTGCTGCCGAAGCTCATCCACTCCTTGGCCGGTCACAGCGGAGACGCGGCAGATGGGAGTGGTCGGGGCGAGCGCCCGGACCGATTCGGGATCGAGGCGTTCCGGGAGGTCTTGCTTATTGATGGCGATGAGTCGGGGCACGGAGCTGGTTTGCGCGAGGACTGTGCGATCGTCCTCATCGAGCGATTGCGAGCCGTCCAGGACGACGAGCAGGAGGTCCGCATCGGCAATGGCCTGTCGGCTGCGTTCGATTCCCAGGCGTTCGACCCGATCGGTCGCTTCACGCAGACCCGCCGTATCTACGAGGTGAATGGGGATACCGGCGATCGAAGCTGTCTCAATGAGCATATCGCGGGTCGTGCCTGGAATCTCCGTCACGATGGCGCGCTCTCGTTCCAAGAGGCGGTTGAAGAGGCTCGATTTCCCCACGTTGGGCTTCCCGACGATGGCAATATGAATCCCTTCGCGGACAAGGCGCCCTGTGCGATAATGCGCGGCGATCTCCTCAAGGTGAGCGATCGCGTCCTCGAGTCGGGAGAGGAGCGACGTTCGGCTTTCGGTCAGGACGTCGTCTTCGACGAACTCGACCGCTGTCTCCATCTGGACGATTGCCTCCACGAGCGTCTGCCGAATCGGTTGCAGGCGTTGGGACAAACTCCCTTGCATCTGTCGCAAGGCCACGCGGGCTTGCGTCGTGGTCTGCGCCTCGATCAGGTCGCGAATCGCCTCAGCTTGTGTGAGATCTATTCTCCCGTTGAGGAAGGCGCGCAGAGTGAACTCGCCAGGTCCAGCCGCGCGAGCACCCAACTCCAGCAGCACGTCCAGGACGCGCCGCAGCACGACAGGACTCCCATGGCAACTGAACTCGACGACGTCTTCGCCCGTATAACTCTGCGGTCCTTGGAAAAAGGTGACGACGGCTTCGTCCAACAGTTCGCCCGTTTGCGGATCACGGATCTCGCCGAAGGTCGCTCGGCGTGGGGGGAGGAAAGACGCGACGGGCATCGTCCCCTCGGATTTCGGATGGAAGACGGCGCGCGCGATCTCTTGGGCCTTTGGCCCGCTCAGGCGGATGACCCCGATGCCGCCTGGGCCCGGCGGTGTCGAGATCGCAGCGATGGTATCTTCAGAGGCGTAGCCCATATGTGCTCCGACGGCGCAGAGCTCGCCGAAATATTTTGTCTTTCGGTGAGAGCGGATGCAACGCGTGCCGAAAGGAAGACCTCTGCGAGAACGCCGATCGCCGGGCGGCGTTCACCTCTTGGTCGAGGATTTGAGTTTTTCGCCTGAGCGCTCTTGTTCTGCGGCCGTCACCGGCAGTGGCTGGGGACCGAGCGAGCGGTTGATCAAGAGTTGCTGGGCGATCCCCACGAGATTACTGAACATCCAGTAGAGGACCAGTCCGCTCGGAGCCCGCCAGAAGAAGAGATAGGTGAGCAGAATGGGCATGAGGTAGGCCATCATGAAACGCTGGATGCGCTGCGAAGGATCGGTGCTCGGCGCCGGCGTCACGAGCGTCGAGACGATCATCGAGGCGCACATGAGAATGGGGAGGACGTGCCACCGATCGGGCGAGGAGAGATCGTCAATCCAGGCGACAAAGGGTGCCTGACGCACATCCAGGCTCACAGTGAGAAGGACGAACATCGCCCAGAAGATCGGCAACTGCAATAGCAGCGGCAAGCACCCCCCTAACGGATTCGCCTCCTTCATGAGCCGAAGCTGCTCCATCTGCAGCTCTTGGAGTCGAGGATCGTTCTTCTTCAATCCCTTCATCTTCTCCTGTAGCTCGCGCATCTTGGGTTGAAGAGCGCTCGCCTTTCGCATGCGGAGTGTAGACGATCGGCGCAAGGGATAGAAGAAGAGGTTGAGCGCGAGCGTCACGACGATGATGCCCACACCGTAGTTGCCCGTGAGCCGGTGGACGGCCTGAAGCGCAGGCATCAGGACCCACGTAATGAGCGGCTTCACCACCGAAGAGAAATAGCCGTAATTGATGACCTCCTCCAGCGCCACGCCACCGAGTCGGGCATCGAGCGCCAGAAGCACTGGCGGGTCCTTCGGACCGGCGAACACCGTGAACTCTCCCGGCTCGTTCACAGGAAGTGTCACGGCGATGAAGCGGCGTGTGATCTCTTCGCCTTTGAGTACCTCCTTGCGCGCGTGCGTCGCAAAGTTCGCACTCGGAAGCGGCCGAGCGGGGATAGCGACCAGAGCGAAGTAGTTGTCTTCGGTGCCGGCCCACGTGATCGGGCCCTGCGGAGGCTCTTTGGGAATCTTCTCAGCTTGAATGCGAAGCGTCTTCTCACGGGTGCGTACAATGGCAATTGGAGGTGTCTTCGTATAGGTGTCGCTCTGTTTGATGCTCTGATCGCCGAAGCTCGGTCCAAGGACGAGAGCAACCTCCAGAGGGCGTCCCCCGCGCGTGGCGGAGATCGAGAGCTGGAAGTCGTAGCGGTCTCCGAAGAAGGTGAACGTTTTCTGAACACGCACCTGGCGCGCTGGATCCTCATAGGTGAAGACGAGCTCGCGCGTCTCTCCCGTCCCGACGCGCACCACAGATTCTGGTGTGGAGATGGCATAGAGAGCCGTTCGAAGCGCGCGATCGAGCATGGCCTCCGAGCTTCGGAGTGCGAACGGACGGCCGAGCGTCTCGATGACCTCCCGCTCCTGAGGAATGAGCTCGAGAGGTCGCCGATCGGCCCCCAGCAAAAGCTGCCCATTCGGACGATGATGGATATTCCAGCTTCGCGCTACGGCGCCCCGATTGTGGAAGATGGCCGTCCACAGAGGCGTCTCGATGCGAATCTCGCGTTCCGGGACGGACGGAGAGCTCGGCGCTTCGGGAGCCTCAGCACGTGCCGCCTCCCCTTTCTCAGCACGGACCGGAGCCGCCGAAGGCTTCTGGGGAGCAGCCGGCTGAGGCGGCTGAGGGGCGAAGAAGTAATACCAGAGCGCCAGAACCGTCGTGGAGAGGATGAAGGCCAGAAGCACGCGCTTCTCCATCGAAGTTCACCTCATCGGAGACTGAGACTGGTCAGAGACAGAGTGGGGATGGGGAACCGGATCATACCCTCCGGCATGAAAAGGATGGCAGCGGAGCACGCGTCGCAGTCCCATCCATGCGCCGCGCCAAAATCCGAAGCGGGCAATGGCTTCGCTCGCGTACTCGGAGCAGGTCGGGATGAACCGACACGCGGGGGGAAGCAGCGGTGAGATCGCCAACTTATACGCGTGGATGAGGGCCAGGGCGATCCATTTCATGGCGTGATCGGCGAGAACTTTCGCATATCCACCGCGCTCTGTGAGTGAGAAGACACCCGCTCCGGCAGCGATTCCGAGGACCGGATCGCGCCCGAGGCAGAGGACTCCCGCGCGGTTTCTGACGTGGGCTTGCGTCCGCACATATCCCGGGTCACGCGTTCGACAAACCGCAGGAATTCTGCCTCGACGGTCCAATAGTCGGCTGTCCCAAGAGCCTCTTTCGCGTTCACGACGAGATCGAGCGGACAGGGGAGCCGTTCCTTGTTCTTCCGAAAGACTTCGCGAATCAATCGCTTGGCTCGGTTCCGACGCACAGCCTTTCCCATCTTCCGCGAGACCGCAATGCCCAACCGGCTCATCGGATGATCCGTCGCGCGCACGAAGATTGTGAAGAGCGGTGAGCTATAGCGCTTGCCTTCGGCGTAGACGGCGAGGAAGTCGCGTCGGCGGCGCAATCGTTCCGATTTTCGGAACCGCTCATCTGGCATCTCGGTGTGTCGCATCCGGCCAGGCGGTTGAGGCTTTTGGGAACCGCATCAATAGTGTTCGGGCGTAAGCCGATAGCGTCCCTTTCGACGACGTCGCCTCAAGACCTCGCGTCCGGCTTTTGTGCTCATCCGTGCTCGGAACCCATGCGTCTTAGCCCGGCGCCGATTGTTCGGCTGGTATGTGCGCTTCATCGCTGATGTCTCCTCATACGCGTATGGAGAGACCGCCTCCCGCTTCCGGTCCGCCAAGTCCCCAAAGCTCAAAAGAGTATCCCAATTCCGACAGGGTGTCAATGGCGCTTCGAACCCTCGCGTTCTGCTGAGCGGGCATCACTCTTCGCATGAGGACCCCACGGATCCCCCCGTATGCTGAAGAAGAGACCGCTCGGGCCCTTGCCGGGATGGCTCGGAGGATCTACGCTTGAGATCTGCTCTTTGGAGGCGGAGATGGCGCAGTGGCACGCGCGACGGCCGGAGAATGCGCCGGGGGAGTTTTTCGTTGACGCTCGGTGCATTGATTGCGACCAGTGTCGGCAGATTGCTCCCGCCGTCTTTCACGCCTATCGGGGGCAGGCGATCGTCGCTCATCAGCCGGAGACACCTGAACAGTGGCGGCGGGCGCAGATGGCGCTTCTGACCTGTCCGACGGCTTCGATCGGGACGCGACACAAACAGGATCTTCGAGCAGCGCTCGCTGCTTTCCCGGAGCTGATTGCGGAGGACGTGTATTTCTGTGGGTTCGCTTCGGAGCGATCCTTCGGAGCGGCCAGTTATGTGATCGTGCGCCCTCGGGGCAATGTGCTTGTGGATTCGCCGCGATTTGCGATGCCGCTTGTGCGACGCTTGGAAGCGATGGGAGGCATCGCCCTCATGTTCCTCACGCATCGCGATGACGTGGCCGATCATGAGAAGTTCCGTCGGCATTTCGGAGCTCGGCGCATCCTCCATCAGGAAGACATCACGCCGGCGACGCGTGACGTGGAGATTGTGATCCGCGGGCGGGAACCTGTCGCGCTCGATGAGGATCTGTTGGTGATCCCCACTCCGGGGCACACGCGTGGGCACCAGGTATTGCTCTACCGCGAGCGGTATCTCTTCTCCGGAGATCATCTGTGGGGGAACGATCGCGGGGAGCTGGTCGCCTCTCGCCACGTATGCTGGTATTCCTGGCCGGAGCAGGTCCGTTCCCTCGAGAGACTGCTGGAGTTCCGCTTCGAATGGGTGCTCCCGGGACACGGGCGTCGCCTGCACGCACCGGCTGAGCGGATGCGCGCCTTGCTTCGGGAGTGCTTTGAGCGGGCTCGGGGTCCCCACGCTCTCAGCTCGAGCTGTTGACAGATGGGACCACGCTGAGGTAAAAGCGACACTTTGAATCTCGCGGGGCGATATCCTATGGGGCTCTCTACGGAGGTCCCTCCGTGGGGAGCCTAACAGGTGTGGGAGGGAGAGCATTGGTTCGCGACATCCTCAAGTATGGTGATCCGCGGCTCGTTCGGCCTTCGGAGCCGGTGACGGAGTTTACCGACGAGCTCCGGCAGCTTGTCCACGATATGTTCGAGACGATGTACGCGGCGCGCGGCGTGGGGCTGGCTGCTCCGCAAATCGGTGTCAATCGTCGCCTCTTCGTCATGGATTGCAGTGGGGGGAAGCAGCAGAACGAGCGTGTCGTCCTCATCAATCCTGAAATTCTCGTGACCGAGGGGGAGGTCGTGGAGGAAGAGGGATGCTTGAGCCTCCCTGGACTCTACGCCAAAGTCGCGCGCCCCTATCGGGTCGTCGTGCGCGGACTCGATCTGGAGGAGCGAGAGGTGCAGCTCGATGTGACGGGTCTCGCCGCACGGTGCGTCTGCCATGAGGTGGACCATCTGGATGGACGGCTCTATATCTCGCGCTTGAGCCCGCTCAAGCGCGATCTCCTCGAGCGCAAAATCCGGAAGATGATCAAGGCCGGGGAGTGGTGAGAGAAGGGCCTCGGAGGCGTGCACCGTCGCGCGATTCGGAGATCGCAGGGATGCTTTTGAGGAGGGCGCCATGCGCGTGATCTTCATGGGGACGCCGGAGGCAGCCGTGCCGACGCTCCTGCGGCTCCTTCAGTCGGAGCACGAGATCGTTGCCGTCTTCACGCAGCCGGATCGGCCCGCGGGACGCCATCGCGTGCTCACACCGCCGCCAGTGAAGCGCATCGCCAGCGCCTACGGGATCCCCGTGTACCAGCCGGAGAAGCTCCGGACGAACGAGGAGATACGTGCGACGCTTCATGCACTCGCGCCGGATGTGATCGTCGTTGTCGCGTATGGGAAGATCCTGCCGGCATGGGTGCTGAACCTTCCGCCCTTAGGATGCGTCAATGTGCACTTCTCGCTGTTGCCAAAGTATCGGGGAGCCGCGCCGGTGCAGTGGGCCATCGCCATGGGGGAGACGGTCACAGGAGTGACGACCATGCTCATGGATGAGGGAGTGGACACCGGGCCGATCCTCCTCCAGCGCGCGTGTGAGATCGGTCCGGATGAAACGGCGCCGGAGCTGACCGA
>Ga0079997_118017_pt1:135000-175047 | contig 175047 bp, 139 predicted proteins | sample PerSpoCPS_CMetaG_FD_69200 | JGI IMG/M metagenome (GOLD analysis project Ga0079997, IMG submission 69200) | Archaeal communities from Yellowstone National Park, Wyoming, USA - Perpetual Spouter C (PS_C) MetaG (SPADES assembly) (version 2) | ecosystem: Environmental > Aquatic >...
AAGAGGGCGACACAGTCGCACACACGAGACGCGAAGCGGGATGATCTACCCCTGGCCAGGGTGAAGCCGCGGTAACACGCGGTGGAGGCCCGAACCGGTGTTCGTTGAAAAGGGCTCGGATGAGCTGGGGGTAGGGGTGAAAGGCCAATCAAATTCCGTGATAGCTCGTTCTCCCCGAAATAGCTGTAGGGCTAGCCTCGGGTGAATACCACGGGTGGTAGAGCACTGGATGGGCTAGGGGGCTTACCCGCCTACCAAACCCAACCAAACTCCGAATGCCCGTGAGTCATGCCCGGGAGTCAGACTACGGGGGCTAAGCTCCGTGGTCAAAAGGGGAACAGCCCAGACCGTCGGCTAAGGTCCCCAAGTGCTGCCTAAGTGGGAAAGGATGTGGAGTCGCGATGACAGCCAGGAGGTTAGCTTAGAAGCAGCTACCCTTTAAAGAGTGCGTAATAGCTCACTGGTCGATGCGACTCTGCGCCGACAATCCAACGGGGCTCAAGGCAGCCACCGAAGCCACGGAATCGAGCGGGTCTTCACCTCGCTCGGTTGGTAGGGGAGCATTCCGGTTGCCGGTGAAGCCGCACCGCGAGGGCGGATGGAGGCCCCGGAAGAGACTCTGCCGGCATAAGTAGCGATAACGCGGGTGAGAACCCCGCGCGCCGAAAGCCTAAGGTTTCCTCTGTGAAGTCAGTCTGCAGAGGGTTAGCCGGTGCCTAAGGCGAGGCCGAAAGGCGTAGCCGAAGGGAAGCAGGTGAATATTCCTGCGCCACCTTCCGTGCGCTAGGAGCCTGGGGGGACGCCGAAGGATAGGCCGGTCGGGTGATGGACGTCCCGATTCAACCCGGTAGGTGGAGGGAGCAGGCAAACCCACTCCCTCGTGAACACCGAGAGGGGAGAACGACCCCGTCAGGGGAAAAGCGGCCGATTCCCTGCGGCCAGGAAAAGCCTCGGTGGCGAGCGCGGAAGGTGACCGTACCGCAAACCGACACAGGTAGGCGAGGAGAATATCCACAGGCGCATGTGTGATGGCTCGGTCAGGAACTAGGCAAATTGGCCCCGTAACTTCGGGAGAAGGGGTGCCCACGCTAGGTGTAGGAGCTCGCCTCCGAAGCCGAGGTGGGTCGCAGTGAAGAGCGCCACGCGACTGTTTACTAAAAACACAGGTCTCCGCAAACTCGTGAAGAGGATGTATGGGGGCTGACGCCTGCCCAATGCCGGAAGGTTAAAGGGAGGGGTTAGCTCGGATGCCCTCCGGGCGAAGCTCCGAACCGAAGCCCCGGTGAATGGCGGCCGTAACTATAACGGTCCTAAGGTAGCGAAATTCCTTGTCGGGTAAGTTCCGACCTGCATGAATGGCGTAACGACGTGGCGACTGTCTTGCCGAGCCGCACAGCGAACTTGTGGTCCCGGTGAAGACGCCGGGTGCCCGCACCAAGACGGAAAGACCCCGTGGACCTTAACTGCAACCTGTCACTGAATCTGGGTTTGGTCTGCGCAGGATAGGTGGGAGGCTGTGAACCTGCCCTTTCGGGGGCAGGGGAGCCACCGGTGAGATACCACCCTGATCAAATTCGGGTTCTAACCTGCCACCCTGAATCGGGTGGAGGGACAGTGATAGGGGGGTAGTTTAACTGGGGCGGTTGCCTCCTAAACGGTAACGGAGGCGCCCAAAGGTCGGCTCAAGGCGTTTGGAAATCGCCTGTAGAGTGTAAGGGCATAAGCCGGCCTGACTGCGAGACACACACGTCGAGCAGAGGCGAAAGCCGGGCCTAGTGATCCGGTGGTCCCGCGTGGAAGGGCCATCGCTCAACGGATAAAAGGTACCCCGGGGATAACAGGCTGATCGGGGCCAAGAGTTCACATCGACGCCCCGGTTTGGCACCTCGATGTCGGCTCATCGCATCCTGGGGCTGAAGAAGGTCCCAAGGGTTGGTCTGTTCGCCCATTAAAGCGGTACGTGAGCTGGGTTTAGAACGTCGCGAGACAGTTCGGTCCCTATCTGGTGTGGGCGCAGGAGACTTGAGGGAAGCTGGCCTCAGTACGAGAGGACCAGGCTGGACCAGCCTCTGGTGTACCGGTTGTCACGCCCGTGGCAGCGCCGGGTAGCTAGGCTGGGCAGGGATAACCGCTGAAGGCATCTAAGCGGGAAGCCCGACCCAAGATAAGGTCTCCCTGAAGGGCCCTGGTAGACGACCAGGTTGATAGGCCGGAGGTGGAAGCGCCGCAAGGCGTGGAGCTGACCGGTACTAATCGCCCGTTCGGCTTGACCACAAGATGCGCCGGAGAGCAAACATCGCTGGAAAAGGCGAGTGGGTGGTCTCAGTCGGGCTCTCCTTCAATTGGACGAGTTTTCCCCTGGTGGCCATACCGGCGGGGAAACACCCGTTCCCATCCCGAACACGGCCGTTAAGCCCGCCAGGGCCGATGATACTGCGCTGGAAACGGCGTGGGAAAGTAGGTCGCTGCCAGGGAAACACTCAGAAAAAGGCCGCGGCATGAACATGCTGCGGCCTTTTTGTTTCGTGACGGCTTCGTGAGTGTCGGGTATGGACGATGCTGCAGAGTCTCGGCGTGCCGCTACTCTCTTGACCGAAGCTGCCGAAGCCAGTCGCCACCACGAACATGCGCGGGCATACGCTGCGGTGAAGGAAGCTGCTCGCCTCTATCGTGACCTGGCGGAGCGCACTCCGAATCCAGAACTCCGCGTGAAAGCCCTTCGGGGGTGTGGAGCCGCGCTCTATCAGCTCACCATTGAGGCGCTCCATCTCAATCGCCCTCAAGAAGCTATCCGAGCGGCGCAGGAAGCGTATGGGATTATCGCTCAATACGGTATTCGACCCGAACGACAACTGGCCAAGCTCAATGCGCTGCGCGCCTTGGGACTTCTCGATCTCCGTCGTCCTTCAGAGGCCCTGGATGCTGTGGAAGCTGCTTTCCACGATCTGCTCAGGGAGAAGGATCCCTTCGCGCGCGCGGAACTGGCCGTCCGATTCACGTGGCTGAAGGGACTCATCTTGCTGGCTCAGGAGAGGTATGAGGAAGCGGTGGAGCATTTGGATCGCGCGTACATTCACTTCCAGAATCATGGGCAGTACAACTTCTGGCATTTCGTCGGAATGGCTGAAGCGCTCGCGGCTGTCGGGCGACACGAAGACGCCCTCTCGTTTTATCGAGTCGGCGTGGAGTACTTGAAGAAGAGCGGGCAGTTCACTCCTTTCGTGAGGTTCCGCATTGAGATGCTGACCTCAGTGTGAGCATACCGCTTGGCGACATCTTCTGTGGGGAAGGTGTGATCACGCCGAGAGTTCTATTGTGGGACTCGGTTCACGCTGTGCGGAGGGCCCTACTTGAGGTCCCCGTAGAGTCGTCTTGCGCGCGCGCTCCATCCACTCGTAGAGGACGGGAAGGACAAGGAGCGTCAGGACGGTTGAGCTGACCAATCCGCCGATGACGACCGTCGCCAAGGGACGTTGCACTTCCGCTCCGGGCGATGTAGAGACAGCCATAGGGACAAAGCCCAAGCTGGCCACCAGAGCCGTCATCAGGACAGGACGCAAGCGCAGGGTCGCGCCCTTGACGACCGCGTGTCGCAAAGGCGCGCCCTGCTCGCGGAGTCGAGTGATGGCGCTTACCATGACCAAACCGTTTAAAACGGCGATACCGAAGAGAGCAATGAAGCCCACGGCGGCCGAGAGGCTCACATTCAACCCTCGAATCCAGAGCGCGGCGACACCGCCGACCAGGGCGAATGGGAGGTTGACCATGATTAAGAGCGCGCGGGGCAGGTCGTCGAAGGTTGACATCAGCAGCAGAAAGATGACGAAGATCACCAGAGGGACGACCACACGGAGCCGTCGCATGGCACGCTGCTGGTTTTCGAACTGTCCTCCCCAGGTGATATAGTACCCGGGAGGAAGGCGCAGCTCGCGTCGAAGCACCTCTTGCGCTTCAGCGACGAAGCCACCGAGATCGCGGCCGCGCACATTGGCTTGGATCACAATGCGGCGCGTCGCGTTCTCACGGTTGATCACCTCAGGTCCTTCGGCTGTCGTCAGACGGGCTACGCGCGACAGGGGCACGCGCTCCCCTCCTGGAGCTTGAATTAAGAGTTGTCCGATCGCCTGGGGATCTCGCCGATGCGCTTCGGCGAGGCGCACCAAGACGTCCACGCGCGGCGCGCTGAAACCTGGGGGATTTCCTGTTGCGTTTTGCAGGGCGCTGGAAGCTCCCACGCGATCTCCAGAATCGCGTGGAGTCCCCGTCGTGGGGATGATTTGCGTAGCGATCGTCCCACCGACAGCCGTTTCCACAAGCTGAGCGATGTCCTCCACCGAGAGGCCGAAGCGGGCCACCTCCGCCCAGTTCACTTCCAGTCGCAGCTCCTGTGCCCCGAGCATCGGTTCGATCTGAACGTCGGCAGCTCCGGGAACGCGCTCCAGGAGGCTCTGAATTCGCCTGGCCAGCTCCAGTAGCGTCTCCGGATCGTCACCAAAGAGCTTCACGGCCACGTCCGAGCGGACTCCGGAGACAACCTCATCCAGGCGCATCGCCAGCGGTTGTGTGAAGTTGTAGGTGACGCCTGGGATCTCGCGCAACCGTTGATCCAAAGCAGCGATCAATTCTTCGCGCGTTCGCGCTCGGCGCCATCGCTCGCGCGGCGCAAGCAGCACGTAGACATCGCCTTGATAGATCCCCATCGCTTCCGTCGCCAGATCGGGGCGCCCGATCTTGGTGACGACCGTCTCGATCTCAGGGAATTCCAAAAGGAGCCGCTCGATGCGGCTTGCGATCTCCACCGATTCTGTGAGGGAGATCGAAGGCAGTCGGCGGGTCTCAATAAGAAGGGCACCTTCATCGAGCTCGGGCATGAATTCTGTTCCCAACCGCAGCAAGATAAGGATGGCGAAGGCAATCAACAGAACAGCCATACCTACCGTCGCACCGCGCCGGTGGAGGGCTTTCAAGAGAAGGCGTCGGTAGTGTCGGCGCACGCGGCTGAAGAGGCGCTCCGGAGGCGCGCTCATCCGCGCACCCAGCAACGAGGTGAGTGCCGGAACAAACGTGAGCGCCAGCACAAGCGATGCGAAAATGGCGAGGGAGACCGTGAGCACCATGGGCCGAAACATGCGCGCCTCCATTCCCTGGAGGGTCAAGATCGGCCAGTAGACAGCTAGGATGATGAAGACGCCGAAGACCATCGGGCGTGCGACCTCTTGGGCGCTCTCACGCATGACCTCTGTGGCCGAACGGAGATCTCCCTGCCGCCGTCGCACGAAGTTCTCGACGATAACGATGGCCCCGTCCACGAGCAGTCCGAAATCAATCGCCCCCAAGCTCATGAGATTCGCCGAAAGTCCCAGCGCTCGCATCCCAATGAACGCCGCGAGCATGGAGAGGGGGATGACAGCGGCGACAATAAAAGCAGCGCGCACGTCATGGAGGAAGAGGGCGAGGATGAGAATGACCAACATCCCTCCCTTGAGGAGGTTCATAGCGACCGTGCGCGTGGTGCGACGAATCAGCTCCGTCTGATCGTAGAAGGGGATGATGCGCACGCCCGGAGGGAGCGTTCGTTCGATTTCGCGGATTCTCTCTGTGATCCGCTCGATGACGCGCTTGGAGTTCTCGCCCTTGGTCATGATCACCATGCCGGAGACGACTTCGCCTCGTCCGTTTTTCGTCACCGCTCCGTGGCGAAGGGCCGGGCCCACGGTGACTGTGGCCACATCGGCCACGCGGACAGGCACGCCCGCGCGGGCTGTGAGGGTGACATGGCGCAGATCATCCTCCGAGCGCAAGCGTCCCAATCCGCGGACGATGTAGGCTTCGGCGCCTCGCTCGATATATCCCCCGCCGAAGTTCGCGTTGCTGCGGGCGATGGCCTCGTACACATCGCGCACAGTCAGGTTATAAGCGAGCAGGCGTTCCGGATCCACCAGCACATGGTATTGTCGGATGAATCCTCCCCAAGAGTTGACCTCGCTGACGCCGGGGATAGTGCGAAGTTGCGGTCGAATCACCCAATCGTGGAGCGTCTTCAGCTCCATAAGGCTGTATCCCTCGCCTTCGACCGTGTACTGGTAGATCTCTCCGAAGGCCGTCGCGACCGGGCCGAGCGTGGGCTCTACACCTTCGGGGAGCCGGGCCTTGACCTCCTGCAACCGTTCGGCCACGCGCTGCCGCGCGAAGTAGAGATCCACATCGTCCTCGAAGACGACCGTCACAATAGAGAGGCCGAATTTGGAGATGGAACGGACCTGTTCCGTGCGCGGAATCCCCATCATAGCGCTCTCGATAGGAAAGGTCACAAGCTGTTCGACCTCAGCGGGAGCCAATCCGGGCGCTTCTGTGACGACATTGACCTGGATGTTGGTCAGGTCGGGGAAGGCATCCACAGGCAGCGTGCTGAGCGCCCACACGCCGATCCCAGCCATCAGCAGTACGAGAGCTAAAACGAGGACGCGCTGTTCCAGGGAGAAGCGAAGGATGGCTCCGATCATATCAGCCTCTTCGAGCGAGATCTCCCGCGCTCCTGAGATTGCGGGGAGGAATCCTCCGGAGCAGGCGACGGTGCATAGGTCTGCGTTACTCCTTGATCACTGCCTTGAGCAGTTCGGATTTCAGAAGGAAACTTCCTCGCGCGACGACGCGTTCACCTTCGCGAAGGCCGTGGATCACCTCGACGATTTCTCCCTCGGGCGTGAAGGTGGAGAGCCCGAGCCGAACGATCCGTTTCTCAAATCGGCCGGGTTTGCGCTCGACGAAGACGACGGAGTCGCCGCCGATCTCCTGAACGGCTTCACGAGGGATGGCCAATCGCAGTGGCGTCGCTCCCAACGCGATAGTGACAGTGGCGTACATCTCCGGACGCAGGCGCTCGTGCCAATTGTGGACGAGGCAGCGTACGTAGACCGTACGCGTCTGCGGATCAAGCTGCTCTCCGATGTAAGTGACACGGCCCGGGAAGCTTCGATCGGCGAAAGCGGCGACGGAGACGGAGACCGATTGGCCGGGGCGAATGAGAGCTGCCCAAGATTCGGGAACCTGTGCGATCACCCACAGCGTCGAGAGATCAGCAATCGTCATCAGATCGGTCGAAGGCGTCACGACCGTCCCGACGGTCACGCGTCGCTCCAGCACAACACCTCCGATGGGAGCGCGCAAGATGACCTCATCTCCTATCTCCGGCCACGCGCCGAGATGGTGGAGGAATTCTTCAGCGCGGCGCACTTCGGCGCGCGCGTGTTCGAGTTCAGCTTCGGCAGCAGCCAGGTCAGCAGCGGCGCGGAGTTGCTCGCGGCGCGAAATGGCTTTGGCCTCCAGGAGCCGGTTGGCGCGTTCCAGCTCGGCTTGGGCGTAAGCGCGCGCTCTTTCGGCTCGTGCCAGCGCGGCCTTTGCCTTCTCGTAATCGCTGCGAGCAGCAGCCAACTCGTGACTATGGAGGGCGATGAGCGGTTGCCCAGTCCTCACGCGATCCCCCACCGTCACCAGGACGCGCGTGACGCGCCCTTCAACAGGTGAGCCGATGCGCACGAGACGATCCTCGTTGACGTGCACGCGGCCGGTCGCCCGAAGTTCCTGTGGCAAGGAACGCCGCGTGACCGAGACGACGTGGATCTCACCTCGGGTCACCGCCTCCTGAGGAAGCGCAATGAGCGCGTCGGTCGAATCCCTATTGGCGCCCCCATTCGAATCGGCGACTGTTGGCGTCATCTCTCGTTCCGAGGAACGAAGGAGATACCGCGCGGCCAGTCCGCCGGTGAGACTTATTGAGGCGATGAGGACCAGAGGGAGCCACAGACGCCCCCTATGAGTGGGACCTTCAGAATGTCGGCTCATGGCGCGGACCAGCCAGAACTTGGGCCACACCCCCTTCATGGTCATATGCCCCCTTATGGAGATATGCTCGAGTTCGCTTTCTCAAAAGAAGAGATGGGAGCGGCTCCTCGGCGGGGCAGATGCTCCACTCCAGCCGCTCGCTCCACTTCGTGAATAGCCCGGCGATATTCGAAGAGCGCCTGCGCGTACAACTCGCGCGCTGAGACCTGAGCACGCTGGGCTTCCAGCAGGACGAGCAGATCGGCAGCGCCTTCACGATACGCGGCCAGGGCGACAGCGCGCGCCTCTTCGGCACGGTGCAGGAACTCGCGGCGCAGGGTTTGAACTTGCTCGGTGGCGATCTCTAAGGCACGGTATGCGGCCGCGAGCTCAGCCAGGATCTCTCCGCGCGTGAGCCGCCATTGAGCCTCGGCCCACTCCCGCTCGGCTTCGGCGCGCTCAATCTGCCCCTGATTGCGATTGAAGAGAGGAAGTGGGAGGCTCACAGCTCCGTAGAGCGTGTTCTCTGGGCCGTTGCGTTTGTATCCGAACGAGATGGAGATATCCGGCTTCGCGCGCGCTCGCTCCAGCTCCCACAGCGCGCGCGCCCGTTCGAGTTCCGCGCGGGCGCGCACGGCTTCCGGACGCTCCAAAGCGGCGCGTTCCAGCTCGCGAAGATCAATGCTCACCGGCTCGAACTCCAAATCGCCCTGCAGCTCGAACGTGTGATCGAATGAGGAAGCTCCCATGGCGCGAAGCAGCTCAATCTTCGCCCGCTCATAATCCAAGCGCGCTTGTTGCAGGGCGAACTCCGCGCGTTGTGCTTCCAGGCGCACCTTGATCAGATCGCCTTCGGCTGTATATCCTTCGGCAACGCGCACCTCGTTATACCGCACGATCTGCCGAAAGGTTTCAAGATTTTCACGCGCCAGCTCCAGGCGCGCCCGTCCCAGAAGCGCTCGTTCATAGGCGAGCTTCACCTCGGCGATGACGCGCCGCTCGATCTCCTGGGCAGTCGCCTCGGCCATGTGGAGCGCCCACGTGGCCGCCTCCATCCGCCATTGTCGCTTGCGACCGGTTTCAATCGTTTGTGAGAGGAAAGCGAACCATTCCAAATCCCGATCCCTCTGCGCGGGGAAGTTCTCGCCGCTGAAAGTGACGGTCGGGTTCGGGTACAGGCGGGCCGTCACCGCGTCACCTTGAGCTATACGGACCAAAGCTCGTGCCGCATGGAGACGCGGATGCCACCGACGCGCGTATTCGATAGCGGCTGCGAGCGTGAGCGAAGCGGGCACGCGAGGCGTTTCCGTTGTCGCCTGACCGGAGTCCCCGCGCGATCCGAAGAGGGGGCTCCCCAGGACTCCAGCGGCAGGGGGTGTCCAAGAGGCGGACAGAGAGGAACGGCCAAAGGAGCCCCACACCGAAAGCCCCATGCTGAAGAGAACACATACTCGAATCCCCCATCGTCCTGGTCTCCGCATACGTCGCTCTCCCCAGAGGATGTGCCCCTCCGCCTTCCGCGAAAGAACCGCATAACAGCACTATTATAGCTGTGCAATCCGCGCGCGAGACAGTGGGCGACGAGCGCTTCAGCTTTCTCGATCGCTTGTTCCGTTCTGGAGTCGGAGCGGGATCGTAGTCTCTTCTTGACACCCTCTGCGCGCGATCGGTAACATTCCCTTTTTGGATTGCGAGGGGAGAGGTCTCTGAGAGGCACAGCGCCCGAGAGAGCATGCGGAGAGGCGCGATGCCGATGGATCGGATCACCGTCTATGGCGCTCGCCAGCATAATCTGAAGAATCTCACTCTGGAGATCCCGCAGCGCTCGCTCACCGTCATTACGGGGCTCAGCGGGTCGGGCAAGTCGAGTCTCGCCTTCGATACTCTGTATGCCGAGGGTCAGCGGCGCTACGTCGAGTCGCTCTCGGTCTATGCGCGTCAATTCCTCGACCAGTTCGAGAAGCCGGATGTCGATGCCATCGAGGGGCTCTCGCCTGCGCTCTCCATCGAGCAGAAGACCATCAGCCGGAGCCCGCGCTCGACGGTCGGGACGGTCACCGAGATCTATGACTACCTGCGGGTGCTCTTCTCGGCGATCGGCAAGCCCCACTGTCCGCAGTGCGGTCGTCCCATCAGTCGGCAGTCGGTCGAGCAGATTGTGAAAGCCGTGCTCGACCTTCCGCCGGGCGAGCGGGTGATGATCCTGGCTCCGATTGTGCGCGGGCGCAAGGGGGAATTCCGGAAGGAGCTCGAAAAGCTCGCCCGCTCGGGCTTCGTACGCGCTCGCATTGATGGTGAGTTGCGCTCCCTCGATGAGGAGATCCGGCTTGACCGCAGGAAGGCCCACACCATCGAGGTCGTCGTGGATCGTCTGCTGCTGCGGCCGGGCGTCCAGGAGCGCGTGGAGCGTTCGATTCGCGCGGCGCTCAAGCTGACCGATGGCATCGTGCTCGTCGCTGTTGTGGATGGTCCCGAGCAGTTCTATTCGGAGAAGATGGCGTGTATCGAGTGCGGCATCTCCGTTCCGACCTTGGAGCCACGCTCGTTCTCGTTCAACAGCCCTTATGGTGCGTGTCCCGAGTGTCAGGGCTTGGGGACGAAGAGCGAGATCGCTCCGGAGCGGATAATCTCTGACCCCACGCAGCCGCTGGAGCAGCTCACTCTCCTCGCCTTTGACCGGGCGCTCGGCGGGTACCTCAAGGATGTCCTTCTGGCTCTCGCTCGCCGGTATCGCGTGGCGTCGAACTGTCCCTTTGTCGAGCTCCCGGCCCGGGTGAAAGAGGCCTTCTTCTACGGCGTGAAGGAGCCGGTCACTATTGACCACAATGGCCTCCGGCATCGGATTCGGTGGCCGGGAGCCGTCGCTCTTATCGAGCGCCATCTGGAGCGACACGGCCAATCCGAGGACGATCATGAGGAGAAGGCCGATCACTATCGTGCGCTCTGGCGGACCGTGCCGTGCCCAAGCTGCGGGGGAAAGCGATTGCAGCCGTCGAGCCTGGCCGTGCGCGTCGCCGGACGTTCGATCGCTGAATACACGGCGCTTCCGATTCGGGAAGCCGTTCAGGTCTTCCGCGAGCTTCCCGAGGCGCTCTCGCCGCGCGAGCGACAGATTGCCGATTCCCTCCTGCGAGAGATCTGTGCGCGATTGGAGTTTTTGGAGACTGTGGGCGTGGGGTATCTGACGCTGGATCGCCCGGCCTCGACGCTTTCCGGAGGCGAAGCGCAGCGCATTCGTCTGGCGACGCAGATCGGTTCGCAGCTACGGGGTGTGCTCTATGTGCTCGATGAGCCGTCCATTGGGCTGCATCCCCGCGATAACGCCCGCTTGCTCTCCACGCTGGAGAAGTTGCGCGATCTGGGGAACACGGTCATCGTCGTCGAGCATGACGAAGAGACGATCCGTCGCGCCGATTATGTCATTGATCTCGGTCCGGGCGCGGGTGTGCATGGGGGGTATATGGTCGCCTGCGGTCCTCCGGAGGTCATCGCTCGTCATCCCGAATCCCTCACGGGGCAATATCTCTCCGGGCGCCGGCAGATCCCGATCCCCCCTGTGCGCCGCACTCCGAACGAACGATTCCTCACCGTCCATGGCGCGCGCGCAAACAATCTCAAGAACATCACGGTCTCGTTCCCCTTGGGATTGCTGATCTGCGTGACGGGCGTCTCCGGATCCGGCAAGTCCACTCTCGTGGATGAGATTCTCTACCGAGCGCTCGCCCGGCATCTGTACGGCAGCCCGTTGGAGCCGGGACCTCACGAGCGGATCACCGGACTCGAATACGTGGACAAAGTGATCGAGATCGACCAGTCGCCTATTGGGCGAACACCGCGCTCGAATCCGGCTACGTACGTCGGCGTCTTCACCTTCATCCGCCAGCTCTTCGCTCAACTGCCCGAAGCGCGCGAGCGCGGGTATAAGCCCGGCCGCTTCAGCTTCAACGTCAAAGGGGGACGGTGTGAAGCCTGCCAGGGCGAGGGCGTCAAGCGCATTGAGATGAGCTTCCTTCCCGACGTCTACGTGACCTGCGATGTGTGCCGCGGCGCACGATATAACCAGGAGACGCTGAACGTGCGCTACAACGGGCATTCGATCGCGGATATTCTGCGCCTGACCGTCGAGGAGGCCTATACGCTCCTGGAGGCGATCCCTCCCATTCGGAACAAGCTCCGGACGCTGCTTGAGGTCGGCCTCGGGTATATCGAGCTCGGACAGCCGGCGACGACACTCTCCGGAGGCGAGGCCCAGCGCATTAAGCTCGCTCGCGAGCTGAGCAAACGGGCGACCGGACGGACCGTGTACATCCTCGACGAGCCGACGACAGGGCTGCACTTCGAGGATGTGCGACGCTTGCTCGAAGTCTTGGATCGGCTCGTCAGCATGGGCAATACGGTGATCGTCATCGAGCATAATCTGGACGTCATCAAATGCGCCGACTGGGTCATTGATCTTGGTCCTGAGGGAGGAGAGGAAGGAGGGTGGGTGGTTGCTGAAGGCCCTCCGGAGGTGATCGCGCGTACGCCGGGATCCTATACGGGACAAGCCCTCGCTCCGATTCTCTTCGGAACGCGTGCGGAGAACGCCCCATCCCAGGATCCTACGAGAACCCCGCGCGGTATCTCCGACTGAGTACGAGCGCGCATCACGTATTCTGTCAACCGGCGCTCCTTCCCCAAGCGTCATAGAAGCGGCAGTGACCGGGGTCCCCACGTGGGGTGCCCCGAGGGAGCGATCCGTCGGATCGCCCCCGCCATCATTCTGGGGGAGGAGAGATATGCGAGGACGAAGATCGGGATCTCCAGACCTGAAGATTGCGTGGGGGAGCCTCCTGCTCCTGATCGTCGTAGGATTTCCCGTCCGCTTCCACGCTGAGCAACGCCATCCCCTGTTCAACATTGAGCGTTATCTCACCGCTCGGTATCATCCGCAGCGAGTGATTCTCAAGCGACGGGGCATGGCCCGTCCGCAGGTCCTTACCCTCAGGAAGGGTGAAGATGTGCTCACGCGGTTGAGCCTCCTCTACCAAGAGAGCGATATCGAGTACGCGGAACCGGATTTGCTCTATTCGACCGAGCGCACCCTCCCGAACGATCCGAGCTTCGCTCAACTTTGGGGGCTGGAGATGATCAGTGCTCCGGAAGCGTGGAGCGTGACCCGCGGCAGTCCCGATGTCGTCGTCGCCGTCGTGGATACCGGCGTTGATGTCACGCACCCCGATCTTCGAGACAACATCTGGGTGAATGAGGGGGAGATCCCCGGTAACCTTCGAGATGACGATGGCAACGGTTACGTGGACGATGTCTTCGGCTACAATGCCCTCTCGCCCCAGAAGCCACCCACGGACGACAACGGGCACGGGACGCATGTGGCCGGAACGATCGGCGCCGTCGGAGACAACCAAATCGGGGTCGTCGGTGTAAGTTGGCGCGTGAGGATCATGGCGGTGAAGTTTCTCGGCCGAGACGGCTCCGGGTATCTCTCGGATGCCCTCAAGGCGATGGAGTACATCCTCGCGATGAAACAGCGCGGTGTGAACATCCGTGTGGTGAATGCGAGCTGGGCATCAGACACCTACTCGCCCGCGCTCGAGGAGGCCATGGCGCGGCTCAAGAGGGCGGGGATCCTTGTCGTCGCTGCAGCCGGAAACCAAGGCGCGAATGTGAAGGAGTATCCTGCTGCCTACGAAGACGTCCTTTCGGTCGCGGCTGTAGATGAGACTGGGAATCTCACCTACTTCTCGAATTATGGCAACTGGGTGGACATTGCAGCCCCCGGTCAGGCGATCGTGAGCACAGTGCCCGGAGGATATAGAAGTGCGAGCGGGACGTCCATGGCGGCGCCCCACGTGGTGGGCGTGGCGGCTCTGGCCCTCTCCGTGCGGGATGTGTCGGTGGACGAGCTCCAGCATGCGTTGCGTCAGGGAGTTCGCCAACACCCGACACTTGTGGGGAAGGTCGAGACAGGAGGGATCGTTGATGCTGTGGGGACCCTGCGGGTGCTCAACGCCGATGATCCCACCAAGGTTTGCGAAAAGGACTGCCCCCCGATGGTCTCGCTCACGGCGAGTCGCCTCGTCGTGGATGATGGTGAGAGAGTCACGTTTACGGCTACAGGGAGTGACCCCGATGGCGATCCTCTCACCTATTCTTGGAAGACGACAGCCGGGAAGCTTTCCGTAGGGATCACCGAGGCGATACTGGACACGAAAGGGGTTAACCCCACGCCCGGAAATCCTCCCCTCTCCGTTGTCGTCACGGTCACTGTGGACGATGGGCGAGGGCATTCGGCCTCGGTCAGTCGCAGCGTCACTGTCCGCTCCCCGAATCGTCCTCCCCAGGTCACCGTGAGCGCGGATCGAACGGACGTCCGAGATGGCTTCCTCGTCTTCCTCACCGCTCGTGGCAGCGATCCCGATGGAGATGCGCTGACCTATACATGGATGGCGTCCGCAGGGAAGATCACCGGTTCGGGAGCGACGGCGCAACTCGATACGACAGGTCTCAATCCCGTCCCCGATGCTGATCCCGTGCGCGTGACCGTGCGCGTGCGCGCCAGCGATGATCGCGGCGGCGAAGCGACGGCTGAAGTGGAGATCTCGGTCACCGCTCCTCCTAAGGTCTCCATCGCAGCGTCTCCGACATCGGTCTCCTTCCGCAATCGCCACTCCCAGTTCTTCCTCACCGTTCGCAAGCATCCGACCTACAGGGGCGAGGTCGCGCTTCAGTTCGTCCCGTTGGACGCATCGCGCGATCTCACGGCAACGATCTCTCCCTATAGATTTCTCATGTTCACGCATCGGGTGATCGTCACGCTCGCGAGGACACCAACCGGACCACGGGACTATCGCGTCCTCATTCGCGCGCGTACGGATGACGGGAAGACGTACGATTCTAACATCGTCACCCTGAAGGCTCGCTAGGGCTCTCGCTCCCCCTCCACCAGAGACCATCATCCGCCGGTTGAGCCCACGAAGCGGAATAGCCTCGGGCGAGCGGAGCACGCCCTAGGAAACCGGGTTCTCTCCCAATTCCCCCAGCCCGCGCACGCGGGCGACCCATCGACCAAGAGGCCGCCCCCTCCGGGGGCTCAGGCGGGTTTTGGGGGCCGCCATTTTCATGAGGTTGGAGGTCATCTCAACAAGGTTCGCTCGCGCTCACCCTAAACTACGTTCGGACGCCCGCTTGCGCGGGCTCACATGCGGTTGGTGGGTATCTTAACGCCCTAGGGTTTGCGGGCGCTCGCCCGAGGTGGCGTTCGGACACCTTCTCCGCAGGCGGGAATGCCGGTATCGAGAATTTTTGCTTGACATTCCGCATGTTTTTTGCTATTAGGCCGATCGCGGCGTCTGGTGGACGAACGCAGAAATTAGGAGGCCGACGGTCCGCTCCCCTCACGTCGTGGTTTCTCGTCCCATGGGGACGAGGAGGAACATTTGACATAAGGAGGGAATGCCTTATGAGGAGACAACGGGTAGTGAAGCTGGCTCTGGCGGCGGGCATGGTCGGGCTTCTGATCCTGCCCGCCTTGGTCTATACCCAAGTCACCGGAGGCGTGCTCAATCCGAGGAAGCGAAAGTCTTACACGAGCTTGTCGGCGGCTGTTGCAGATGCGGCAGCTAACGATACGCTCCTTGTGAGCGGAACGCTCACTGACGGGAATGCGACTCTCTCGGCAATGCCGATTCCGGACGGGTTGAAGATCGTGGCAGGACGTGGCTTTCGGGGGAAATTACAAGTCAGTGTTTGTCCTCTCCTTACTAATCCCCCCCCTGGTAGCCCTAGCCCTACTCGACCTAACCGTGGCATTCTCGACGTGAGTGGTCGCCTGGGGGCTCTCACAATCCAAGGGCTGCAATTCGTGGTGCCAAATGGATGTGTGGCGGTCTACTCAACTGCTAACGGGAACCCTCTTACTGTGCGTGACCTCTCAATTATGCGCGACTCAGCAGCTTCCTCAATCTGGGGGGTTATTCTTTGGGAGGAGAATGCTCCAGGGGGCCCTTTCACCATGGAGCGGAATGTTATGGGTGCTGGTACTGTTGTGGGCCTTTGGATCGAGGGTGACAGTGCTACTTCGGTCACTGCCTTTGTGAGGCGGAATACCATCAGGGGCGCACGAAGATACGGAATCGTTGTCACTGACCTCCCTGCGGGAAGCGGAGTCATCGTGGAGGGAAATCTGGTGGATGGGGGTAATCATCCTGACAACGTCGTAGGGATCGGGTTGTGGGAGAGCAACCGCGTGACCATTTGGCGGAATACGGTGAGGAATTTCGTTGGAACAACGTACCCCGGCTGGGGGATTACCATTTCGGAATCTCCTAATGTTCAAGTCATCCGGAATGTCGTCGCCAATAATGGTGTAGGGGTGTTGGTGGATGATATCAGTTATGGCCCTGGTGAGACTGCTGCAACCGTTGTGATCAACTTCAATAACATCACAAGCACAGTGACAGGGGCTATTGGGTTGTCCTTTCTTCCAAATTCTTCTGTCACCGTTCCCCTGGATGCGACGAACAACTGGTGGGGGGCGGCTAATGGGCCGAAGGATGATGATACTGATACCACTGATTGCCCAGAGGCGACACCGCCGGGGTGCACAACGCCTCCGACAGCAGAGGGCGGCGGCTTACCTATTGCTACTAACCCACTGGCATCCCAACCCAACACTGATTGTGGCGCGGGTGCCGGTCTAGTAAGAACTTGTCCCTTCCGGACGGCGCCGGTGTCTCCAGCGGGAGCGTAGGTGATGAAGGCGACAGTACTGCCCCGATTTCCCTGACCGATGGGTCTCGTGGATGCGGAACTGCTCGTGAGGTGGGTGGCGCTGCGTGCCAGAGGTAGGTTAGCTGTTTGGAAAGGCCCTTAAGAAGTAGCCGGTTATTTTAGGTGACTCGGTGAAATACATACAAGAGGACATCTCGCGCGCCTTCGGTGCAGGTTATTTCGGGCGGCCGGCTACGCCGTCGGACCTATGACCGCGCGGGAGCTTCCTGAACCCGTTCCAACCGTTCGGCGAGCTCGGGGAGAGCGACGCCGATAGCGTCTTCAATTCGTTCGACGAAGATGAATTCCATCTCCTCCCGAACCTGTTCGGGGAGTTCGCGCAGATCCTTCTCGTTTGGTCGGGGGAGGATGATGCGTCGGATGCCGGCGCGGCGCGCAGCGAGCACTTTCTCTTTGATACCACCGACGGGCAGAACGACTCCCGAGAGCGTGATCTCTCCCGTCATTGCCACGTCGGTACGCACGGGGATGCCGGTATAGAGGGAGGCCAGGGCTGTGACCATAGCGAGACCCGCCGAAGGGCCATCTTTCGGGATCGCTCCGGCCGGAACATGAATATGCACGCCGTTTTTCTCGAAGACGTCCCGAGGGATGCTGAAAGCATCGGCATGCGACCAGATGTAGCTCTCAGCCGCTTTCGCCGACTCCTGCATGATCTCGCCGAGCTGCCCCGTCAGTGTCAGCCCTTTCCCTCCGGGCAGGAGCGCGGCCTCGATGTAGAGGACTTCCCCTCCGGTTTCGGTCCACGCGACGCCGGTGGCGACTCCCACGGGCAATTCCTTGCGCGCCTCTTCGGGGAAGAAGCGTTCGGGACCGAGCAATTCCGGCAAGTCCTCGGGTTTGACCCTCACGTTCTCGGTATGGCCCTCGGCGATACGAAGAGCGACCTTGCGGGCGATTTGAGCAATGGCCCGTTCCAATTGGCGCACACCCGCCTCACGCGTGTAGCGCGCGATGATATACCGAAGCGTCTCGTCCGGGATCTGGAGCTGCTCGGTTGTCAATCCCGTCTCTTTGAGCTTCTTCGGCAGGAGATGGCGTCGGGCGATCTCCACCTTCTCCTCCTCACTGTAGCCGGGCAGTCGCAGCACTTCCATTCGATCGAGCAATGGCCGCGGGATGGTGTCCAACGTGTTCGCCGTCGTGATGAAGAAGACCTTGGAGAGATCGAAGGGCAGATCGAGATAGTTATCGCGGAACGAGTGGTTCTGCTCCGGATCGAGGATCTCCAGAAGCGCCGCCGCCGGATCGCCGCGGAAATCGCGCCCGATCTTGTCCACTTCGTCGAGCATGAGCAGCGGATTTTTGACGCCGGCGCGGCGGATCGCTTGAATGATGCGTCCGGGCATAGCGCCGATATAGGTGCGCCGATGGCCCCGCAGCTCCGCCTCATCGTGCAGCCCGCCCAGGCTCAAGCGCTCGAACTTCCGTCCGAGTGCGCGGGCGATAGATTGCCCCAAGCTCGTCTTCCCTACGCCCGGCGGTCCGACAAAGCAGAGAATGGGCGCCTTCGCCTCGGGGTTCAGCTTCAAGACCGCCAGGTGTTCGAGAATACGATGCTTGACATCCTGCAGCCCGTAGTGATCCTCATCCAGAACACGCCGGACGTTCGCCAGATCGAGGTTATCCTCCGTCTGCCGATTCCACGGCAGCTCCAGGACCAGCTCCAGGTACGTGCGAATGACGTGATAATCCGGAGCCATACTCGGCAGCTTCTCCAACCGATTCAGCTCGCGCTCGGCTTCCTTCCGCACGAATTCGGGCAGTCCGGCTTGCTCCAGGCGTTCGCGCAGCAGATTCACCTCCGCTTGATGCGGATCAATCTCGCCCAATTCCCGCTGAATGGCGCGCAACTGTTGGCGGAGGAAATACTCGCGCTGCTCGCGCGTCATCTCCTGTTGCGCCTGGCTGGCGATCTTATGGCGCAGCTCCAGGACCTGGACTTCGTGCGTGAGATGCTTGAAGAGCAGGCGAAGCAGATCGTTCTTCGTCCGCGCCTCCAGCAGGGATTGCAACGCCGGCAGATCCAGATTCAGGATCGTCGCCAGCAAGTAAGCCAGACGCACGGGATCGTCCGTCTGCGCGAAGGCGGCATGCAGCTCTTCGGGAACTTGCGGAAGCAGACTCAGGGCCTTGGAGACCTGATCGAGGATGGCGCGATGTAAGGCTTCGACCTCGACGGGATTCTCCTCCGGAATGGGCAACGGGCTGACGCGCGCCCGCATATAAGGCGTCGTCTGCTCCACTCTCAACAGGACGACGCGCTCCAGCCCTTGCATAAGCACCTGCAGCGTCCCATCCTGCGCGCGCGTCATCCGCCGAATAGCCGATTTCGTCCCGATGGAGAACAAATCCGCGGGCTTGGGCTCCTCTATGTTCGGATCCCGCTGCGCGACCACGACCATGAGCTTCTCCTCACTGGAGAGCGCAGCCTCTACCGCCGCGATCGAAATCGGACGCCCCACCGACAGCGGCATCGTCATGTGCGGGAAGAGCACAACGTTCTTCAACGGGAGAACCGGCAACGTGAGCACGTCGCTTTCGTATTCCATCGCCCTCCTCTTTCCTTGCCCCCCTCAGTCCGATCTCGGATCGCTCATTGTGCGCGTCCATTGACGGAGGGGGCGGACATGTTTCCATCTCCCTCCGGGGTCCCCCCTCGTGTTCCTCGTACACCCCGCAGGGGCATTCCAGTTGTAATGTACATCCTCTCGACGCCTTTCGCAAATTTCGAGCGGCGTGCGGGCCTTCACCAATTGGTCACCACGCAGACGCGCTCGAGGTCCTCCGAACGCTGCAGACGCCGGAGCTCTCGTATCCGCAAGGGGAAGAGCGAAGGCCGACACTCTCGTATTCGGAGCACGAGTCCATATCGAACGCTCAACTCGCGCGCGTCTTGCTCGCGCATCAGGCAGAAGGTGCGTCTCCCCGAGCGCAGAAGCACCTGGAGTTCTTCCGGGGTGAAGATCTCGAAGATCTTTCGCCTCGTGTAGTAGCACAGGCTTGGAGCCGTGTACCGATAATATCCCACGAGGTCCTCGGGTCCGGCCTCCTGACGAATCCGTTCGGCCAGCGGGCGCACCGGACGATATCGCTCGATCTCCGGGAGAAGTCCTGCCAGCGCCGCGTGAAGTACGGCGATTGTGGCCACAAGTACGCGGGCGATGACAATCGGGCGCTGACGCCACCCCCCCCACGCCAATCCCGGCAGCGCGGCCACGAGCGCAAGCGCGGACAGAGAGGCCAGCACGTGGTTCGGAAAGAGTATTCGGGCAGCGTCCCAGAGGAGGCGAGCCGCTATAAGAAGTGCGACCGACACGCCGCCAACGGTGAGAAGAAATCCTCGGCGTATGCGCGTATCGGCCACCTGTGGGAGCACACCGAAGAGATGGGCGACCAGAAGCGCTGCCGCCGGATAAAGCGGAAGCAGATACTCGTTCTGCTTGGCCGCGGAGAGGCTGAAGAAGACAAGTCCGAAGAGGAACCAGCCGAGCAGAAAGACGTGCCCCTCACGGCTCGAGAGCGGCGAGGAGCGCTCTTCTCCGCGACCGCAACCGTCGGAGCGAAAGCTTCTGCACGCCACCACAATGGCGAGCGGGAGGAAGAACGACCACGGCGCAAACTCTCCAAGAAGCGTCGGCAGATAATACCAGATGGGCCGCCGCGCGCCATGCGTCCCCTGCAGATACCGGCTCACGTGCTCCCCGATGAAGAAGGAGCGGAGGTACTCTCCTCCTTCTCGCCATGTCATGACGGCGAACCAGGGTGCTGCGATCCCCAGACTGATGAGCGCACCCAGACCGAGACGGAGATGTCGAAGCGCGGCGAACCGACGCGTGAGAAGCAGATAGGACGTAAAAGCTCCCGCGGGGAGGACAACCCCAACCAGACCTTTCGTGAGCACACTCGCGCCCAACGCTGCGTATCCGAGTACCAGGCGGGCGCGATCCCGGCGACACCATCCGGAGAGGAGACCATAGATCGCCACTGCACTCATCGCCGTGAGCAGAGCGTCAATGAGCGAGCGTCGCGCCACCATGATGACCTTAGGACTGGTCGCTACAATGAGCGCTCCCCAGAGGGCCGTTCGCCGATCACCCAGCAGAAGGCCGAGCCTGTAGGTCACCAAGACCGTCGCGACAATGCTTGCGAGGATCACCACGCGCTCCGCCCACTCGCTCACGCCGAAGAGGCGAAAAGAGAGCAGGACGAGCCAGTAGGGAAGGATCGGTTTGTTCAACTTCTCCGCGAAATTGAATCGGGGCGTGAGCCAATCGCCGGCCTCTTGCATCTCGCGCGGTCCTTCGACGTAGAACGCTTCATTGGCATCCCACAGCGAGGGCGTGCCCACGTGGATCCCGTAGGGCAGAAGGACAAGAAGGAGCGCGACGGGCGTCAGCACTCTCTCCGCTCTGCAAATGTGAAACGGTTCTCCTTGCACGGGCACAGGAGGGAATTGTAGCATGAAAAAGCCCGGCGCTTGCTCGAAGATGTTGCGAACTGTCGAAACGGGGTGCGCGAGCGCGTCTTCGGAGCGCCGGTTTCCTGCGGTCGCGATCTGACATGTGAAAGGAGGACGAGATATGAGGAGAGCCTGGATCATCGCCGTGAGCGTCATGGCGCTCGGCGTGATGCCCACGCTTGAGCGCGCGCAAGATCGAGCGGGCTTTCACGTCGGCGACACGACGCCTGCCTTCGATGTCGTGGATGTGACCGGACCGAACAAGGGGCAGAAGCTCTGCTACGTCTGAAATTACGCTCTCGCTCCTGTCGTCCTGGCGTTCATCAAGGACGACAGCGAGGCCTCGGCCAGGTTGGTCGAGAAGATTGATCGGCTTGTCGCTGCTCATCGGGATCAGGGGTTACGAGGGTTTGTGGTCTACATCGCCGGTTCCGAGATCGCGGATCGGCTGAAACGCCTCGCCGACGAACGTCGGCTCACGATCCCGCTGACCTATTTGCCCGGCGGAGCCAATGACCCAGCTCTTCAGAAGTATCGGGTGGATCGCACGGCGGCGAATACCGTGATCGTGTACACGCGGAAGAAGGCGGTGTACGTGGCGACGAATGTCGCTCCGGAGGACTTCGAACCTATCGCTCAGGCCGCCCGTTCGATCGTTGGCCGAAGAGAGTGACGCCCTCGTCCCACCAGGACATCCCGTCCTGGTGGGACTCGCCCTGTGCCGCGATTCATCTCTGTGACAGGTCGGTGGAGAGGGAGCTCTGTGCGCGTGTGCCCCTTGAGCGGCCCGTACACGCGATCGAAGTTTGGTAAGGTGTCCTCTTGGGGAATGCCTAAGATGATGCGCTCATGGTGATACCCGGAGCATACGCCCGAACATGGGAGATCTCCCGTTCTGTTGACAAGTCGTAGCGACGTCCCTCATCTTTGACCGTGGCGTGAAGGACGTCCCTACTCGATCCACGCCGGTCGTGGAAGGCGTGGAGAGGATGGGACGAATCGTCAGGAGGGCGGTGATGCGGGTTCTCGTGACCGGTTCCACAGGCCTCATCGGATCGGCGCTCGTCCCCTTTTTACGCGCTGCCGGGCATGACGTCATACGGCTTGCGCGCGTCCCCTTGCGCGCTGAGGAGAAGGTCGTGCTCTGGGATCCGGAGGCCGGGAAGATCGAACCTTCGGAACTGGAGGGTATAGAAGCTGTCGTTCATCTGGCGGGAGAGAATATCGCCGGACGCTGGACGGCGGAGAAGAAGGCTCGCATTCGAGACAGTCGGGTGCGCGGCACACGGTTGCTGTGTGAAGCGCTCGCCCGACTGGAGCGACCACCGGCGGTGCTGGTTTCTGCGTCGGCTATTGGCTATTACGGAGATCGCGGTACGGAGATCTTGCGTGAAGAGAGCCCGCCCGGGCGAGGATTTCTCGCGGAGGTGGCGGCGCAATGGGAGGCGGCGACAGAACCCGCAGCTCAGCGCGGCATTCGCGTCGCGATCCTTCGCTTCGGCATTGTCCTCAGCCCGCGCGGTGGGGCACTGGCCCAAATGCTCCTCCCTTTTCGGCTCGGTCTGGGAGGGCCTATTGGCTCCGGACAGCAATACTGGAGTTGGATTGCTATTGATGACGTGGTGCGCGCCATTCAGCATGCGCTTCATACGGAGACCATACGGGGACCGGTCAATGTCGTCGCTCCGGATCCGGTCACCAATCGGGAGTTCACGCGCGCGCTCGGACGCGTCCTGGGTCGTCCGACGCTTCTGCCGCTGCCGGCTACCGTGGTGCGCCTTCTCTTTGGGCAAATGGGCGAGGAGTTATTGCTCGCCAGCCAGCGGGTCGAGCCGATTCGACTCCTCGCTTCGGGATTCGTCTTCCAGTATCCGGATCTGGACGGCGCTCTTCGCCATCTTGTGAGGAAGTCGTAGGGGGTGAGTGCGCGGCCGTACGATGTGGCCATTATCGGTGGCGGTCTCATAGGGCTGGCGACAGCGCGCGCCCTTCAGGAGACCTCGCCTCGATGCACTCTCATCGTTCTCGAAGCTGAACCCCATTTGGCGGCGCATCAAAGTGGACGCAATAGTGGGGTCATTCACTCGGGACTCTACTATCGCCCCGGCTCGCTGAAAGCGCGCACCTGCGTCGAGGGGCGTCGTGCGCTCTTTCGTTTTCTGGAAGAGCATCACATCCCCCACGAGCAGTGCGGGAAGCTCGTTATCGCGACATCAGCATCCGAACTCCCCATTTTGGCCGACTTGGAACGGCGCGGCCATATCAACGGTCTGCGCGGTCTTCGATGGCTGCGCGCCGAGGAGATTCCGGAGCATGAACCGCATGCGCGGGGACTGGCCGCACTCTGGGTCCCGGAGACGGGGATCACCGATTACGCTCTTGTGGCACAGGCCCTCGCCCGCGTGATTCGTGAGGAGGGGGGAACAATACGGACCGGTGCTCGCGCTCTCGGCGTGCGTCGCGGAGGTCGTGAGATCATCGTGGAGACGACCGCGGGTGACATCGCTTGTCGCGTCCTGGTGGGATGCGCGGGACTTCATGCCGACCGCGTGGCGCGCTTATGTGGCCTCTCTCCTCCGGTGCGCATCATCCCGTTTCGGGGCGAATATTACGAGTTGGTTCCCGAACGGCGATTCTTGGTGAGAAACCTCATCTATCCGGTCCCCGATCCGGAGCTGCCCTTTCTCGGTCTCCACCTCACCCGCCGCGTGACCGGGCGCGTCGAGGCCGGCCCGAACGCCGTTCTCGCGTTCAAGCGCGAGGGGTATACGCGATGGAGCATTTCGATGAGAGACGTGGGGGAGATGTTCGTTTTCTCCGGATTCTGGCGCTTGGTCCTTCGATACGGGCGCGCGGGCCTTCGGGAAATGGCGCTCTCGTTCAGCCGACGCGCATTCGCCCGCGCTCTTCAACGGCTCGTCCCCGACATCCGGGAGCAGGATTTGCGTCCGGCTCCTTCCGGCGTCCGCGCTCAAGCGGTTGATCCCTCGGGGCGGCTCGTGGACGATTTTCACCTGTTGGAAGCCGAGCGCATGGTGCATGTCCTCAACGCACCCTCGCCCGCAGCGACGGCGGCGTTGCGCATCGGGCAGATCGTCGCCGCTCGCGCTCTCGCCCGTCTGGAGTGGGGGTGAGACCTTCAGGGCAGATAGGGAAACGGGCTCCGACTCTCGACGAAGCGCCGGAGATTCTCCATCACGTCAGGCCTTGCGAACAGCTCGCAGAAGAGCTCGATCTCTCGGCGCAATTCCTCATGGGGAATGGGCTTGATGAAGCGCTTCGCCGTCTGGCGGGCTGCCGTGTCGAATTTCGCAATCTGAGCCGCCGTTGCGCGGGCCACAATGAGCGCCTGACCCTCGGCGGCGAGCTGACTCACCAACCCGACGGCATGCGCGCGCGCCGCATTCACCGTGCGTCCGGTGAGCAGAAGATCACGCACGACGCCATTGCCGACTTCGCGTTTCAGACGCGGAATGCCTCCGAAGCCGGGGATCAAGCCGAGGCGCAGCTCTGGAAAACCGAAGCGTGTCATCTTGTCCGCAATGATGAGATCGCAGGCGAGGGCGACCTCGAATCCTCCGCCAAAGGTCACGCCGTGCACGGCCGCAATCGTCACAAGCGGCGTCGCATCCAGAAGGTTGAGGACCTTGTGAATACGTTCCAGGAATGCGCGTACGCCGGCCACCCGCGCCGCCGCGTCCAGATGGCGCGCGCGCTCGTAGAGTTCGCGAAGATCAGCGCCGGCACTGAACCCACATCGCAGCGTGCTGTGCAGGATGAGAACGTGGGCCCGCTCGGCCAGCGCATCGAGCGCGCCGGCGAACTGCTCCAACTCCTCCACCATCAGCGAGCCGATCTCGTTGCACGGTTCCCTGTGCAGCGCCAGCTCGACGACGCCACCGGCGACTTCCCACGAGAGCGTCCTCCCCTGAAATCGCTCCATGGCGCGTTCCCTTCCGGCGCGCCCGTTCCATCTCCTCACTCGGATCCTCCGAGCGCGGTCATTCCGGACGCGATGAGAACTCTTCGGCGTAGAGCCGGTCCGTCTTCGCCGCCATGATGAAGTCGTTGCGGTGCAGTCCGCGAATCTTGTGCGTCCACCAGGTGACGGTGACGCGCCCCCACTCGGTCACGATCGCCGGATGATGATCCTCGGCCTCCGCCAACGCTCCGACTTTATTGGTGAAGGCAAGCGCGGCGGCGAAGTCCGCGAACCGAAATGTGCGTTCCAATCGTTTGATCCCCTCACGCTCGACGATCCTCCACTCCGGCACTTGCGGAGCCAGCGCGGCAATCTCTTCCTCGGTGAGCGGAGGGACGTCGCCGCGACATGATTCGCACGCCATCTCGGCCAACGGTTTCATCGTCTTCCTCCTCGCCTCCCGGAGTTCGATATGCCCCCTCGAAGAGGGCTTTCGGATCGGCTGCGAACAGTTAGTGATGGCACAGAAGCAGGAGGCCTGTCAACGGAACGGGTCTTGGCGCGCGCCATGGCATCGGCCATCTCCATCATGAGCTGGCGCTCGCTTATCCCGCGCCAACAATGGCCACGACGCGGCCCATAGATGATTCGCGCCTCTGCCGGGGGATCGGCTCGCGCCAGAAATTCTTCCAGCAGGTAGACGGCATTGTTGAGGAAATAATCGTCGGCGTCTCCCATCCAGATCCGGAGTTTTCCCCGAAGCTTCGGGCCGAGCTCTGACCACTTCTGCTCCAGAACGAGACGGAGGTCATACTGCTTCCAATGCTCGACCACATCTCGGCGGATCACTCCCGTCTTCGGATCCCACAGGGGAACAGGGCGTCCGTCCGAGCCGCGCGGGCCATAGACAGCATTCCAGGCCCCCCATTGCCCGCCGGACATCGTGTAGCTGTCCCCGAGACCGAGGACGTTCTCCACCTGACACTCATGCCGCATGGTGAAGCGCACATCACCGCGCTGATCGCGCGCACTCGGCCGCTCGAACCCATATCGGTTCACATACGCGTTCTCATCCTCGTAGATGTTGATGAGCTGAAAGGCGCGAAAGTCCACGCTATCGGGGCAGAAGGCCCAGGCGCCGTTGAAGACGTCGGGGTAGAAGATCTGCAGCGCGAGCGCTACCCACCCTCCGGTCGAGCCCCCATCGAGAACACGCGCCTCCGGAGCACCGATCGCGCGAAACTTCCGCTCCACATAGGGGATCAGCTCCTGAACGAGCGCATCTCCGTAGGGGCCATTGTTGGCGGAGTTCACAAAGTACGGATCGCCATAAGGGCCGGCCCCATCCAGATGCAGAAAGATCATCCGGGGGGTATCGTCAGCAAGCCACACGCGCCGAAATTCTGAGCCTTCGGCCATCAGACGAAGCACGTTCGTATAGCGCGCTCCATAGCCTCCGATATGCACACGCAGGGGATAGCGGCGCTCGGGCTCGCGGCCGTAATCGCGCGGCAGGATCACACCGGCGCGTAAAACAATAGGCCGACCATGGAAGGCGCTGAGCCGCTCGGACCGAAGCGTCACAAACTTCACGTACTCGGTCTCCGACGGCGATTCCTCGGGAATCACATGCGTCAGCTCAAGCCGCACAACACCTCCCCGCGCCGGATCAAGCCGAACGCGTTGGACGGGACTGTAGAGGTTGCCCGGCGCATCCGGACGCCGAATGTCCGGGTTCCACATGAAGACGGCTTGGACGAAATATTCCCCGGCCGGAATCTGCGAGAGGCGCTCAACGGGAACGCCGATCGCCGCATCATCCACGACGACTCGGTCACCGGACTTGAAATCTCGGACGTCGCGCCCGAAGACAAAGGATCCTCTCAGTTCAGGGCGGCCCAGGATGAAGCGAGGCTCAGGTTCCGGACGCGAGCTGAGGGCCAGAAGCAACCGTCCCGTTTGCGGTGTCTCAAGTCGTCCGGGAGCGACCGTCACTTCGAAACGGAGCGACACGAGCGGCTCAAAGCGACTGAGGCCAAGCGCCATGATACAGAGCGTCGCCATCACACAGGAACCGGCTTTCCGCCGGAGGGGAATCGGTGCGCGCGTGGATTCCTCCCTCATGTCCGCTTCTCCCAGTGCTCGAGAGCAGGATCATACCGGCATCAGAGCTCGCGCGTCAAAGGGAGGGGAAGAAAAAGTCGTTGACGCACCTAGGCGCTTTCGCTACAATTCAGCCGCACCATCTCGCGATGTGGCGAGGTGGGGAGGTGCTTTGCTCGTCAGCGGCGGAAGCGAGATCTCGATCGCCTGCGGGACAGATCGCGGAGCTCACACCAGCGCGCCGTTCTCGCTCGAGCGGATTCCCCGGTGAATGCCGTGCGACATGTCCGGAGGTCCAAACGTGCCGAGGCCATCGTCGTCGGACATCATGAGTGTCGCTCGAGCGCTGCGCCTTGGCGTCTTCGAGTTTCGCTGGCGCGCGGAGGAGGAGGCTTGGCTCCCCCGCTTCAAAGGCTCGACCATACGTGGCGCCTTGGGGTGGGCGTTCAAACGCGTCGTGTGCATTCGAGCCGATGGGAACTGCGCATGTTGCCTTGTGCGCTCACTGTGCGGCTACCCCTATGTATTTGAGACGCCACCGCCGGCCGAAGTGCCGGCATTTCGTGGACAACGTACGGCGCCGCATCCGTATGTGCTGGAGCCTCCTCTCGAGGAGAAGGAGCACTATGCGCCGGGCGAGCCTCTGAGCTTCGGCCTCTTGCTCCTGGGACGAGCTCTCACGTATCTGCCCTATTTGGTCGTGGCCGTTGAGCAAGCCGGACGCCGAGGGCTCGGACGAGGACGCGCTCGCTTCGCGCTGGATGCTGTCGTCGCTCGGGAGGTCTCCGGAGTTTCTTCGCGCTCCGGAGATCCCGGGGGAGAGTCTCGCGCCTGCAGCATCACGATCTATGACGGCTCATCCGGTCGTATCACCTGGAACATGGAGGCTGCGTCCCTGGAGGCCCTCATCCGAGAGCGACAGCTCCGGCTCGACCGTCACGTGTCCCATCGCGTTCGACTTCGGGTGCTGACGCCCGTACGCGTGCGCATTGACGGAGATCTGCAAGCCGATCTTCCTTTTGATCTCCTCGTGCGGAGCGTGCTGCGACGACTCTGGCAGCTCGCGCTTGTGCATGGAGAGAACACTCCTCCGTTCGATCCCCGTCCGTGGATCGAACGCGCCTGTGCCGTTCCGACGGTCCGGCAGGCTCTCGTATGGCGCGATTGGGAGCGATATTCGCACCGACAGCGAACGAAGATGCGACTCGGCGGCGTGGTCGGCGAGATCGAATACGAGTTGAGGGAAGAGGATCTCGTCCTCTTCCTCCCCCTTCTTATCATTGGCGAGCTCTTGCACGTCGGCACCGCCACCACATTCGGCTTGGGGAAGTATGAGATCAGGGTTTCGGAATCACCCGAGAAGGAGTCGCGCACGACCGGCTCCGATCTTCAGTGAGACCAGCTCTCCCGGAAGTCGCCTCATCCTCGCTCTCACTGCCGGTCGGGAGACGGACAAGGAGGACCGTGGCGTCCTGCCGGCTCCGCGATGCCGAATGGCATTCGGATACGCCCGGTCGGGGCTCGCCTTTTCAGCGGAGCTGCGGCCGCGCCCCCACGAAGTCGAAGGATTGCCGCAATCTTGCCGGGTATGGAAAATCCGAGCCGACACTGGTAAAGTCGGTCTCCCGTGGAGGTGCGGATGAAAATGAAGGTGACCCGTGAAACTGTTACACTGCTGTTCCTGGGCGGCGCTGACCCGAGTGGGGAGCTAGGGCGTTGGGCACGAGCAGTCACGAAGATAGGCTATCGTCATCCTAAAGGGCGAGAGAGACGATGACCATTCAAAACCTTGTCGGGAATTTCAGCACGGAATTCGCAGAACCGCTCCGCCAGAGGGATTACCTGCTGGCTGATACCCGTATCCCCTGGGTCTCACTCTACGACCACCTGGTGCTCACGGGCGGGATTGCCGCGGCATTTGCCGAAGAGCTCCTGCGGCGGGGAAAGACTCCGGAGGAGCTCTGCGGGCTTTCCCTGGAGCCATCAGAACTGCGGCATCTGGCGTGTCTGTGCGGACTTCTGCACGATCTGGGCAAAGCGCGGGAAGGGGAGACTGAGTATCGGCTCCACGTTCAGCGGGGAGTGGAATATGCCACGGAGTGGCTCACCGCAAAGGGTGTTGACGGACGCCTTCACGAGATCATCGTAGGAAGCGTTGCTCGCCACCATTTGCGGGATGGACCGCAGACGCTCTTTGAGAAGCTTGTCTGCTTAGCCGATAGTTACGCCTCGGCCGGAGACCGTCCGGAGCTGGGACGCGCTTCGAGCCTTGAGGAATTTCTGCGGACTATCCGCGAAACCGAAGCGTTGGAGCGGGAACTCTTCGGAGGACAGCCGCCCCTTTGTCTGCTCATGGGAGATACCGACGCTATCAAAGGCTATGTCTACGAGACCCAGGCACTGCCTGAGATTCGCGGCGCCAGCCAGATCCTCGTGGAGCTGGAAGACGAGGTACGCAAGCTCTTCCGCAGTGAGCTTGTCGAGGAGTGCCTCATCTACTGCGGTGGTGGAGGCTTTTTGGCTATCGTGCCCGCCAGCATGGCGGGGAATCTCAAGCAAGAGATTGAAAGGCTCTACCTGGAAAGGACCCAAGTTGCCACGGTGACAGTAGCCTCATCCGAGCCATTAGGCTATGTGCAGTTTTCCCGTGGACTTGCTCCCCATACGGATGAGGAGGTGCGCAATCTCTCCGGTCAGAGAGTAGCGGGGGATCTCCTCTTCAGCCACTTCGAAGCACTCTTGACGGACCGCACCAAGCGCAAGAACTTCGGCGAGTTGGTCTCTGCCCTCACGGGCAGACTTCAGCAGGCAAAGCGCATGCGGGAGCTGGCGCCCTTCTTCGAGACCTTGCCGGTGTACCGCCGTTGTGACTCCTGCGGGAAGCGCGCAGCGCAGAAGTGGGACGTTACAAAGGAGGAGTGGCTCTGTGAGGTTTGTAATCAGAAGCGGCAGAAGGGGCGGCAAGAGCGCCGGGATTTTGTAACAGCATTCCAAGAATGGGCGCGACAAAAGCAGGGCTTTGAAGGAAAGTTCCGCCATCCCGAAGACTTGGATACCCTCGCTGGGGCGGGTGGCAGAATCGCTCTCCTGTATGCCGATGGGAACAACATGGGCGAACTCCTTCAACTGATGCCTTCACCGGCATCGTACCGGCATTTTTCGCAAGTGCTGGAATCCGCCACAAGGGACTCGCTGTTTGCGGCGATATGGACGGTCTTCGGCGAAGATCGCCTCAAAGATGCAAGCCAGCCCGTCCCCTTTGAAATCATTGCCCTCGGAGGCGACGATGTGGTGGTGATAGTTCCCGCCGAATACGGCTGGGTCCTTGCTCTCCAACTGCTCAAGGAGTTTGAAAACCACCCAGGCATCCAAAGGCTTGAGCAGGAGCTTACGGAGCGGTTGGGCGAAAGCATTCTCCGTCGTCCCATTTCGCTGACCCTCTCGGCAGGGCTTGCCATTGCGGATGTGAAGTATCCGGTGAGTTTCCTCTTCGCGCTTGCGGAAGGACTTCTTAAGCAAGCGAAGAAACTGGCGCGGGAGCGCCGCACGAGCACGCTCTGCCATCTCTGGCTCCGAGCACCGGTGATTTCCGAAAAGGCGGATGCGGTGTTGGATGCCCTCTACAAGCGAAATTCTCAGCAGCAAACCGCTATGCTGACCGCTCGCCCATATACCCGGGAGGATGCGGAGAAGCTCACCAACCTGGCTCAGCAGCTCACGGAGCTTCCAACAACACAGCGCCGCACGCTGGCAGAAGCCTTAGAAAGAGGCGTGCATGTGTCGCTTAACTACGCCCTGTACCAGGCGGCTCGGCGAAAAGGACGGCAAGAAGTACTGCTTCGGGCATTTGAAGAGTTGGGGAGCCTACTGGATCGCACACAGACGGGATTTTGGTTTTGGCGCAATGTACCTCAGGAAGGCTGGAAGACGACGCTCCTGGATGCACTGGAGCTTGTTGAACTGGGTACTGAGAAACGTTATCAAGTCGGAGGCGACAATGGCACACCACCTGTGGATTGAGCTTGTTTTTGAGCTGAACTCCGGCGTGCACGTCACAGGCGAGCGGGCGAAGCTATGGACGGACAAGGCGCTTGTGGTAGATTGGAGCGATGGCACGAAACCAATTGTGCCGGCAACGACACTCAAGGGATGGCTTCGGGAGGCTGCGGAGCGTATTCTGCGAGGGTTCGGACTGAATATCTGCGACAGCTCTCGTGCGGATACCGTCTGTAGTGCCTGCCCAGTCTGCGAGGTGTTCGGTGCTCCGCGGCTGCGTTCGCCAATACGCTTCGCTGATGCCATCTTGGAGGATCCGGCAACGGATGTGCGTATGAATGTCTCCCTGAGCCGCCACCGCAAGACCGCCTATGAGGAGCGGCTCTTCTCCACAGAGGTTGCCTGGCACAGTCGGATGCGTGCCCGAATCGAGGGGTGGTTGGATTCACAAAAGAAGGCGCTTCAAGCCGCAGCCCTTCTCCTTTTGGCTGCCAAGGCGGGCTACGCGATTGGTGCCGCGCGCTCCCGAGGGTTGGGATGGATTCGGCTTGTCCAGTGGACCGTCAAGGTCAATGAGCAGGAGTTCGCCCAAGAGATGCTCTTTGAGCAGATGCGCAGGTTGGGGGTCCAATCGGAGGTTGCTCCATGACGGAATACTTCCTGTGCCTCACGCCTGAAAAGCCGCTGCGGACGGGCACGGTGAAACCACGCGGGGATTATTTGGATACGCGCGAGTACTTGCCGGGAAGCGTATTGCGCGGTGCTCTGGCGGAGTGGCTCAAACTTCAGGGACGGGCGCACGACATTCTCCCGCTGGTGCAAAAGGTCCGCTTTGGGAACTTCTTCCCCACGCCGTCTGAACGGGTGTGGTCCTTGCCCTTCCCTATGACCGCATTGGAGTGCAAGCTCCACGGCGGCTTTCGGCAGGTTCCCAAGTATTCAAAGGAAAAACCCGGTCACGGCATCCGAGATAGCCTGCTCATTGCCCTGGTGTATGCGGAGTTGGAGAGGCTCGGGGCACGCTTTCCGGTGCCCATGCTCCTGCGTTGTACACATGAAGAAAAGGGGGAGAAGTGCGGCGGACGCATGGAACGGGTGAGTGGATTTTACGTCGCCCTTCCCGAGGGCTGGCAGAGTGTCAAAACTGAGAAGGGGCTTCAGACGAAGGTCGCTTTGAGCCGCCACCGCCGTGCCGCCCAGGAAGGGATGCTGTACCGAGTGGTCGGCGTGCGTCCCAAAGGGCATTTTGTCGGACGACTCTGGACGGGGGACGATTCCATCGTGGAGGAGATTCGGCAAGCCGTCGAGCACATCGGTGTCGGTGCGCTGACGACCCGGGGCTTCGGTACCGCGAAACTCAAGGAAGCAGAGCCTGCCGTTACACCGCTTCGAGAGCGCCTCCGCGCCTTCAACGAGAAGCTCCGGGAGGTATGGCGGGATATGGTAGCTCTTGCTCGACAGGTGGATTCCTCGATAGCTCTTCGCCCTGAGCCTTCTGGCACCTACTTCAGCGTGGACCTTCTCGCACCCGCCATTCTTCGTGACCCCCAAGGTTTGCCCACGCTCAAGCTCGGACTCAACTTCAATGGACACTGGCTGGAGCCCGTTTTCTGGGCAACGCAACCGACCTTCGTCGGTGGCTTTTCCACAGCATGGGGATTGCCAAAACCTACGTATCTTGCTGCGGCAACAGGCAGTGTGTATGTGTTCAGGGTGGACAAGTCGCCTGACGATCCAACGCTTCTTTCCTGGCTTGAATCCCTGGAAGCCCAGGGCGTGGGTCAGCGCACCGACGAAGGGCTGGGCGAAATCCTCATCTGTCATCCGTTCCACAAGGAGGTGATGCCGGTATGATCGCCAAAGCCGAACTGCTGCAGAAGATTGAGGAGCGCTTGGACGAGCTCGTGCAGATCGCCGAAAGGTGCGTAACCAACACAAACGCGGCAAGTACAGACCTGGAGGAATCCCAGCTTCGCAACCTTCAGAACCTGGCTTCTGCGACGGACTCGGTGGCTGTGCTGGAGAACTTCATCGCCTACCAGATGGGGCGACGGAAACTCCCCGTCGCCGTGGGGCAACGGATTCTCGATGACATCCGAGAGCTGGGGAGAAAAGCTGAGCAGATCGTTCAAGACAGCCGAGAGGCGCTTCGGTGGGCGCGAATGGAACTCATTCGGTTGTATTTGGGATTCCTGGTGCGCAAGTTCGTGGCTGAGCGCAAGCGGTGATTGGCTATGGCTGTGCGCGAGAAATACGCTCATTTGCCTTCTCTGGGAAGACTGGCTCCAGGCTGGCAGCAGGGGCTTTCCGTGCTTTGCGCGCGGTATCCAATCCGCCTGGCTTACCTTTTTGGCTCCGCAGTCCACGCCCCAGAGCATGCGCAGGACATAGACCTGGCGATTCTCCCTGCTTCCGGCTTTCGCCTTCCGCCTTTTTATGCGGAACTCTCCGAACTGCTCGGCACCGATCGACTGGACCTCGTGGAGCTTCCCCAAGCACCGCTCTGGCTTCGGGAGCAGATCATGCGTACCGGCGTCTGCATCTATGAACGAACCGGTGAGGAGCGAATCCGATGGGAAGCCGCCGTACGCATGCTTCTCAGAGAAGAACGCCTTGCAAGCGCTCGAAAAGGGAGAACGGCTATAGGACTCCATCGTGCATTTCTCGAGTCTGCCCTCAACGAACTGCAGAAGGTGGCTTCTGAACTCGCCAAGTATCAAGCCGTCACGCTCCCCGAACTGGAGACCAACCTGAGCCTGCGCTGGACGGTAGAACGCGGGTTACTGGCAGGGCTGACGCTCATCTTTCAAGTGGCGGACCACATCCTTGCCGAACACTTCGGTCAAAAGCCCGAAACGTACGAAGCGCTTCTCAAGGATCTTTGTGGAGCGGGCGTCATCTCTCAAGCCCTCTACGCTTCTCTGCGAGGGGCAGGTGGACTCCGCAATGTACTGGTCCATGAGTACGTGCGGATTGACCTTGAGCATGTCCTGGAAGCGCTTCGGAAAGCGCCTGAGCAGTTCTCCGCCTTTGCCCAGGAGGGCTCAAGCTGGCTGGCAAAACAAACGGAGGAGCAACCATGAACACCTTCTGGCAATTTGAAAACCGCTGGCTCATCACCGCGACCCTGCGGATGAAGACGGCGTTGTCTGTCGGGAGCCGGGCTTCACTCCTGCCAGCGGGTTCGGATCTACCCGTCATCAAGACACCGGAGGGGGTCCCGTTTATCCCCGGCTCTTCGCTCAAGGGTGTGGTGCGAACATATGTGGAGCGCGTGCTTCGCACCCTGGACGGGATGAACACGCAGCATCCAGAACAGCGCCTATGGGCATGTGATCCGCTGGATGAGAAGAATCGGTGTGTCACCGCAGACCGCAAAAAGGAGCTTTTAGCAGAAGCTGGCGAGGACGACGCACGGTTTACCGGGCTGATTTGGCAGCACTCCTGCACCGCTTGTCGGCTTTTCGGCTCGCCCTGGCTTGCCTCACGAGTGGCGTTTCAAGATGCGATGCTGGCAAATCGCGAGAGTCTCCTTCGTCTCACGGAGGTGCGGGACGGCGTAGGCATTGACCGTGACCTTGGCTCCGCCAAGGCGGGCATCAAATACGACTTTGAAACCGTGCCCGCAGGGGCAGAATTCCGCATCACCATCGTCGTGGAGAACGCCGAAGAGTGGGAAGCAGGGCTGTTGCTTCTCGCATTGAAAGCGATAGAGAAGGGTGAATTACCCATCGGTGGCAAAACAACACGCGGGCCTGGTTGGGGAGAGCTGGTGGACCTCGAGGTCCAGCACATCGGCAAGGATACCCTTCTGGCATACCTCACGGGGTCGTCACCGCCGGAGCCGAAGGACCCTGCCCAGCTTCTCCGCCGCTTCAGCGAACAACTTAATGGAGGGAGCCATGCATAAGCGCCGCTGGAATGCCTTGAAACTGGAGCTTGTGATCGAGCCTCGGGCACCGCTCCTGATTAAGTCGGGCACCGCTTCGCCGAATCCCTCCCTTCCGGATATGCAATTCGTGCGCACAATGACACCCCAAGGAGAAACTGTCTTCATCCCTGGCTCTTCGCTCAAAGGCACCTTCCGGAGCTTTACGGAAAAGGTCTTGCGGACGGTGAACTCAGATTGGGCATGCGAGCCGTTCCCTTCAAGCCCGAGCTACTGCGGACGTCGCCTTGGAAGCGAGGATAATCCAGCCGCTGTTTACCAGCGCTCCTGTCGTGCCTGCAAGATTTACGGCAACACGCGCCTGCGTGGTCGCCTTTCCTTCACCGATGCTTTCCCCGATGGCGAAGTGAAAACCGAGACCCGCTATGGCGTGGCGATTTCACGCCTGACGAACGCGGTTGCCGTAGGTCCCTTCGACATCGAAGTGCTCATGCAGGGCAAGTTCAAGACTTCGCTTGTGCTGGAAAACTTTGAAGTCTGGCAATTGGGTCTGGTGGCACTCACGCTTCAGGCGCTGAACGACGGACTCGTCAAAGTCGGCTTCGGGAAGAACCGCGGCTTCGGTGAAATAAACGTCAGCGTCACGCAAGCAGTGTTGGAGATGGCAAAGCGATCGCCTCACTCCCGAGACACCATCTGGGGTGCAGGCGCCTTTGTGAGCGAAGAGGAGCGGAGCGCTTACGGGCTTTCCCCGGATGATAAACTGGAAGGCTTGCCGGAGGCGGAAGAGAGCGACCTCGGCATCTTTATCCGACGGGTGTATGGAGCGAACGGCTGGCAGAGCATTGCCGAAAAAGCCATCGCATTCCTCGCAAAGCTTTCGGAGGCGGCATGAACAAGGGATGGGTATACAGCGGCGAACTTACTGCGGACGCGCTCCGCTCGCTCATTCGGTCGTTTTCAGGGCTTACGACGCTGAGCTGGGACCTGGCACGGCTTGATTTCCCATCGGACATAGAACCTCGGCAGGCAGGCTGTGCCTTTAGCCCCAGCCTGGAGGTCCGCTGGGGGCCTGCTTCGGAGGGGCGTTTCCGAGTGCTTGTCTTGAGCGATACAGAGCTTGCGGACTTGCCGCCGGAGCTCAAGTCTGTAGACGGGGACTGGACGTGCGACGAATCTACGCTCCGGCTTGTGGACCTGGACGACAAGCGCTTTGCACCGCAGTTTTCTGCCTATCCCGGCGGCGGTCGTTCTGGCGTAACACTGCAGTGCCGTGTTTTTTCGCGCAATGGTGTCGTGACCTTTGTAAGTCCACGGGAGGTATCCTATGCCCAGGAATCCTAACGCAGAGCCGAAGCCGTTTGTGTTGATCGAGATCCCTTCTGGGGCACCCGAACGCAAGCCAGCAACGACGCACGAGAGATTTTCGGGGCTCACCGGGCGTCTGGAGCTTGCCTTTACGGTCGTCTCGGAATACCTCTTTGTAGGCTCCGGAGCTTACGGGTTCGATCCGAACGCTCGGGGCGACCGCCCGGATGTGTGGTACACCTTCTACCACCGCAACGGGCAAATCTGCGTGCCCGGCACCAGCATCAAGGGCGCCATCCGGGCGATTGTAGAAGCAATTTCCAATTCGTGTGTCTCGCAACGGCATCGTAGGGAAAACGTGCGTTCCAGCCATCATCAGCCCTGCCGGTTTCGTGACGAGAGAAGCCCGCTCTGCCCTGCTTGTCGCCTTTTCGGGACGACCGGCTACCGAGGACGCGTGCATTTTTCAGACTTCCTCCCCAACGGTGAAGTGAGGAACGAGATCGTCAAAATCGGAGAGCTCTGGGAACCGAGGCGGTACGAACCCACAAAACGTCGTTTTTATGGAAACAAGCGTTTTCAACCCACAGGGGACTCACGACCGCAGTCTGGATTCCGATTCGTAGAGGCTGTGCGCAAGGAAACGAAGTTTCAAGGAATCCTCATGTTCGAGAACCTCAGCGAAGCAGAACTCGGGCTGCTCTTCCATGCCTTGGGCTGGGCAGTGGAGGGCGAGCGGGTCATCATAGCCTTTGCCCCCAAGATAGGCGGTGCCAAACCCCGCTGCTTTGGATCAGTACAGTTTAATCCTGTCCGGCTGCGCCTCTGGGGCGGCAATTGGGGAGAACTGCTCACGCCTCAGATAGCGACGGGGAGGGAAGTGCTTCCCTTCCTGTCCCGTTGTCTGCAGGAATGTCGAGAGAGCAGGCTTCTGCATTCAGAGTCGTGGGAAGCTCTCAGACACGGATTCCAGCCCAAAAATGAACCATGCCCGAAGGAGGTGTACTGATGACAACGGATGAGAAGGTTGAACTGGCTCGTCGGTTGGCCGAGGCGCTGCGCGTAAAGCGGAGCGAGTGGCAGCGATGGGCAAATTACTTTGAGCAGGTACGTAACCTGGATCAAGCCCTTCAATTGGCTGAGTATTTGAGCCACTCACCGACTGTCCGCCGGGAACCAAAGGAGGCAGCTCGAATCATCCATCAAGTAATTCAGCAGCGCGGTGTGGAACTTCGAAGGCTTTCCCCAGGCGATCTGGCAGAGGTCTTCGGCTACGTAAGCCGAGAGCTGGAATGGTTGAATGTTACCCAAGCAGGCGACTATGAAAAAGGTTCTCCTCGCCACCATCGGAGAGAGTCCGGCGGTCGTCACCGAAGCCATTGACCGGCTCCGGGCAGACGGCGTGAACGTGGACTGTGTCGTGCTCCTCACCACGAAGGACACATACACCCAGGATACCGCGAACCTTATAAGCGAGCATTTGCCGGATTACTACGGCGGCACAGTGGCGGTTTACGACGTCCGGATACTGGACAGATTCTACGACGTGGACTCCGACGAGGCAGCCGCAGAGTTTATGGAGCAGACCTGTGATGTGCTCCGAAGCTACCGCAAGATGGGCTGGGAGGTTTATGCCTGCATCGCCGGTGGACGCAAAGCGATGTCGGCACTCCTGGCGCTTGCCGTGCAGTTTTACGGCGCCCGACGCCTCTTCCATGTGCTCGTGGAGGACCCGGTCTTAGAGGAGGAAGGGCATATTCGCAACCTCAAGAACAAGAGCCGAGAAGGGCAAAAGCAGGTACTCCATCCGCCGGTAGAGCAGATCAAATTGGTAAACCTCCCCTTTATTGGGCTCTTTCCGCTATTGGGCAACATCATCGCTGGCCTGAAAGGCGAGGTGGTGCCTTCCGAAGTCAAAATACTCCTCGAGCAAAACGGTCTTGTAACCCCCGCAGGTCCGACCGACCTGGGCAGGATGGTCTTGCGGGTGCTCGAAAGCGTGGAAGCCTTACCCGAACCCCGTGCCGGCAAGTGCGAGATTCAACTGGCACACAAGGAACCGAAGGAAGCCGATGAAACCAGCAAATGGGCTGAGCGCTTAGCGCATCGCTTCTCTTTCGTGGAGCGCATAGACGATATCGGCTGGCGAGAGGGTCAGCCCAAGGTCAAAGCTGAGGAGCCGAACTACCTGATTGTATACTTGCCGGGACGTCGAGTGCGGGGTATCGGGTTTCGGCTCACGACCACAGCCCAGACGCATGGACAGTTGGTACGCGCCCAGCAGGAAGTGGAGCGATGGATCGAAAAGGAGGTTCGATGAAAGCCCTTACATTCCTGGGCGCCGGCAGATACGAGACGGTGACGTATGTGTGGGAAGAGCGCTCCCACATGACCCGCCTCTTCCCGGAAGCCTTGGCGCGGATCTTTGAGCCGGAGAAGGTCATCGTTTTCGTGACGGAAAGGGCGAAAAGTTCCCGTGCCTCCGAGTCGGAACCAACGTACGTGGAAACGCTGCAAGCCAAACTCGGCCATCGGGTGGAATGGGTGGATATCCCCGAAGGTCGTTCCGAACAAGAGCTGTGGGAGATTTTCGACCGTGTAGCCTCCGCGGTGGATGAAGGCGACACGATCTTGCTGGACATCACCCATGCCTTCCGCTCCATCCCGATGATCGTTTTCGCCGTCGCTGCTTACCTTCGGCGGACGAAGGGTGTGACGATTGCGCACATTATCTATGGGGCTTATGAGGCGCGGGACGAAAATAACCGAGCGCCCATCTTTGACCTGACGCCCCTTTTGGAACTTCTGGACTGGACGGGCGGAGCCGAGGCTCTGCTGAAGCGTGGGGACGCCGAACTCATCGCCGAAAAGATGGTCACCGCCCACCAAACCCTGCGTCGTATGGGCACGGGTACGCCGGAAAAACTCAAACCGTTGGGAGAGAAACTCCGCGCGCTTTCCCAAGCCCTGCACCTGAGCCGTCCCCGGGAGGTCATGCGCATCGCGCGTGACCTTTTGCCCCTTCTGGAGGAGGCTCGGACGGAGTTTGAGCGATGGGCGAAGCCCTTTGCCCTCCTCGCCGGGCAGATCCGGAACGAACTGGAACCCCTGGCCTTTGACCAACCGGACACACTCAGTCGAGAAAACCTGGAAAAACAGCTTGGGCTCGTTGACCACTACCTCAAAAAAGGGCTTGTGGTGCAAGCCGTCACGCTTGCCCGGGAGTGGGTGGTCTCGTATGTGCTCCTCTGCCGGGGAAGCGGAGACTGGCTCCGCCGCAGCGACAGGGAAGAAGCCGAACGAGCGCTCGGTGCTGCCGCCGCCCGCCTGCGAGGAGAAAACGCCGAGCCACCGGAGTGGTTTGGCCAACTCCCCCATAAGGAAGAACTCGGGCAGCTTTGGAACAGACTGGGAAACCTCCGGAACGACCTCGCCCACTGTGCCATGGGCGCCGACGCCCGTAGCGCCCGCACAATTGAGCAGGACGCGCAAACAATTCCGCAGAGACTCCGCGTGCTGCTTGACTCGGCACCGGACGTCGTCTTGCCCGGCGCCCGTGTGGTCGTGGACTTGCGCGCCCTCTATCAGGACACTGCACGGTTGGACGAACTGCCGCACTACATCGAACGCGCCAAGGAATTGGCCGGCGAGGGCAATGAGGTCGTGCTTACCGGGCAGGCACCAATCTGGATGTACTTAGCCATTGCGCACGCCCTGCACGGCAAGGCGCGCCGGCTTCTGTACGCCTCCCCCGTC
>Ga0079997_134114_pt1 | contig 170488 bp, 136 predicted proteins | sample PerSpoCPS_CMetaG_FD_69200 | JGI IMG/M metagenome (GOLD analysis project Ga0079997, IMG submission 69200) | Archaeal communities from Yellowstone National Park, Wyoming, USA - Perpetual Spouter C (PS_C) MetaG (SPADES assembly) (version 2) | ecosystem: Environmental > Aquatic > Thermal springs >...
TAGTAAAGATTGAAGGGAGGAGGATGCCCCTTTCAGGCTCCGTTACGGTCTGGGGGTTAAAAAAGTCGTCCTCCTCCCTTTGCTGTTTTCAAGCCCAAATAGAAGGGATAGGAGAGGTAAAAATAGTATTGGTAGAAGAAGGAGGAGGGAGGATAAGCTATATAGTATCAAGGGGGAGCGTAGAGGAGGAGGAGATGGTAAAGTTAAAGAGGTTAAGGTGGCAAACTGAGAAACTGAACGAAGAGTTAAAGAACATGTTAGGAATGGATGAGTATAGAGTGAGGAAGAAGGAGGGGATAATGAGACACTGCGAGATAGTGATGTGTGCATATACATTTTTGCAGTACATAAGGATAGAGATGGGACTAATAAGCAGGACACCGTATCAGATACTTGAGATGATATGGGAAAGGATGAGGTTAGTAAAGATACCAGATATTATACTTCCATTACTTGAAACTACAAAATCTTTGAAATTTTAACAATAGACTGTTAGGTGAGTGCAGACAGGGAATTCAGAGATGTGGAAAAGGAATATGGGGAAAGTGTGAAGGTCAGATTTTACCATCAACAGAGGTATGCGATAATCTTGATAATGATTGTGATGGGAAGATAGATGAAGCTGATTATGTTATCCAATTTGTAAGACCTTTAATTAGGGTAAAATATGGAGAGATTATTATGTGGAAAACGATAGGAGCTTATTTTTGGGATTGTGAGAGAACTAATCCTGATTATCCTTATGGTATAACCACGGAAAATACAGGAATACTTTGGACAACTAAATCAGAGAATAAGTTTGTTCGTGTTCCCTTAGTTTGGGAGATAACATACTATGTTATAAATTCTTCTGCTGAATGGAAAGAACTATGCAAGAATTATTCTGTTTCTTTTGATATTGAGAACTATGTGGACTTTTCAACTCAAACAATTCTTGGTTTTGTTGTATCTAATCCCTTCGCCAGAGTGGGTGGTTGTGGTGATAATGATTTGGTCTATATTTACATCCTAAAAGGTATGGAAAATGGAACAATATATGCTGGATGGGGAGTTCGGCCTGATTGGATTTACAATTGTTTGGCGATAATATATCCTCCATACTATGGCGCAGTTGCCACTAATAGGAAGATAAGTTCACAATCATCTTTTGTGATAAGAAATACCCTTAATCCGAAAACGATTACCCTTGAGGATTTTTGTCCTTATATGCCATAAGCTGATATGTGATAGCGCAAAATCTAATAGGGAATAGTAAAATAAATGAATTCTCAAAGTTCAACCCAGATTCAAAGTTCCATTTTTGCTTTGATATTCATTTTGGTATCCTCATTTTTACTTCTGCTCTCCCAAATTTGTGTCCCACTTTTGCCTTCTTTATTTTTCACTTTTTCTCTTTTCAGAAAGAAAAGCTTGAAATTCTGGTTCATTTTAGGTTTTGTTTTCTGGTTTTTTGACATAATCTGGATTTTGAATGCAATAAAGCAAGGAGGATTTCCAACTTGGGTAGGTCTCTTCTGCCTTGTTGCATTATCAGCAGTTTTAAGCTCAATTTCACTTTTGCCTTTCGGCTTTCTTTCAAATCTCTTTTGGGGAAAAATCCCTTTTTCAGTTTTCGTTCCTTCTTTGTGGGTATCAGTTGAGTTTCTGAGAATTGAGGTTTTGAAGGAAATTATTCCTTTCCCTTGGGCACCTTTGGGAATTCAGTTTCTGAATACACCCTTGGCACAAATATCAGAATTCACAGGTGTATGGGGTCTGAGTTTTTTCTCTGCTTTGATTGGTTCAGCAATACTTGACTCAATCCTGAAAAGAAAATCTATCTACATTTTTGTAGCAATTTCAGTTTCAATTTCAGCTCTTGCACTCGGAATTATGAGAGGGAAACAGATTGAAGACCTGATAAAAAAACAATATGAGAAAAATCAATTGAAAGTTGTAGCATTGAGGACGGATTTTTCAAGGGAGGAAAAGTGGAAGGATATAAATTTAGTTCTGAAAAAACAAATTGAGCTGACCAAGACAGCTTTGAAAGAATTGAGAAACGGGGAGAAAGAAGAAGGAAAATCTGATAAGGGGAAATCTGATTATTATGATTTTATTCTTGTAATATGGCCAGAGCTATCATTTCCCGTCCCATTTTTCAATCTTTGGTCATCTGAAATCAGAAAGATCACATCAGAGAAAGTTTTTTTGGTTTTTGGAGCCCCTGAGTTTTTAGGAAAAGGAAATTTTTATTTTTATAACTCAGCTTTTTTCATAGGCGAAAAAATGAAAGGAATTCAGAGGAAAGAAAAACTCGTTCCTTTTGGTGAGTACATACCGGGTGGAATTGAAATGTGGAATTTTTTAGGAGATTTTTTAAAAAAGAAGCTTTTTGGAGGATTTTTTGAGCCCTGGGGAGGAAAAAGGGAAATATTTGAAATTGGTGTTGATGAAAAATTGAATTTTTCAGTTCTGATATGTTGGGAGATAGCATTTTCTGATTTGGTGAGGGAAGCGGTGAAAGGAGGAGCAGATTTTTTGGTAAATATTTCAAATGATGTATGGTTTGGAGGTAGATGGGGTGAAATGCAGATGTGGAATTTAGCGGTTCTTAGAGCTTTGGAAAACAGAGTTTATATTGTAAGGAGCACGAACAAAGGAGTAGCTGGGATAATAGATCCTGTTGGGAATTTCAAATCTGATGATAATACAGGATATGTTTTGGGTAAAGCTGTTAAGAGGATAACGAAATCAATTTATGTTGGAGATGTTTTTGCTTATGCGAACATAGCTTTCTGCGTTTTTCTCCTGATTGCAACTATTACAGGAAATAAAAAAGAATAAAAAGGAATTTAATTTTAGAGAATTAATTTTAGAGAAAAAGTAGTATTTGCAAGGATATTTAGACTTTTTAAGTTTTTTGATGTATAGAGAGGAAAATGTTTTGGTTTGCTTATTTCTAATTACTTAAAGGCACGAGCCTCCTTTTTTGCTTTTTTGGTTTATTGACTTTGTGTTTAATCTACTTTTATCTGAATCATCTTTCTATTTTGCATCGTCGGAGTAAGTTTTAGGTTTCTTTTTGATAGTTCATCTTGTAAAGAAAAGATTATTTCGTCTGATTTGCCTTTATACCACACTCTAAAAGTCATGAGATTTTTTGATGCGACTTCTCTTTTGTAGTCTGCTGAAATATTTTTTATTGCAGATGTTATATCTGCTTGCCTTTGGAGGTTCTCAAAATTTCCATAAACGAAAATAAGAAACTGCTTACCTTTTTTGAGGTCAGATTTCCAGTAGTCCATAATTTGAGTTATAAGTTTATCTGCTGCATCTCTTATAGCCTCTGAAAGTGTAACTCTATCTTTTCCGGGACCTGCAATAACCTCCTTTGAAAATCCAGTTGATGAACCTATCAATCTACCTGTTGTTGTCTCAAATGCTTTAAGTGATGCGGCTGCTTTTGTTGTTCTATCTTTACCAACTTGTCCTTCTTCAAATTTCCCCTCAACGACAACATATATATCTGCTCCCACCGATAGAGCTATTTTTGCGGCTGGATCTTGTGGTAATCCTTCTATTATTCCTATTTGCTCTGCCATCTGATAAAGTTTATCTATTGTGTCAGGATTAAGAATCTCAAATTTTTTCGTTGTAAAATACGAATTCACCTCATTCACTCCAAACTCTACCCATCCTTGATTTTTGACTTTTTCATCTGGAATAACGACAATTGATGGATTTTCAAGAACCTCTATTATTTCTTCTCTTTTCTGTATAAGTCCTGCTGCTACTAAATCATCTTCAAGAAGTTTTTTCCTGACTATTGCCTTTATTTCTACATTTATTCTGCCATCTGGGGTTCTTGTTCTTTTTATTCCTCCCTCTTGTCTGACATATTTATCCGGATTTGAGAATATTTTTACTTTGTTTGCTTCTATTTTTCTTTTTTCTTCATCAGTTTGAGCAAGAGTATTTATTACAGCCCACATGGCGTTCATTTTTGCCTCTACTATTGCTCCCTCAACATGATCCCAAGTTCCCCTTGCTATAACTTCTGTATTTTCTGGGTCAAGTGAAGTTATTATTTGAGCATCAAAGGTTTGGGGATATTGTGGGAATTTTTTTGCGCACGCTGTGAAAATTGATGTGCCTAACAATAATAAACCTAAAATAAAGCCAATTCTTTTTATTGCTGCCGTTATTTCCCTATTTTTTCCATTCACTATCTTCATAATATTGTTCATAATAATATTGTTCATATTGTATCACCTCCTTTTTTTATATTAAATTTAGCCTATTGAATTTTCTGGCATAAAAAACAAAGATTCTTTTATCTTTTCTGCCAAAAACACAGATTTTATAGCTTCATCTAATAGAGAGTTATTCATATTTTCTTTCAGTATTGCAGATATGAATGAATCAACTTCTTTTTTCATCGGGTCTGAGTTTTCAAACTGCTTTATTATTGCTCTTACATTATATTTCCCGTTTTCTTTTTCTCTCATATATATTTCCGTTTTCTTTTCAAGGAAATCAATTGAAATGTAAGATCCAATTTGGAAAACTCTCATTTTTCTAAACCTTCTGTATGCTACTCGTGAGGCTGTGAGTTCTGCTATGCAACCTTTTGAAAATTTTATCCTTGCCATAGCTATGTCTGGCTTATCTGTAATCACAGGTATTCCAAGACTTTCTATTGAATTGATTTTTATATCTTCTACCAATCCTACTACTGCGTCTATATCGTGAATCATGATGTCAAATATAACATCTGTGTCCAAGTTTCTTCCGGGAAATAAGCTCAATCTTTCAGCTCTTATGTATCCGGGGAGTTTTACGAATTGCTTTGCGAATGTATAAGCTTCGTTAAATCTTTCAACATGTCCAACTTGGACTACTACTCCTTTTTTTTCTGCAATATATTTTATTTCTTCTGCTTGGTCATACCTTGTGCATAGAGGTTTTTCTACAAACGCGTGCTTCCCTTTCTCTATTACTTTTTTTAGAATTTCATAGTGAGTTTTCGCGGGAGAGGCTATGAATACTGCATCCACTTCATCTAATATTTCCTCAAAATTAATTGAAGATTTTATTTCATTACGAATTCCTATCTTTGAGAGTAGGTCCTTTGCTATTTCTATTTGATTCTCATCTATATCTGAAATTCCTGAGATTTTTGCAGAGGGGTTTTCTGCGAGCTTTTCTAAATGTATCTTTCCTATAAACCCCAGACCTATTACACCTACCCTGACTTGCGACATTAAACTTAAACTTTTTTCAAAAAATATTAATTTTCACTTTTGCAAACTTTTTTATCTGTGTTGGTAAAGATGAATAAAAAAAAGAAAAATTGAAAAAATTATATGGATAGCTTTGTCGGCTTTGTAACATATTAAGGCGGCCCTGCAAAGCCATCAGGACCTAACCTGCTCGCTATCCCCTCCCACTTCCCTTGCACCACCACAGGGCGCAAAGGAGAGAAGTCCCTTACAAACAACCTCCCAAGGAGAGGTATAGCGAAGGCTACCCTCAGAACTCGCCAGAGTTTCTGCCCGCTTTCCGGACCCCTCACAGGTTCCTTCCTTCGGTACACCTGCTCTTGGGACTCTGGCTCACTCTGAGAGCTTTTATTTGTTTCCATCAAAAATTTTTCCAAAAATTTCTTTTCTTTCCTTAACCTCCTCAAATCCCTCTTTATACCATTTACTTTGTATTTGTTTTTCTCTTGATTCAATTTATTTTTCAATTCCTCTTCCATCTTCCCCAATCTCCATAGTGCATATTGAATGTAAATCTGGCTTTTGAGAAGCTTTTTGTAGTTCTCTGGAATTTCCTCCTTAAACCCTAATGCTTTTCTACCTATAACATACGCTCCTGCTATATCTTTATCTATAAAATACTGCGGACAATATTTCATCATACCTATAACTGATGTGAAAGCTGGATTTACCTTCACTACCTCTATTCCTTCCTGAACTGCTAAACTCTCTATCTTTTTCAGTATCCTCCTATAAGAGAAAAATTGAAGGATTTTTCTGAGCTTTGCTTTTCCATCTCCTCTTTTGCCTTTTGGAAGCTTTCCAATATCCTCAATCGCTATAGCTTTATTTTTTTCTTTTGCAAATCTCACAACCTCATGAGCTATCAACCACTCCTCATACTCTTTTCTGTTTCTGCTTTTGCATCTTAAAAGATGAGAAAGATAGATTGATTTGTAGCTTTGCAAATTTCCATCAGTAGAAACTTCCGCAAGAGCAAGATGAAAAGGTCTTGCATTCACATCTATCCCTATCACTCCTTTTGCTTTTGTAATTGTTTGTGGTGGAACATCAAGAGAAAATCTGACAAAACCGTATATTTGCCCATCTTTGAGTTTTAGTTCAACGGTGTAAGGGAATTTATCACCAGATAAGATTTTTGCCAAGAATAAAGCCCATTTATCTGATTTCCCACTCAAATCTCTCTTTACCTTTGCTAATATAAATTTCCTGTTCTTCAAAGCTATTCTTAACAAAAAATTATTTTTACCTTTTTCAGCAGGGATAAATCTCAGATTAAGGTTTCCTTTGTGAGTTATGTGCTTTGCGCCTATGCTTATCAGAGTGCCCTGTCTTTTTTCCCTCCATTTTCTTTTTAGTTCCTTTAATCTTTTTCCTTGAAGATGATTCTTTTTGAGTTTCTCAAATAAAGCTCTGCCACCGAAGATGAGCTTTTTTGGGTTCTGCCCTCTTGATTTACAGCTTTGAAAAATTTCTCTTGCTTTCTCAACTGCACAACTTACATAATGAGAGTTAAGCTCTGGGAATTTTTGCCTTGCTGTACTGTAAGCTTGTGATGGAGTAAAACCTTCAAGAAATCTTTTGTAAGATGATCTTACAGCAGAAGAGAAATTCCTCATAAGTTTAAGGATTTGCTCTTTCTCTTCTTTACTTACAACGAGTTTAAAGGTTGTAGTTAAGAACATATGAATTAAACAAATAGTAATAATTGATTCGGACTTAAAGTGAAATTTTTGCAAAATTTTTGAAATTAGGGGGGAAATTATAATTTCAGATGATTGCGACAAGGCAATTTTAAAATTTAAAATTTTCTTTATATTGTGTTTGAGTTTGAAGAATTTCCTCAAATAAAATCAAGAATAAGGAAAGAAACGGAAGAGTTCAAGGAGTTCTATTCAAAAAATAAAAGCACATGTGAATTTTACAAGAACCTGATAGAAGAAGTAAAGAATAAAAGAGATGAAAACGCTGTAAAGCTTCACAGAGAAAGGGGAAAACTTTTGGCAAGAGAAAGAGTTTATAAACTCGTTGATAATGGGGAGTTTTTTGAGCTTTCTCCACTTGCGGCTTACGGAATGTACGAAAACCAAGCCCCTCAGGCTGGAATAATAACAGGAATAGGAAAAGTTTGTGGAAACTATGTCGTTATAGTTGCAAACGATGCGACAGTAAAAGGTGGGACATATTTTCCTGAAACTGTCAAAAAACATCTCCGAGCTCAGGAGATAGCGGAACAGAACCGTATTCCAGCTATATATCTTGTAGATTCAGGCGGAGCTTTCTTGCCGTTGCAATCTGAGGTTTTCCCTGATAAAGACGATTTTGGGAGAATTTTTTTCAATCAGGCGAAAATGAGTGCCAAAAGAATTCCTCAGATATCAGCAGTTATGGGAATGTGCACGGCAGGTGGGGCATATGTGCCAGCTATGAGCGACGAATGTGTAATAGTCAAAGGAGTGGGTACAATATATCTTGGGGGACCTCCGCTTGTCAAAGCCTCAACCGGTGAGGATGTCACAGAAGAAGAACTCGGCGGAGCTGTTATGCACGCAAGAGTTTCAGGTGTCGTAGATCATCTTGCAGAAAACGATGAAGAAGCTATAAAAATATTGAGGAGGATTGTATCTACATTAGGAAATTTTTCTAATCCGAAAAAAATAAGAGAAAGTGTAGGAGCTTTGGAAAAGTGGGAGGAACCACTTTATCCACCTGATGAAGTTCTTGGGATAATCCCACCTGATCTACGCAGACCGTTTGATATGAGAGAGGTGATAGCGAGGATTGTTGATGGTTCTCGGTTCTTGGAATTTAAAAAAGATTACGGACAAACTCTTGTTTGTGGTTTTGCAAGAATAAAAGGAATTCTTACCGGTATAATAGCTAATAACGGGGTTCTTTTTTCTGAATCTGCATTAAAAGGTGCGCATTTTATAGAGCTTTGCAATCAGAGGAGAATACCAATTATATTTTTGCAGAACATAGCCGGGTTTATGGTCGGAAAAAAATATGAGGAGGGTGGGATAGTGAAACACGGGGCGAAGATGGTTCAAGCAGTCTCAACTGCGTCTGTTCCGAAAATAACTGTTATAATAGGTGGGTCGCATGGAGCTGGAAATTATGCTATGGCTGGTAGAGCCTATGAACCAAGATTTTTATTTATGTGGCCAACGGGTAGAATCTCGGTTATGGGTGCAAAGCAAGCTGCTTTGGTTCTTGTGACTGTAAAGAAAAATCAGCTCAAAAGGTACGGAAAAGAGCTTTCAAAAGACGAGGAGGAGAAAATTTATAAAGAAGTTTATGAAAAATATGAAGCAGAAGGAAATCCATTATATTCAACTTCTCGTTTGTGGGATGATGGAATAATATTCCCTGAAAGCACAAGGGATGTCCTTGCTCTTTGCCTTGAAGTTTCTCTGAACTCTGTAGATGATCAAATAAATTATCCAGTTTTCAGGATGTAGAACCAGATTTTCAGGATTTGAGATGAATAATCTTTTGGAGAAATACGCTGATTCAAATGTGCAGAAGCATTTTTATGCATATGTTTTTTCAAATAAAAACAAATTAAAATAAATTTATGAGAAAAATTGAAGAAATAATAAGAGATCTTCCGGAGAACATAAGAGAACCAATATATGAAGCATTAGTGGCTTTCAGGGAGGATATACTCCTCAAAGAAACAAGGGAAATAAAAGAAGGAATAAATAAGGTATGGGGGGCGATAGATGAACTTACAAGGAGAGTAAAGGAGGTTGCAGAGGCTCAAAGAAGGACGGAACAGGAGATAGAGAAGATATGGGGTGTGATAAAGGAACTAGCAGAGGCTCAAAGAAGGACGGAACAAGAGATAGAGAAGATATGGGGTGTGATAAAGGAACTAGCAGAGGCTCAAAGAAGAACAGAGGAAGCCCAAAAGAGGACCGAAGAAGAACTTGCATCATTTAGAAAAAGCACAGAAGAAAACTTCAATAAAGTATGGACCGCTATAAGAGAACTTGCAGAAGCTCAAAGAAGAACGGAGGAAGCCCAAAAGAGAACCGAAGAAGAACTTGCATCATTTAGAAAAAGCACAGAAGAAAACTTCAATAAAGTATGGACCGCTATAAGAGAACTTGCAGAAGCTCAAAAAAGAACTGAAGAAAGACTTGAATCATTCAAAAAGACTACGGAGGAGAATTTCAATAAAGTTTGGAATGCCATACGGGAACTCACAGAAGCTCAAAAAAGAACTGAGGAGAGATTGAGTAATCTTATAGAGGAGCACGGAAAAACAAGAGAAAAACTTGAGGGACTCTCAGACTCTTTTGGATATTTCCTTGAAGATAGAGCTATAAAATCTCTCCCGAAAATCCTAAAAGAAAATTATAACATTGAAGTTGTTGGAAAGCTCAAAAGAGATTACTTTATTATAAACAGAGAACACATTGAAGTAAATATTTTTGGAAAAGTAAAGAAAGGTGATGAAGAATATACTCTTTTAGGTGAGGCAAAAAGTAGAGTTTCGAAAAAAGAAATTGACAAGTTTATAAGAAAATGTGAAAAAATTTCAAAAGAAGCAATAAAAATTCTTATCTCCTATGTTTTCTCTCCTGAAATAAAAAAATATGCGCATGAGAAAGGAATAATACTTATTCATTCTTACGAGCTTGAATTTTAGTGGAAAATTAACTTTTATATTTTTTAACTCTTATTTTTTCTTTTTTCTTTCTTTCTCTTTTGACTCTAATTATTTTATAATGGAGGATTTTTGTTATGAAGTTTGGAATGAAGTTTGAAGGAGAAGACTTTGAGGTCCAAATTGGTGAAGTTGCAATACACGCAGATGGAGCTGCTTTATTAAGATACGGAGATACGGTAGTTCTTTCAACTGTTGTTTCCTCAAAGAAGAATGTTGCAGGAATTGATTTTTTACCTCTGACGGTTGAGTTCAGAGAAAAATCTTATGCCGTTGGGGAGATACCGGGTGGATTTTTCAAAAGGGAAGGGAAGCCAAATGAAAGAGAAATTCTTTCATCTCGTCTAATAGATAGGTCGGTTCGCCCGCTTTTTGCATCGGGATATGTTGAGGATACGCAAGTTATATCCTATGCTCTTTCTGCTGATAAAGAGCATGAGCCAGATGTTGCCGCAATAAATGCTACTGCTATTGCTCTTTTGATATCAGATATACCCTTTTCTATCCCGGTTGCAGCAGTGAAAGTTGGAATGAAAGATGGAAAGTTTATCATAAATCCAAAACAGGAGGAAGAGAAGCAGGAACTTGAACTTGTTGTTGCTGGAACAGAAACTGGAATAGTTATGGTTGAGGGCAGAGCTAATTTTATACCAGAGGAAAAGTTCATAGATGCTATATATTTTGCTCACAAATATATAAGGAAACTCATAGATTTTCAGAAAAAAATAGCTGGAATTTTTGGCAAGCCAAAAAGAGAGTATAAACCCATAACATATTCCGAAGAAGTCATAGAAAAAATAGCAAATAAAATAGATATAAAAGACATAGTTCTTGAACCCTCAAAATATCAAAGGAGATTAAAGGAAGAAGCTACACTTGATGAGTTGAAAAAAGAACTTGATTATTTTGTACCGCCATCTGATAGGTTCTCTGACGAGGAACGTTTTTCCATTCTCTCTCAATCATTCTTTGAGCTTCAAAGACGCTTTATAAGAAAAATGATACTTGAAGAAAAAAAGAGAATAGATGGGAGAGGACCTGATGACATAAGAGAAATAGAGATAAAACTTGGAGTTTTACCTCGGGCACATGGATCAGCAATTTTCAGAAGAGGAGAGACGCAGGCTCTCGTCTCAGCAACTTTGGGTACCCCCCGAGATGTGCAGCTTGTTGAATACTTTGGTGTTGAAGGAGAAGCAAAAAGGTTTATGCTGCATTATAATTTTCCTCCATTCTCATCTGGTGAGGTGAAACCTATAAAGGGACCTTCGAGAAGGGAAATAGGGCACGGATATCTTGCTGAAAAGGCTCTCGCACCGCTTATTCCACCCGAAGATAAATTCCCTTACACAATAAGGGTTGTTTCTGATATACTATCTTCTAACGGATCAACTTCTATGGCTTCTGTATGTGGTGGAAGTCTTGCTTTGTTTGATGCTGGTGTTCCTGTTCCTTTCCATGTTGCAGGTGTTGCTATGGGAGTTATAAAAGAAGGAGAGGAGTATGAAGTTATAACGGACATTTTAGGTGATGAAGACCATATTGGAGATATGGATTTCAAGCTCGCAGGTTCAAGAGAAGGAATAAGTGCAGTTCAGATGGACCTGAAAACTTTTGGTCTTTCTTTTGAAATAATAAAAGATGCTGTAATGAGAGCAAAAAGAGCGAGAGAGAAAATCATTGATATAATGTATAACGAGATTTCATCTCCAAGATACCTTTCCCCATATGCTCCAAGATTTTCTAAACTCAAGATAGACACCGATAAAATAGCAGCCCTTATAGGTCCAGGTGGCAGAAATATAAAGCAAATTGTTGATATTACAAAAGCAGATATAGAAATAGAGCAAGATGGTACTATTAAAATTTTTGCCCAAGATGAGCGGAGGTTAAACCAAGCCGTTGAGCTTATTAACTACTACACAAGCGATATAGAAGAAGGGAAAATATATAAAGCTAAGGTAAAGAGAATTTTGCCAAATGGTGCTCTTGTTCAGCTTTTGCCATCTTATCAGTATGCCTTTATGCATATATCTCAGGTTGATACGCACAGAATAAATCGTGTTGTTGACTCAATAAAACCTAATGAGGAAATAGAAGTCAAAGTTATAAAAATTGAAGAGGATGGTAGAATTTTAGTTTCAAGGAAGGAAGCCATTATTGAAGCACAAGAGAAACAAAAAATTACTGGTATGAAAAAGGGGAAAAGGTTCTGAAATAAAATAACTTTTTAAAAAAGAATTTTAAATCCTAAATTTTCTAAAAATTGGAAATTTTTTGCGTTAAATTCATAATGTAAATTTTATGGCAGGACATTCAAAGTGGCATAATATAAAACATAAGAAAGCAGCACAAGATCAGAAGAGAGGAAAAATTTTCACAAAGGTAATGCGTGAAATAGAAATTGCCGTAAGACAAGGTGGACCTAATCCGGAAAATAATCCTCGCCTCAGGTTAGCTATTGAAATGGCGAAATCAGTCAACATGCCAAAAGATAATGTGGAGCGAGCTATAAAGAAAGCAACGGGTGAGCTTGGTGGGCAGGCAGTAGAAGATGTCTTCTTTGAAGGATATGGTCCGGGCGGGGTGGCTATGTATATTTCTGCCATAACAGATAACAAAAATAGAACAGCCTCACAAATAAGAGCAATATTCTCAAAGTTTGGGGGAAGCCTTGCGGAAGCTGGGTCAGTTTCTTGGATATTTGAAAGAAAGGGAGTTTTTGCCTTCCCAGTTTCAGACCAAGTGCAAAAAGAGAAAATTGCTGATTTCGCAATAGAAAACGGAGCAGAAGACATAAATGATTTAGGAGATACCATTGAAGTCTATTGCGACCCAAAGAACTTTGAGGAACTCAAAAGCAAGTTTGAGCAATCGGGGTTCAGCTGGGAGAGAGCAGAAGTTACTTTCATACCTAAAAATACGGTAAAAGTTTCAGGTAAGGAAGCGGAGACTCTGATGAAACTTATGAATGCTCTTGATGACCATGACGATGTTCAGAGGGTTTGGGCGAACTTTGAAATAGAAGACCAAGAAATGGAAAAATTGCTTGCAGCATTGTAAAAGAAAGGGGAGGTGCCGGAGCGGCCAAACGGGCCCGGCTGTAAACCGGGTGGCCCCAGGCCTACGGGGGTTCAAATCCCTCCCTCCCCACCACTAAAATGATAACTGCACTTATTGTTATATCTTATTCATTCTTTATTGATCTCAACGGCGGAATCCTTTTCCCATACGGAGATTTAGCAGGTGGTAAGAAGAATTCAGCTTCTTTTTCTCTTTCTCTTGGAGTCGCAGAGTTTGACCAGTTTTCCGCCGGAGCTAATTTCTCATTTTCCCCATCTATAAGCTTGTTTTTCCCAACATCTTATGTTTCTGCAAGGTTTGATAGAACCGACTTTTTTGCTAATATAGGTGCAGGTATTGGTCCAGGAATTCTTTCCAGAGATAAAAAAATTTTTGCTCTCTTGGGTCTTTCGGCTTTTGCTGATTTTGGTATATGGATAGAAACAAGAAGATTTTCTGCTCATCTTTCACCAGTAGTTTCCGCTCTCATAGGGAAGTATGGGGGATATTATGTAGCTTTGCTCGTTGGATTTTCTATTTTTTCCTTCTGAGATCTTTCCACTTCTTCTTTCTGAAATCTATCTTCTAAAATCTATAAGCTCGTTATTTTCTGAATTCCATTCTGCTTACTTTTTTTGGTAAAATATAAAAAGTGGGAGCTTTTTCCCATTTAAATTTTAGTTTTGTCTCAATCAAATGTTGTCTTGTTTGGTGTATCATTATCTTATTTTTATCGTTATCCCCAGCGTTTCTTTTATTCAATAAAACCTACGCTGAGCGTTCCCCTTATTCAGTATATGTTATTTATCAAAAGAAGAAATATAAGCTTGATTTAGAGGATTACATAAGAGGAGTGGTTGCAGGTGAGATACCTCTGAGTTGGCCAGACGATGTGCTCCAAGCCCAAGCCGTTGTAGCAAGATCTTGGACAATATATCATTTATTGAAAGGAAAGAAAGAATTTTATGCGTCTCAATCTGATCAGGTTTGGCTTCCTGAAAAAAAGTGGCTGGATTTCTCTGACAAGGTAAACAAAGCCGTCAGTCAAACAAGAGGATGGGTCCTCACTTTTCCATCGGGAGAAGTTGCACCTGGATTTTTTCATTCAGCATGCGGTGGTAAAACTGAGAATGCATATGAAATGTGGAATTCTGAAATTGATCCTAAAATATCAAGGTATATCATTTCAGTGAACTGTAATAAGTGTTATGATTCTCCTAACTTTTTTTGGAGAAGGAAGCTGAAAATCAAAGATGTAGAGAAATTACTCAGAAAAGAAGATGACCCTATATCTGAAAGGATTTCTTCTATCTTTTCAAAATCTCCTGAATACACGAGTTCTGGTAGAATAAGAAAGATTTTTTTCTATAATGGTCTTTTTATCGGTTATAATCAGATAAGGGAGCTATTGGGATTACCGAGTAATTTTTTCTCTTTTGAAATTGACGGAGATTTTATTATGTTTTTTGGTAGAGGGTTCGGGCATGGGGTTGGAATGTGCCAGTGGGGAGCAAAAAAGCTTTCGGAAGAGGGAAATTCTTGGAAGGAAATCTTGCTATTTTATTTCCCGCTTTTGAAACTTAAAAAAATCTACTAAAACCAAAAGACTAAAAAATTTGTAGAATTTCTATATTTTATCTTGATATGTCTTCTTTGAGAAAATATTTACCAGGCGAAGAGGAGAAGAAGGAAATAAAACAAGAAGTTATTTCTCATGTTATTTCGGATGTCTTTTCATATATAAAGGAAGATGATTCTTATCTGAGGAAGATCCTCAACGAGACGATTTACGCTGAAATAGAAAGGTGGAAATCTGAAAGGGATTTCCCTCTTGCTCAGCCATACTTGCAATTTTTTAAATCTTTGAGAAGAAAGCTCCCAAGACTTTATGATAACGAAAGGAAATATGTGCTAAAAAAAATAATATCGCTTTATATGGATGAAATTCAAGGGCATTTTTCTCCTCTTGTATATCACCTTGCTACAAGAGTTGTACCCCGCGCTCTATCTTTCCTCTTGACAAGCTTTTCTCCTTCAAGTATATTTGTAAGGTCGTTTAGGTTTCCTTCTATTGATTCTCATCTTATTGTTCAGGGGGATTTCGAGAAAATAAGAAAACTCGCTCAAAAGGGAACAATTATTATTACTCCAACGCATGTGAGTCATATGGATTCTCCCATTATAGGTTATGTGGTTTATATGATGGGATTGCCTCCTTTCCTTTATGGTGCAGGTTTGAACCTGTTTTCAAATCCAATTTTAGGATTCTTTATGAGAAATCTCGGAGCTTATAAGGTTGATAGAAAGAGGAAACACGAACTTTATCTTGATGTTCTAAAAGAATATGTTTGTACAACTTTGGAAAGAGAATATGATCATATCTTTTTTCCAGAGGGAACGAGATCAAGGACAGGAGCTGTTGCACGGAAGCTCAAAATGGGACTTTTAGGTTGTGGAATAAAATCATTCGTAAGAAATGTAAAGAATAACAAACCAAGACCAAAGATATTTATAGTTCCTGCTACATTTACTTATCATATTACACTTGAAGCTGAAAGTCTTATAAGACAATATCTTGAAGATGTTACGCGAGAAGATTGGGTTTCTTATCAAGATGAAGCTTTTATGATACAAAGGGTTGTTGAATTCATAAAAAGGATAGTTGAGATGGATATGAAAGTTTTTGTTAGGTTTTCCGATGTCTTTGACCCATTTGGAAATTATGTTGATGAAGAAGGTAACTCTCTTGATCCATATGGGAGACCTATTGATCCTGTAAAATATATTCTTAAAGATGGTATTGTTTCAGAAGATCCTCAAAGAGATGCTGAATACACGAAAGAGCTTGCTTCAAAAATACTTGAAACATATAGAAAAGATACATTTGTTCTCTCTACTAACCTTTCTGCTTTTGTCATCTTTGAACTCGGGATGAGAATTACGGGAGAAGATAATGAACTCAAAGCTATAACGCTTATGGAAGGAGTTGAGTTGGATGTTATGGAAGTATTAAAATTTATTGATATTGCGAAACAGAAGTTTATTCAGCTCGAAAGCGCTGGAAAAATTTGTGTTATAGACAGAGTTAAAGGTAAAACTGCAAGAGGAATATTGGATACAGCATCAAAAACTTTTTCAAGATATCACAAAAATCCTCCATTTATTGTATCAAAAGACAAAGTGAAAATAAAAAATTCCTCCCTGCTTTACTATTACAGAAATAGATTGCAAGGTTATATCTCTTTGCCTTAATAATAGAATTCTTTCTGTCTGATTGAAAATTTTTTGTATTACGATTTTTTTGATTTTTGTTTTGGCTCTACCATTTAAGTTATCGGAATCATTGAGTGAAAAAGCGTTTATAAAAGATACAAAAGAGTAAATCTGATTTTTGAAGTTTTTGTTCGGAGGGTAATTTTCGTTTTCCGATTACTAAAAGGCATGAACCTTTGTTTTTTCTTTTTGGTCCTTTTATTTTTTGTTTTGTTTGTTTTTCCCGTTTTAATCTCTTGGTTTTGTTTTGATTTTTAAACTTTGAATTTTCAAGAAAGGAAAGTTATGGCGGAGCTTGAAAATGAAAAATTCGAAGAAAAAAGGGTAGAGGAGGTTCTGTGCAATTTAAGCAAGGTTGTAAAGAAACTCGGAATTACTGCATACATAGTCGGAGGTCTCCCACGAGATATTATTTTAAGAGGGAAATTATCACACGATATAGATGTTGTTGTTTTTGATGATAATATTCACATTTTTGAGGGAGTTCTCCTGAAAGAGCTTGGAAATCCACCTTTTATGAAAGCTAAAAACCAGAAGCTTACAAGAATTTTTATAGATAATATAACGATAGATATAACTCCACCAAAAGGAAAAACTCTGGAAGAAGATCTTAAAGAAAGAGATTTTACAATAAATACTCTTGTTATACCTCTTAAAAGCTTAATTAATTTCAGGTCAGAAATCCTTGATCCTCTTGGCGTTGGAAAGCAGGATATAATTTCTCGTAATCTGCGAACCCCATCAAATCCAAAGAAAACTATTCTTTCCGATCCTGCAAGAATAATAAGGATAGCGAGATTTATTTCAGATGATTTTGTAGCATCTGAGGAACTTGTAAGAGCTGCAAAAGAAAAGATAGGTTCAATAAATCAGGTCCCAAAAGAGCGACAAGGAGAGGAATTAAGAAAACTCTTTTTGTCTTTAAAACCATCTTTGGGTTTGATTTTTCTCAGGGATATAGGATTTTTTCATTATTCTTTCCCAAAAATTGTTCCTGCTCTTTACAAAGATCAAAAATCACCTTATCACTTTGAAGGTGTTTTTGAACACTGTGTTAGGGTTGTTGATCTTACTCCTCCTGATATAGTTTTGAGATGTGCAGCTTTTTTTCATGATATTGGGAAAGCTTTTTCGGAAAGAGTTTTAACTGATGGCAGAGTAGTTTATTGGGGACACGAAAGGTTTTCCGCTGAAATTTCAAATGATTTTCTCTCTACCTTCAAATTCCCTGAAAATGAAAGAAGAAAAATCGTTTCTGTTGTTCAAAATCATATGATATATTATTCTTCTGATTGGTCGGATTCTGCTGTAAGGCGTCTTATAAAAAGAATTGGTGATGATATGGATCTTGTATTAAAATTTGTGGAATACGATATAAAAGCTCTCAAGGACCCAAATCCTAAACTAAAATCTTTGGAGGAGTTGAGAACAAGAATATTTAATGAAGTAAGGAAACTCGGCAAAGCTCAAATAAAGTGTCCTCTTGATGGTTATGAGATACAAAAAATATTTGGACTACCGAAGGGAAAAATTATAGGTGAAATAAAGAAGGCAGTGGAAGAAGCGATAATAGAAGGAAAAATAAAACCTGAAAAATCTTCTGCGATAGAATTCATAAAAAAGTATATCCAAGAAAAGAACATTATTGTTGAGCAAAAAGTTGAAGTTGAAAAATGAATAGTAAAATTTTGGAAGATAAGTATCAAAGTTTATGATAGTTCTTGGTATAGAAACAACTTGTGATGAAACATCCGTTGGTATAATAAATTTTCTTCAACAAAAAAGAAAAAATAGTGATTTGCCAGAGATTCAGGAACTTGCCTTGGTCGTTTTGAGCCAAGATTTCCATTCAGTTTATGGGGGGGTCGTTCCGGAACTTGCATCAAGAGCTCATCTTGAAAATATAGCGCAGGTTCTAAAAAATGCAATTGAAAGAGCAAAAATAGAAATTTCAAATGTTGATATTGTTTCTGTTGCAAATGAGCCAGGTCTTCCGGGTTCTCTTATAGTTGGTGTAAGTTTCGCAAAGGGTTTAGCTCAATCTCTGAATAAGAAAATTGTTCCAGTAAATCATGTTGAAGCACATATAATTTCTCCTCTGATAGAAAACGACCTGAAATTCCCTTTTGCATCTTTAATAGTTTCGGGGGGACATACCTCATTGTACCTTGTTGAAGGTATAGGTAATTATAAACTTTTGCTTAAAACCCGTGACGATTCGGTGGGTGAGGTCTTTGATAAAGTTGCTAAATTCTTCAGATTTGGATATCCCGGGGGACCGATAATAGACTCAATATCAAAAGATGCTGAAAGTTTTTTTTTATTCCCTGAAATTCAGGTTGAGGATTTTAGCTTTTCTGGTATAAAGACTTTTTCTGTAAGAACTCCTCTGAATTGGTTTGGACCTTTTCTTTTACCGGAATTCTTTTCTTCATTCCAAAAAAAAGTCATAGATGACATTATAAGTAAGACTATAAGGGTAATTAAGGATGTGGGAGTAGATTTGGTGGCTGTATCGGGAGGCGTTGCGCGAAATTCATACTTCCGTCAAAGAGTAAGGGATTTTTCGGAAATAAAATTTGTTTTCCCATCCCCAAAATACTGTATAGATAACGGCTCTATGATTGCATTTTTGGGGGGACTAAAAATTTTATTAGGCAAGATTGATAATTTTGATTTCGACTTTGATATTCGCCCAACAGGAGTCCTCAAATCAAAAGGTGGAATAGATTTGTGATCAATCACTTGAATTAAAGTTAATACTGGAATTATGAATCAGAAAATTTGAGAAATCAAAAGTGTATTTCGTATATTTTTGTTTGCTTTACATAAATTTAAATAGATGTTCCGAGAAAGAGACAGAGTTCTTATACCAAATGAAGGCTTTGAAATAGATACGGATGTTGTTGTTGTAGGTTCAGGTCCGGGAGGTGCAGTAGTTGCGGAAAAACTCTCTTCGTATGGTATGAAAGTTGTTGTTTTAGAAGAAGGTGATTATGTCAAAGCCGAAGATTTACCGAAATCAAGAAATGAAAGACCTTTACGAGCTTTCCAGAAAGTTTATAGAAACGGAGGTTTAACTGTTGCTTTCTCAACACTACCAGGAAGACCTCCTGTTCCAATTCCATTAGGTATAGGAGTTGGTGGATCAAGTCTGATAAATTCTGGAACTGCTTTGAGAGCAAAACCGGAAACTTTTGAAAAATTCAAAGACTTCGGCGTAAATATAAGTTATGACGATATAGAACCATTTTACGAAGAGGTAGAGAGATTTTTAAATGTTTCTCCTGTATCAGATGAGATTTTAGGTGTTCATGGTCGCATTTTTTTAGATGCAGCAAAAAGGCTTGGTTTTTCATCAGGTCCCCTTACAAGAAATATGAGAGGATGTAAGGGATGTGGTCAGTGTCAATATATATGTCCAGAAAATGCAAAACTTGCCATGCATATATCTTATATACCGAAGGCTATACAGAAAGGCGCAAAAGTAATAGTGAGGTCAAAAGTTTCAAAGATAATAATTCATAATGGTAGAGCAGTCGGAGTTGAAGGAGAGGTAAAAATTCCCAAAGAGGAAGGTGGATTTTTGAAATTTAAATTCAGAGTTTTTGCAAGAGTAGTCGTTCTTTCTGCCGGAGCAATTCACACACCTCACATACTCAAAAAAAGCGGAATAAATTCTCCTGCTTGTGGTAAGTATCTTACAATTCATCCGGGAATAAGAGTCTCTGCTTTGTTTGATTTCAAAATAAATCAGTGGCTCGGAGTTCCACAAGGCTATTTTGTAGATGAGTTTAAAAAGTATGGAATAATGATAGAAGGAGTAGCTGTTCCTCCTCTTGTTGGAGCTATGACTCTACCATTTTTCGGCAAAAAATTCAAAGACTTGATAGAAAAATATGCTTATGTTATGAGCACAGGCGTTATGGTCTCTGACTCTACTTTTGGCAAAGTTTTATCTTTACCTTTTTATGATGAGCCCATAATGATTTATAATCTATCTAAAAAGGATGCTGAGAACTTCAAGTTAGCAATATACTATGCCGCCAAGATTTTCGCGGAAGCCGGAGCAAAAAAAATATTTCCCCATATCTTTGGAGTAGATGAAACAACCCCTGATGAAATAGAGAAACTCAAAGATATGAAAGTAAAGCCATCTTATCTTGAACCTATGGCTTTTCATCCTCTCGGAACTTGTAGGATGGGAAGGTCCGAATATTTTTCTGTTGTAGATGAAAATTGCAAACACCATTCAGTTGAAAATTTATTTATCTCTGATGGTTCTGTTTTCCCTTTTCCGCTTGGGGTCAATCCACAACTTACTATTATGGCTTTTTCTTCAAGAACAGCAAAATTCATTGCGGAAGAATATTTCTCTTGATATTTCTCTTGAACTATGCTTAAAGAGAAGATTTACCTGACTTTTTTGCTTTTCAAAAAAGATATTCTGTTTCTTTTTAGAGAGAAAATTTCTTTTTTTGTACCAATTGTTTTCGGATTTGTATGCTCTGTTTTTCTATCGTTTGCTATACCGGGGAACCAAAATAGCATAACTATTATGTGGGTAGTTTTGATTTTCTCCTCATTTTTTCCTGCAATTGAAATTATGAGGATTGAAACAGAAGAGGGAGCTATTGATGGTTTAATTAACTCACCAGTAGATAATGGAGTAATTTTTATTTCAAAGTTTCTGACCATGTATTTTTTGTTTTTGATTTTATCTTTGATTTTGCTTATGCTTTTCGTTTTTTTTGCTAATCTGAATTTCTCTGCGAAATTAATTTTTGGTTTATTCATTTCAGGTATAGGGATATCTTCTCTTTCTGTGCTATTTTCATCTTTTATTGTTGGTGAAAATATAAAAATTCCGATTTATATTCTTCTTTTACCTTTGTTTATTCCTGCTGTTGTTTCGTCAAGTTTAGGCTCATCTGATTGGATAAAAATTTCTTTTGGGTTTAGTGTAATAAATTTCCTGTTTTCATTTGCTTTGTTTGAGGTAAAAAAATAGTTTCTATTAGTTTATTGCTCTTCTTACTTAAAAAGAGCGTTTTAGAGTTTCTACGAATTTTTCTTTATCAAAATCATACGCTACTTTTAAAAACCCGTTCGGAGTTATTATTGAGCTTATTTTTCCTCTGAAAGATCTTGTATCAACATGCGAGTATGAAATAAAAGTTTTTACGCTGTCTTCATAAAAAAAAGAGAAGACTGCGAGAGGATCGTGAAGTTCTATCGTTTTTATACCTTCTGTTATGCTTCTTAAAAATTCTGATATTTTTGGTGTTTGGGACAATTTTATCAAATCTTCTGTTTTCATCAGGGTTTTTGATGTAGCATCAAGTGGAACTACTAATACGCATTTTTTTTCTTTTGCAAAATCAAATAAAAAATTCACAGCTACCGGATCACAATATGAATTGAACTCCGAATATGGTGTTATATTTCCATCATGAAAGAAAGCTCCACCCATCCATACAATCTTTTTTATTTTCTCTCTCAAATTTTTATCTTGAATTATTTCAGCAACAGAAGAAAGAGGACCTGTTGCTATTATTCTGATTTCCTCATAATTTTGAAGTTCTTGTTTCAGTTCATTTAAATTCAAATCTTCTTTCCATCTTTCAGGTTTATATTTTAAAGATGCGCCTCGCAAACCATCTTCTCCATGAACTTTTTTTGCATGAATTATTTCACCTGTGATTGAAGTTTCTCTGCCTTTTACAACTTTTGCCTCAATTCCAAGAAAATCTCGGAGGAAAAGTGAGTTTCGCAAAGTATGTTTTAATTCAACATTTCCCCATGTTGCTAATATATATATGTCTTGTGAATTTTTTTCTTCTGCCCTTTCTCTTTTCTCATTTTTTTCTTTCAGAAGTCTTGAAAATAAAATGAGCGCTATTGCATCATCTATTCCAGGATCGCAATCAAAAATTAAAGCCTTTTTTGTTTCGGTTTTGCTTTCCTTATTAATTTCTTCCTTACTTTCCTTCTTTTTTTTTGCTGTGCTCATTTTATTTCTACCTCGCATTCTACTGCTTTTTCTTTGCTTTCTTTTATTAGGAAAACTTTGAAATCTTTTTCATCTTTTTCCTCAATTGCGAAATCTATTTTTTCTTCAAGCTCAACAGGTGCTAAAAATTTTGCTCTTATTTTTTTTATTTTGTCAGGTGTAATATTTTTTTTCTCCATAAGGTGTTTTAGGCATAAAGCAAAGCTTAACATACCGTGAACTATTGGACGAGAAAAACCAGCTTTTTTTGCTGCATCAAAATTATAATGAATCTCGTTAAAATCTCCGGAAGCCCCAGCGTACATTACAAGCTGTTTCAAGCTTACTCTTAACCCATTGCTTATTTTCTTTTCTCCATCTTCTTTTTCTTCTTCTTTTATTTCTTTCTTTTCCTTATTGTCTTTTTCCATTTTCATTTTACTAAAATCGAAGGTTAAAAAGAATCTTGTTTAACAAAAATTTTTCTGGGAGATTATTTTATATTATGCTATGGGAACTGAAATTTCTGTTGATGAGAGAAAAGAAATATCAGAAGCTTTTTTGTCAAAAAAGGAGAAGCCGAAATTAAAAGAAACTCTAAAAGAAGTATCAAAAATATTGCAAGAGGCAGTTGGAGAGATAGAAAGTCTATCCCAGGAGAAAGATTTGTCTTTCTCTGATACATCTGGAATAATTTTAAAACATCTCAATCGCATAAGACCTATTTTGAGCGGATTATATATGAACTCCATAGGAAAGTTGATAAGAGCGTATCAGATGCTCGTTTATTCTGATGCGGTAGATGAGTTTGGGTATGACCCTAAATTTGAAGATTTTGTAAAACCAATTTTCAAGTTCTTATACGAGAAATGGTGGAGGGTTGAGGTTGAAGGAGGAGAGAATATACCTCACAAAGGTAGAGTATTGTTTGTAGCAAACCATTCAGGAACTCTACCGTGGGATGGAGCCATGATAAAGTATTATGTCAGAGAAATTCATCCATCTCACAGGGATATAAGACCTCTTGCGGAAAACTTCGTGTATTATCTACCTTTTGCTGGAACTCTTATGAATAGAGTCGGAGGGGTACGTGCATGTCAGGAAAATGCTGAAATCCTCCTGATGAGAGATGAAGCTGTTATTGTGTTCCCAGAAGGTGTCAAAGGAATAGTAAAACATTTCAGTTTAAGGTATAAACTCCAAAGGTTTGGTCGTGGTGGATTTGTCAAGCTTGCTTTAAGAACAAGAAGTCCGATTTTACCTGTTGCGGTCGTTGGTGCAGAAGAAATATATCCTGTTGTAGCAAGGTTTGACTCTATTGGAAAAATTTTTCATCTTCCAACTATTCCAATAGTCCTTAATATGATATTGCTCGGTCCATTTGGTTTTATCCCGTTCCCCTCAAAGTGGTATATCAAGTTTGGAAAAATAATAGATGTTTCGGAATATCCGCCAGAAGCAGCCGAAGATGATATATTGGTAAATCAGATTTCTCAGGAGGTAAGATCAAGAATAGAAGACATGATTGCTGAATTGCTTGCAAAAAGGAAAAGCATATGGAAATAGTATATCCAAATCTTTTATAGATTTTAGCTTAAAAATTTGTATTTGTATTTTGTGTAATGAGAAAAAATTTTTTTATTTTGTTTATTTTTTAGATCCCGTTTTTATGGAGGTATTTCCGCTTTGTAACTTTTGGTAGAAAAAAAAAGAAAGGGGGAAATTGACTATGGATGTTGAAAAGAAAATGATATGGTTCTTCGGAATTGGAAAAACAGAGGGTGGGAAAGAGCTTAATCATATATTAGGAAATAAAGGTGCTCAGCTTTGTGAGATGTCAAAAATAGGGATCCCTGTCCCACCAGGATTTGTTATATCCACGAGAGCTGCTGTTGAGTATTTTAGGTATGGCTCATCTTTTATGAAGAAAATAGAAGGTAAGGTCAAGGATGCTCTTTTGAGACTATCGGAGTTTATATCTAAAATAAGAGGTAAAGATTTCCCGCTCCTACTTTCTGTGAGATCGGGAGCTGTTGTATCTATGCCCGGAATGATGGACACAATTTTAAATGTCGGAATGAATAAAAAAGCGCTGGAATATTTCAAAAAAATTGATGAAAGATTCGCGTACGATACATATAGGAGATTTATTCAGATGTTTTCATCAATCGCATTAGGAATTCCAAGAAGCATTTTTGAACAGGAATTTGAAAAGTGGAAAAAGTCATTTGAGCTATATAAAGAAGGAATTTATCCAGATTTTATCTCCGCCTATTATTCTCTCAAAGATGGATTTGAAAAATCAAAGCTGACAGATAGAGAACTTCCTGCACAGGTTCTTGAGAGAATTTGTGATAGTTATTTGGCTATCTTAAAACAAAGGGGAATTGAACTGCCGGAAGATACATTTGAGCAAGTTATGCTATCGGTGGAAGCCGTTTTCAGGTCATGGAATTCAGAGAGAGCAATAGCTTACAGGAGAATTCACAACATACCAGATGATCTCGGAACAGCTGCAAATGTTGTTGCCATGGTGTTCGGAAACATGGGGGATGATTCGGGAACCGGAGTGCTTTTCACTCGTAATCCAAATACTGGTGAAAAATATCTTTATGGAAACTTTTTAACAAATGCTCAAGGGGAAGATGTTGTGGCAGGAATAAGAACACCTTATGCTATTAACGATGAATCAAAAAATGAGTCAAATAAGAACTTTCCAACTATGAAAGAGCTTATGCCTTCCGCTTACAAGGAGCTTGAAAATATAGCAGAAACTCTTGAAAGACACTACAAAGATATGCAAGATGTTGAATTCACAATAGAAAGAAAGAAAGTCTGGATACTCCAAACAAGAACAGGTAAGAGAACCGCAAGAGCTCACATAAAAATAGTCCATGATATGCTCCGAGAGAGAAAATTGAACGAAAAAGAAGCTCTAAAAAGAATAACACCTCAACATCTTAAAGAACTTTTCTTCTCTGTCGTAGATGAGGAGAAATTAAATACCAATCCTATAACAAGAGGGCTACCGGCTTCCCCCGGAGTTGCAACGGGAAAAGTTGTTTTTTCGTCAGCAGAAGCTGAAAATTTAGCTAAACAAGGAGTAGATGTTATACTCGTAAGGCATGAAACATCGCCAGAGGACATAAAGGGTATAGCAAGTGCAAAAGGTATACTGACATCAAGAGGCGGAGAAACATCCCATGCAGCTGTTGTGGCAAGAGCTATGGGAAAACCAGCTGTTGTTGGGGCAGAAGAGATAATTATAGATTACCAAAAACAAATCTTTTCTGTTGGGGATATAGTGGTGAGCAAAGGAGAAGTAATAACAATAGATGGAAATACTGGGAGAGTTTTTGTCGGAACTATACCTATAAGGCGAGCTGATTTTCCTCCCGAGGCTCAGGCTCTTTTGAAAATTGCAGATAAAATCAGAACACTTGGAGTGAGAGCAAATGCAGATACTCCCGAAGAAGCCCAAACAGCAAGAAATTTTGGAGCAGAAGGAATAGGACTTCTCAGAACTGAACATATGTTCTTTGAAGAGGAAAGAATACCTTTGGTAAGAAAAATGATAATCGCTGCAAGGAAATATAAAGAAAAATTAGATGAGCTGAGAAACATAATTGATAACCTTGTAGAGAGTACTAATTCTGCCCCGGAGGTAAAGAAAATTCAATCTGGTTTAAATTATATGAGACTTTACCCGAGATTTGAGAGAGGAAAAAAATCTGATATATTTTTTGATGATTTGAAAAATTTTGTTGAAAGCAATGCACAAAATCATCCGAATCTTCTGAAGGTATATCAGGATCTATTATCTATAAAAGAGGATTACTTTGATACTCTTAGAAAAATAAAGGCTTTCATAAAATCTGATTTTTTAGAAATATTTTCTGTGATGGAAGGTTTCCCGGTGACAGTAAGATTAATAGATCCTCCACTTCACGAGTTTTTACCGAAAACTGATGAAGAGATAAAAGATACTACTCAAAAAACAGGTATGAGTGAGGGTGAAATAAGAGAAACAGTTAAAAAGTTGAGTGAAGTAAATCCCATGCTTGGACATAGGGGAATAAGAGTTGGTATAACTTATCCTGAAATATACTGTATGCAAACCGAAGCAATTTTAGAGGCATGTGCTGAACTCATAAAGAAAGGAAAAAAAGTCTTACCTGAAATAATGTTCCCGAATGTAATAGATCCGGCAGAAATCAGATATTTTAGAAATGTGGTTGATATGATAAAAGAGGACCTGGAAAAAGAGAGTGGAATTAGAATTCCTCTTTCTGTTGGAACTATGATGGAATTCCCTCGTGCGTGTCTTTTATCAGCTGAAATCGCAAGATATGTTGATTTTATGTCTTTTGGAACAAATGACTTGACGCAAACTGTTTTAGGAATTTCAAGAGATGACTCCGGAAAGTTTATGTCAGATTATGTTCCTTTCATCTTACCTTCAAATCCATTTAATACATTAGATGTGGCAGGTGTTGGAGAGATGATAAAGTTGGCTGTTTCAAAGGCAAGAAGCGAAAAACCAAAAATAAAAATCGGAGTATGCGGAGAGCACGGAGGAGATCCGGAATCAATAAAATTTTTCCATTCAATAGGTTTCAATTATGTAAGTGCATCTCCTTATAGGGTTCCTATTGCTCGTTTAGTTGCAGCTCAAGCTGCCATAGAGCAAAAACAAAAATCTGTTTCATTTGAAATTTCCAAAGAAAAGAAAAAATTATCGAAATCAAAATCCAAACCTAAAAAATCATCAGGTGCCAAAAAAGAAGGAAAAAAGGAAATTACAAAAAAGAGCAAATTAGCAGAGAAGAAAAACAAGACAAAAAATAAAAAAAAGAAAAAATAGATGAGGAATAGCAAATAAAAAAGCTATTTTATTTCTCCGCAAGCTATTCTTTTTCCTGCATGTCCTGCTGGATCTGAAACATAATCATCTTGATGTTCGTGAATCATTACAGATTTCCCTTTTAGTTCTTCAATTGTATAGTGTGGTAAAAGTATCTCTAAACTTACTTTGCCTTTTATAACTTGAATATTTGGTAAGTCTCCTTTGTGGTATCCTTCGGGATTGAAGAATCCGTGTTTTTTATTTTCTGGATTGTAATGTCCTCCTGCTGTTATGAAATCAGGAGTTTTGCATTCGCCCTTTTCGTGTAAGTGTAATGCTCGTATTCCATCTTTTAGATTTTCAACATTAATTTTCATAAGAACACCTCCCTGAGGCAAAGCAAAGAATTCAGCTTTACCTATAATTTTTCCTTTATCGTTTATAATTTCTGCTGTTAGATCAGGTTTGATTTCTTTTGATTCAGATTGTGATTTGATTTCTTCTGAAAAAGTGTTTTTAAATAAAAAAATTACCGAGAGTGATACCAACAAAACTGTAAGAAGTATTTTCGTTTTTAGCATATCATTTCAAAATTTTTTTTGTTTTGTTGTATTTTCTTAAAGTTCAAGAATTTTGTTTTTTTATTTCAAAGTTATAAACTTTTAAAGAAGGAGGTAATAAGATTATGAATAATAAGGATTTATTTAAAGCACTTTTGTTCGCAGGACTTATTGTTGGAGGCATTTTTGTAATAAAGCATGGGGCACAGGGGGAAAAACAAAATAATCGCTCTGAATCAATTTATGATAAGATAAATCTCTTAACCGAGGTGATGAAAAAGGTTTCAGATAATTATGTGAAAGAAGTTTCAGATGAGGAACTTCTGATGAGAGCAATAAGGTGGATGGTTCACTCCCTTGATCCTTTCTCTGCTTATATGTCTCCGGATGAGCTTAAAGAGATGGAAACAGAAACAAGAGGACAATTCGGGGGATTGGGGATAGAAATAACAAAAAAGGATTATTATATTCTGGTTATATCTCCTATTGAAGATACACCAGCATGGCGTGCAGGAATACTTCCAGGAGATAGAATAATAAAGATAAATGGAGAATCAACAAGAGAAATGACATTATCAGATGCTGTAAAGAAGTTGAGAGGTCCAAAAGGAACTCGTGTTGTTATAACAGTTGAAAGGGAAGGTTGGGATGAACCGCGAGATATAGAACTCATAAGAGACATAATAAAAGTAAAAAGTGTAAGAAGCAAAATCATAGATGAAAACATTCTTTATGTCAGATTATCTGGTTTTCAGGAGGGAAGTTCAAAAGAATTAGAAGAGGCACTCAAAAAATCAGGTCTTTATGAAGGGAAGATAAAAGGTGTAATTTTTGACTTGAGAAGTAATCCCGGAGGGCTTTTATCGGAAGCTTTGAGAATAGGAGATATTTTCCTCTCGGAAGGTGTTATAGTTTCAACAAAAGGTAGGAGATCTTCCCAAAGCTACAAAGCCGGAAAAGATAAGTTTGATTTCCCAGATGGGGTTTCTTTGATTGTGCTTGTAAATCAGGGTTCTGCTTCTGCCTCTGAAATAGTTGCGGGAGCTATAAAAGATAATAAAAAAGGATTAATAGTTGGGACAAAAACTTTTGGTAAAGCTTCCGTTCAAACTATAATACCGTTGTCTGATGGAGGAGCTTTGAGGCTTACTACTGCTCACTACTACACGCCGGCTGGAACTGATATAGAAGAAAAAGGTATAGAACCTGATATTGTTTTCAAGCCGAAAGTTCAAGTAGCACAGGCGGAACTTTCCCCTGAGGAAATTGTGAAAAGAAGAGACCATCCAGAACTTGATGAAACAGTAAAATTTGCTCTCTCTCTTATAAAAAGTGCGAGCCAAGAAAGAGCGAAAGAATGAGAAAATGAAGTTTGAGAAAAAGAGATACTAATCTCTATATAGCTTTTCTATAATATCTTTATACTTTTTCTCTATTACTTTCCTTTTTAGCTTCCTTGTTGGAGTTATATCTCCCTCCTCTTCATAGAGTTTTCTTGGTATGAGAGCGAATTTCTTTATTGTTTCCACCTGGGATAAGGTCTTATTTACCTTCTCGACTTCTTCTTTTATGAGTTTATAAACCTGTGGGTTTTTCGTAAGGTCTTCAAATGTTGTGAATGGGATTCTCATTTTTTGAGCCCAGTTTGATACATTTTCTTCATCTATAAGTATCAGAGCGATAAGGTATTTTCTACCGTCTCCTATAACTATGGCATCCTGAATGTATGGAGAAAATTTTAATTTGTTCTCAATATAAGATGGAGTTATATTTTTCCCGCCAGCAGTTATTATTATATCTTTCTTTCTGTCAAGAATTTTCAGGTATCCAAGTTCATCTATTTCACCTACATCTCCTGTGTGAAGCCAGCCATTTACTATTGTCATAGCAGTAAGTTCTGGGTCCTTAAAATATCCTTTGAATACATGGGGACCGCTAGTTAGGATTTCCCCATCTTCTGCTATTTTTACTTCTATACCTTCTAATGGCTCACCTACATAGCCGAATCTTTCTTTACCTATTTTTGTAATGGTTATAACACCAGATGATTCAGTCTGTCCATATCCTTCTGCGAGAGGGATTCCAAGTGAGTTAAAAAATAGATAGAGTTCTGGTGCTGATGGAGCTGCACCACATAGTGCAAATTTTATCCTATCAAAACCCAATATCCTTTTCACATGTCTCAAAACCAGGTTATATGCTACAAGATATTTAAGCTTTGTTTTTAAAGGAACTTTTTTGTGAGCCAGTTTCCTTCTTTCATCTCCTTTCATTTTATCAAACTCTCCATCTTTTCTTATTAGTTCTTCTTTTATTTTTTGGAGGCTTTCTGCGTATTCCCTTCCCCATTCTTTTGCTAACTTCCACAGTCTCTTTTTCATTGTAGTTGAATCATCCATAAGAACTTCTATTTGAGATGCTATTTTTTCCCATATTCTTGGGACGGAAAAAAAGTGTGTAGGTCTAACTTCTCGGAGATTTTCAAGCAAAGTTTCAAAGCTCTCAACAAAATTTACTTTATATCCAATAGCAACAGGTAGATACACAGATAACAATCTTTCAGCTATGTGATTTAATGGAAGGTAAGATAAAGTTTCATCGTCTGCATTCGCTTCATTTACACGAGATAATGCGTATGTCATAAAAATAATATTTGAGTGAGTTATCATCGCTCCTTTCGGTGGTCCTGTGGTTCCGGAAGTGTAAATTATGAATGCGGTATCTTCTGGTTCTATTTCATCTTCTATTTCTTTCAATCTGTTATCTTCTATTTCTTTTCCTAAATTCAAAAACTCATCAAAGAATATGAGCTTATTATGTTTGAAACCCCAGAGTCCTTTTTTGTCCCAAACTATGAATTTTTCAAGTCCTGTTCTTTTTTCAATTTCAAGGACTTTATCAACTTGTTCTTCTCCTTCAAGAAAAATTATTCTTGCTTCTGAGTGATTTATTGCGTATTCTATCTGTTCGGGGGATAAAGTCGGATATAATCCAACTGATACTCCGCCTGCGTGAATTATTCCAAGATCTGTTACGACCCATTCCCATCTGTTATTTCCGATTAAAGCTACTTTTTCTCCTTTTTTTAGTCCAAGTGCAACCAGGGATTTTGCTACTTTATAAACGAGTTCCTTGTATTTGCTCCATGTTATTTCATGCCATATACCTTTTTCTTTGTACCTTAGTGCGGTTTTGTTATTGAGTTTTTCTGATGTTTCTCTGAAAAGTTCTATTATGTTTTTATAATTTTCCCAATTTCTATCCATATAAATAAAAAATTAGTGATTTTATTGAAGATTAACAAATGTTTTTAAGATTTTGGTGTGAAATTTTTTTCTTTGTAGTTTTAGTTTAGTCAATTTTTTTCCTTGCTTTATAAAAATAGTTGAGAAAGCCTTTGTATGAGTTAAGGATTCTCAAAGTTAGTTCTACTTTATCTCCTATTTTAAATCTATCTCCGTCCTCCAATTCAGTTCCTTGGACATATATTCTTGCACCATTTGTAAGTTGAACAACGAGCATAGGGACTGGGGCAAATATATCAGAGTATGTTGTGAGGTAGTCTTCCGTTAGTGTGAAGATTTGACCTTCTCGTGGCATTTTTTCTTTTTTTAGATTTTTGCTCCCGCACACTATACAATAGTTTTGCATCGGAAAAATGGAATTTCCGCAATCTTCACATTTTAAACCATATAACCGAAGGTTTTGTTCTCTTTCTCTCCATAGCATAGATATAGAGGATTCATCTTCTGGGAAGCCTATGATATCTTTTATTTTTGCATAATTCCCGAACCTCATTTTTTTTCTCCTTTCAAATATTCTTAATATGTTTTCGTCTGTTTTGGCTTTTAATCTTTTTATCAGAACTGCTCTTATGCCGTTGCCAAATCCGACAAGGAGTATTCTTTCATCTTCTTTGATGCCGTTTGTTGCATAGGTGAGATTTACTGGTATTTGGGCATTTCCTAAACTTCCAAATGAACTTATTACATCATCTTTTGTTTTTAGGGATTTCAGAATATTTGTTGCTATTCCGTAAGTTGGTGCGGAGAAAAATATCCTATCTGCTTTGACTTTTGTTAATATTTTTTTCAAGAGATACAAGTACTGTTCTTGTGCTACATGTCTTTCATCTGGACACGATATTTTCCCATCTTTTGAAGATATATCGTAAGTTTCCTCTGTTATATGAAAAAAGTCTTCCACTTTGAAAAGAGTAGAATCATTTTCTTTTGTTATAAGCATCGCTCCACTTCCGTCGCTTAATCCCATGTCTATTTCCCAATTTTCACCCCTTCTTCTCTCTCCTACTGCCAATATTGCATAGTCTGTTTTTTCTGTGTCAACAAGGTATGATGCAAGTTCAATACCAGATATTACAGCCTCGGATCCTCCGGATATAAAGAATGTTTTGGTTGATTCGTTAAGATCCAAGGATACGGAGAGAGTATTTGCCGGATTTTTTTCTCTCCATTCATAAGATGAGGAAACGAAAAGGAGAGCAACTCTTTCATTATTCCTATTTAGATTGAACTTTTCAACTATCGTTTTTGCTGATTCAAAAGCCAAGGTTAGAGGGTCTTCATCATAGCAAGTAAATGCTTTTTCACTTGGTCCACGAACTCCGACCTGTGTTTTTATCTCATCAGAACTTAGCCTGAAAAATGGAATGTATCCACAAGTATATTTTATATATGCCATATTTTGAACTTATTGCATTTTTTTTTCTTGTGTTTTTTGTCGCAAAAAATTTGAAATCTTGTTCAAATTTATCCCACCTTTTTCAAAATTTATTCCACCTTTTTCAGGTTTTATTTCTCCTTGAATTATCCAGCGATGTTTTATGGTGTCTTGTAAATATTAGATTGAAGTGTTATGAGAAGCTATAAGTGAAATTAGTCCTCTAACATGAATATTAACGGATCAGTGGGCTTGCCATTAAACAGAACCTCATAATGTAGGTGGGGACCTGTTGCGAGACCGGATGTCCCAATATAACCTATAATTTCTCCCTTTTTTACAAATTCTCCCTCTTTTACAATTATTCTTGAGAGATGGAGGTAGACTGTGATTAAGTTATTGATGTGTTTTATCATTACATAGTTGCCTTTGCCCGAGTAAGTTTTTCTTGCTCTTATTACTTTGCCACTTGCTGTCGCATAAACTGGCGAACCATAAGGAGCAGCTATATCTATTCCCGTGTGAAACTTCTCTTCTCCTTCTATTGGATGTACTCTTGTACCGAATCTGCTTGTTATGTATCCCTTTACGGGTAATAATGTGGGGAAATATTCAAAGATTGTATTCCTTTCTTTTAGTTTTTCGTGTATTCTGCTTATGTCTTCTGTTATTTCTTCTAACTTATTTAGTATGCTATGTTTTGTAGAAACAATATCTGTACCGTTGTATTGTGGATCTATTCCAGCTATTGCTAATTTTGGGAGGAATATTTTATTTTCTCCATTTTTTTTATCAGCATTTTTCGTAGGGCTGCCAGTATTTTCATTTGAGAAGTCGTAAGATATTAGGTTATTATAAGACGCAACCTTATTTTTACTTTCACCGAGTGTTTCAAGGATTTTATCTTTTGATAGTTCAAGCTCTTCTATTTGGTTCATTATTTCCTCTACTTTTAATATAATGGTCTCTCCATCAGAGCCATTTTTTATCATGTTTTGCAACTCCTTTAACTCTTTTAGCTTGTGAATGGATATTAACCAGTTAAATGTTAAAATGAGCATAAAGAGTACAGGGGTGAGTAGAAGATATCTTTTCCATCCAGATACCTCTAATATGTAGATTTTATCTTCAATTTCTACTCTTACTTTCAATTTTGACTTTTTTCTTCTCCTTTTTTCTCTTTTTTCGCTCTCAAAAACCATAGCTCAAAAAAATTACCTCCGTTTAAAATACAGCTTTGTCTAAACCACAGAAATTTTTTCTTCAAAGCTACTAAATCTCTTCAAAAATTATCTCAAAAAATTTATTTTCTATTAAAATTCCTCTCTATTTCTCTCTACTGAAAATTTAGTCCGAAATAAAAAATTTTTCCAGAATTTGTTTAAACAAACAATATTTTTTGTATAAGAATCTTTTCATTTTTCAGTTTTTTTTTTAGTTTTTTTTCATTTTTTAATTTTGAATTGTGTCTATTTCTTTTGAAGAAGAGAAAGAAAAGCTTTATGCAAAAACTCTTCAATCTGACACTATTGACCTAAAAAAAAGAAAAATATTTTTTCTGTCTTTGTCTTTAACTTTTTACCCACTTGCAATCTTGGAGAGAAAGGAGCTTCTGGTTCTTGCTGAAAAAGGAAAATCTCACAATCCTAAATCTTTCAGGTCTTCAAATTTTTCTGATTTTCTCAGCTTTATTTTGGGGGAAAATATAACTGATGAGGAAGCAAAAAATTTTCTGATGTCAATAAGAGAGTTGAGAAAAAAATTAGCTTATGAGTATAAACTTTTGAATTCTCTACCTTTGGAAAATTTTCTTTACTTTGTTTCTGGATTGCCAAGATCAATTTTTGATTTTGGTTTCCGTTTGCCAAAAAAGTTAAGAAAAATTTTTTTCTTTTCAGTGAAAATTCCTTTGTTTTTTTCTTTCTATTCTGACGAAAAAAGCTTTGGAAAATTAGGGTATTCGGGCCCTTTTGTAGGTAAGGCAAAGTTCCCAAGATACCAAGATCCCAAAATACAACCAAGTTATTTCAAAAAAGATAGTTCTTATTCTTTTGATGTATGTATTATAGGTTCTGGGGCAGGTGGAAGTATCTCTGCGCTTTTACTTTCTCAAAAAGCATCAGTATGTATAATTGAAAGAGGAAAACTTGTAAAACCTTATGAATTCACCGAAAAAGAAGATGAAATGATACCGAAACTTTACAAAATAGGAATAGATAAGGATTTGTCTATAATATCTCTTTCAGGAAATTGTGTTGGGGGTTCAACGGTTCATAACACTGCTTTATTCGTTCAGCTTCCAGAAAAAATTTTGAGTTATTGGTTAAGTCAAGGTTTCCCTATCAAAAATTTCCTGGTTTTTTCAGATCATATATTTTCTATATGTGAGGCTACAAAAATTGAAGAAAAAGATTTAAATCAAAATGCGCGGGTTTGCGCAGAAGGAATGAAAAAACTCGGAATTTCCTTTTTTCTTCCATACCATAGTAGAAGGGATTGTCTTAAAGTTGGTTTTTGCGAACTCGGTTGCTACTGGAACAGAAAATTCTCTGCTCTTTTGAATATTTTACCCAAAGCCACAAAAAACGGAGCCGTAATTTTTCCAGAATCAAAAGTTATTTACCTTGATTCAGACGGCAAAAAAGTCAAAGAGGTTTTTGTAAAGCATAAAGGGGGGGTTTTCAAAATAAAAGCAAAAAAGTTTATTCTTTCAGCAGGTGCTCTATCTTCGCCTCTTATAGTCAAGAATTCGCTGGGTGTGGATCCGGAAGGTCTATGTTTGCATCCTTCATCTTATGTTCTTGGGATCTTTGATTCAGATATATCTGGTTGGCTCGGAATTCCTATAACATTGATTTCAGATGAATTCCTGAGGGAGGACGGAGGATTTATTCTTTTACCTTACTTTATGCATCCAGCTACTTTTTCCCTTGCAATTGGTGGATTTGGTTCGGAACATTCTGAGGTTATGAGAAAATATAAAAATATTGCCTGCATTTCTTTCATAGTGCATGACGAAAGCTCCGGGAAGATAATTGGCGAAGGACCGATTAGTTTCAAATACTCTTTCTCTAAAAAGACATTTGATGATGTGAAAAATGCAATTTTGAAAAGCTCAGAGATTCTCTTTGAAGCTGGTGCAAAAGAGGTTATCTTACCATATATTTTCTCTGTGAAGAAAGCAAAAAATTTATCTGATGTCAAAAGCTTTGTTGAAAAAATTTCACCTTATGATGTTCCTTTTATATCTGTTCATCCTCAGGCAACTTTGAGTTGGGGCAAGTATTTAGATGAGGAAGGGAGATTGAAAGGATTTGAAAATCTTTGGGTTGCTGATGCAAGTGCTTTTCCTTCTTCTTGTGGAGTTCCGCCGCAAGTTTCAGTTATGTCTATATCTTACTTTGTGTCAGAAAGAATCCTTGAAAAGTTGTGAGTTTTATTTGGAAAGATGATTTATATTATCAGATTTGCTTTTTGACTATACCGAACTTCTCATAAACTAAAGGTAATATAAGTAGAGTGAGAAGGGTAGAAGTGAATATTCCGCCCATTACCACCACTGCCAAAGGTTTTTGGACTTCTGACCCTATTCCTGTGGATAAAAACATGGGAACCAGGCCCAAGAAGGTTGTGGTTGCGGTTATGAGAATGGGTCTCAGTCTTCTACCAGCACCTTGAATCACTGCGACCCTTAAAGTGTAGCCTTCATTCAAAAGTTTCTTTATGTAAGATAAAAGCACCACTCCGTTTAATGTGGCTATACCAAAGACCGCTATAAAGCCTATGGAAGACGGTACAGATAGGTTGTATCCAGAAAAGTATAAAGCAAAAACTCCGCCTATGGTAGCAAAGGGGACGTTTAGCATAACTATTAGAGCATCCCTGACTGAGTTGTAGTTTATGTAAAGGAGAAGAAATATCAAAGCTATGGAGATTGGAACTGCAACCGCTAACCTTTTCATAGCCCTCTGTTGATTTTCAAACTGTCCCCCAAAGCTTATGAAGTAGCCCGGAGGAAGTTCTATCTCTCTGGAGATTCTTTCTTTCAGCTCTTTTACGAAACTGCCCAAATCTCTACCTGAAACATCGCACTGTACCAATGCAAACCTTATGCCGTTTTCTCTTCTTATCTTTTGAAAGCCTTCTGATATTTCCAGATCCGCTACCTGAGAAAGGCTTATCATACTTCCGGATTTCAAAAAGAGTGGTAAGTTCTTTAGATCTTCCAAGTTTTTTCCCTTTAGGCTAACTACTATGGGGAAGAGTAGTTCATCCTTTTGAAGATAGCCGGCTTCTTTACCACCTAAGGCGTAAGCGATGAGTTCCATAAGTTCTGAAGTTGTCAAGTCATATCGCTTTAACTCTTCGATTTTAGGCAATATTCTCAGTTGCATTTTCCCTGATTGGGCTTCTGTTTCCACATCCACTGCACCCTTTATTTTCTTTACTATCTCTTCCACCTGATGGGCAATTTGATTTATTTTCTGTAGGTCATCTCCAAAAACCTTTATGGCTACTGTAGCTTTTACTCCCGAAAGAAGTTCGTCTATTCTCATCTTGATAGGCTGGGTAAAGCTAAACTCCACACCGGGTATATCCTTTAAATCTTCCCTCATCATATTTACGAACTCCTTCCTGGTTTTAAAGTTTTTCCATTGTGAGGATGGTTTGAGTATTATGAATGTTTCTATGTAGTTGACATCTTCGGGTTCTGCTACCTCAGCTCTTCCTATGGTGGAAAAGGTTCTTACTACCTCAGAGTACTTTAAGGCAGTCTCTTCTACTATTTTGGCAACACTTTTTGCTTCATCCAGGGATAAGTTTGGGTTTAGGAATGATTTCACGAGCACTGCGCCCTCTTCCAACTCTGGTGCGAACTCGGTTCCGGTCCTTGAAAGTAAGAAGAGAGATAGTATGAACGAAAGGAATGCCAAGATAATAAGCAGAGGTCTGACTTTAAAGGCTTTTTCAAGAAGCAATAAGTATTTTCCTCTGAGTCTTGCAAAGAGGTAAGTTTCCTCCCTTCCTCCCCTCAGGAGGTAAGAAGAAAGTACCGGCATAAAGAATAGGGCAACTACCAAAGAGGAGAGTAGGGCAAATATAATGGTTAGTGCAAATGGTTTGTAGTATTTGCCTTCCACAGACTCAAAGGTAAATATGGGTAAGAATACCGCAACTATCACTCCTATTGCAAAGCTTACGGGCTTTATTACTTCAAGAGTTGCATTTATAATTACAGGAATTTTGTTCTTGGTTTTGCTTGCTGATAGATGCTTATAAATATTTTCTACTACCACTACGGTGGCGTCAGCGAAGAGTCCTATGGCTATGGCTAAACCACCTAAGGACATTAAGTTCCCGGATAGTCCAGCGCGCTTCATAAGGATAAATGTCAAAAGCATGGTCAAAGGTATTGACAAGACTACTAACAAGGCTGTTCGTGCGTTCCACAGGTAAAGCATTATGGCGATTGAAACAAGAATAATACCCTCTACAAGAGCCTTCTTTATTGTATTCACAGCTCGTTCGGTAAGGTAAGACTGATCATACAAAACCTCTATCTTTACTCCGTCTGGGAGAATATTTTGAGCCTCCTTTAACTTTTCTTTTAGGGCAAATACAATTTCCTTCGTGTTTGTATTTATCCTCTTTAGCACTATGTTTCCCTGAACTTCTTGACCGTTCAAGATAAAGGCTCCTCTTCTATTTGGAAGCTCACCGGGTTCTATCTGAGCTATCTGATCCAGCGTTGTGGAGATCCACTCCAACTTTTTTATTGGTATGTTTTTTAACTCTTCTATGCTCTTTACCCTTCCAAGTCCCCTTACCACCAAATCTCCTTGCGGAGACTTCAAAAATCCTCCCCCTGCTATCTGATTATACTCTTCAAGCGACTTTACGACATCTTGAAAAGTTATTCTGTAAAGGCTCATGGTGGTTGGGTCAAGCTTTATAAGATAAGCTTTTTCTGGACCCCACTGGGACACCTCTTCTATTCCATCTACCGACTTCACCAAAGGCTTTACTTTCCAGATTTGTAATGTCTTTAGGTCTTCCAGGGTGTAATTTCCTTTTTCATCAATCAGCGCATAAAAAAGTACGTTCCCAAGACCTGAGGTGTTTGGACCCATTCTTGGACTATAACCTTGCGGTATCTGTGCTTGTGCTTCACGAAGCTTTTGAGAAACCAAGTTTCTGGCAAAGTATATATCGGTTCCATCCTTGAAGAAAACGCTAACATAGGAGAGTCCCGGTATGCTTATGGACCTTACAAGTTCTACTCCGTTTATCCCAGACATGACCGACTCTATGGGCTTTGTGACGAGAACTTCGGTTTCTTCTGCGGAAAGTCCGGGAGTTTCTGTATATATGATCACCTGAGCAGGAGTTGGGTCAGGAAAGGTATCTATTGGAAGCCTTAAAAAGCTCCATATTCCGATTCCTATCGCCAGCGCCAAAGATAAAAGTACCAGAAGCCTAAATTCCAAAAGCTTGGTCATTTTTCTAACTGAGATTTCAAAAATATTACACCACTGACTGCAATTTTCTGTCCTTCTTTTATTCCTTCCACCAAAACCTTTTCCTTTTCTTTCTTTATTACTCTTACCTCTGCTGGGGAAAACCCTTCGGGCGTTTTTACAAAGACCAAATCCTTACCATTTATATTTATCACAGCCTGTTGTGGTATCCAAAAGCCGTAAGTTTTTCCAAGATCTAACTCAACTGTTGTAATAAGACCTGGTCTCAGTATCTCTTCTGTATTATTTACCAAAAGTCTTATGGAGACCCTTTTTGTGTCTTTATCTACATCTGCCGATATGTAATCAACATGGCCGGGGATTCTATTTCCTTGCCACATTACATAACCCTTTGTACCTATTTTTACCTTTACTGCATCTTCCGGGAGTGCATATGCATATACCCAAAGCTTTTCGTGTCCGTGAATTTTAAACATTTCTTTTGATATATCCACACCGCTCCCGAGGAAAACTTTTTGTTCCACAACATAACCGTCTATTGGAGATCTAACGAGGACTGAGTCCTCTATCACCTCTCCAAAAGATCTTAGATTTGAAAGCAGTGCATTATATTCTCCATTAGCTTTTTCGTACTCCACCTTTGCGGAAAAATAGCGTGAGTAGGGAATAACTTCTTCCTTGTACAACATTTCCTCTCTTTTTAAGGTCTCTTCAGCGGTCTTCAATTTGACTTTTGCCATTCTTATTTGTGCCTGAATCTCTGCTATGTGAGGGGAATATATAAGCGCTAAGGGATAGCCCTTTTTAACTCTGTCTCCCTCTTTAACATATAGCTTTTTTATAACACCGCTAATTGGTGGATACACCTCTGCTACAAGTTCTGCATGGTCGCTCACAGTAGCAGGAAGGAGGATTTTATTTTGAACTTCTTCTACCTTTACTGTATAAAGGTCTATACCCAGCTTTTTTTGGATGTTTTCATCTACTTTTATGATTTGAAAAAAAACAAAAAATGGAAATAGTAAGATCAAAAAAAACTTCATAGCTTTCCCCCTAAGGTTAAGTATTTTGCAAATTCTTCATGAGCTTTCATCAAAATTCCGGCTCTATATTTTAAAAGTTCCATATATCTTCTTTCTGTATCGGAAAGTTCTAAAAAAGTTATGATGCGGAGTTGGTAACTCTTTATAGCCAGGCTTAGGTTCTGCTTTGCTCTTGGCAAAATTTCATCTTCTATTCTTTGAAACTCCTCCTTGATAATAATATATCTTTTCATCAAGTTCTCGTATTCGCTTTTGATATTGATTATTTCTTTTTCCTTCTGATAGCTCAAAGCATTTGCACTACTCATAAGTTGTAGTATTTCTCCTTCTTTCCTGTAAAAGAGAGGGAGTGTTGTAGTAATGCCGAACCTAATGCCGTATTCTATTTCTGCCACCTTTTCAGTAAGAACTTCTATGCTCAGTTGTGGTTTTGCAAAAAGTTTTTCCAACTCTATACTTCTTTTGATGCTTTCAATAGTGTAATCATACAACCTTACATGGGGTAATTCTTCGGGTTTTATCTCTCCAATTTCTTTTATGTCTTCCAACTTTCCTTCTACATCTTCTACTTCTTTACCTACCAGAGAATAAAGCTTTTTTAAGGTGTTTTTATATTCAGCCTTTGCTATCTCAATTTCTGTTTTGGCAAGCTTTTGTTCCGTTTCAGCCTTAGAAAGTTCTATCCTCGTTGTTTCACCAAATTCGTAAAGCTTTTTCACAAACCTATAAATTTCATCAGAAATCTTTAAATTGGTTTCCGCTATTTTGAGAAGCTCTTTTTTGTAGAGTGCCTCGTAAAATGTCCTATAAACTTCACCTAAAAGAATGTTTTTCTCTTTTTCCAAGAACAATCTAAAAGCTTGTTTTTCATTTTCTACAACTCCCTTTGATAGCTTCCCTATTGGATATAGGAGGATGGGTTGCAAGTAGGATAATCTGTAAAATGGGCTTTTCCCAAAACTTTCCTTAGAGGTTCCAAAGTTTCCAAATTCTACTCCTACTGAAGGGTTGATATACCACCTATATATTAAAGCTTTCCCATCAAAACTCCTCATCTCCTCTTTTAATGATTTCAAATGTGGAGAGTATTCCAGAGCGCTTTCTAAAGCTGTCTTCAAATCTATGGTTAATCCATATACAAAAAGAATTATGAATGAAACTATCATCTTACTTGAATTTTAAGCTGACAATAATATAATATGAAGTATGTTAAATCTTTATTTTTTCAGATTTCCCGGGTAAAGTCTTGATAAATTCAAAACTTAAAAGAACTTGCAAAAAATATTCTGATGTGAAACTGCCTTATGAGATGTCAGAGGGTGAATTTGTGATACATCAACACAAAGCAAAAAGACTTCACTGGGATCTGAGATTGGAAGTACCTTCAACTCCCGATGATTTTGAGCAAATGGATAAAAAATCTTATGAGTTATTAGGTATAAAAGTTGAAAACAAAGATACCGTTATGTGGAGCTTTGCTATACCAAAAGCAAAAGAACCTGCAAAAGGAGAAAAACTGCTTGCAATAGAAACTGAACCTCATCCTGTTGAATATAACAACTTTGAAGGCAAAATTCCAGAAGGTATGTACGGAGCAGGAGATGTTAAAATATACGATAGAGGCAAGGTAAAATGGATAAGTGTGAAAAATAACAGAGTGGTTTTTGAACTTGAAGGAGAAAAAATAAAAGGAAAATTTAAATTGGTTTTTTTCAAAGAAGAAGGAGGACAGAGGAAATGGTTGTGGTCACGGGCGGAGCAGGATTCATAGGCAGCGTTTTTATATGGAAACTAAATAAAGAAGGTGAAGATAGAATTCTCGTGGTTGATTCGTTTTCTGATACCAACTCACATTCAAAGTGGAGAAATCTTGTAGGTCTTGAATTTTATGATGTTATAGATAAAAAAGATTTTTTCGATGTTGTTCAGTCAATGAAGGTAGATGTGATTTTTCATTTTGGAGCAAAAACATCAACAACAGAAAAAAATTTTGGTCTCGTTCTAAAAGAAAATTATGAGTTCTCAAAAAAACTTTTCCTTTTTGCTCTTTCACGAAATATAAGGTTCGTTTATGCATCTTCTGCTGCAACATATGGTGCAGGTGAAAAAGGATTTGATGACGATGAAGAAAAACTCCACGAACTTATCCCTTTGAATCCGTACGCTTTTTCAAAACATCTTTTTGATTTGTGGCTCTGGAAAAATAACTACTTAAATTATGCTCTCGGATTGAAATTTTTCAATGTTTTCGGTCCTAATGAATACCACAAAGGTGAGATGAGAAGCTTTATATCGAAAGCATACGAGCAAATAGTAAATTATGGAAAGGTGAGACTATTTAAATCTTTTGTCCCAGAAATACCAGATGGGGAGCAGAAGAGAGATTTTATTTATGTTTTTGATGTTGTTGATATAGTTTTCTATCTTTTTGAAAAAGGTAAAACAGGGATTTTCAATGTGGGAACTGGAAAAGCTCATTCCTTCAACTTTGTGGTAGAATCTACATTTTATGGTCTCGGACTTGAACCAAAGGTAGAATACTTTGATATGCCAGAAGATATAAAAAAGCAATATCAGAACTTCACACAAGCCAATATAAAAAAGCTCGAAGAATCAGGATACGATGTATCAAAAATTCAGAACATCAAAGAAAAAATTCAAGATTATGTTAAAAACTATCTTGTCCCAGGGATGAAAACGGTGGGTGAAGTTTTAAGGTGAAATTTAAAAAAATGAAGCAAAATTTAAGATAAATGGAAGTTCAAGAAAATTTTTTGAAGTGGAGCAGGTGAGAGGAGGTTTGAAATAGCTATGTTTTTCATAAGGGAGGTTCTTGCTGGATTTTCAACTTTTTCGGCTATGGCTTATATTCTTTTTGTTCAGCCTTCAATTCTTCAAGGTGCAGGAGCTGACCCTTATATTGTCTTTTTTGCTACTGCTTTAAGTTCTGCAATTGCTACTTTCCTTATGGGACTTTTTGCAAACACTCCATTTGCTGTTGCTCCTGCTATGGGACATAATGTTTTTGTTGCGCTTTTTGTTGCGGGAGCGCTTGGACTTCATATAAAACAAGCTCTATTTATAAACTTTATTTCAGCTATCATATCGCTGATCATTTCTCTTTCCGGAATTTTACCTCTGATTTTGAGGTCTATACCTGCCGATCTCAAAAGCGCTATATCTGCTGGAATTGGTCTCCTTATTACTTTTGTAGGATTACAGTGGGGAGGGATAATTCAGGCAAATCCTGCAACTTTAACCCAACTTGGTGATGTATCAAGTATTCCTTTTTTAGCTACTGCTTTGGGACTTGCTGTCTCAGCCACTTTATATGCGATCGGCATAAGGTGGGCAGTTATTTTAGGAGTTATTGCATCAACAATTTTTCTGCACTTTAAAGGTTTTGTATCTTTTGAAAAATTTTTTCAGATGCCTCACTTACCCTCTGAATTCCCTTATTTTTCTCCTTTTTTGCCCAATTTTGAAATTTTTGTGAAAGCTTTACTTATACTTTTGTTTCTTGATGTTTTTGATACAGCAGGGACTTTGGTTGGATTATTTCAAGTAAGTGGAATAGAACCTGATAAAAAGACAGTAAAAAGGTGTTTTATAGTTGACTCTCTTGGAGCTTGTATCGGAGCTCCGCTTGGGACAACAACTCTTACAACTTATGTTGAGTCAGCTGTTGGTATTCAGGCGGGAGGAAAAACAAAAGTTACTGCTTTTGTGGTTGCAATTCTTTTTCTCCTTTCTTTATTTTTCTACCCGGTTGTAAAATCTGTTGCGGGAGGAATAGACTATCAGGGCAAAATTTTCTATCCACAGGTTGCTGTACCAATGATATTTGTTGGATTTTTCATGCTTTCTTCCTTGAAGGTAAATTGGGATGATATCACATCGGCTTTACCATCTTTTATAACTCTGATAACTATGGCTTTCACTTTGAGCATATCTGATGGAATTATTTTTGGTTTCATAAGCTGGACATTTTTAAAAATTGTTTCAGGAAAATGGAATGAGCTTAATCCGATAATTTTGGTTTTAACGCTTATATTTGTTGCAAAAATTATTTTCTTTGGTTAGTATAAATGAGAAGGTTTATTTTTATAACTGGTCCGTCTGGATCTGGAAAGTCTGCTGTTGGTAAAATTTTAGCTCAAAAACTTGGATACGAATTTTTAGATACAGACGAAATAATAAAGCAGATTTCTGGTAAGGAAATAAAAGATATATTTTTGCAAGATGGCGAAGATTATTTTAGGTTTTTGGAAGCAAAAGTAATTCGGGATGTTGTTCAGAAGGAAGAAGGCAATTTTGTAGTTTCTCTTGGTGGAGGGGCTGTGATAAATCCCCAAAATCTTCACGCAATAAGAAATAATGGGATAGTGATTAATCTTTTAGGAAAGCCTGAAAAACTTTTTGAGAGAATAAAAGGAAGTCGTGAGGAAAGACCTCTTCTCAAAGGAGATTCACCAGAAGAAAGACTAAAACAACTTATCTTGCAAAGAGAAAAGTGGTATAAAATAAACGATTTTTACATAGATACAACAGAAAAAACTCCCGATGAAGTGGCGGAAGAAATATTGAATTTTCTCAAACTTACACTTTTGGTTGATTTTGTAAGAGTTAATCTTGCCGATAGGTCATACGATATTGTTGTAGGATACAAAATCTTTGATAATTTGGATGTTTTAGATTATCTTTCGGCAAAACTCAAAAGGATTTTTCCGCAAGCGAGAAAAACAGCTATATTATCCTTTCATTCAATAAAAGATGTGATGTATTCTGATGAAGAAAGAGTAGGAGAAGTAATATTAGATTTTCTTTCAAAATTGGGACTTGAAACTTTTGAGTTGAATCTACCAGAAGGAGAAAATACAAAGGATGTTTTTTATGCCATTTACAGCTGGAACTATTTTTCAGATTTAGATATTAAAAAAAGTGATTTTCTCACTTTGCTTGGTGGTGGAGTTATTGGTGATCTTGGAGGATTTATTGCTGCGTGCTGGTTAAGAGGTATAGGCTATATAAACATACCTACTACTTTACTTTCGCAAGTTGACTCTGCAATAGGTGGAAAAACAGGGGTCAATACTCTGAAAGCAAAGAACATGATAGGAGTAATTTATCAGCCATCAATTGTAATATCGGATATAAAATTTGTTGAAACTTTACCTGATTTGGAATTTTTGTCCGGAATGGGAGAGGTTATAAAATATGCTCTATCTTTGTCTTATGAGCTTTATGAATTTTTGCTCAAAAACAAAGAGAGCATTTTGAAAAGAGAACCTGGACATCTCAAAAATGTCGTTTCTTTGAGTTCTTCTTTGAAAGCGAAAATTGTGTCAGAAGATGAAAAAGAGGAAACAGGTTTGAGGATGATTTTGAATGCTGGGCACACTATCGGGCACGCAATAGAATCAAGTTTAGGTTTTTCAATACCTCATGGACTTGCCGTTGCGTTGGGTTTGATAGCTGAAAGTAAAATTTCATCCGCCATTTCGGGGAATTCAAAAGTTTATGATGCGGCAAAACAAATTTTCTATGAATTTTTCTCTGGTGTTGATTGGTCAAAGTTCAAAAAAAATATAGACCGTCAAAAATTTTTCTCTTCTATGAAGCTTGATAAAAAAACAAGAGGAAGTAAATTGAAATTTCCAGTTATAGTAGATGTAGGAAAAACAGAAATTTACGATATAGAGATTGATGAGTTTCAAAAACTTTCAGAATATGCTCTTGAAGATATAGAAAAACTTTGAAATTTTTCTTCAAACGGTTTCAAAATTCTTAAATTATTACTATTGGTAAAATTAAAATAAATGAATGTGTAATAAATTGTGCTATGGATAGTTTAGATATATCAAAGTTAAAAGAGATAATCAAAGAGGCTGTAAGGGAAGTTTTGCATGAAGAATTTTTGAACCTGTGGATTAATTCATTGCCTTATGTTTCTGATGAAGAAGTGAAGGATATTCAAGAAAGATACGGGTCTCCAAATTACACAGAAGATGAATTCGTGGAGGGGGATGAATAGCTTGGAAGACGGAGTTCAGAAAAGAAGTCCTAAAATTCCTGGAAAGTTTGCCATCGGAACAGAAAAATCAAATAAAAGAGAAGATAAATGAGTTTCTTGACTCTCTTGAGGGTCAAAAGCGGGTAAATTTAGATATAAAGAAGTTGCGAGGTGATTGGGAAGGTTTTATGCGTTTGCGGATAGGTGAAATAAGGGTGATTTTCAAAATATATTGAGAAAATTGTGTTCTTCTATGAAGCAGATTTTAGGGGAGATGTATATAAGTAAGCATAAGATAAGAGATGAATAAATTTGACTTGAAGTAAATCATCTTATTGTGTAGAAAAGATAAGATATTATGTAGTTGAGGATAAATATTGCTACCATAGTGTAGACTATTGATTCTGTTGTTCTTTCGCCTACTGCTTCTGCGCTACCTTTTGCGGAAAAACCAAAATAACATGATACTATTCCTATTGTAAGTCCAAATGAAAAAGATTTTGTTGCACCTAAAATTATGTCTTCAATATCAACCCAGTTATGAACATCTTTCAGAAAAAGCTCTGCGTCTATGTTATATGATGCTGCTGAGATTATTCCGCCAAAAATTCCAAAGACTATAAACAGAAAATATATTATTGGCATGCTTATAGATAGAGCTAATATTTTTGGTACTGCTACATAGTGAGTTGGAGAGATTCCCATAACAGAGAGAGCGTCTATTTGTTCTGTAATTTTCATCGTTCCTATTTTTGAGCAATAGGCGGAGCCAACTCTTCCTGTTATTATAAGTGCGCTGAATCCGCTTGCAAGCTCCCTTGCAAAAGATAAAACAACAGATGGTCCCACCAAAGACTCCATTTTTGCAAGTGAAAAAGCTCTTATTGAGTGTAAAGTGAAAACCATCCCAAGAAATGTTGATGTTATGAAAATAATGGGGATTGATTTCATCCCGCAAAACTCTATTTCTTTGTATAAAAGAGAGAATCTAAACGGAGGTTTTGCTATTTCTCTCAGAATAATTCCAGAAAATGAGAAAATCCCTAATACATCATTTATGATTGACCTGAAAATTCCCATCAAATATTTATGATAATGCTTCTTTCATCTTTTGTCTCCACAGATGCCCTTTTGTTTCTATCTTTTCTTTCTTGACTATAAGGTATCTTAGGACATCATCATGGGTTTCAAGGAATTTCCGTAGTTCTTGTTCTCCTTCTCCTGTTGATTTATATTCAAAGTAAAAATATTTACCTCTATCGTATCTTTTTATTCTATAAGCCAATTCTTTTTCTCCCCAGTTTTTCTCTTCAATTATTAAGCCAACTTTTCTTGATACAAAATCTTTTATCTCCTCTATAACTTCTTTTTCCTTTTGCTGTCCAAGGTCTGGTCTTATAACTACGGTGAACTCATAAACTTTTATTCTTTTTAATCTTCCGTTTCTTTCTACATAGTTTTTGCCTTTACTTTCTGCTTCTTTTATTTCTTCTGATACATATTTTTCCACTTCACCTTCATCTGCTTTTAAAGACCTTAAAGTTGTCATTTCTATTTTTTCAGTTTTTTCTTCTTCTCTCTCAGTTTTTTCTCCTCCCTGTTTTTCCACTTTTTCAGTTTCTTCTTCTTTATTTTTAATATCCTCTGTCATACTTTTGATTATATTACAAAATAGCTTATTTATGAAAAAATCAATTTTTCTCAGATGAATTTTTATTCACTTTATTATATCGTAAATGGCGCTTTTTTGCAAAGAAAATTTTTTTTGAAATGATTTAAAATAAAATATAAATGGTACTTGGTTTAGAGCTTAAATTTAAATTAAGATTTCTTTTTCTCAAAATTTTTCCTTTGTTTATTGGCTTCTTATTATTTTTATTCTTTTCTTCCTCTTTTTTTTCTTGCAAGACAAAAGAAGTCGTAAGAAATACGGAAAAACAAGAAATAAAAAAAATCAAAATATGGGGAACAGCTATTTCCGGGTTTCAGGCTGATATGGGACCTGGAGTTCCACCAGATACCAAATCAGATTGGTGGGTTTGGATGCATGACGAAGAAAATCAAATTTCAAAAAGAGTTGGGGAAGACAAACCAGAAGATGGACCAGCGTTCTGGAAAAATTATAGGGAGGACCTTGAACTTGCAAAACAAATCGGAACAAGCTATTTTAGGTATAGTATAGAGTGGTCTCGCGTTTTTTCAGAATCTACAACTGATATTCCAGCTGATGTTGAATTCACAGAAGATGGATTCCCAAAGAAAATAAAAATTTCTTCTCCATCTATTTCTGAACTTGAAAAAAGAGCTAATCAAGAGAACATCAAAAAATACAGAGAAATTCTTGAATATGCAAAAAAGCTCGGACTGAAAATTTTCCTGACTTTAAATCACTTTACTTTACCTATATGGATACATGATCCGATTTCGTGCAGAGATTGGTTCAAATCAGGAAAAGCCGGACCGGTGTGTTTCGGAAAGCCCGCAGGGTGGTTATCAAAAGAAACAATAATAGAGTTCGCAAAATATTCAGCTTTTTTAGCATATAAATTCGGCGATATTGTTGATCTCTGGGGACCTATGAATGAGCCAATAGTTGTTTCAACATCAGGTTATCTTGCGGGTGATGTAGGAGTTCTTGCCGGCGTAGGCGCTTTTCCACCATCTGCACTTGATGTTCTATCTTTTGAAATTGTGACAAAAAATTTAATTTTCGCATTTGCGCGTTCATACGACGCAATAAAAGAATACGATATTTATGATGAAGATGGAGATGGACAAAAAAGCGTAGTATCTTTAATTTACAACATACCTTTTTTTGAGCCAGATTCTCAAAGTAAGGAAGACATTAAAGCTACTGAGAAAGCTTGGTTTGTTCAAGTCTTTTGGTTTCTTGATGCTATTTTAAAAGGAGTTTTGAGGTCTCTTGATGGTAAATCAGAAAAATTTTACGATTCGTTGAAATCAAGAGCAGATATTGTGGGAATAAACTACTACAATAGAATCAAAATAAAATATGTGCCTATTGTTCCTGAAAAAAATATTGTGTTTTTGCCTAAATTCCCGGCTTGTCCAAGTTATGAGCCATCGGATGAATGCCCATATGGTATGAGCGAAGGGGGTTGGGAAATTTATCCACCAGGTATATATGAAGTTATAAAAGCTGTTTGGGGAAGATACAAAGATTTAGGATTACCTATAATGATTACTGAAAACGGTATAGCTGATGCAAAAGACTTAAAAAGAGCTGAGTTTATAAAAGAGCATGTGAAATTTGTAAAGAAAGCGTTAGATGAAGGAATACCAATTTTGGGATATTTTTATTGGTCTCTCATAGACAACCTTGAATGGAATTCAGGATATGGCAAAAAATTTGGTCTGATAGAAGTTGATTTTTCATCTCCGGAAAGAAAAAGAACTTTGAGAAAAAGCGCATTTACTTTCAAAGAAATAATAGAAAAAGAAAAATAAGTAAGCAGGATGTCATCAATTCAATATCAGAATATATATCAGAAAATATAAGAAACTCCTGCCTGAATAAATATAAAGTTCAAATCTTTAATGTTGAATTTAAGAAACTGGGTTTCGCTCATTTTTATCAAGTTCATAAGGTAAGAAATAGAAACAGAAAAGATTGGGAAAGATTTTCCGAATGTAAGAGAAATTGAAGGTTCTGTTCCAAGAATCGCTGTGTTTTCTTTTATTTTTTCAAATTCAATTTGGGAAAGATTCAGAATGAAAGAATTTTTTGCTTTTATTGAAAATTTTGGGGTTATTTTCCTTTGCAATCCGAAAGAGACTCCCGGAAGCAAGGAATAAATTTTTATGTTATCAAGTAATGCTAATGTTTGAGGTTTTAATCCAAATATGAAGTTCAAGATTTTTGTTGAATAAATCATTTCAAGGTTAGCGCCGGTGCGAAGGGCAGTCCTCCCAAAGTTTGTACCAGCTCCTAATTCCCAGTTTATATCGTATCCTATTTTTTTACCAATAACTCTGATGTTTAGAGTTTCAGATAGTCCCCCATATTCAAGATTTATTTTTATAATATCATCTAATTCTGATTCATGTCTTATTGCAAACTTCAATTCTTTTTCGTTTTTTTCTAATACTTTAATTTCTCCTGCCGATGTTAATATAGAAATCGTAGAGGAGTCCATGAATACTGTGTTTCCTGCTTTATCTTTTATTTTTAAAGTTATTATGGCTTCGTCTTTTCCATCACCTTTTATAAAGCTCTTATTTTGTGTTTCTGCATATATGTATCTTGGTTTTCCTGGGATTAGTGAAATTTGTGTTGCTGCCCGGAGGAATATTGATTCTTTTTGGTTTTCATCTGATGTAAACTCAGTTTCAAAATTTATCTCAACATTATACCTTTGAACTTCATCTGGCATTTTTTCTGCCCAGAATAAAAAATACTGAACTGTTTTGTCCTTTTTACTTTCTATTTTCCCAAAGCTTGTGCGTACTTTTATTGGAATTTCTTCTGGTTTTATCTTTTCACCAGTTATATCTTCTATTTCAACTTTGAGTTTTACTTTGTCCTCTCCGGTAGCTTCTGCTGAGCTTTTTTCTGGATAAATTGAAATATTGTATGGAATTCTTTTAATTTCGGTTTTTAGAGTTTTATCATCAAAAGATATGTTATATCTCCCAAATCCTGGTATTAGAACTAATGAATATTCATTTATTTTTGACACTTTGTATTCTTGGCTGAAATCATCTTTTGTGATTTTTATTTCGCTTTCCGCTGTTGTTATTTTATCTTTTGTTATTACAAGAATTTTTTTCCCGATTTTTATAGGTTTGAATTTAATTTTTGGTTCTTCAAATTTGTATTCTGGGATTTGAATTTCCTCTTCGGTTTTGTTTCCTGCTTTATCTTTGAGAACTACCTTGAATTTTTTTTCACCTGGAAAAATATTAAATGATATGGAGAATTTTCCTCTTTTATCTGAAGTGAATTTGATTATTCTTTCTCCTATTTTTATTTCTCCTCGGCTTTCTGGTTCAGTTTCTCCTTCAAATGTTATCCTTGTAGGTATTTTTATCTTGCCAAAAAAGTAAAATGTATTTTCTTTCTCTCCGTTTGTTTTTTTTGATGATAAAAAAAGTATGTCTTCGTAGGGAGTTTTCAAATATCTTTTGTACTTCAATTTTATTCTATTATTATCTTTGTTTATTTCTAATATTTTTCCGTAGTAAGCTTCTCCGTTTATTTCGTCTCCTTCCGGTATATCAAAATTCATATCAACGATTTCAGGTGATGTTAAATTAATTTCCGGTTCTTTTTCTTGTCTTGAAAAACATTTTTTGTGAATTTTTACTCTTTCCTTTTTTCTGTCTTTGTATATAACTTCAAATTCTTCTTCATCTTTATAGATTAGCTTCCATACTGAATCTTTTATCTTTTGGTTTTCTATACCTTCAATTTTTTCTATTGTGTCTTGAATTGTGTTCTGTGATATTGAGACAAGATAAAACTCTTCTTTTATGCTGCATATAAATTCATTTTCTGTGAGTATAAACTGCGATGTAATAATAAGTATAAAAGTAGATATCAATAAATCCATTTTTATTTATAATTGCCATTTTATACTTTTCTTTTTAATTTTTGGAGGAGTAATATCAATTAGTATTTTTTCCTGTTTAATTAATTCAGTTTCTCCATTAATCCCTTCTGCTATTATTTTCAATTCGTGTTCTCCTTCTTCAAAAGGTATTGAGATATTATATTCTGTACTTTTAGAGTAAAATGGAATGCCGTTCACTATAACCTTTTTTATATTTTCACCTTCTACTTTTATTTTCACCCATTTCCCTTCCTGGTTTATTTTTGTGGCGATTATCTTTAGTTGCTTTCTTTCCACCTCTGGTATGTTAATTTTCTGTTCTGATTTTCCAGATGTAATTTCACCCTCTTTTATTTTTTCTTCTGGTGTTGCGATTTTTTCTTCTGAACCTTTAAATTTTTCTTGTTCTTTTGTTTGTTCATTTATTTCGGGGGATTTTTCTACTAGTTTTCTTGATTCTGTTTCTGGTTTGGTTTCCTCCATAATTTTTCCTGTTTCAATATCAGCTTTTATTTTTTCTCCCTCTTTTAGTCTAAAAGTTTTTTCTTCTATTTTTATATCTGCTTTACCCTTGGCGACCAATATTTCGTTTCCTGATAGCTCTATTTCGGCATAATCTGCTTTTATTTTTAACTTCTCTCCCAGTGAAACTTCTCCACCCTCAACTTTAAGTTTGAGGTTCTTGATTTTATCTCCTGATATTCCTGCCCGCAGAGGTATCCAAACTCCGTTTACGAATATTTTCACATCACCTTTTACGAGCGTTATTGATGGTGATTCTTTTATAAATTCAGAGAAGGTGCGAAAAGATACGAGTAAGTACAAAGTTATAATGGTTAATGATATAACTGAATTTAAAATCATATCTTTTTTTGTTTGTTTATCTATGTTTTTGATTTCAGACATAAGATGTCATAAAAGGTTAAGCTTTATCGGTTTATACCAGGTGAGTTTTTGGCTTTTTAATTTCTTCCTTATCCAAAAATTCTTTTATCTCTTTGTTTTTCTCTTTATCTATTTCTATCTTGAATGTTTTGTTATCATCTTCTACGATTATATCACCTTTGAGATTTACGAAAATTGTTTTTGCTATTGTCAGCCCCAGACCTACTCCTTCCCATTTTTTTAAGGTAAAGAAAGGGTCAAAAATTCTTGTCCTGAATTCCTCTGGTATTTTCTCACCATCATCGCTTACCTTTATGAATACGGTTTTCTCTGTTTGACCGAGGGTAATTTTTATTTTTGATTCTGCTGCTAAGAAAGCATTCTTTATAACCTCATGGACTGCTACTTTGAATTGCTCTTCATCGGCATAGATGTTATCTACATCTTCTAATTGAGCCTCTATTTCTTTTCCTTTATCTTTATATTCTTCTATCACATCTGTTAGAATTTTTTTTGGTGATAAAGATATAAATTCTGATTTCATTTGCACCTCAGCAAAGTAGGACATTCTTGCAACTATGTTTCTTATTCTTTCAAGATTTGGGATGACCCGTGAGATGTACTTTTGAACATTTTCATCTTGTACCTTGGCTTTTGCTATTTGTAGGAAGCCGATTGATGACGCGAGGGGATTATTTATTTCGTGTGCGACACCTGCACCCAAAGTGCCAACAGAAGCCATCTTTTCCGCTATAAGTAGGTCTTCGTGCATCTTTTTAAGTTGAGCTGTTCTCTCTTCAACTCTCTTTTCAAGTTCAAGGTTCCATAGTCTGAGTTCTTCCCATGCTTTCTCTATTTCAGATATCATGGTGTGGAAGGCTCTAACAACTTCTCCTACCTCATCTTTTCTTTGAGATATAACTTTTTCTGAAAAATCAAGTTTTGAGTATTTCCTTGCAAGTTCTGATATTTTTGATAGTGGCTTTGTTATTCCTCTTGAAAGAAAGAACGAAACTAAAATAGAAACTAAAAGCCCTAAGGAAGTAAAAAGAGTTATCCTGATTTGAATTTTTTCCCAAGTTCTATTTATTTCTGAGTATGGTAAAGATACTACTGCATATATTGGGGTTTGACCTATTTTCCTGAATGCTCTTATCTCTTCATCTCTTTTTATTATACCAGATGTTCCTTCAAGATTTTCCTCAATAATTATTTTCCCTCCTGTTCCTATGGAAAATGATTGTATTATTTGATTTATAGGGGAGTTATCTATTGCTATTGTAATGCTGTTGCTGAATACGATGAATCCATTTTTGATAAAAAAATTCCCTTTTTGATTGTTCTTTGTGTCGGTAAAGCTCAAATCTCCGACGCTTACTTTCCCATCGCTTATGAAAGCTATGTTTTTGAAGTTTTGAAGCAATTCACTAAATAAAATAAACCTCTGCTCATCAGGTAGTTCGCTAAACCTCTTTGTGGATGAAATCACGGTTGTAGTAGTAGTTTCAATATATCTTGCAATTGCGTCAGATATATTTTCTGCTGTGAAGGAAAGCATATTCTGAACTCTCTCTTCATATTCCTTTTTAACGAAAAGTATTCCCCATAAAGATGAAATCCCACCTGAACAAAAAACTAAAAGTACAGAAATCAAAAGTACTTTGTGGAAAATCTTCATATTAAAAATTTTATTTATAATGGAAAAGGCAAAGGAGATTTTGAAACCTTTTGGTTTTGAAACTTTTTGGAAGTGCTGACATTATCTCTAAAAGAAAATTAAAATATATAAGAAGGCTTATATTTTTTAAAAAGTATTCTTGAAGTTTTCTGAAAGTAGGATTTAATTTTTTTAAATTTAATTTTTGTAAATTATGAAGAAAAAAGAGAAGAAGTTGGAGGAGTTAGCGGAATTATCTCTGCTCACATCGTCTATAATGCATGATATAAGAGGATATCTTACCTCTATAAAAGGTAATGCAGAAATAGGAGCTCGCATAACAGCTGACGATAAGGCAAAAGATAAATTTTTGAAAATTGTTGAGATTGTAAATCAGGCTTCTGATATGGTAGAGACTTTTAGGAAACTCTACAAGGGAGAAGAAGAGTTAGAGCAAGAGGAATTTTATATAGGCGATTCTGTGGAATTTGCGCGAAAACTACTTATGCCAAAGCTCTCTGGAATAAATTTTGAAGTTAATCTACCTGAGATAAGATTGAGATGTAAAAAAAAGTTAATAGATCAAGTTTTTATAAATCTTATCTCAAACGCCGCGGAAGCCCTTGAAAATTCTTTAAAAAAAATAATAAGGATATGGTGCGAAGAAAAAAATAATAATTTCAGTGTTTTTGTGGCAGATTCTGGTCCAGGGATTCCAAAAAATATAAGAAAAAGAATATTTTCACCTTTCTTTACAACAAAGGAAAAAGGTACAGGAATGGGACTTTATATAGTAAAGAAAATTTTGTCAAAAGTTGGAGGAAAAGTAAGATTAGTTGATAGCAAAAGTACAGCGAACTTTGAAGATATGAATACAATTTTTGAAATTATCTTACCGGGTAAAATGGTGGCAAAATAAAAAATGATGAGAATTGAGAAAATGGATAATAGAGAAATAAATAATAGATGATAATAAATAATCATAGCTTTTGTGTAAAAATATGAGTAAGGTTTTAATAGTTGATGATGAAAAAGATGTTGCAGATGTTTTAGCGGAAATATGCCAACTTGAAGGTTATGAGACAGAGTGGGCTCCTACTGCTGAGAGTGGATTGAGAAAGCTTCAATTTGATCAAAATATAGTAGTTGTTCTTTTAGATAAAAATCTGCCGGGAATGAGCGGTCTTGACTTTGTGAAAAAAGCAAAGAATGAGCTCAAATCTTATGCCCAAATAGTTCTTGTGACAGGTTATCCTTCCGCAGAAGCTTTCAGAGAAGCTATAAAATCTGGTGCTTATACATGCCTCAAAAAACCTTTTGATATGAACGAGGTTATAAGGATTGTCAAAGATGCTCATAAGCACTACGAAAGAGCTAAACAGTTAAGACAACTTTTTGTAAGAGATGAAGAAAAAGCTTTGCAAGAATCATTAGAGAGACTAAGAAAATAATTAACCAAATCTTCCTAAAATTTCTTCTTGGTTTAAAGGTTTTGCTAAAAGGAATCCTTGCACCATATCGCAACTCAAAGATTTCGCTTTCTCTAAATCTTCTTTTTTTTCTACGCCTTCTGCTACCACCTTTTTACCTTTTGTATGGACAGTGTCAATTACTGATTTTGTCAAAAGGATTGAAAGTTCGTTTTCTGTGAAATTTTTTATTGGGTTTTTATCTATTTTGAGAATTTCAAAAGGTATTTCGCTTAAAATTGAAATTGAGCTTTGTCCCGATCCAAAATCATCTATGGAAAAATTAAATCCTTTTTCTTTCAGTTTTTTTATTATGTTTTTTGCCCTAATTATGTCAGAGTAAGTTGATTTTTCAGTTATTTCAAGATATATCTTTTCGGGTTCTATACCGAATCTATTTGCTTTCTCTTCCATAAGTTCAGTTATTTCAGGTATGATAAGGTGCCGAGGAGATATATTTATAGCAAAATTATATTTTTTTAGCTTTGCTTCTACTTCAAATACTCTTTCAAATATGTAATCTAAAACTTCATCTATTAATCCGGTTTTCTCCGCTAATGTTATTACCTTTTCTGGGTTTACTCTTTTGCCTTTCCACCTGAGTAAAGCTTCAAATCCTTCTGGTTTCATATCTTCTATCTTGAATATGGGCTGATACACTAAAAATAACTCTTTTTTCAAAAGTGCATTTAGTATCTCCGATAATATCTCTCCTTCCTCAATAATTTCTTTTGATGAAATTTCTGAGAATTCTGTGATTTTTCCTAAATATTCTGCTGCTCTTTCTGCAAAAGAGAGGAGTCTATCGGAAATGTAAGAGTCAGACGGGAAAAAACTTATTCCTATACTTGGTGAAACCTTGAATGTCAGACCTTGGTAATTTATGTGTTTTGTTAAATTGTTTATTAGAGCTCTGGCAAAATTCAAAGCTTCTTCTTTGTAGTTTTCATCATTTAATTTTTTAAATATTGCAAAATTTTTAAACGAAGCTCTGCCAATTATATCCTCATGATGGGAAGCTTTCCTTATTTCTTCTGCTATAAAATCTACTATTTTATTGCTTAAATCTTCTCCAAAAAAAGAATTTAAGATGTCAAGAGAGTTTATACGAATTACAAACATAGCAAATCTATTTTTTTCATCAGCATCTTTCAAGATATTTTCAACCTCATATAAAAAGGTTAGTCTTGTAGGAAAATCACTTACTGTATCATGTGTTTGAAGACGCCTTATATGAAAATCTTTCAATCTAATTGATTTTCTTTGGCTTATTTCTCTTTTGATTACAAGTGGTAATTTTTCAATATCACTGAAACTTAAAACATCTTTTATTATGTCTCCTATCAAATCACCTAATTTCATAATATCATCTTGATTAACTTTGTCAGTGGAAATCAAAACTATTGGCGGAAATTCCTCATTATCTTTTTTCTTCTCATAACTTTCAGATATTTCTGAAATACTTTTGTAGTCAGCAATTACTATATCTGCATTTGAATACTCATATGGTTTCTCCATATAGAAAAAATTTGATATAATATCCTCTATTTTTTTAATCTTGTCATCAGCCAAGCCGTCAAATTTTATTTTAACCTTAATTTTTCTCCATTTATCCATAAATTTTTCCACCTTTTTAAATTTTGATTTCTTGAAAATAATATCTTTCTTCTAACTATAAATAGAGTGAAGAATAAGAATAAGAGGGCAGTTTCTCTGAACGATGAGCATCCTACCGCTGATTTCTCCTTGTGTTCTTGGGTTAGATATATGTTTTCGGTATCTGGTGGTTTTGAAATATAACGGGGTGAAAAGTATGAATTCTCTTTTTGTTCAGAGAAAGATGAGTTGTATCTATCGTGTGCAAATTCTCCCCACTCCAAACCAAAATCTACATCTCTTGTAATTCTATATGCAAATATAGTTCCAGCAGCTCCTTTGACAAATGCTACTGATAATTCCAAAGAGCCATCACCATCTATATCCCCCAAAACAGGTGAGGAGGCATTAGAACCCCCAGAATATGTGAAAGGAAAAGGATAAATCTGTGAAAATGATTCATCAAAAACAAATATTTTATTACCAGTTCCTACGACAAGTCTTGGAGAATTATTTTCCATATAAACCCCAAAAGATGCCCCGAACGAAGGAGCTATCCCAGGAATACTGCTTATTTGAGAGCAATCAGTTGCACTTATAACATACGAATTTAAATCAGAAGATACAACAATTTTATTTTTGTAAAAGGCAGGTTGGTTATCAAAATTTATCCCAAGGTTTGTAGAGCAAAGATGAATTTTAACTCCGTTAAAAACATATAGATTATTATCATCTGACCCTATTCCCACATCTTCAAACCCATCTTGATCAATATCGTAAATTGCAGGAGAACCTCTTATGTTACCACCCTTTTTCTCAATCCTCATAGTTGAATAGTCCGTTCCGGAAACAAAATATACATTCTTATCATCACAACCTATAACTATGTCTCCCACACCATCTTTGTTATAATCAAATGTTGCAGGAGAAGAAAAACATTTTTCGCCTGAAAGCAGCTGTTGAGCCAAAGAGCCATTTGATCCATTTACTATATATAGTCCTTTCCCGTTTGAACCAATAGCTATATATGGAATGCCAGATTTTATAAACAAAGTGGGAGATGATGGGAAAATAACACCTGGCGCCATTTGACCAACTCCAGCAAAGTTAGCGCTCCACAGAAGATAAGGTTGAGAGTAATTTATTGATGTTCCAGATAATGCATAAAGCTTCTGGTTTTCGTCTGCAAATACTATATCTAAAAATCCATCTGAATTGAGGTCATATAAAAGAGGAGTTGTTTTTACTTTGCCCCATCCCGTAGCTGTATAGCTTGTAAGATTATACGATGAGGCACAGTCTGTTGGGCAATTCAAAATAAGCACTCCACCAGTGGTTAAAAGTGGAATCTGATCTGTTCCGATCACCACTTCGTATATACCATCACCATTTATATCACCTATTTTTGGGGAAGACCTTATGGGCTCCAAAGATACAATTTCTCTTTCAAGGTTTCCGTCGCTTTTTAATATTATTATTTTGCCTGCCGCTGCTGATTCCGCACCTACTACAATCTCAATCGCCCCGTCTTTATCTATATCTGCAACAAGTGGGGATGACCTGATTTGGAATCCAGCACTTGGATAGCTCCATCTTTGGGTGCAGTCTGGTTTTATAGCGTAAATTTGTCCTCCATCTGTTCCCACAACAACTGAAACAGTATCGGTCAAAAGTGCGGGCGATGAGTATGAAGGTTGTAAGCCCAAATTGAATTGGCACATTTGGTTTCCGGTTTTACCGTCTATAAAGAAAAGAGTTTGACCGGAGTTTATTGCTATATCTGGGGTTCCATCGTTGTTGAAATCATAAAAGAGAGGTTTTGCAACTACATTTTGATTTGTGTTGAATTTGATTAGTGGGTTTTTCACGAGCCTTATAATATGCAGAAATCCGTCTTCCGTGCTGAACGCAGCATGAGATAAATTACCTATTTTGAATGTAGAGATAAAGGAAAATGGAAGTTCCTGTAAATCAACATTTAATATTTCCGTATTTCCGGAAAATCCTTTTATTCTTTTTTGATTTGTTCCTAATACGATATATGTTGAGCTTCCTTTGTATTCAAAAATTGAGGGAAAAAAGAACTTCTCTCCACCTGGAGCGGGAACAGAGAAGATTTGGTCACCCGAAAATGAATATGCTACCAAACCCCCATCTCCTATTGAAAACAATATATCAGGGAGAAGATCTCCGTTAAAGTCAGTTATTATAGGCGGGTAGGGAGTTTGAGTGAGGGTTATTGTTCTTATTAAATTTCCGTCCTTGCCTAAAATATGTATTTTCTTATTCCCCTGATTTGATACAACAACTGTTGGATTCCCTTGATACACTGCAATTGCCGGGGTTGAGATTTCCACATTTCCTCCCGGTCTTGAAATCCACAAAGGAATTGAAGAGATTTGGAAGTTATATTCTACGGTAGAGATTGCATAGACATAACCTTGATTATCTGCTATTATGATTTCTTTTTTGCCGTCGCCATTAATATCAAACATTTTAGGATTTACCGCAAAGTCATTTGCATCTTGCGGAGCACCGGTTAGTGAAAAAGCCCATAGAAGCCCGGGGGGAGTATATGTTGAAGCCGTAGCTATTGGTGTGCAGGAGCCAGTTGGATTGAAAGCATACACTCTGAAATAAAATTGGGTGAGAGGTTCTTGGAAATCAAGGGTATAACTTGTTGTATTTGGAGCGTTTATAACAAAGCTCACAGAAGGTGAGAAATTGGGGGATTTACTTTTCTCAATAACAAAGCCGCTCTCATTTGTTGCTGGGTCATTCCAGGAAAGACTTATGCTTACATCTCCTGTTGATGATTTGAAGAAAGATTGAGCAGAGATAGTAGTTGGGCAAGTCGGAATTCCACACGAAGCAAGTTCCTCATCTGCTTGTCCGTTGCAGTTATCATCAATTCCATTGCAAACCTCGCTTGCACCAGGATTAATCGCTGAGTTGTTGTCGTTGCAATCATTAGTTCCAAGTTCTTGTCCAGCAGTGATTTTACCAGGGAAATTCACAACATCAATACAGGAAGAGGTAGAGTTAGGAGCATACTTATCTCCGTCCACATCTGTATAAGCCCATTTTTCTATATTTCCTGAACAATCATTATCTTGTCCATTATTGCAATTCAGAGGAGCTCCCGGATAAATAGAAGAGTTTGTATCGTTGCAATCATTATATCCAAGTTCTTGCCCAGCAGTGATTTTCCCAGGGAAATTCACCACATCAACACAGGAGGAGACATTATTAGGAGCATATAAATCACCATCTTGATCAGTGTATGCCCACTTCTCAACATTCCCGGAGCAATCATTATCTTGCCCGTTATTGCAGTTCAAAAGTGCTCCTGGATAGATTAAAGCATTATTATCGTTGCAATCATTATATCCAAGCTCTTGCCCAGCGGTAATCTTACCAGGGAAATTCACCACATCAACACAGGAGGAGACATTATTAGGAGCATATAAATCACCATCTTGATCAGTGTATGCCCACTTCTCAACATTCCCGGAGCAATCATTATCTTGTCCATTATTGCAGTTAAGAGGAGCACCTGGATAAACAGAAACATCGTTGTCGTTGCAATCATTGTATCCAAGCTCTTGCCCAGCAGTGATCTTACCTGGGAAATTCACGACATCAACACAGGAGGAGACAGTATTAGGAGCATACCTATCTCCGTCTTGATCTGTGTATGCCCAAGTTTCTATGTTCCCGGAGCAATCATTATCTTGTCCATTATTGCAATTCAAAGGAGCACCATGATAAATAGAAGCGTTATTATCGTTACAATCATTATATCCAAGTTCTTGCCCAGCAGTGATTTTCCCAGGGAAAACCACAGTATCCACACAGGAAGAGCTATTATTAGGGGCATATCTATCTCCGTCTTGATCTGTGTATGCCCAAGTTTCTATGTTCCCGGAGCAATCATTATCTTGTCCATTATTGCAATTCAAAGGAGCACCAGGATAAATAGAAGCGTTATTGTCGTTGCAATCGCCTGCGGGTATAGCAACATAAGTAGCATTATTTGGGGCAAAAGGATTATTACAAGAAACCTGACTTCCACCAACAGGATAAAATCCATCAAAATCAGCATCTTTGAACCAGGTTGTATTGGGGTTCAAGTTAGCATTATTATCATCACAATCGCCCCCAGGTATAGCAACATAGGTGGCATTATTGGGAGAGAAAGGATTATTACAAGAAACCGAGCTTCCACCAGCAGGGTAAAATCCATCAAAATCAGCATCTTTGAACCAGGTTGTGTTGGGATTTATACTTGCATTACCATCATCACAGTCAAGCGGGTTATAAGTAGAGGTAAAGCCAGATGGCATAGAGTTAGCACATTGGGAAACAGAAGTTGTGAAAGTATCTCCATCCCCATCTTGCCAGAACCAAGTTTCAACTTGTCCAGAACAATCATTGTCTTGCCCATTTGAACAATTCAAAGGAGCACCTGGGTAAATAGAAGCATTATTGTCGTTGCAATCAAATGGATTTTGGACATATCCCCCCGGTTGAAGGCAAGCTTGTGTAGGATTGTTGGCATTACCGTAGCCGTCTCCATCTTGGTCTTCGTAAAAGGTTAATTTAACCCCTTCATCTATTTGTCCATCACAGTTATTATCTTTTCCGTCGCATATTTCAGATTGCCCGGGGTTCCGAGCTGAATCGGAATCATCACAATCGCCCCCTGGTGCATATAAAACAAATCCAGCTGGTTGAACGCAAGAAACTTGAAAAGTTCCGTCAGTAAAACCATCTCCGTCAGCATCCTTGAACCATGTAGTATTTGGGTTAATATTAGAGTTATTATCGTTGCAGTCCCCGGGAATAGCGTTCAGGACATAGCCGGTGGGTTGTGGGCAAGATATTTGTGTTGTTCCGTCGGTAAAACCATCTCCATCATAATCCTTGAACCATGTAGTATTTGGATTTATTAGGTTATTGTTATCGTTGCAATCATCAGAGTTCTGGACATATTGTGGGGGTTGTGAGCAAGCCTGAATTGAATTATTTGGGTCTCCATATCCGTCTCCGTCGTTATCTTTGTAAAATGTTATTAGCACTCCATCATCTACGAGACCGTTGCAGTCATTATCTTTCCCATCGCAGATTTCAGGAGAGCAATTTGCTATCATAGTTTCCTTTGATGAGATAGAGAATACGCCTCCGAGTTCATCTTCTCCTTCTATTATCAGCTCAAACTCCAAATTTGCTGATACAAATACATCAAAATTTACCTCTTTTGTTTCTTCTGGCGAGATTTCAGTTTGTATCTGTTTTGTATTGCCATCTATGTTCAGAGATATTTTGATATTTGCCTTCACCTTACCTTTGTTTGTGATTTGAACGGAAAATTGGGTATTTGAATTTGCAAATATATTCTGTGGTTTCTGAACTTTATATTCTATTTTTGCTCCTTCTACAACAGAAATCTTTGAATACAAAGCATAGCTCCCCTCTGAGTTCACAACTTTTATTTCATAGTCACCCGCCGGGAAATCCGGAGGAATTTTTATTACTACTTGGGTTTCGGAAAAAGAGAATTCAGCTTCTTTATCTCCAATATATACTTTTGTTATTTCTTGGAAATTTTTACCTTCTAAAATTATGGTTTGGTCTGATATGTTTGATATTTTATCTCGTGAAATTTTTTCTATATAAGGTGTAGGTAGCCTCAAAACTTTTATCGGGTATGAGGCTTTTTGTTTGTTCCCTATTTCAACGAAAATTCTGTAGTTTCCGGGAGTGGTTCCCTTTTTTATTACAGCTTTTACTTTTTCCTCACTTTCTTTTGAAAATGGAACATCTATTTTACCAGCTTCACCTAAAAGATATACCGAAAAAATTGAAGCTTCTTTTTTATCTTCTTTTATGTTTAATTTTGCTCCCTCTATAAAGTTTTTACCAAATATTTCTACTTGATTATCCTCACCACTCCAAACTACATCAGGAGAAACTTGAAGTATCTGGGGTTCAATTTTCTTTTTTTTAGAACATGAATATATTGAGCTTGATACCAAGATTAACAGGAGAGGTAAAATAAAAATGTAATTTGTTTTTTTCTCTGTATAATTTCTGTGTATATTTGTATGCATGCCACTTATATATAATTTAATCCTGAATATAGGAAAATAAGTCTAATAATAGCATCATTTTCGGTTTGCTGATAAAAATGTAGGATATGGCGGTGAAAGTTGCAATATTGGGTCTCGGAACAGCAGGTATAACATTCATAACTGAAATGAGAAGGATCAGAGCTAATCTAAAATGTGATATAACTTTGTTTGAAAAAAGGGGCGCAAAGATTTTCCATCCATGCTCAATCCCAGAGGCTCTGGAAGGTAAAATAAACACAGAAAATTTGATAGAACCTATGAATCTCAAAGATATAAAGGTTGTTCAGGCGGAAGTTTTGGAAGTTGGTCCAGAAAAAAGAGAAATCTCATTCTTAAAAGACGGTAGGATAGAAAAAATGAGCTTTGATTTTATTTTCATAGCCACAGGAGGTGAAACACCGATCCCAAAAGATCAAAAATTTTCAAACAAAGTTTTCAAAGCTACAAAATACGAAGATGTTGTTGAGATAAAAAAAAGACTTCAAAATGCAAAAAATATCTCTATAATAGGAGCTGGTATATTGGGAATTGAGTTAGCAAGTGCTTTATCTGCTCATGCCGAAGTTGAAGTTTTTGAGATGGGAGATCAGATTCTACCGAAGTTCCTAAAAAAAGACCTCTCTCAAAAGCTTTTTGAATATATACAAAAAAGGGTAGTTGAAGAAAAAAAATATCCAGTGAAATTTCACTTTGGACAAAAAGTGGAAAATCCTCAAAATCTTGATTCAGACCTCATAATATTTTCCGTTGGTTTTATACCTAATAACCCACTGCCACATAAAATCAAAGTGGATGAATATATGAGAGTAAAGAATGAAAGAGATAATTCTTCATATGATTATATTTTTGCGGCCGGAGATTGTGTGGAAGATTTTGATATTCCCAGAGTTGCTCCGATTGCTGCTGAACAAGCAAGAGTTGCGGCAAGAAATATTTGGGCTATAATTCAGGGTAAGGAACCATCAGAAAAATATGAAAAAATGGTCTCTCCTTGTCTTGTAAAAGCTTTCGGGTTTGAAATAGGGAAGACAGCAATAATAGATAAGCCAGAAAAAACATCAACATTTACGCTTGACTTGAAAGTCTTACCTTTTTCTGCTGATGATAGAATGGTGGTTTCAGTTGAGGTTGATGATGAAGGTAAAATCGTAGATGTGCAGGGTTTTTCAAATTTGAGATCAGAAATAAGACATCTTCTTGATATTTTCTATATCTGCATAAAAAAGAAAATAAGGATTGACGAGATAAGAAGATTTGAACTTTCTTATCAGCCCGAAGTTTGTAAATTCCCAGATCCAATAACCTCTATTGCTGAGTTTGTTTCAAGAAGACTAAACTTTCAGTAATATTTTCCCTTCTCTTTCCGGTTTCATAAGTTCTGAGAAAGCTTCTTTTATTTTTTCAAGTTTGAATTCTTTCCATACTCTGACTTTAAGACGGGGAGCAAGCTTTATTACTTCAAACAGATCTTTCCTTGTTCCCCCTGTTACTCCAAAAATTGAGATCTCATTTGAGTAAGTAGTGAATAAACTTATTTCAACTTTATCACCTGTCAGGATACCAAAGGTTATAAATTTTCCTCCTTTTGATACTAATGGAAATGAAAGGGAAAAAGTTTGTGAGCCAAGAGGATCTATTACGGTCGTGCATTTGCCTTTTAGCTTCTCATAAGCTTCTTCCGGAGATAAAATTTCGTCTGCTCCAAAATCTTTCAGCCACCTTGATTTTTTCCTTGTTATAGCGAAAACATAGCAACTTCTCATCTTTGCAAACTGTATGAGGAACATTCCGGTGTGTCCCGTTGCTCCAAATATAGCAACATTTTCTCCCGGCTCCACCGATTTCATAGCGTGATACGCTGTTAGTGCTCCTACTCCAAGACTTGAAGCAACTTCTTCTGAAATGCTTTCTTCAATAAAGAAAACATTTTTTTTAGGAACTAATGCTAATTCAGAAAATCCTCCGTTTGATGAAACTCCGAATAACTCCCCAGAACACAACATCTCTTTCCCTGATACGCATAAATAACAGCTCCCGCAAAAAAGCCTTGGATACACAACTACTTTTTTTCCTTTATTTTCTCCTTCTGCTACGCTTCCGAAGATTTCAACTCCGGGTATGTGCGGTAGAGGATGAACCTTTCTTCTCCCTTCAACAGTAAAATAATCAATTGGATTTACAGTTGCATACTCAACTCTGATTAATATGTGATCTTTGTCCTGTTTAGGCTCCTCTAAATCCTTTACTTCAAGATTAGTTATCCCAAATTTTTCAAAGTAAGCTGACTTCATAAGCTTTACTTTTATATATTTTCTTTCCTCAATGCATTTTTCTTTTTTCTTTCAGGAATTTGGTAAATGTTGGATTTAAGTTGAGAAATGTTGGATTTTTGGGAAACAACGGGTTTTCAATTTTTTTGGTCAATTTGTTTTGGAATAAAGTTTTCGGTATAATTTCCAAATTTTTTGGGTATTATCAAATTAAAAGATATATTATCAAATTAAAGTGAATTTCCATGCCTGTACTAAAAATAGATGGTAAAGAGATAGAGGTTGAAAAGGGGACAAATCTTATTATTGCTGCTTTGAAAGCAGGAGTTTATATACCTCACTACTGCTATCATCCTCTTTTGCCTGTTGCAGCTCAGTGTAGGATGTGCTTTGTGAAAATTGAAGGTATGCCAAGACCAACTACTGCGTGCACAATAACAGTTGACAAAGATATGGTTGTAGATACAAAAGATGAAAAAGTCCGAAAATTGAGAAATTTAGCTTTGGAGATGCTTTTGCAGCATCATCCAGTTGATTGTCCTGTTTGTCCTCGTTCCGGTGAATGCGACCTTCAAAATTTCACATATATATGGGGTCCAGAAAAGAAAAGATATGATGGAAAAAGAAGGTTGAAAGGTTGGTCAAGAGTTTCTGAAAAGATTTTGCTTTTCAAGGAAAGATGCGTTCTTTGTACAAGATGTGTAAGATACCTTGAAGACTTTGTTAAAGTTGGTGGTATAACAGTTTCCCGTCGCGGATTTTTATCAGATCTTGTTATATTCCCAGAAAAATTTGTAAATAGTAATTATTCAGGAAATATAGTTGATCTTTGTCCAGTTGGAGCGCTTGTTGATGAAGCTACTGTGTATCTTCCGCGTGCGTGGAGAACTAAAAAAGCTCTTACAAGGTGTCCATTATGTGAGAAGGGTTGCAGAATTGTTGTTGAATCGTGGAAGGGTAAAATCGTAAGAGTAAAAACATTTGATAATATGTTAGACAAGGCAGAAGAACATCTTTACACAAAAAATGAAGAACTAATTCAGCCTGCCTATCAGGAAATTGAGGGAATAGAAGAAATTGGAGCGCATTCGTATGATAAACTCTATACAGAAGATTTGATAATATGTGATATTGGGAGATGGGGATGGAGGGAGTTCTTTTTCCCTCGCGATGAGAACTTTTACTCTTTATCAGATGGTAAAGCTGAAAAGTTAGATTGGGAATCGTTCAAAGGAATTTCAAAAAGATTTTTTGCTTTCAAGAAGAGAGCAATATTTATCACACCGTTTGCTACAAACGAAGAAATGCTGGCTTTCAAAGAGCTCGCTGAAAAATCTGGTTCAGATATTTCTCTTATCTACCCAATAATAAAGGAAGGAGATAATATGCTGTTGAAACCTACAAGAGCTCCTAATTTCAAAGGCGGGGAGAAAATATTGGGGGGTATAAATGAGGATATAATAAGGAAAGCTATGCTTGGTGAATATGATGCTGTTATTTTATATTCTCTTGGTGCAGATAAAACTAAATTTGATGCATCAAAGATAAAATCAGAATTTCTTATAGTTATGGATAATTTCCCTCCACAAAAGGTGCAAGTACAAGCTCTGTTCTTCCCTGCAACTTTACCCTATGAGAAAAAAGGAACTTATACTTTCGAAGGAGAGGAGAAAAAAATTTATCCTGTTCATAAAAAAACTCCAAATGAGTTAGATTTTGCAAACTTTCTATTAAATATAATTTGATTTGCTTTGAGTTTGAGGTAAATTTAGGCTCATTTAGGTTATGTTTGATTATTATCTTGATTTTCGGAGTATCTCCATACTATTCTGCCTTTTGTGAGGTCATAGGGTGAAATTTCAACTTCTACTTTATCTCCTACACCTATTTTTATGAAATTTTTTTTCATGCTTCCAGATGGGTACGCAAGAATTATCTTATGATTTTCTAATTCAACCTTGAAGAAACCTCTGCTTACCTCTATTACTTTCCCTTTGAATCGCAGTACATCTTTTTTCTGGTCCATATATTTATACAATATAATAATACTCTTTTGTGATGAGAAGTTTTTCTGTTTTACTTTGCAAGAGAGGGAATAGAATTTATTATTTCTTTTGTAAATTCTGTGAATTCGGTAGTTATGAATGAGCCGAGAATTAGCGCCAGTATTAGCACAATTATTATTTTTGGTACAAAAGCTAAGGTTGATTCTTGAATGTTTGTTAATGTTTGCAGGAAAGATATTATGAGACCTGAAATAAGGCTAGCCGCTAAGAAAGGAATGGAGATTATAAATGTTACCTCAAAAGCTCTCTTTACGATGTCAGATAATGTTATAAACTCCATTATATAATATAACAGCCCATTGTTAAAATGGGTTCGGGGAAGGTTTATTTGCTATGAGCTTTTGGTCCATGCAAACCTTACTTCCCCTAGCGCCTGTCACCGCATCTACCCGTTCTACCGGGCTACCTTTACTTTTTCTTTTACCTTTACTTTTCCTCTTCTTTTTCCTATTCTTTTTTCTTTCCCTTTTTCTTTTTTTATTTTTCTTTTTTCTCTTTCCTTTTTCTTTTTTCTTTCTATTTTTTATTTTTTTATTTTTTTATCTTTTTTCCTTCCTTTCCTCTTTTATTTTTGGTCGCCCTTTTAGAGGGCGCGAGGAAAGGAATAATAAATACTTATCACTATTCTATCCTTATAATTATAAAAATAATTTTGTTAATTTTCAAAAATTTTTAACAATAGACTATTAACTTTTCTTTAAGTAGCGTTTTTTATTTGATTCTGCTGCTTTTAAATTCTTTTGCTCTTTGAGTCTTTGTTCTGTCTGTTTATTTATTTTTTGTTTGTTCTTTATTTCCTTTTTTCTATTTTTGAAAAATCTGCAAATGAGTTCGTTATTTCAAATATAGGGTAGAGTATAGAAAGTCTTGTCCTTCTTTCTTCTTCATTTTCTGAAAGAATCATCACTGAATTGAAAAAATCATCTAATGTTTTTCTTAGTTTTGAGAATGATTTTATAAACTTATCGTATTTTTTTTCTTTCAGGAGTTCTATACTTTCTTTTTCAAATTTTAAGACTTCTTCATATGTTTTTGATTCAATTTCACTTTTGGGTTTGGGATTTTCTGTTATAGAAAGTAATCCCCTTTCTTCTGCTTGTTCTATTATATTTCTAACTCGTCTTGCAACATAGAAAAGGTCAGCAAAATCGTTTTCAGAAAGAGATTTGGTTTTCAAAAAAGCATCATAGGGAGAATATGTCCTTTCAATGACTCCTCTCACTATGTCTTTTTTGTAATAGGATGAGATATAGTTCTCAATTCTTTCCTTTATGAATTCCAAAGCATTTATTATTTTCTCTTTTATTTCATCTTCTGACATTTTATCTTTGAGATGCTCTTGAAAGAAGGGATAAAGAAAATCTACAAGTTCCTGAATATCAATATCAATCTCTTTTTCTATCAGAACTCTTATCATGTTTCTTGCAGCTCTTCTTATTCCATAAGGGTCTTCTTCTGATGTGACTTCAAGCGACGATAAAAATCCGGAAAAGATATGGATTATTTTGTCAGCAATTGATATTACTGTCCCTGTTTGAGTATTAGGTATTGGGTCATCTTGTTTTTCCGGGAGTCTATGTTCATATATTGCTCTTGCTATTTCTTCATCCTCCCCATCTTGCAGAGCGTAGAACATTCCTATATATCCTTGATATTCGGGGAATTCTCTGAAAAGTCCAGTTGTTATGTCAGCTTTTGAGAGCATAACAGCTCTTCTCAATTTTTCTCTTGAACTCAGTTTGGTTTTAGCATATATAAAATCTGCCGCTTTTGATACAAAAATTTGTCTATCATAAAAAGAGCCGAATTTTTCGTTAAAAACAATTTTTTCCAAAAGATGTATCCTCTCAGATAGTTTTACTTTTTTGTCTTCATCTATGTAAAATCTTGCGTCATCAAATCTTGACTTTATTACAAACTCATATCCTTTTTTGATCTCTTCTTCGCTTGGTGATGGATTATCTATTATTGCTACAAATCCTGATATTTTGCCTTCATTCTTTATAGGAAATACAAGGACTGTGTTTTTGAGTATATCTTCTGCGATAGCTTCTGGTATTCCTTCTGAATCTACTTTCCCGATTACTCCTTTTGGATGCTCGGTTAAAAAGGTTGATATCTCTATTAGTTCTTTATAGTTTTCTGGGTCTAAACCTGAATCTTGAAGAATTTTTTTTATTTTTTCTCTTCTTGCATTTTCTGAAAATTCAACTTTTCCTTCTTTTAGTTTCTCGAAAAATTCTTCTTCTTTTTCTACCTCAACTTTCGTGTTCCCGAGAGATCTGTGCAGATAGGTTGCACATCCGGATTTTACTCCGAAGATTTCAATATCTATTTTATTTTCTCCTGATAATGCAAGGATCCATCTTAAAGGTCTTACAAAAGAGATTTTTTCACCCTCCTTCCATCTCATAATTTTGTAATTTTCTGTTAAGAATTCAATTATCTTTTGAGGTTCTATTTGAGATTGAGTCTTTATTATAATTCTTCTGGGCGATAGGTAAATTTGTGATTCCGATTTTCTCTGGAATTTCTTTTTTTTCTGTGAAAGAAGTATAAGGTATTTTGCTGGTAGATCGTCAAATCCTAATTCATATACAGCCATTTTTGCTTTCCTTTATTATTAAATTCTGATTCTCTGCTTATTTTTTTTATTTTTATTTTTTTATTTTTAATTTTTTGTTAATGCTACTTTTAACTTTTATTTTTTATTCAATTTTGGTTTAAGAAATTCAAAAAATTTTAGCCTACTTTTTATTCGTTTGCTTTTGCTTGTTTTTGTTTATTTGTTTTATTTGTTCTGATGTCATTCCAAATTTTCTTTCTCTGGTTTGGAACCATTCTATTGATTTCAGGAATTCTGCTTTTCTGAAATCTGGCCAAAGAGTTGGAGTTATATATATTTCTGCATACGGTATGTGCCATAGAAGAAAATCAGAAATTCTCATTTCTCCTGATGTTCTTATGATGAGATCTGCATCGGGTAATCCTAAAATTTTTGTGATAAGTTTTTGGTTGATATCTGAGATTTTCAATTTTTTGTTTTTTACCATTTTAGCTATTTTCTTTGCTGCTTTTACTATTTCTTGTCTTCCAGAGTAGCTTAGAGCCAAAGTAAGAACCATATCCTTACACTCTTTTGTGTAATTTTTTGTTTTTTTTATTTCTTCTCTCACATCTTTGGGAAGATCCTTTATATCTCCCACAACATTAAATCTTATTCCATTTTTTCTCATCTTTTCTCTCTGTTTTAGCAGATGCTCTTTTAAAAGTTGCATAAGTAAAGAGACTTCTTCTTTGGGTCTTTTCCAGTTATCTTTTGAAAAGGTGTAAAGGGTGAGGTATTTTATTCCGATTTCTCTTGCAGTTTCTACTATCTCATCAACAGATTTTGCTCCTTCTCTGTGTCCTTCGGTTCTGGGCAATCCTCTTTTTTGAGCCCACCGACCATTCCCATCCATTATAATACCAACATGATATGGAATGTTCGCGTAGCTTTGAGCCTTCCCCTCTTTATATTCCTTATTGTTTTGCATCGTTTGTTTGTTTTGAGAAATGGTCTTTTATAAATTTTTCTATTCTCAGACAAACAAGTTCAGCGTGTTCAACAAGTCCTCCGTGACTTCCCTTTGGTAATATAAGGATTTCTGAATTTTTGATTTTCTCTGCCATTTTAAGTTGAACATATTTTGGAGTGAAAATATCGTTTTCTCCTATTATTATGAGGGTTGGGACAGAGATTTTTGGTAGGACATCTTCTGCTGAGTGAGCTTGAGATTCAAGAGCCATTTTGAAAAATATTGCGATATCCATTTTTCTCAAGTTCTCAAAATATTCAGTGAAGTCATCCGCGTGGGCGAGAATTGGGTTCAAGAAAAATAATCTTTCAGAGATTAGCCCCACGGCTTTTCCTAATCTGAAAGCCAAAGATATTGTCATAAGTCTTGACCATATTCTTTGAGCTCTTTGAGGGTTCATAAACACAAGTTTTGCAGTTGTTTTCAGGATTATTTCCATCAGAGGAAAATCAAGAAAGTATTTTGCGGGATGCTCGTATGGTCCAAGGGCGGGTATGAGTCCTCTTACCATATCAGGAAAGAGTCTGAAGAATTCAAGAATTACTTGAACCCCCATAGAGAAACCTCCGAATATGCCTTCTTTTATTCCTAACTCATCACAAACGGCTTTCATATCCTTTGCGAGTGCGCTCATAGATACATCCTCTGATTTCGGAGCTCCGCTTCTTCCGTGCCCTCTATAATCCCACACTACAACATCTGTTATATCTGAAATATAATCTTCTACATATCTCCAATATCTTATAGTTGTTCCTATACCGTTTGAAAGTACGAGAGGAGGAGTTTTCTCATCTATTTTCTTTACCGGAGAGACTTTTCTGAACCATATTTGTGTCCCGTCAAATGATGATGCGTAGCCTGTAATCACCTCTTTTTTTACTCCTCTATCTTTTCCAAATAAAACTTTTCTTATTTCGTATCCTAATTCTTTTTTCAGCATAAGAAACTAAAAATTAGCGAAATTTTTGTTTTTTTGTTTTTTCGAAAATATATTAATAGTCTATTGTTAAAAATTTTGATATAAATTAACAAGATTATTTTTTGTTTGAAAAAGAAAAAGGAAGGAAGAAAGAAAAAAAGAAAGAAAGAAAAGATTTATTTTTTGTTTATTGATTAATGGAGAGGCTTAAAGAGTTAGAATTTGAAGACATAAACGCCCAGAGAATTCTTGCGGGTGAGTTTGAGGAAAATCTCAAAAGTATATCAAGAATGTTGAAGGTTTCTATATCCTCAAGGGGGACAAAAATTTTCATAAAAGGTGAGGAACAAGCGGTTGATGTTGCCGAAAAAACTATAAAAGAACTTTATAGAGAAATAAAGGAGGGTTTTGCGATTTCTAAAAAAGATGTTGAAGAAAAACTTTTTGAAATAAAAAGAAATCTAAAATCGGAGACCGGAAGAGAGGAGGGAGAAAAAGGAAGTTATGCTGAACAAAAGGGTGAGCACAAAGATGTAGAGAAAGATGAAAGAGGGGTTGAGAATTTTGTAATCATCACAACTTATAGGGGAAAGAAGATTGTCCCTAAAACTAAAAATCAACTTGCTTATGTTAAGGCAATAGAAAAGAATGATTTGGTTTTTGCAATAGGTCCAGCTGGAACGGGAAAGACTTATCTTGCTGTTGCCGTGGCTGTTCAATATCTAAAAAGCGGTAAAGTTTCAAAATTAGTTCTCACAAGACCCGCCGTTGAAGCTGGGGAAAAAATAGGATATTTGCCAGGTGGCATTCTTGAAAAAGTAGATCCTTTTATGAGACCTATATATGATTGCCTTTATGATATTCTTGATTACAGAGAAGTTGCCAAACTTATAGAGAGAGGAATTTTAGAGATTATCCCAATTGCTTTCATGAGAGGTAGAACAATATCAGATGCGTTTATAATAGTAGATGAGGCGCAAAATTTAACCTATGACCAAGTCAAAATGACCCTCACAAGGATGGGTGTAGGTTCAAAAATGGTCCTCACTGCTGATATGAGTCAGGTAGATATCCAAAAATCTGGGCTTCCCGGTTTAGATCAAATACTTGGGGGAATTGAGGGGATAGAATTTGTATATTTGAGCCATCAAGATGTAGTTAGACATCCCGTTGTTTCAAAAATAATTCAAGCATTTGAAAAATACGATAAATTAAGCAATGAATAGAGAAAGGATTAGTAAGAGTAATATCATAGGTGAATAGAAAATGCAATTTACGAAAGAATGAATTGGTAATAATGAAGAAGAATAGAAAATACATATGGAATCTTTTAGTTTATCTTATTTTTCATCTTTACCTTTCGTTTTAAAATTTCCGCCAAGGGTTCTTATTTCTTTCCCATCTGAAAATATAAAAAAAGTTTTCCTGATTTCATCTCAAATTTTAGGGTTGAAAGTTTCTGAAATAATTACCTCAGGTGATGGAATATTTACACTCGGTAATCCGGAAAAATTATATCAAGAGTTTAGCTTTTCTGGGGATAATTTTCTCGTTGAAGAGGGAATGAAAGTTTCTCCAAATTTGCTTTTAGATTTTCTTACAAGAAATGGGTATTTTCGGGTTCAGTATGATCCTCGTGAGCTCCGTGATTTCTCTCTTGTAGGTGATGTTTTTGAAGTGGTATTAGAAAAGGGCAGAAAGGTAAGGGTCGAGTTCTTGTTTGATGTGGTTGAAAAAATATATCTTATCTCTGATGATAAAATAGAGAAATTGAAAGATTTTTCTTTCCCGTCTTTTTCTTCTGTTTTGAAAGTTTATCCTTTGGATATTTTTGATGAGGTTTTATGTTTTTGTTCTGGAAGTCTTTGTCGCGAGCATTCAAAGGGGAAGATATTTGAATCTGCTTTGAAGCTGAATTTTCGTATAGTAGAACCTCGTGAATTTATAAGGAGTATTGATGACTTGAAAGATATAGCGCAGAAATATGACTTGATCTTTGTCGTCAGAGACTTATCTGAAGAACAGCTTGCAAGGAATCTTGGAATAAAGAAAGTGGTTAGATTTAAAAGCTATCCATACGGATTTATAGTGCCTGAATTGAAATTAGCTTTGCTTCATTTTGATATACTCTCTCAAAAGGCAAGGAAGGAGATTAAGCCTAAACTTCCGCCTTTGTCTTATGAGGAATTGAGAGAGGGAACATATGTTGTTCATAAAGTTCATGGAATAGGAATTTTCAGAGGAACGAGTATTGAGTACGGTCGTGAGTTCCTAAAAATAGAGTACAGAGACGAAGCGATGCTTTATATTCCAGCTGAGGACATATCTTATCTCCATAAATATATAGGAGTTGATAATCCACCACTTGATGCTATTGGTGGTAGAACATTTGCTTTAAGGAAAGAAAGAGTAAAGCAATTTATAGAGAGCCAGATTTCAGATTTCATCAGAGCAATAGCAATAAGAAAATCTATAAAACGCCCTCCATATAAAGGTGCTGAGGAAATTGTGCATAGGGTGAAAGAAACCTTCTTCTTTGAAGAGACTCCGGATCAGCTCAAAGCGATTGATGATATAATTGAGGACCTTTGTGAGAAAGATTATCCAGCTGATAGGATTATTCTTGGTGATTCTGGTGTAGGGAAGACAGAAGTAGCTTTGCGAGCTGCTGCTTTGGTTGCTTATTCCGGAAAGCAAGTCGCTTTTATTTGTCCTACAACCCCTCTTGCGCTCCAACATTTTATGAGGTTCAGAGAGAGGCTATATGATTTTCCTTTCAGAATTGAGATGCTTTCTCGTCTCACTCCAAAATATAAGGAAAAGGAGATAATTGGGGGAATAAGAAGTGGAGCGGTTGATATAGTTATAGGTACGCATAAAGTTTTGAATGTTATTTCCCGTTTCAAAAATCTCGGATTGCTTATAATAGATGAAGAGCAAAGGTTCGGCGTTTCTCATAAGGAGAGAATATCTCGCATAAGGGCAACTTGTGATGTTATCTCTCTGACCGCAACCCCTATACCGAGAACACTGAAAATGGCTTTGTCTGGTCTGAAAGATATATCTTTTATAAGAACGAAACCACTTTCAAGAGGAAAAATTATAACTTCGCTTGTTAGTAAATCAAAAGTAAAAGATATTATAGAATATGAAATAAATCGCGGAGGACAGGTGATATATGTTTATCCTTATATTTCAGGACAAGACGAGATACTTATAGGTTTGAAGAAAATGTTTCCAGAAGAAGCGATTACAATAATTCACGGAAAAATGAGACCAAAAGAGATAGAAAATATAGTTCTGGCTTTTATGGTCGGAAAGGTAAGAATACTTATTGCTACAAAAATAGTCGCTTTGGGTATAGATATACCATCTGCTAACACTATGATTATAGATAGGGCGGACTTGTTCGGTCTCTCAGAACTTTATCAACTCAGAGGAAGAGTCGGGAGAGGGGAAAAGGATGCATATTGCTATCTTATAATTCCTGAAAAGTTGGGAGAGAAAGCAAAAAGAAGGCTTGATATTTTTCTTGACGCAGTCAATTTAGAGACATCGGCTGTGGGATTTCAGATATCTTTAAAAGATCTGGAAATGAGAGGGGCAGGTAATCTTTTTGGAAAGGAGCAGGTAGGGCATATTTATTCTGTTGGTTTTGATGTTTATCTTGAAGTATTGCAGGAAGTTATAGAGGAAATGAAAGGTAAGCTTGAAGACAGGAAAGTCTATTTTGAGCCAAAAGTTGAAATAGATATACCTGCTTTTATTCCGAAAGAACTTGTTCCTGACCCTATGATAAGGCTATCGTTTTACAGAGCTTTTTCAACCGCAGATGATGAGCAAGATGTTGATGAGATAAAAAACATTATAATTGATAGGTTCTCCGATGGTGAAGATAATTCTTTCCCGGAGCTTGATAATTTCGTAAAGATAGCAAAGCTTAAAGCTATTATGAGAAGGCTCGGCATATTTTCTGCTATTTTCTCAAAAGACCTAACTTTTGTTGAGATTGAATCAAAAGAAGGTAAAATGAAGATACCAGTTTCAGGTATTGACGAACTTATAGAAATGTTGAGTAAAAAGGCATCGGCATAATTTTCACTAATTTTTATATATGTCTAAGAAAAAATTACAAAAAAACGGAGATAAGATCAACAAATTGGAGAGGTTGAGAAAAAACATTAAGAACTTTTTAAAGGCTTCCGGTGTTGAATCTTTGTATATGGCAAGAAGTGGTATTAAGGTTGAAAGGAGAAATTTAGATAAATTCACTCAAGAGGAGATTTTTCAAGCAGCTAAAAAAATAACCTCAAAAGCGAAAAAGGTCATAGTTGATGATTTCATAAAGTTTCTTTTTTCTCAAAAAGGTTTATTCGTTTCAAGACCGGATTATGTTAATATAAGGTTCAAACCTGAAAAAAAGTATGTTGAGAAAATAAATCATCTCATAAGAGACGGATATTTACCGAGTTTGAGAAGTTTCGTTATAGCAAAGCTCAAAGAAAGATTTGGATTGGAGAAAGATTTTTCAAAGTTTTCTGTGCGGGTAAAAGATTCTAAATCAGCAATAAAGAGCAATCAGTTGCTTTTACCTCCTGATATGTTTTTTGAGATATGGAAAATTTTAGAAACTAAAAAATCTCACAAGCTTACAAAATCTCATGTAAGAAAAATTATATCTTCGGAGATAGAAAATATTTTAGCTGAATATGGAAATTGATTTACTCTCTATAAATCCAAAAGGAGATTAGAGTTTCTTGTAATTCTCCTTGGAAAATCTGTACGGTATTAAAGAAGCATATTTACAAGTTCATTTTATTAGTTCTCAAAACTAAAAAAAGAAAAGTTATAAGTAAATAATGGAAAAAGTAAGATTCTAACCAAACAAGCAAAATAAGATTGTATAATTGTATAAAAAGCCAAAAAATAGATTTTCTGGTTAAAATAGAAGATATGGATGGATTGCAAATTTTCAGCATAGTAATAGGGACATCAGGGGTTGTAGGAAGCTTTATAGTTCTCGCTACTCACATCATAAACAAAAGAATTGATGATGTAAACAAAAGAATCAGTGAAATAAATAATGACCTAAATAAAAGGATAGATTCCTTGGAAAGGAGAGTGGAAAAAATAGAAGAAGATAATAAGGAAATAAGGAAGGAGCTTTCGGAGCTGAAGGGAGATATGAGGGAGATGAAGGCATATATGGTTTCTATGGAAAAGAGGATAGAAAGGATGGAAAGTGATGTGAGAGACATAAAAAGCTTACTTTACAAAATTATTGATATATCTCAAAATCAAATGGGAAAGGAACAAAAATAGCGAGGGAAGCGGAATTAAAATTGAGCAAATCCGGTTTTTTAAACTTTTTGATATGTTGTGTATCGGAGCTCTCTCTGGAACTTCTATAAATGCGAAAGAAATCATTTTGTGTGATATAAATGGAGAAAAGATAAAGGTATTAAAGTATAAAGCTTTTGATTTCCACAAAGATGAAAAAGAAAAATTAATTCGCCTTATTCAGAGCAGGGGAGGGGAGTTCGGAGAAATTCTTCTTTGTAATGAGATTGTTGGGTTATCTTTTGCTAAATCTTTAAAGAATTTTTTGGATGGAATAAAAGTTAAACCAGAGGTAGTGGGATTTCATGGACAGACCATATACCATTATGAGTCAAAAAATAGTGTTCTTACTTATCAGATAGGAGAACCTTTGTATATTGCCAAAATGTTGAAAGTTCCAGTTGTTTATGATTTCAGAAAAAGTGATACAGTTGCTGGCGGTAAAGGAGCTCCTTTATCTCCTATTATACATAAAATCCTATTTGGGAAAATATCAAAAAAAATTTCTGTTGTCAATCTTGGTGGAATAGCAAATATAACATATATCAAAGATGGAAAAATCTTATCAGCAGCAGATTTGGGTCCAGCGAATGCTTTATCTGATTTTATATCTAAAAAGAGGCTCGGATTTGATTATGATAAATTCGGAAAAGTGGCATCAGAAGGAAATTTAATAGAGCGGGCTTTCCAGAGAACTTTAAATTTTATACAAAAGAAAAAAAGAGGGAAAAAAACTTTGGGGTATGAAATAGAAGAAGCAAAACTTTATTTTTTTGAACTAACAAAGAATGAAAAACCATCAGATGCTTTGAGAACTGCTGTTGAGATATCTGTGAAGCTTATTTCAGAAGCTGTCAATTCTTTCAGTCCAGATTTATGTATCCTATGCGGTGGCGGAGCAAAAAATAAATTTATGGTTTCAAGGCTCAAGGAAGAAATAAAAAATCCAACATTAATATCAGACGAGGTCGGAGTGAATTCAGATTTTGTGGAACCAATTTTGTTTGCTTATCTTGCTTATCTTAGAATGAAAAATATAAGAATTGATATGTCAAAAATAACAGGAGCAAAATTTAGCTATTTACCTGGGAAAATATGTTCGATTTGAGCTAACTTTGTTGTTTTTTAGAGATATGATTCTTTACGGAAAACAGGTAGCAAAAGAGTTGAGAAGAGCAGGATTATTCCCTAAAAAGATTTGGGTCAAAAAGAGCGTATATGGTCTTGTAAAAGAGATCTTTGGTGATTTTGTAAAGGATATCAGAATTGTTCATCCGAATATTATAACCAAAATTTGCGGATCGGAGGAACATCAGGGAATAGCTTTTGAAGTCAATCTAAAAAAATATAGTTTAAAAGACTTGCATAATATAAAGAAACTTGTGGTGTTTTTAGATGGCGTTCAAGATGTTGGTAATTTGGGTAATATAATAAGGGTTTGTGAATTTTTCGGATGTGATGCTGTAATTATTTCAGAAGAGGGAAGCCCAGAGATTTCTCCTCAACTTATAAAAGCCTCATCAGGAGCTTTCTTCCATATAAAGGTTATAAGAGAAAGGAAAAATGTTGCTATAACCGAACTGAAAAAAAGAACAAAAATTTATGTTTTTGATTTGAGAAACGAAAATTCAATATTTTCGACAAAATTTACATTTCCTGCTACTTTATGCTTTGGTTCAGAAGATAAAGGGGTATCACAAGAAATTTTGAATTTGGCTGATTTTAAAGTCAGAATCCCTCAGTTTGGAAAAGTTGAGTCATTAAATGTTGCCTCTTCCGTAGCGATAGGTGTATTCTCTGCTATTTTTTCCCATCATAATCAAGAAAACCTTTTTTAGTTTTCACGCCTAAAAATCCAGCCTTCACAAGGTTTTTCAGCAAAATCGGCGGAGAAAATTTTTCGTCTTTGAAACCCTCGTAAAGTGTTTCTCCCATAGCTTGAACCACATCTAATCCTATAAAATCCGCAAGTTCCACCGGTCCCATAGGATGCCCCAAACCGAGTGTTGCGACTTTCTTCAAAGTTTCGGCGCTGATTCCACTTTCTAAAAATTCAATTGCATGGTTTAAAAAAGGAACCAAAAGTCTGTTAACTATAAATCCTGGGTAATCTTTTACAACTACTGGTATTTTCCCGAGCTTTATCGCAATGTCTTTTACTTGTTCTACAACCTCATCTGATGTCTGTACAGCTTTCACTACTTCAACAAGTCTCATAATATGGGCTGGATTAAAAAAGTGCATCCCTATAACCCTATTTTGATGTTTGCAGACGCTTGCGATTTCTGTTATAGATTTTGTGGATGTATTCGTAGCAAGAACTGTTTTTTTTGGACATATCATATCCACCCTTCTGAATATATCTTTTTTTAGTTCAATATCCTCTGCTACTGATTCTATTACTATGTCGCAATCTACAAAAGGATTAAGATCTGTGGTGTATTCTATTTTACCTCTTATTTTTTCAGCGTCTTTTTCTGTGATTTTACCTCTTTTCAGCCCACCTGATATTATCTTTTCTATCCTGTCTTTTCCTTTTTCGAGTGAGCTATCAGATCTTCCGTAAAGAACTACATCAAAACCGCAGGAAGCCGCAAGATAAGCTATTGATGAACCCATAGTTCCCGGTCCAAGTATTCCTATTTTCTGCATAGCTCAAAATTTAATTTTGCTATTAAAAAAATAAAAATTAAAGAATTTTTCTTTTCTTTTCTTTTCTTTTCAATTTATTTTTTCAAGCTGTCTTTCTTTGCTCTTCAATCTGTTTTTTTATTTTTCAGTCTATGTAAAATACCTTTGCAGAGAGTATATGAGTTCTTTTTTTGTTATTTTTTGTATCGGTTCTATTCCGAGATTTTCAAATGTTATTTCATCTTCCGAAATTTCCTTAATTTTCTCCTTTATATCGCTTATTATTTCATAGAATGTAGTACCGTATTTATACTCGTAAATTTTTGCAAGCTCGTCTTTTGGTAAATTTGCTTTTTCTATTCCAAAGAGTATATCTAATGCGCTCTCTATTATTTCCTTTTTATCTTGCGAATTTACAAATACATTTATTTTTACGCAAATACTATCCTCTACTGAAAAGCTTTTTATTCCTGTTTTGAGTTTTTTATCTTTTATTTCAACTATATCTATTTCTTTATAGATTCTGTAAGGATAGTATATAAAGTATATTGAAAAGTTTTCTACTTTCATATGGATAAGGTCGGTGAAATCGGTTAAGAATTCAAAATTCTCTATTTTAGAGCTTCTGAGTATATCACAGACTAATTTTTTCAAGCTATCCTTTTTCAGTTTTTCTTGAGAAAAAAGATGTATTTTTTCTGATCTCCTGTGGTTTGAAAAAGTATATATAACAAAATCTCCACCGGCATATAGATTAAGTTTTTGAGTTATGTTCCCAATTGCCTCAAAGAAATTTTTCTCTTTAAAGAAATTTTTCTCTTTGTTTAGCATACCTTTAAGCTAAAATTACCTTTGTTTATTCCATTTTAGTAAAAGAAGACTCAATTTAAGTAAGAGAAAACTCAAAAAAAAATATTTAAAATTAAAGTATTAAGTATGGAAGGGGAGAAAAATATTGAGAAAGCCTTTGAAGGAATGAGCGATGAGATGAAGGAAGCGCTCGCAAAAGCTATAACAGATGTCGTAGAAGAAGAAGCAGAATCAAAAAAGAAAAAAGAAAAAAGAGAGAACGAAGAAATTATCCCAGAAGTTCTTAGATCTCTGCTTGATATCCCACTTGAAATCTCGGTTGAAATTGGTAGAACAAAAATGCTTCTTGGAGACCTTTTGCAGGTAACTCAAGGATCAACAATAGAGCTTGATAAACAAGAAAGCGAACCGGTGGAAATTTTGGTCAACGGTCGCCATATAGCAAGAGGAGAAATAGTTCTTATTGGTGATAAATTCGGTGTAAGAATAATAGATATAATAAGTCCAGAGGAAAGAATAAAAAGGCTTGGAAAAATCTAGTTCTGCAAATTTTTTTGTAATTAATTAATTCGTTTCCTTTCCTTAACTTACTTTTTTGAACTTATGTAAAGTAAGACCATCTACTTCAACGAAATCAAGTTCTACTTCATCTCCCACTTTTATATCTTCTCCTTCTATTTTTGTCAGAATTCTTCCTATCCCCTCTATTTCAACAAAACCTATTATATCAGGATATGTGAATCTTAAAGCTCTTTTTTGGTTTGTAAAAGCATAAACTTTTCCTTTGCGAGGGATTTCTATCCATTCCACCTCCTCCGAAAAACAGGATGTGCAGAATTTGCGAGGAGGGAAATCTATTTTTGAGCACCTTTTACACTTTGTAGTCATAAACTTTTTTTCTTTGAGTAGCTCATAAAACCTATGAGTTGCAGAATCTCCGTAATATCTTATCCCTTCCTGGCACGCTTTGGCTATTATCTCTCTTATATCCATACTCTCAAATTTTCTTTTGAAGCATTTTATTTTTTTATAAATCAAAAATTTTTCATTTGTGTGAAATTATTCCCCCGAAATATCCACAAATAGAAGCTAAAGCAAACGAGAGAAATATAAATGCTGTTGACATGACTTTCATTTGAGGGAAAAATTTAAATATGGATGCAAGCGTAGAAATAAAAAGTAGTGTTATTCCAACTGCTCCGTGAATCTCAACGAAATCTTTCTTCTCTTTTCCTTTCTCTGTTCTCATTATATTCTCTTCTGCCCTTTGCCCAGTTATAAAAGAAATAAGAGATGATACTGATGTAAGCCCGATCATAATTTTTGCTGAGCTTGAATAGTACGGTCTGAAAAAAGATAAAATCTCAAAAATTGAAGCCCCTGTTGCAAAAGCTATTGGAAAATGAACTACCATATTATGCGTTATCTGAAAATAAGATTTTTCTACCTTTATTTCCTGATTTATCTTGGAAACATCTGGAATTGATAATATCAAAATCAAAATAAGATTATTTAGGTTCATCTTTTGAGAGAATTTCCGCTGAAATCTCATTATTATAGGTTCAGTTTTTAATTCTTTTGTTTGTTTTTATTGTTTTTTATGTTGTTTTTTCTTTTCTTATAAAATCTTTTTGAGTTCTGATACAACTTGGTGGAGTTTTTGAGAGGTTTCTAAAAGTTTATCCGAAGCCCTTGCAAAATCATCTACCTCTTTTGAGAGAATTTCTACTGATTTTACTAATTCTCTGAAAACAGCGTCTTGTTCTTCTGCTGCTGATGCGACTGACGAGGAGTAATGCTGTATATCTTTTACTCCCTTTGCTATTTCTTCAAATTCTTTGGCTATCATATCGGCTACATTTATTATGTTTTGAGCTTCTGCTAAAACAGAGGTCATAGTATCAACTGCTGAATTAACAACTCGTTCAGCATCACCCAAGCTTTTCTTTATTTCCTCTGCTGATTCCATCGTTCTGTTTGCAAGTTTCCTTACCTCATCCGCAACAACAGCGAAACCTCTACCTGCATCGCCAGCTCTTGCAGCCTCTATTGCCGCATTTAAAGCCAAAAGATTTACCTGATCTGTTATATCCTCAATCACAGATATTGATGATTTAACCTGCTCCATAACATCTTTTATTTGAGATGAAATATCTTTAAATTTCTCTATTTTTGCTATGAGCTGATGAAAAACCTGCATAGAATGAGAAACTTTTTGGACACCACCTTCTGCTATTTGATTTAGCTTATCTAACTCCTTTGCAACTTTTGATATTCTTTCTGTTATTTCATCTATTGATTGCTTCATACCCTCAAAGCTTACAGAAAATTTTTCTACCTCTCTTCTTACCTGTTTTGCTCCATCATCTACTTTTCCTGATACCTCTTTGACTTCATCAGAACTTCTGATTATATTGTTCCCTACTTTATCTACTTTTTTCTTGGCTTCGGTAAGATGATCTATTAGTTTGTTTATAAGTTTTGCAAGATCTGTGTTTTCGTCTTCAAAGCCAACAAAAATGAAACTTGCAATAAAATCCTCCTCTTTCAGCTTTTCTGCTTTACCTTCAAGTATTTTCTTTATACTTTGAATGAATAGGTTCAAAGGTCGTACAGCATAATATAAAGACCCTAAAAACAATCCTATTATTACAAAAAAGTAAAATCCGAATATAGAAATTATAAGAATTTTGAGGAGCTGTGTTTCAGGAGATGGAGGTATTTTGTTTATAAGATATAAAAGGAGCGTTGGAATAGCTATGTCTCCTATAAGGAATGGAAGAAAGACCAGGAAGAACCTTGTTGAAAGATTAAGTTTTATTGTGTTTTTCATATTTGAAATGGTATTTTATATGCTTTTGTTTTCTTTATCTTCTGAAATTTTTAAAATCCAATATGTAGGAAAAAAATTTTTTATTTTTTTAGCTTTGCTAACTTTATTTTGTTGAATTAAACTTTTGTTGTTATGAAAAGTTAAAGATTTTGATAAAAATGTTCAGAAAATAACAAAAAAAGAAAAATTATTTTTAAATTTATAAATTTAAATAAAAATAGTTGATTGCTTTTTTATTTTTTTGTTTATATTGTTTAAGCCGTTTTAGCTGGTATTAGAATATAGAAAATAAGAAGGAGTAATTTAGGGAATGGATGAGTTGAGTTTAAAGGATTTGTTATTCTCTATTTATCGTTGGAGAAAAGTTGTTCTGATTAGTTTCGTTTTGCTTTTCTCTATAACATTTGGGCTCCAAAAGATTACAAGTCCAAAAGACAAAAAAATTTTTGCATCAACTGCTACTGTGAAAGTTTTGAGGACAACTTATGTTCCCGTGATACTTCGTGATATAGGTATTGACATAAAGCCTCTGAAATTTGACGCTGAGGAGGAGCGTATAAAAGTGAAATCTGAGGAAAACTTGAAAACTGCCATCTCTATTTTAGGGTGGGATGTTACTGAGGAGAATATAAACAAGTTATCTCGTATGATAGAGGTTTCAGTTAATTCCCGAGAAAACACAATAGATATAACTGCGTATTCTGAAAATGCTTATGAGGCAAGAGATGTTGCTAATGCAGTTGCAAATGCATATGTGCAGAATTCAAAAAGGTGGTTTGAACAATCTATTGATAATGCCTTGAATTTCCTTAAAGAGTCTTCTGAGGAAGTAGCTCAGAAGCTCAGAGAATCATACAATCAGCTATCCCGTTTTTCCTCTCAGACGGGTATAGTTGATCCTTCATCACAATTTGGGCAAGCTCTTGATAGAATAAAGCAGTTGAGACAAGATATAAGTAAGATTGATATGAAGATACAAGCAATAGAAAGTTTTTTTCAACGAATATCTAAAAATCCATCTAAAACCGCTGAGCATCTCAAAGACTTGGATAGGATACTGATGAGAGATAGTTTGCCAGAGAGCGAAGAAGCGGTTTCTGAACTCAAAGATAAAGCGGGAAGAATTATAGCAATAGATAAATCAGTTGTCTCGGCTTACACTAAATATTTTGAGCTTGAAAAAAAGAGGGAAGAGCTTCTAACAAAGTATAGCGAAGACCACCCAAAAGTTAAAGAGATAGATAGGGAGATACAAAAGATTTTTGAAAATATAATTTATCAACTTAAATTATCGCTGGCTGAGTTGAAGCTTGAGAAGCAGTCGTATGAGAAAGAGATAGAAAATTTAAAGAGTGATATACAATATCTTACTGGAAATATTTCTGAGTATCTTTATCTTTCAAACAATATAGACTTGCTTAATAGGATTTTTGAGAACTACTATAATAATTTTGCTGAGTTGAAGATGACAAGTGGCATGTGGGCGCAATTTGCACAAATACATAAGAGCGCTTCTTTACCATCAGAACCCATAAAAAGACTGAAATTCCAGATAATTCTTTCTCTTTTAGTTGCTCTGGTTGGCTCCATTGTTTCTGCATTTATACTTGAAAGTTTAGATATCAGGTTCAAAAGTATAGAAGAGATACCCGGTTATTTGAGAATGCCGGTATTTGGTATTATTCCAAAATCTAAGCAGGTTCAAGGATATAATACTGATGATGGAGCTGTGAAGGAAGCTATAAGGTCAATAAGAATAATGTTGAACATAATCAAAGGTAATAAGTTGAGTGTGCTTATAGTATCGTGTGAAGATGGAGAAGGTAAAACTTTCTTTTCAAATCTTATTTCTCACTCTTTCAGTGAAGCTGGGCTAAAAACTGCACTTTTAGATTTTAATTTAAGGCATCCTGCTTTATCTCAATTTTTTGGCTTGCCGGAAGATAAAAGCTTTATAAGAGTAATATCTGAGAATTCAGAAATTCAGAGGGTTTGTGAGCTGGCTGAATTCAAAATAAACAATAATCTTTCTCTCTTTGGCATAAGTGAAGAGTTTAATCTTAATCCTGATGTTTTTCTTTCAAGAGTATCAATTGATTTTATCAGTTGTTTGAAGGATAAATTTGATGTTTTGGTTGCAGATTCTTCTCCTTTGTTGGTTGTATCAGACGCTTTGCCAATTGTTAATAGCTTTGATGTGGTTATTGTTATTTATGACATAGGGATGGTGGGAAGAAAAAAACTGAGATTTTTGATTGATAAACTGAAAGAAGGAGGTGCAAAGGATATAAGGTTAGTTGTTAATAAAGCAACTTATGAATCTGCTCCTGATATTTTATCAAGATCTAATCGCTATTATTACTATTACTATTATTCAAAGAGTAAAGCAGGAAAGGGAAAATTAGAAGGAAAGAATTAGAAAGGCAAACTAAGTTGTATTTTTTTGGTTGATTTGTTTATTCAATCTTTTTTGGTTTTTTGATTAATCATTGCTGGTTTGTTTTTTCAGTCTATTTATATTATCGATGAATTCCAGTACAAAGATTAATTTTCTTTTTAATTCTTCCAGCGTTTCAGTTTTGAAATCAGAAGGCGGGGTTTTTAGGAATATATTTATGATATTTTCCCCAAGCTCCAATATAGTTTGATTTTTATCGTTTTGATTTTTCATTTCTGTTTCCTGTGTTTGATTTTTCCCATCTTTCTTTTCAAGAAAGGTCCATATTTTATCTTCTTTAACTATTTTATCTTTTGTTCCATCTTCTTGTGGTAATAGCGGTAATAAAGATTTTTCATAATTTTCATCTTCCTCTTTTTTTGTTGTTTTTAGTTTCTTTTTTTCCGTTTCTTTATTGTTATTTTTATCATCTATTGTTTCAACCTTTTCTTTTATTTCGTCTATTATTTTCTCAAAATTTTCCATGAGTGCGAAGTTTTTTGATATTATTTCTTTTTCATCTTCGTTCTTTTCTTTTGAACTTTGCCATACTATTGGGTAGTTTTTCTTAATCCATCTTTGTACTTCTGTTATCGGGATTGCTATTTTGCTTTTTCCGTTTTCGACGATTCTTTTTTTCCATATAGCTTTTGTTATGAATTTATACGCTGCTTTTTTGCTCTTTTTTATACCAAAAGCCTCAAATACTTTTTGGATGCCTTCAGCTCCCACTGCATGCGGGATGTTATTTATAATCTTTACTCCTTCTATTTTCATAAGATCTAGTTCCATATTTGAAATTTTATAAAACAGAAAATCATTTTCAAAATCAGAAATTTGTTTCATTTTAAAACCTAAACTCAAATTGGAAAAAGGTTTATCTATTTAGTCTCTATCTATTTGTTCTGCATTTTGCGTATTCTAAAAGTGAGTTATCAAACAAAGATTGATTTTGTTTGTAAAGATCTTCTCTTATGAATACTGCAAAGTCTTTTCCTGCAAAAAATTTTTTGTAGCCTTCAATCACATCTTGAAGTTCAGATTTTACTTTATCTCCTATTATAACAAGGAAAGAAAGTTTTATATCTGCTTTTTCTTTTTCCTCATCTTTTTTGCATAATATCCTGTTTTGAAGGTTTTCTCCATAAAAGAGTGCGTTGCAGATATCTATTTTTAACTCTGTTTTTTTCTCCATTTTATATTTTTCTCCTACGAATTCAAGGAAAGACGCGGGTTCTTCGTAGTTCGGATACCATAAAGGTTTTTGTGAATCAAGAATGTTTGAAATTGTGTTTGGACAGCTATTTGACTTTTCATTAAACAAAATCGGCCACTCTGTTTTTATCATCTTCAAAGGAATAAAAGCAAAATTTGCAAGAAAAACCGCAAAAGAAAAATAAAGAAATTTTCTGTTGTTATAAAGTGCAGGAAAGAAGGGGAGTGTGAAAAGTACGAACCATATGAGAAACCTTGCATTTACATGAATTGAAGGAACTATTCTCCATACAAGATATAAAAGGGGGATTAGTATTGTCCAGAAACTTAATTTCAAGTAGATCTTTTTTTTCAATACAAAAAGAGCAGAAGCAGGCAAGGATACAAGGTAAAATATGAAGGAAAATCCTTTATGGAATGATAATTCTAAGTTATCATATTTTAAGAAAGCCAGAGCTATTTTTATCCATATTTTGAGAGACTCAAAATTTAGCGGGAGCGGTTGTGGGTAAATTCTTCTACCTTCGGGCGAGCCAGGAACCGGGTAAAACGGCATCCCAAATGATAAGATGTTATAAATATACGGGAATGAACCAGATATTGCTGTTCCAAGTATAAATTTTAATATGTTTTTTCTTGCCATCAAAAATAAGAAAGGAAGAAGGAAGAAACCGGTGTATTTTGTCCCGATTAGAAATCCGGACATAATTCCTGCTACTAGATATTCTTTTGTAAGGCAGAGAGCAACAGATGAGAGAAAAAATGCGGCAAAATTCAGATCAACATAGTTTGACCCCATCTGCCCTATTACACAAGGTATAGAAAAAACAAATAAAGCCGATATTATTGCTCCTCTTTTATTTTTAAATAGGCTGTAAGACACAGAATAAACTGATACTGATGAAAGTAAAGCGAAAAAAAAGTTTGTAAAATCAATGAACTTCAAATTATGAAAAGCAATGACATAAGCCTGAGTTAGAAACTGTGCTGAAATTGGGAAACCAAATCTTGGATCTAACTCAACAGGTAGTTTGACAAGTTTTTTGTCAATAACATTTTCTACAATTTTTGGTATGTGATAGGCTATGTCGTCTATGCCTCTTGGGGGGAAAAGGTAGCTTGCCCGCAGTACGACTGAAATACAGAACAAACTTGCAATTATTCCTGTTAAGATAAAAGTTGTTTCAAAACTGATTTTTATGCTTGATTTAGTTATTGATTGCAGGTTTATTTTTGCGTGTTGGATAAAACTCTTTAATTCATTTCTTCTTTTGAGATAAATAAATATGCAAAGTAAGGTTATTATGAATACATTTACTAAAACAAAATATTTCCTTTCAAGGATTTCTATTAAACCTAAAATAATCTGGGTTAGAAAAATTTGGAGATAAAAGAATGCGAACGATTTTATTAAATTTGCAGAGATGTCTTGGTGATTCTTATAAAAGGATAGAAAATATGTTCCCCAGTTTATGAATAAAAACAAGGAGAACAAGATGATTTCCATCATAAAATTTATTTTTATTCGTAAAATAAGTTTTTTAGCTGTAAATATTTTGGTAGAATCATAAATGTTTCAGTGGAAATGCTTTTTTGCCTATGAATTTTGCTTTTCCAGTTCCCTCTATATAAATTAGTCTGTTGTATTTTGCTACTCTTTCTGATCGTGAAAGAGAACCAGTTTTTATTTGTCCTGCATTTACACCTACTGCAAGGTCTGAAATAAATGTATCTTCTGTATCTCCTGACCTGTGAGATATTACTGTTGAATATCCTGTTCTTTTTGCTATATTTATTACTTCAAATGTTTCTGTGAGCGTTCCGATTTGATTTACTTTTACCAAAATAGCGTTTGCTATCTTTTCTTTTATACCTTTTTCAAATATTTCTGGGTTTGTTACAAATATGTCATCTCCTACGACTTGTATTCCTTTTTGGGTAAGATATTGGGTTAATTTTTTCCAGCCATCCCAATCATCCTCTGCAAGAGGGTCCTCAACCGAGATTATAGGATATTTTTCACATATTCTTATGATTTTTTCTGAAAGTTCATCTGTATTCATTTTTTTACCTTCTTTTTTTAAGATATAAAGTTTTTCTTTTTCGTTGTAAAAGGAAGAGGCAGCTAAATCAAGGGCAAAAAATACATTATCAGATGGTTTATATCCAGCTTTTTCTGTTGCGAAAATTAGGGTTTCAAGTGCGGATTCGTTATCTTTGAGAGGCGGAGCAAATCCTCCCTCATCTCCAACTGCCGGAATTATTCCTTGCTCATATAGAATTTTTTTTATGGTCTGAAAAATCTCGGAGGCGCATCTTATTGCATCGTGAAAAGATGAAAATCCAGCGGGTATGATCATGTATTCTTGGAAATCCACATTCCATCCAGCGTGTTCTCCTCCGTTTATCACATTGCATAGTGGAACAGGTAAAGTTGAGCCGAAAACTCCACCTATATACTCAAAAACCTCTATTTTTAGTGTATTTGCAGCTGCTTTTGCACAAGCTATGGATACACCTAAAATTGCGTTTGCTCCAAGATTTGATTTGTCTTTCGTCCCGTCTAAACTTATGAGGAGTTCATCTATTTCTCTTTGTTTATCTGCTCTCATTCCTAAAATTGCTTTGCGAATGGTTATATTTACATTTTCTACTGCTTTTTTTACTCCTTTTCCGAAGAACCTTTTTGGGTCTCCATCTCTTAATTCAACGGCTTCTTTTTTGCCTTTTGACGCTCCCGACGGAATTATTGCTAATCCTTTTCCCCCTCCTTTTGTTTGAACTTCTACTGCTACCGTTGGATTCCCTCTTGAATCAAGAAACTCAAAAGCCCTGACATCTGATATTACTAATTCATCGTGGCTCATAAATCAAAAATTTTTTGAATTTTCCACAGAAAATATTTTTTACCAGTTTATTGTTAAAAATTTGTTATTTTATAAAATTATTTGTGAGAAGATTTTAGTATGCATAGGTGTTTGAAAATTGCCATCAAACCCTCCCGTGAGATAAGATGGCTTTGCTTCAAAGCCGGAAAACTTTTCAATTGCGCTAACTATCTCATCAAAACTGGTACTGCCAAACCTAATGTCTATGACCTTTATAACAAACTCTCTTCCAACTTCTTTAAACTTAACCTACATTCCCAAACTACAACCAAGGTATTATATCATGTCGTCAGAGGCTGGTTGAACTTTTTTGATTACCTCAAAAACCCTCATAAATATCCTCATCCTGTTAAACCTCCTAAATTCAAAAACAAAAAAAATTGTTTCCACATTGTGTCATTCCCGAGGAAAAATGTAAAAATTGATGGCTCTACTATTACTCTTTGCTATCCTAAAAACCCCAGAACAGGTAAGGGAAGAAGAAAGAAAAGCGATTTGAATTTTATAACCATCAATACAAACTTTGATTTATCTCAAATAGATATATCAGAAGTCAATATAGTTCCAAAATATGGAAAATTCTTTGAATTACAAATCATTTACAAGAAGAAAAAGAAGAAGAAAAAGGAAAAGGAAAAGAAAGCAAAAAGAGGTATAGATGCTCAAATCCTAAATCATGTAGATATTCTTGACAATAATAGCAATAAGGGAGAAATAGATTTGGTATTCAGGAAAGCAAGGAAGATGGCGTTGGATCCTGGGGTTTCAAATTTCTTTTCTGTTGTTATTGAGGGTGTGAAAAAAGGTTTCTTGATAGATGGTAAGATATGGAAATCTCTGACAACTTTCAGGTTGAAGAAAATTTCAGAGCTAAAAAGCAGACTTGGCAGCATTTTGAACAAAGCAAAAAATATGGCACAAGATAGCTTGATTTTTTTATTTCCTGCTCCATATTTTTTTGTTCATAGACTTGAAGAGAAGATATTCAGGTTATGGTATAAGATAGCAAAGGTGAATGAAGATTTTGCACACAAGGTAGCAAAGTATATCTTGGCATTAGCTTTAAAGTATAATGTAAAAGAAATTGTAATAGGAGACGGATTTAGGAACAAGAATAAGCCATCAAGGATGAGAGATATAGCAAATCAGCTTTGGCATCTTGCCCCGCATGGCAAAGTAGTAGAATATCTCAAATATTTGTGCAAGGAACACAAGATAAAGCTAAAAATAAAAGATGAGAGATATAGTTCTGGTGTGGACAGTGCAGGAAGTACTGTTCCAAAAACAAAAACAAAGACAAGGAGGGGGATAAGAAAAAAAATAAAAGAATACACACCAGAACGGAGGATAAGTAGGGGGTTATATAAGTCGTCTTTGGGTATAGTGAATGCGGATATAAACGCAGCAAGGAACATAGGAGGAATAAGAGGAAAAGAGGGGTTGAGAGAAGTGGAGAGGATATATCTTTATCAGAAGAGAAGAAGTAATAAGGGGATGGGAGAAAGAGAGGGAAAGGAGAGAGAAAGTGAAAGTAAAGGTAGCCCGGTAGAACGGGTAGAAGCTGTGGCAGTGGCTGGGGGAAGTAAGGTTTGCATGAGCCAAAAGCTCATAGCAAATAAACCTTCCCCAAACCCATTTTAACAATGGGCTGTTACATTTTGTTTTCTATTTTTTTTGTTGTGAAGAGTAAGGTATCAACTTTGTTTTTGATATTTTCTTACTTATTGTCTTTGATATTTTTTCATTTGTTTTTTCCTATTTTTGATTTTAATTTTGTTCTGGCTGATGTTTCGTATCCTCGTGAGTTTTTCGTGATTGGTAAGAAAATCCCATCTGTTCGGCTTTACAATCAGTATGGGGAAATTGTGGATTTGGGAACTCTGGTTAAAAATAGTGGTAAAAAAGTCGTGATTTTAAGTCCGATTTACTCAAATTGTCCTCACGCTTGCAATCCAATAACTCAGAGTTTGAAAGATGTTGTAGATGAGATTACAAAAAGGGGTAGAAATGACTTTCTTGTTATATCTTTATCTTTTGATGAAAAAGATACAAAGGAAGATGTTGAGAGATTTGTAAAAAGGAATGAGTTGGAAGATTTTGTTTCGGCAGGAACTTGGGTTGTTCTTTTTGGACCTGAGTTTCAAAAAATTCTGGATGCGATTGATTTCAAAATAGAGAGAAAGGGTGAGATAATAGATCATCCGAACCTTATAGTTTTTCTTACTAATGGTCTTCAAATTTCAGGTTTCCTTTATGGAACAAATTATTATGCTGATGATGTGGAGAAGAAGTTAAATGAGGTGGGAAAAAGTACTCTTTTTTTTGTAAAAAAATTTTTCCCAATTTTTTTTGGTTTTGTCATAGCTTTTTTGATTTTGGCTTCATTATTTGCTTTCAGAATTTTTCTATCATAAAAAAGTTCCTTACACTCCCAGAAACGATATGTTAATTTTCTGTATAAAGTTTTGATTAAAGCTTTGTCGCAAACATATCAGGGCGGCCCTGCAAAGCCAACAGGACCTAACCTGATCGCTATCCCCTCCCACTTCCCTTGCACCACCACAGGGCGCAAAGGAGAGAAGTCTCTCACAAAAGACCTCCCAAGGAGAGGTATAGCGAAGGCTACCCTCAGAACTCGCCAGAGTTTTTGTCCGCTTTCCGGACCCCTCACAGGTTCCTTCCTTCGGTTCCCCTGCTTTTGGGTCTCTGACTCACTCTGAGAGCTTTTTCTATTACTTACTTCAACCAAAAATCTCTCCAAAAATTTCTTCTCCTTCTTTAACCTCCTCAAATCTCTCTTCATCCCGTTCGCTTTGTATTTGTTTTTCTCATGATTTAACTTATTTTTCAATTCCTCCTCTATCTTTCCCAATCTCCATAGTGCATATTGAATGTAAATCTGGCTTTTGAGAAGATTTTTGTAGTTTTCTGGAATTTTCTCTTGAAACCCTAATGCTTTTCTACCTATAACATATGCTCCTGCCACATCTTTATCTATAAAATACTGCGGACAATATTTCATCATACCTATAACTGATGTGAAAGCTGGATTTACCTTTACTACTTCTATACCATCCTGATTTGCTAAACTCTCTATCTTTTTCAGTATTCTCCTATAAGAGAAAAATTGTAAGATTTTTCTTAATTTTGCCTTGCCATCCCCTCTCCTTCCTTTTGGAAGCTTTCCAATATCCTCAATCGCTATTGCTTTATTTTTCTCCTTTGCAAATCTCACAATCTCATGAGCTATCAACCACTCCTCATACTCTTTCCTATTTTTACTTTTGTATTTTAAAAGATGAGAAAGATAGATTGATTTGTAGCTTTGCAAATTTCCATCAGGGGAAACCTCTGCAAGAGCGAGATGAAAAGGTCTTGCATTCACATCTATCCCTATCACTCCTTTTGCTTTTGTAATAGTTTGCGGGGGAACATCAAGAGAAAATTTAGCAAACCCATAGATTTGCCCATCTTTGAGTTTTAGCTCAACAGTGTAAGAGAATTGCTCCCCAGATAATATTTTTGCTAAAAACAAAGCCCACTTATCTAATTTCCCACTCAAATCTCTCTTCACCTTTGCTAATATGAATTTCCTGTTCTTCAAAGCTATTCTTAACAGAAGATTGTTTTTACCTTTTTCAGCAGGGATAAATCTGAGATTAAGGTTTCCTTTGTGAGTTACGTGCTTTGCGCCTATGCTTAACAAATTACCCTGCCTTTTTTCCCTCCATTTTCTTTTTAGTTCCTTTAATCTTTTTCCTTGAAGATGATTCTTTTTGAGCTTTTCAAATAAGGTTCTACCACCGAAAATGAGCTTTTTTGGGTTCTGACCCCTTGCTTTGCAGCTTTGAAAAATTTCTCTTGCCTTCTCAACTGCACAACTTACATAATGAGAGTTGAGTTCCGGAAATTTCTGTCTTGTTATTGTGTAAGCTTGTGATGGGGTAAAACCCTCAAGGAGTCTTTTGTAAGAGGATCTTACAGCAGAAGAAAAATTTCTCATAAGTTTCAGGATTTGTTCTTTCTCTTCCCTATTTACAACGAGTTTGAAGCTTGTAGTTATGAACATGTGAATTGAAATAATAGTAGTAATTGATTTTAGCTAAAAGAGAAATTTTAGCAAAAATTTTTAAATTTAGGTGGGAAATTATAATTTCAGATGATTGCGACAAGGCAAAAAATATAATAAAAATCATGAAAAAAATAAATTTTCTTGATGGGAACTAAGGTTTTTTCATGTATTTTATATCCTCACGGTGATTTATTTAAAGTGTTATTAATTTTAGGAAAAAACTAAATTTTTTCATAATTGCGACAAAGAAATTGAAAAAAATATTTTTAGAGATTAGAAGAAAATAAAGTGAAAGAAGGAGGTTTTAAAGTCATGAGGGATGGAAAATCTAAGAAAACAAAGTATGAAACACTCTTAGAGAAAGAAAACATCTTGTTTGAAGCTGGCGGTAAAGATAAGATAGAAAAGCAGCACAAAGAGGGAAAGCTCACTGCCCGTGAAAGAATTAATCTTCTTTTTGATGAAGGAACCTTTGAGGAAATTGATAGATTCGTTGAGCACAGAATAACTGACTTTGGTATGGAAAGTAAAAGGGTTCTCGGAGATGGAGTTATAGTAGGGTATGGTAAAATAGATGGGAGGTTAGTCGTTGCTTTCTCCCAAGATTTTACGGTTTTCGGAGGATCACTTGGGGAGATGTTTGCAAAGAAAGTTTGTAAAGTGTTTGATATGGCAGCCAAAACAGGTTCTCCAATAATAGGACTGAATGATTCAGGAGGTGCAAGAATACAGGAAGGGGTTCTTTCTCTCGGAGGATATGGAGATATATTCCTCAGAAATGTAAGGTATTCGGGAGTTATACCGCAAATCTCTGCTATTATGGGGCCTTGTGCAGGTGGAGCCGTTTATTCCCCAGCTATAACGGATTTTATCTTTATGGTTAAAAAGACAAGCTATATGTTCATAACCGGACCGGATGTAGTAAAAGCTGCCACTTTTGAAGAAGTAACGAAGGAGGATCTTGGAGGTCCTGAGGTTCATATGGAAAAATCTGGAGTTGCTCATTTTCTTGCGGCAAATGATGAAGACTGTATAGAGAAAATAAGAAAACTTCTTTCCTATTTGCCAAGGAACTATCTTGAGGATCCACCATTTGTGCCGTCGGAAGATCCTGAGAATAGATTAACCGAAGAGTTAAAAACTATAATCCCGGAGGACCCGAATATAGCTTTTGATGTAAGGGACGCTATAAATGTTGTTGTTGATAGAGATTCTTTCTTTGAAGTTCAGAAAGATTTTGCTCAAAACATAGTAATTGGTTTTGGTAGGATAGGAGGAAAAGTTGTCGGAATAGTTGCAAATAATCCGGCTCATCTTGCAGGTTGTCTTGATATAAACTCATCTGAAAAGGCGGCAAGATTTGTAAGGTTCTGTGACTGCTTTAATATACCAATTATAACTTTTGTCGATGTCCCAGGATTTCTCCCGGGGAGTGCTCAGGAACATAACGGGATAATAAGAAGAGGAGCTAAACTTCTTTATGCTTATGCAGAAGCAACGGTCCCAAAGATAACTCTGATAATGAGAAAATCTTATGGTGGAGCGTATGTCGTTATGGGGTCAAGACATCTTTTGGCTGATTTCGTTTTTGCTCTGCCACAAGCGGAAATTGCTGTCATGGGACCTGAAGGTGCTGTTGATATAATTTTCAGGAAGGAGATAAAAAGTGCAAAGAAACCAGAAGAAGCACGAGCTAAATTTATAGAAGATTACAAAATGAAATTTGCTAACCCCTGGAAGGCTGCGTCTTATGGTTTCATAGACGATGTTATAAAGCCAGAAGATGTGAGAAAAAAAATATCAGCAGCCTTGAAGGCTTTGGAAGATAAGGTAGAAAAATTACCACCTAAAAAACATGGAAATATCCCACTATAAAAGAATAGTCTTCCTCTTTCCGGGGCAGGGTAGTCAATTTATTGGAATGGGGAAAGATTCTCTGGATTCTGATTTGGTCTCTTCTTTTATAAGAAAAGCAGACGAAATCCTGGGAGATAATCTCTCTGAAATTATGTTCTATGGACCTGAGGAGAAACTAAACCTAACTGAAAACGCTCAACCTGCTATTTTTACTTTGAGCTATGCCTTTTTTCAATTTTTGAAGGAAGAACTCAAAAGGTTTGATGTGGGTTTAGATAAGATAGGGGTAGGACATAGTTTGGGTGAATATACTGCGGTATGTGCAGCTGGTGCTATATCCTTTGAGGATGGAGTAAAACTTGTAAGAGCAAGAGGGAAATTTATGCAAGAAGCTGTACCAGTGGGAAAGGGAGCTATGTTAGCTGTTATGGCTGATACTGAGCAAGTTGAAAATTTGTTGAATAAATACCAGATAAGAGATGTTTGGGTTGCCAATATAAATTCAGAAAATCAGGTCGTTGTATCTGGGACAGCGGAAGGAATAAAGGCTTTCGGTGAAGTGCTTAAATCTATGAAAATAAGATTTGTACCTTTGAAAGTTTCAGCTCCTTTCCATTGTCCTCTTATGGAACCCGCTCGAGAGAAACTATCTCAAATTATGAATTCAATTGAAATAAAAAATTTGAATTTCAAAGTTATTTCTGCCCATACATTGGAGTTTTATTCGGAGAGTAATGTAAAGGAAACTTTGCTTTCCGGAATAGTCCAGAGAGTGAATTTTTTTGGTGCAATAAAGAAACTTGTAGAAAGTGGTTTTGATACTTTCTGTGAAGTTGGACCAGGAAATGTTCTATCTTCTCTTGTGAAGAGAATTAATAACTCTCTGAAGGTATTTTCCTTCAACTCTATACATAAATTTCAGGATTTCTTAAACTTTATCAAAACCTAGCTGTTAGTTCTTTTTTTTGTACCTTTCTAGGAAAAAATTTCCCTGTGGTATAGATTTTGCATAATACTTTGAGGGTGGTTGATGTAATACAAATTCTTATTCAAAGTTTATTTAATTTCATACAGAGTCAGGACCAAACTTTAAAGGGGGGAGAAAATTTTGATAAGATTTTTACCGAAGCCCTTAAAGATATACTTAAAAATTTCAAATCTGATCAGTTAGGCTTTCAAGATATTATAGATGAACTCATAAAGCAAGGAAATCTGCAAAATCAAAATGAAAATAGTTTAAAGCAACTATTAGCTTATATTCAAAAGAATTTTCAATCTGTGAATTCAGAAGGTAGAGATTCAAGCGGTGATGAACAAAATAAGCAAGATGGAGAAAAAAGTGGAATAAACATTAGCAGTTTAGATACATTATTTTATTTCAATTTTGTGGCTCAAAATTCGCCAAATGAAATTAAGCCTGATGTTGAAGTTAAAGCAGAAAAAGAAATCACTTATGAGTTGGGAAATACTAAAATTGAGAAAGAAATTTTTTTGAAGGATGGTCAGAGCTATCAAAATCTAAAGATATCAGATTCTAATTCAGGTTCTAATATAAAAGAAAATGTTGAGGAAGGGAATGCTCAAAACATAAAAGAGAATATTGCAAATGAGAATAAGCAAACAGATGAACTTTCAGATGTCTTGAAAAACGCAGAACAAGTTGTTCATAGAAACGAGAAAAATACTGATACAGAAAGCGAAAAGAATGCTGGTAAAAAGGTAGATATTCATCTTGAATCAAATGGAAAGTTGGTAAGTGATGATGATGAAAAATTTAAGTTTAAAGAAAAGAAGAATATAGATGAGAATTCAGATAATTTAGAATTGATAAATAAAGCTACTACTTCTCCGGAGAAGATTCAGCACGATAAGGATAGCAAAGGCGAAAATATCTTAAACTTTCAAAATGATATGAATAGGCAGAATCAGGAGAAAAGCCAAGATGTTAAGGTATATGAAAACCATAAGAGGCAAGAAGAAATTAGGGCAGATAAGAACCATAAGGACAGAGAAAATATAATGAATTTGAGTAATGAGTTAGAGAAGAATTTACATGAAAAAATAGGTAGTTCTCACGATTCTGTGAAATCAGATGATAGAACTGGGAATAGTAGCTCACATCTTAAATCCGAAAACTTGAATTTTGTAAAACCTAATGATTCGTTAAAATCAGATATCAGAGCAGAAAACAGTTTGAAAGAGGCTGAAAAAGTCTCTGGTCAGTTTCAGGTTCAAATCTCTCAAAAAATAGAAGAGTTAAAAAAGGTAGTCCTTGAAGCTGTTAGGGTAAGTTATGGAGCTTTTCAGAAGAGAGCTTATGTTGAGGCAAATGTTTTCGGTTCAAAAGTTATAGTAGATGTATCTTTAGACCCATCGCACAATGTTTCCATTTCAATTTCTACACAAGATTCAGCTTTACGTGCAGAGATATCAAAGCATCAGGACGACCTTCAAAGATTTCTCAAAGACAATAACTTCACACTTCAAAGTTTTAATGTCGGAGTCGACATTGATAATAAGGGTGGATCTGAAAATTTCATAAGTTATAAAGATATTCCGCCTGTTCAGAGTTTCTATGCGGAAAAGTTATATGAGGAAAAAATTTCCCATGGAACACTTTTTGCAAATGTGAAAGGTAGAGTAAGCTTTTTTGTGTAATATGAAAGAAGGATTTGAATAAGTTGAGAAAAAGATTTAGTTAAGTTGAAAAAGGAGGTGAATCAAGATGGCTAATGAAATCTCTGATGTTTTAAATAGTTTAGCAAATCAACAAGGTAATCAGAGAGCAGTTTCAAAAAATCGAGGGATAAGCAAAGATGATTTTTTAAGACTTTTATTTACTCAGCTCAAATATCAGGATTTTGAATCATCTGTTGACTACAAAGATTTGCTCTCTCAACTTTCTATGCTTGCGCAGATTGAACAAGCTATGAATATGAAGCAAGCGATAGACTCCCTTTCATCATCTATAGCCAGAACAAATTTCCTCTCCGCATCATCCCTCATAGGAAAATCGGCTTATGTTGATGGTGATAAAGTTTATGTATCAAATAAGAAAGTTTATTCTTTTCCGGCGTTTCAGCTTGATATCCCCGCTCGTGATGTGAAAGTTAGAATATTATCACCCGGGGGAGTTCCAGTAAAAACAATTGACCTTGGAAATCTAACAGCGGGAAAACACTATGTTTCTTGGGATGGAAAAGACGAAAACGGAAATATAGTTCAAGATGGTTCATATACTTTTGAAGTTATAGCTCATGATTCTGAGGGTGGTGAGTTCAAACCTCAAAAGCTTGTTTTCGGAAATATAGAGTCAGTTAGGTTAGATGGAAGCAACGTTCTTGTTGGGTTGGGAGATTCTTTCTTTGAATTTGAAAGGGTTGTGGAGGTAAGAAGTTCACAGTAGAGCAAGATAAAAGAAAGTTTAGAGAAGAGGGAAAAATAATATTGGAAAGGAAATGAAGGTGAAGAGCAGATGAAAGAGGTTTTTGAAATTTTTGCAAAAAATAAAAAGAAAAAGGAGGTGAAATAGTATGCCTATGCCTTCTTTGTTTGTAGGAAGAACGGGAGTCCAAGCAAATATGCGGGCTCTCCAGGTTGTATCAGACAATGTAGCAAATGTAAATACGTTCGGGTTCAAGTCTTCCCGCCCGGAGTTCGTTGATATACTGCCAACAGGTTTTATAGGTGAGCAGTTCGGAAGAGGAACTATTGTAGGTGAGGTTAGAGTACTGCATACGCAGGGAACTCTTGAATTCACAGGTCTTGAAACTGATATGGCGATAGATGGAGAAGGTTTCTTTGTTGTAAAGGATGTTCCAAGGTTTGGGATTTTCTACACAAGAAATGGACAATTTGAGGTAGATAAAGATGGCTTCCTTGTAAATAGACTTGTTGATGGAAGAGAAGGTTTGAGAGTACAGGGATGGCAGGTTGTGACAGACGAAAGAACCGGAGAGATAAGAAGAGTCGGACCTATGACAGATATAAGGATTCCACAAGTTGATTCTCCACCGAAGTCAACTACAAAAGCAAATTTTGGTCTCAATCTTGATTCGAGAAAGCAAGTCATTGCATCTCCGCCATATCCTCTTTTTAATCCTGATGATCCTACAACTTATCAGTTCAATACATCGGTGACGGTATATGATTCTCTCGGAACCCCTCGTGTGATAAATTTATTTTTCAGAAAGATCCAAGAGGCAGATCCGTTTGATCCAAATTCAAGGAATGTGTGGGAAGTTCTTGCAACTGTTGAAGGTGGAACGATTAATTTCCCACCACCTGATGCTTTCGGTAATCCAGTTTTGGGAACACTGGAATTTACGACGGATGGAAAGCTTGCGGCAGAAAAAATAAACGGAACACTTGACAAAGCTTTGAGGATTGAAGTCACATGGCAGGATGGTCAATCTACATCTCCGCAAGTTATTGACCTGAACTTTGGTACAAGTATAGATGAGATAAATTTTGGTCTAACTTTACCTGAACCTGGGGTTCAGATTGGTCTTGATGGTACAACTCAGTTTGCCTCTCCATCTTCTGTTAATTTTGTGAAACAGGATGGTAAGACTGTTGGGTCTCTTTTAAAATTCACAGTTGAGGAAGATGGAACTATAATAGGTTTTTATTCAAATGGTGTTTCACGACCTATAGCTCAGCTTGCTATTGCCAAATTCACAGATAAAGATGGTCTCTTGAGAGTTGGAAGGACTTTATTTGCTGAAACTCCTCGCTCAGGAGAGCCTGCTTTTGACAAAGCAACAGTTGGAGGAAGGGGAAAGGTTATCGCTAAATCTCTTGAGCATTCTAATGTTGATCTAGCGAACGAATTTATAAACATGATAGTTTTCCAAAGAGCGTTCCAAGGTTCTTCCAGAGTAATAGCTGTATCTGACGCTATGCTCGTTGAACTTGCTGGGCTTATAAGATAATTTATATTTTAGTTTTCGGATTTGATTTATTTTTCTTCTTGATTATTATTCTTTTTCTCCTCTTCTATGATTTTTCCTATCTCGTATATTGAGATTGGTCCTATGAATTTTTTAACTATTTTACCGTTAATAATTACAAAAGTTTCGGGAACGCCAGATACCCCATAATCTATTGCAGTTTCTCCTTTGTCAAAGTATATATAGTCATAAGGATTGAGCTCTCTGAGATAGTTCAGAATTTTTTCTTTTGAGTCTTGAAATACAACTCCAACTATTTTTAGCTTTTCTTTGTCATCACTTTTTTTTATTTCGTTGAGCTTTGCTCTTTCTTCTCTGCATTCTGTGCACCAGGAGGCAAAAAAGTTTATGATAACGGTATTATTTTCAGATGTTATTTCCTTTAAGGTCTTTTTGTTTTTTGGAATACTTTGTAGATTTTCTAATTCTCTTGCATCAATAACCTCAAAATCTATTGGTTCTTTGCCTAAAAGCGGTGATTTTTCAAATAACTTTTTTGACCTGAAAAGTCCCGGGAGAAAAGATAAGGCTATCGCTATACCTAATACTAATGAAAAAATGAGCCACTTCATATTACTTTTTGGTTTTTTCCCCGTATTTGTTTTTTCATTCATACGGAGCAGAATATTATTATTATTTATTTTTTATTTCAATTCCTTCTGATATATTCTGTAAATTTTGTACTTTTGTGCTCCCGTGATTGTGATTATCTTGTTTATTCTTTCGTTGTCTTCTAATGTCCAGGAAAGTTCAGCGCTTTCGTATCCTCTCTCTTTTCCTCGCTTTATTATTTCTCCTACCATAAATAAAGGTAGGAACGGATAATCTTTCCTGAACTCTCTCCTTACTCCCAAAATGATTAATCTGAACGATTTTATCTTTCTTGTTTTTAATCGCGTAATTATTCTTATTAGGTCAAAAGGAGTTTTTCCTCCATTTGTACCAGCTAATATTTCATTTATGTTAGGAATTGCTATACACACTCCGGCGGGTTTATCATCTATATAACATAATATGGCAATTTTACTATCAAGTACTATTTTTAGTGCCTGAGCTATTTCCTTACCTTCTTCTTGGGTTAATGGAGTGAATCCCCAATTATCGCTCCACGCATCGTTAAAAATTTCAACAGTGATTTTTATATCTTCATCTAATGTTTTCTTCGTTACTTCTCTTATTCTAACTTTCCCTTCTGATCCTTTCCAGACTAATTTTAGTAAAGAGGAAGTCTTTTTCTCTACATCATCTCTTGTTATTTTCCAGGCGAAAAGGTCCTTTGCTTTTGAGTAACCATTTTTTTCTAAAAGATCGGCATAGTATGGAGGATTGAAAGGCATCATTACGAAAGGAGGTTCATCAAAACCCTGAACTAAAATCCCAGATTCTCCGTTTATATTGAATGAGAAAGAACCCATTATTTTCTTCATACCTTCATTTTTCAGATAGTTTTCTGCTGTTGTGAGGAGTCTTTCTGCAACTTCGTTTGAATTGATGCACTCGAAGAATCCGAAGAAACCTGATTTTTCATTCCATTTTTTTATGTAAAGTTCATCTATTTGGGCGGAGATCCTACCTACAACTTTTTTCCCATCCTTTGCTATAAAAAGTTTTGCTTTCCCGTGTTTGAAAAAACTTGAGTATTTCAGGGTAATTAATCTTTCAAGGAAAATCGGGGGAACAAATGCTTTTTCTCCTTTCTTAATCTCATACTCACAGCTGACAAATCTCAATAAATCTAAAAGACTTTTTACTTCCTTTACTTCTATCATAATTTTATAATATGTTTCTTATGAGTTCTTCCTTTATATCCAATTATTTTGTTCAATAATTTTTTTATTTGCTTTTTGTTTTACTTTTTTGCTGTTCCTTACTCCTTTCTTCTGTATTACTTCCTTTTCTTTTGTTTATTTTTTTCTTTTCAAGTTTTATTCTACTATGAACTCTGATATTTTGGAAGGATTTATAATAAAGATCCTTTCTCCTTTGTTTTTTCCTTCGTATGCTACTATTATACCCTCAAAGAATTCCTTTACATTTTTTATTTCTGGTGGAGGATATAGCTTTGAGTTAATGCTGTCAAATTCTTCTATTTCTTCAATTTCATCTATTAATATACCGATGAAGTTTTTTGTTTTTCCTGTTGGAATTATCATGAAGAGTCTCCTTTTTGAGAATTGCTTTTCTTCACTTTCATAATCTTCTTCTTTTTTTTCGCCGTTTTTTTCTTGATTTTCTTTTTGTTCAGTTTTTTCAAGGTCTCCTATATCTATTATTTTCCTTATATCAATAAATGACACAAGTGCTTGTTCTCCCTGAGTTATTTCAACATCTGATATTCCTATTACATAAGGTGGGGCTCCATCTACTTTTGTTATTTTCATATCCCCTTTTTCTTTTATTATTTTCTTTACCTTATTTACCTCTATGCCAAACTTTTTCCCGCTTATCTTGAACAATATAATCCTTTTCCTTATTTCTTCATTCATAAATTTATTTTAGTGATGTTCATCTTTATGAGTTTTTAGTTTTAGTTTTTTTGTTTGTTGGTGCTTATCTAAGATCTATATTTCTTCTTCTTCCTTTTCCTCAATAGTTTTCTTATACTCTTTGTAAGGGAGCAATGAGAAGGATTCCAGTGAATCAGAAGTTTCTATTTCCATCAGCCAACCTTCTTTATATGGATCTTCAATTATAGTTTCTGGGTTATCTATTACATCTTGATTTAATTTTAAAACCCTGCCAGATATGGGAGATACTATTTCTACCGTGCCGTCAGATGTTTCTATTTCCCCTATTATATCTCCCGCTTCTATTTCTGTATCTTCTTCTACATAAATATTTATCTTTTCTATTTCATCACTTTCTTGTAGTATGAATTCCGTTATACCTATTCTCGCAATATTTCTCTGTTTCGGAAGTACCCAAACATGATCTTCAGAAAATAGAAGGTTTTTAGGTATCTTCATATTTATCCTCCCTTTTTATTTTTATACTGTTTTTTCTTTTTCTTTTTGAAATTCTAATCTCTCAAAAGGATTTTTTCAGAAATTTTTTTATTTTTCATATTGATTTCACCTGATAATCTAATTTTTTGCCTTCGCTCCTCGATGCTCTCTGATTTCGTACTAACAAAAGCGAAGGCATAAAATAAAAATCAAAGGAGATAAAAATCCGCAACAGCAAAAATTGTTATGTTAGGTATAAAATTTTCTCTGTATGAAGAGATTAAAATGGAATGGATGGGGATATGAGGGAGAAGAGTTCCCACAAGATAGAACAAGGAAAATCGTTGAGGTTTTGCGGTCATTTTTAGGAATATCGGAGGAAGATTTTTCTCCGTCTTTAAATCTTGAACAAATAAATTTACCAGAACCAAAAATAGATTATCAATTGCTTCAAAAAAAACTCAAATCGTCATCTGTTAGTGTTGAAAGATACGATAGAGTTTTAAATTCGTCAGGTAAAAGTTATAAGAACCTTGTAAGATTGAGAAAAGGTACTATAAAAAATTTTCCGGATGCAGTTGTGTATGTGAAAGATAAGAACGATATTTTTGAAGTTCTTTCTTTCTGTGAAGACGAAAAGATTGCCTGTATCCCTCGTGGTGGTGGAACAAGCGTTGTCGGAGGAGTTGATACAGAAGAAATATCGTCGCCAGTTTTAGTTTGTGATTTGACTTATCTTAACAAAGTCGTTGATGTAGATACTAAATCTTTATCGGCTCGGGTTCAGGCAGGAGTGAGAGGACCAAACCTTGAAGAGCAACTCAGAAATTATGGACTCGCTTTAAGACATTATCCTCAATCTTTTTATTTTTCTACCCTGGGAGGATGGATAGCTGCAAGATCTGCGGGGCATTTTTCTTCAAGATACGGGAAAATAGAAGATATGATACAAAGTATTGAAGTTATAACACCCCGAGGTGTTGTAAAAAATTTTGATGTGCCATCAACCGCTTGCGGACCAGATATACCTCGTACATTTGCTGGTTCTGAGGGTATTTTAGGTATAATAACAGAGGCAGTCGTAAAGTGTCATAAAATACCTACGAAAAAATTCTCAACGGCTTTTGTTTTTCCTGATTTTGAAACCGCATGCGAGGTGGCAAGAAAAATAATTCAGTCTGAAATATACCCACCGCTTTTGAGGATACTTGATGAGAGGGAGCACATGATTTCTTCTCTACTCTCTGGCAGACCATACGACGGTGGAGCACTTTTGCTTTTGGGATTTGAATCAGATGATCAGACAGAAGATATTGTGCGAGCTGAGTTTGAAAAAACATCTCAAATATGCATAAAATCTGGTGGAAAAGATGAGGGTAAGGTGAGATTTGAGGATTGGAAAAAAGAATATTTTGAACAGCCTTATCTTCGTGATGTACTTTTGGATTTCTGTATAGTTGTTGATACTCTTGAAACTGCTACAAGTTGGTCCAATCTTATGAACCTTTACAGAAGAGTAAAAGAAGCTATGGAGCAAGCTATTTTTTCCGAAACTTTGGGTGGTGTGACTTGTCGTGTAACTCATGTTTACACAACTGGGGCATCTTTGTACTATTCTTTCTTTGCAAAAGCTCAAAAAGGGAAAGAGGAGGAGCTTTGGTGGAAAATAAAAAAAGCCGCCTCTGATGCTATATCAAACTATGGTGGAACAATTTCTCATCATCATGGTGTAGGTAGGGACCACAAAATTTGGGCGCAAAAAGAACTGAAAGATTCTTTGGTTTTTCTCAAAGGACTGAAAATATCTCTTGATCCAAAAAATATTATGAACCCGGGGGCGGTTCTTGATATATAATATAGTAGGGTTATTTTAATCCAAATCAAAACAAAACTTTTATCTTTTGCGATATTAAATTTTAGTTATAGGATGTAGCAACTAATTTTTTATAGAGGAGGTAGGAAGTAAGAGATGTTGTCGATGATAAACAGCAGAATTGTGAGCATATTGAGAAATGCTTTGCTAACTACATTTTTTAAGATTTACTCTGTTTTTTTTGGTGCAACGATTTTATCTTCTTCGTTTTGTCTTGTTTCTCTATTATCGGTGTTATTTTCTTTTATTTATCCTTTTGCTTTGTATTCTTCCGATGTTTTTCAAATGAAATTTCAGGAGGGCAAGGACTATCTTGATAAGGGAGACCTTATGAATTCTTATATAAGTTTCTCCGTAGCTTATGAGTATGCGGAGAGTAATACTCAAAGGTTTGATGTCATGATGAATTTGGCAAATATACTTTTTATTTGGGGAGACACTTTTGCAGCAGAGGAAGTTTACAAAACTGCCCTTGGCTTAAATCCGAAATCTTTTGAGGCTTTAAAGAAAGTCGTTATTGTAAAGGCAGAAAATCAAGCCCGTGATTTCAAACTTTATCTTAGTAAAATACCACAAGATAAAAGAGATTCCGAGATTTTATATTACTGGGGAAAATATACGCTTTTAGCAGAAAAAGATCCAAAGAGAGCTTGTGATATTTTGGATTCTGTAAGAAGGGAGTCGGAGCTATTTTACAAAGCCTCATATCTTTGCGGTGTTGCGATGATTATGTTGGGAGATAGATCTGAGGCTTTGAGAAGATTTGAAAACTCTTCTTTATCTCCGGATAAAAATTTGCGAGAACATTCATATCTCGCTATTGCGAGAATATATACCGATGTTGGTCAGTTTGAGAAAGCTTTGCCTTATTATCTACGAATTCCGCCAGATTCCCCTGTGTTTTACGAGTCAAAATATGAGGTCTGCTGGGTTTTCTACGCACTTGACAGATACGATGAAGTGAGGAATTGTATAGCATATTTTAAAAATGCTCCAAAATCTCATCTCACCAGAAAGATAGATATACTTCAAGCTTTTTTGAATATGAGAGAAGACCTTGTCAATACACTATTGACTTTTACTGCTGTTTCGGATTATTCTGTTATGATGTTATCAAAAATAGATGAAGTTAAAAATATGCCAAAGAAATTTTGGGGTCAGGACTATATAAAATATTTCTCCGCTCATGAGCCTAATATAAAATCTTTTATTGAATTTTTCCCTGAATATAAAGAATTTTCAAGGAGAAAAATGTATATAGCTCAAACTCAAGCTGAAATAAAATCTATAATTCAGGATATAAGAAGAATAAACTCTATGTCTGTTATCGTTGCAGATAAAGCTATAAAAAAATATCTTGAAAGGGTTTGGGTTGTTCAGCAAAGAATAATTAATCTGATGAATAGCTTTGTATCTCAAAGTTCTGCTGATTTTAATAGTAAAAATACTTGGTTTGCTCTCTCTTCTCTTTTTGAAGAGTTAAGAAAACTTGATTTTACAACAAGAGAACTCATAGCTATATCTTCTGTTAAAATAGCAGAACTTTCAAGAGAAGGGGGCTTTAAAAACTGGGAGAAAAAGTTTGAAGCATACAATAAAGCTATGGATTATTCGTTTAAGGAATTAGATAAACTTTTAGATTACAACAGAAGGTCAGCTAATTATTTTGTGATGCTTGCAAAAAAAATATCACAAGAATATGACGGAAGAAAAATGTATGATATCGGTGAAATTCTGAAAACATTTGAAGATTCTCAAAATGTCTTTTTTAGTTTTGCAGATATATGGCAAGATATGATCAAATCAGTTGCTAAATTCCTCTCATTTCAGGAAAGAAAACTTATGGGTATAAACCATGTTTTGAACAACTTTCTTACTTACCTTGACGATTTTGAAAAATCTTTGGTAAGATATATTATGCTAAGTAAGCTCAAAAATGAGTTCTTCAGAATCTATGCTCTTGCTCAATATGGATTTATAGAAACATCATGGATATTAAAGGAAAAAGAGAGTGAAGTTTTAGATAAAATGCATGTTTTAAGACTTCAAGAAGAAAATAAGATTAGAGATGATTTCTCAAAAATCCAAGATAGTTTAGATAAAATAGTTGTAGATTCAAAACCTTTTAAGGCTGATTCTGTTTTTGAGGAGGAAATAAAATCTTATGAGATTATGGCTGATGGTATTGTGAATTCAATCAACTCTTCTTTTGATGTATTTAATAAAGGAAATTCAATATTATTTGTTCCGCCACAAGACATAAACCAAATTATTATGCGCGAACAAAAGGATTTGCAAAAAGAAATGAAAAGAAAGAAAGAAGAAAGAAATATAAAGTAGTTAAATGATAAAATGGATAAAATAAGTAAAAAGGCAAATGTAAGTTAAATCTGATTGAGATGGAATGATAAAAAATAAGAGGTTGATTAAAAAAATATGATAAATATATTGAAACATAAGGATTTGAAAACTATGAAATTTATTATATCTCTTTTTAAGTTCGTGCCTTTATTTTTTTCCATAATTTTTTCTTTTGATTTGATATATCCATTTTCTGCTTTTTCTCAAAAGGCGGAAATGCAAAAAACTCAGGAGAAATCAAAGTCGCAAGATAGAAAGATAAAAGAAGAAAAGAAAAAAGATATTCCTTCTCAGAAAGTTAGTGATCAATCTCTTCCTGTTCAGACTCCTGATTCAACTAAATCAGATGGATACTACGGTGAAATTATAAGGAGGGTAAATGAATGGAGGTCTGTTTATTCTCCTGATATTTATGATTATTTGATCAGAAGAGAATTTCAACCTAAGGCTCTTGCAATCTATATAGATAGGTTTGAAAAAATAAAGGGTATTATGAAGGAACTTTTAGATCTCCGTTTGCAACTTGAGATGTCAAAAATATCAAATTTCTTCTCTGATAAAATGAAACCATTTTTGGAAGTTGAAAATACTAGACGCGAAGATCTTATGGGAACTCTTCAAAAATATGTAAAAAACTTCTCGGATTCCCCGTTAGCTCCGTATGCTATTTTGAGATATGCAGAAATTCTATATGAAAAATTAAGCTATGAATATATTCAAGCTTATGAGCAGGCAATATTAGAGGGTAGAGTACCGCCTCAAAAGGATTTCTCTCCCGTTATCAAAATATATGAAGATTTCTTGAAAAAATATAAAGACTTCCCTATGAAAGATGCTGTTATGTATCTTGCTGGATATATTCTTGACGAAATGGGAATGCAAGAGGAAGCCGTTGAGAAATACTTTGTTCCACTTTCTGAAATAAGGTTATCTCAGTTTGCCGCCGAAGCCGCTATGAGATCAGGAGAGTTTTACTTTAATATAGGTGAGTTAGAAAAGGCGGAAAAATTCTATCTTGTTGTACTTGATTTTCCTGAAAGTCCTTTCTATTCAAAAGCTTTATATAAGCTTGCATGGACATATTTTAGAAAAGGGGATTATTCAGCCGCAATAGATTACTTCGTAGAAACGATAGATGCTTCCTATGGTAAGGAAACATCCGACAGGTTGAGCCTTATAAACGAATCGTTAGATTACATTATAACATCTATTGTTGAGCTTGGGGGATTTGACACAATTGAAAGGTCAAGAAAAGAAGCTATACTCTCTGTTCTGAATAAAGTTTATCCTCTTATTTCTCAAATTCAAGATAATCCAGAAGCCTTTTTGCTTGAAGCACAAGGTAAAGTTTTTCTTGAACAGGGCAAGTACACAGAAGCCATGCTTTCTTTCAAAAATCTTATAGATAGGTTCTATCTCTCCCCAAGATCAATAAGAGCAGCCTTTGGTATTTTTGAAGCCTTGAAAAAGTCAGGTGATATATCCGGGGCGATTTCCTGGCAGGTGAAAATGGCTGAAAAGTGGGGACCAGGCTCTGAGTGGGCAGAAAAAAATAAAGATGAACTTGGTAAGAATGTAAGAAAGCTTGAAGAAGGTCTGTTAGAAGCTGCGAAATATTATCATTCAAAAGGTATGTTCTCAGACGCTGAATCATCGTACATTCTTTTCCTCAAATTTTTCCCAGATAGTGAATTTTCTGCCGAGGTTCAGTTCCTCCTTGGGGAACTTTATTTTAATCAGAAGAAATTTGCTGATTCTTTCAAGTACTACAAAATGAATGTAGAAAATACTAAGGTCAAGCAAAATAAGTTTATTCAGGATGCTGCTTGGGGAATGGTTATATCTGCTGACCAGGCTTTGTCTGCTGGTATGAAGGATGCACCTGAAAATTTAAAAAACGCCGCGTTCTTATACGAAAGGCTCTTCCCTCTTGATAGAAGAGTTCCAATAGCCCTATATAAAGCTGCAAAAGTTATATCTTCTGAGGGTAAAAAAGATGAAGCTTTATTTATGTTCTCAAAGATAATTGAAAGATATCCAGGCTCTGAGGTTGTAGCCGATTCTATGCTTGAAATTCTGAAAATATATATAGAGAAGGGAGATTTGATGAGAGTTTTGGATTTCTCTCTGCAAGCAAGGGAAAGAAAAGATATTTTCTCGTCAGAAGATATAAAATATATAAACGACGCGGGAGCCAAAGCTCTGTTTTCCATAGCTTCAAACTACGAAAAATCTAAAAATTTTCAGGAAGCTATTTCATACTACCTTAAAATTCCTCAACTTTTTCCTGATTCTGAATTCATAGATGATGCTCTTTATAGCGTTGTTATGATGTATTATGAAATGAAAAAGTATGACGATGTTTTGAAGTTTTCAGATGAGTTTTTAAAGAAGTTTCCTCAATCTGATTTGAGGTTTGATGTTTTATATGTAAGAGCTGTTGCGCTTTCAAGTCTCTTCTTTTTTGATCAAGCACTTGAAACTTATGTTAGGTTGGAAACCGAACTTAAAAATAAAAAGAATTTATCTGATATTGAGAAAGATATACTCAATAAAACGATGGTTGCTATAATTTCAATTTACACCGGATTAGGAAAATTTAATGAAGCAGCAGAGTGGACATTAAAGTATTACAATGAATTTGGTAAATCGGAAAAAGATCCCCTTCTTTATGTAAGAAGGGCTGCTGACCTTTATGAAAAAGCCGGCAACATCCAAAAAATGCGGGAACTTCTTTCAAGTTTTATAAAAGAGATGGAAAAGCAGAAGAAATCAAACACATACGATGTGGTTTATGCAAAATATAAGATTGCAAAGTCTCTTGAAAAATCAAAACCAGATGAAATGGAGAAAATTTTTTCTGATATTATAAATACTTGGCAGAAACTCCCAGATGAAGATAAAAGAAGATCAGTGAGTATATACGCTGAGGCGAAATTTCATTTCGCTAAAAAAACCTTTGATGAGTACAAGAAAATAAGGATAACAGGTGATGAGAAACAGAAACAGCTGGCAGACAAGCTAAAAAAGAAATCAGAAATGCTCAAAAAGGTTCAAAATGAAATGGGAGATATAGCTAAGCTTGGAGATCCAAATTGGTCATTTGCTGCTATTTATTATATGGGATTTGCATTCCAAGATTTTGCTGATATGCTTATTAATTCTCCTCTTCCACCAGAAATAAGAGCTATACGAGACCCAGAAGAAAGGTCATTAGCAGAAGCTGTTTATAGGGAGGAGCTGGAAAAACAGGCTTTCCCTCTTGAAGATAGTGCTATAAAAATTTTCTCTGGAGCTGTTGATAGGATAAAACAGCTTGGGGTCAGAAATGAGTGGACTGCTCTAATATTTAAGCATCTGAAAATGCTTGACCCTCTCGCACCTGTTGAGGTGGAGGATGATATATTCCAAAATGTTGCTCTAACTTTTTCTATGAAATCTTATTCGATCCCTCCAATAGAGGAAACAAAAGAGGAAAAATCTGTCTTTGCGAAGAAGGTGAAACAGAAGGATATATTCAAATTAAGCGATCCAGAAAATCTCAGGTTAGAATCCTTAAATGCTGTCATGCAAAATCTTTTCTCTGGATATTTTGTTTTACAATCCGAAAAGGGTTTATTTTACTTTGATTCCGATAAACTTATTGGAAAGAGGGATTAAAAATTTTAACATTTAGCTAAATTTTAGTCCTTTTGATATGAAATTGTAAAATTTATTATTGTAAGAAATGGTTTGTAAGAAAAAAATAGAAAAAAAGTTTTGTGATATTATCCCTTTTTTTGCTGCTCTGTCGTTTATTATTGTATCTTCATCAGGATGTTCATTTCTGCCTTTCTTATCTTCCTCAAAAGATCAGGTTAGCCAAGGAGCATTATTAGGAAGTGTAGAATCTGAAAAACAAGATGTGAAAAAAGATGTATTAAAAAACAAAAAAGAAAAAGATTTTCAAGATCAGCAATATCCAGATAAACCATTTATTGATCTTTCTCAGAAAATAGATAAAGGTAATTGGAATTTAGAAGAGATTACTTTTAACCCCTCGGACTCCGAAGATCTATCATTTTTTGAAAAACAATCAGGTGAAGTGGAAGAAATGGAAGAGATAGATAAGGTGTTTCAAGAAGCTTTAACACAGCCTTTTCCTGAAAGTATAACTAAAATAGAGAAATACTTTGTGAAAGGTTTTGGGTATTTTAATATTCCTGTTGAGCTTAATGAATATGTCGATTACTATATCTATCTTTTTACTGAAACTAAATTTAGACAGCATCTTGAAAAGTGGCTCAGCAGGTATTTTAAATATGAAAAAGTAATTAGGAGAATAATAAAATCCTACGGGTTACCAGATGACCTTATTTTTGTTGCCATGGCGGAATCTGGCTTTTCAACTCGTGCGGTCTCTCCTATGAGTGCTGTTGGGCCATGGCAATTTATAGAAGAAACTGCAAGAAGATATAACCTCAAAATTGATTTGTGGATTGATGAAAGAAGAGATATAGTAAAATCAACTTATGCGGCTTTGAATTACCTTAAAGACCTTTATGATGTGTTTGGAGATTGGTATTTAGCATGGGCTGGCTACAACGCAGGAGAAAAGAGAATAGAAAAAGCAATTGAAAAGGCAGGAGGTAAAAAGGATTATTGGTATTTTGTAAAAAGAGGTCTTATACCTCGGGAAACTCAAGGATATGTCCCAAAAATAATAGCTCTTGCGCTTATAACGAAAAATCTGGAAAAGTTTGGATTCTCAAAAGATGATTTCAAAGATGAAAGTAAGTTTGAATTTGATGTAGTAAAAGTATCAAAGCAAATAGATATATTTTCTTTATCTAAAATATGTGAATGTGATATTGTAGATTTGTGGGAACTTAATCCTTCACTTCGCCTCCCAGTTACTCCTCCCTATGAATTTGATTTGAAGGTACCAAAAGGTAAAGGCAAGCTCGTTGAGGAGAGAGTAAAATTCTTTGAAGCCTTTGCTACTCGCTTTTATCCAGCTATAAGACATTCTTTTTCACCAGTGCCAAAAGATGATTACCAGAAAAAAGTTTTAGGTGGATGGCTTTACATAACTCCTACAAAAGATATTAGCGGTAGAGACCAAATCATAAACTATGTATCTTTGCAACAAAATTTGAATTCAGAAGATCCTTTTCTTGACGATTTAAAAGAATCTATGGAGAAAGGAGAAACTTTTATCTTACCAGTTTATGTTTATATCAAACCTTTCATAATCTATAAGGTGAGGAAAAAAGTGGAGTCTTTAAGCTCAATTGCCTTGCGATTTCAAGTTCCAGTCCGAGAGATAAAGAGTTTAAACGGGATTAGAGGGAACAGAGTTTATAGAGGTACAGTTCTGAAAATTCCAACTCATAATTTCAGCTACACTTCTCAACCATCAACAAATTCAAAATATTATAAATCAAGGAATTTAGTTTGGAGCGATAATGAGATTATGGGGCAAAGAAAACAAAAACAAGCGAATATATCAAAATCTTATCAACCTACCAAAAGCACCATCGTAAGACACAGAGTAAAAAAAGGTGAAAACTTATTTTTGATATCAAAAATGTATGGAGTTGAAATGCAGAAGATAAGAGAAACAAATAGGCTCAGTGGAAACAAAATTTATCCAGGTCAAGTCCTTCTCATCCCAACAGACTAAAAAAACTTACAAAAACAAAGAAAATTTTTTAGTTTGAACTTAACTTATTAGTAATGAGTAATCTCAAAATTTTAGCTTCGTCTTTTCTTCTTTTGTCTTTTATACTCTATCACTTTTATAATATAAAATCTCCTGTATGCCATATAAAAAAGTTATCAGAAGGCAAAAATTTTGTAAGTTATGAAAATGGAAATGAACATAAGCTTTCTCACAAGTGTTGCAAAGATAAAAATGAAAAAAATAAAAAACAAAATTTACTTTTTTTTGATTATTTTGTTTCTCATTCTTCGGCACATTCTGATTGTTGCTCTTACAACAAAACCTGTTGCCTTAACTTCTCTTCACCTTGCACTTTACACCAAAAGGAACTTTTCCAAGATTTGCATTCTGAAAGTTTAGGTTTAGTTTCAGAAATAAGCAGAGAAATTTTATCTATAAAAGATAAGTTTCATCCCCCTCGTCAATTGTAAATTGTCTTCTGTCTATTTTACATTTTGGTAGAAGGTAGCTATATCAACACAAGAGAGTAAATCACAAAGTAAGCAAATATAAAAAGGAAAGGAGGTGAAAAAATATGGCTTTATTTTTAGTGCCTATTTTTTTGGTTCAAATTAGTTTGGAGGAACTTTTAAATAAGGCAATGAAAAATAATCCAGAAATTTTATCTGCACAAAAGATTTACGGTTCAACTTTGTATCAAAAGGAGTATTTGAGGTGGTGGTTGCCGAACCCAGAAATTGGTCTTGGTGCTTCATTTTTGACACCACGATTTGAGTTCTCTATATCTCAAAAAATCCCTTTCCCTTCAAAAATAAAAGCTCTTGGTAAGAAAGCAGATTCATTATCTTCTCTTGAACTCAAAAAAATTGAACTTACAAGGTGGGAGATAAAAACACAGATCAAAGAGTATTACTTTGAACTCTGGTTTTTGTACTCCCAAAAAGAAACCCTTGAAAATATGAAGATGGTATTTTCTGACCTTGCGGATGCTGTTCAAGCAAGATATAGGCTTGGTCAAGAAACTATTGGCTCTATTATGCGGGTTCAAATTGAGCTATCTAAAATTCAAGAGAAAATTATAAATTTATCTGCCGATATTTCGGTCTTGTCTTCAAAAATAAGCGAGCTTGTAGGGGAAATCCCTGACTCTAATATTGTTCCAGAAAATGAGATTTTTCCGTCTAAATTTGATTTGCCTTACTCACAGCTAAAAGACATTGCTCTTTCTCATTCTCCTCATTTGCAGGTTTTGCAAGCCGAAATTGAATTAAGTAAATCGGAACTTTTTGTATCAAAGACTGAACCTTATCCAGATTTTGGTTTCATGTTTGATACCATGGGAGGAATGATGAGAGCTATGATAAGTTTTGAAATACCAGCTTTTTTTGGAAAAAAAGAAGCAAAGAAAATAATGGAATCTCAGGAGCTTCTTCTTTCATCTTATGCAAGGTTTGAAGCAGAAAAAAATAGAGTTTTGAGCCTTCTCAAATCTTTCAAAGAACTTTCTGATTCATCATTTGAGCTATGGAAATTATATAAAGATGTGCTTATACCACAATCAGAACTGAATTTTTCCGCCGCACGAGCAAACTGGGAAGTCGGGAAAGTTGATTTCCTCACAGTAATTAATTCATTAACGCTACTTCTTTCATACAAAATAGAAGAAAAAAGGTATGTTTTTCTCAACAGAAAATACAACGCAAACATTGAAAAACTTTTGGGTTTAGATGAAAAGGAGGTAATAAACTATGAGATCAGAGAAAAATAAAAAACTTTTTGCATTAGGTGGGGTTATCTTGATTGTGTTTTTCGGACCTTTCATTTCTTTTTCTCAATCATGTTCTCGTGGAAAGAAAATCGGGACAGAATCGGAAAGTAAAGCTCAACTTTATTATTGCCCTATGCATCCAAATTATGTGTCAGATAAGCCGGGAGATTGTCCTATATGCGGAATGAAATTGGTTCCTGTCAAAAAAGAACCTTCAAAAAAAGAACCAAAGTCAGAGACATCTCGTGAGAAAACTTTATATCACTGCCCGATGCACCCTGACTATGTATCAGATAAACCAGGAAATTGTCCTATATGCGGAATGAAACTTGTCCCTATAAAAAAAGAAGAACTGAAAGAAAAAGAGAAGCACAAAGGGCAGGGAAAGCTCGAAAAAGAGTATCCACAGGAAAAAGAAGAGCATCATTATAATCAGGAGCATGACCACGGAAAAGAAAGTTCTGTTAATGAGTTTGAAATAACTCGCATTCCAGTTGGTTTGAAATTTGTGAAAATTCAGATCAAAGATGTATCAAAAGAAGTAAGAGGAGCGGGAGTAGTTGAGATTGATGAAAGAAGAATAAAATCTATATCTTTGAAATACTCTGGGTGGATTGAAGAATTATATGCGGACTATGAATGGAAACTTATATCAAAGGGTGAGCCTCTTGTGAAAATATACTCCCCAGACCTTGCTGCATCTTTGCAAGATTACATAATAACTTCAAAAGCTTATGAGGAAATTTCAAAAGACCATCCACAACATAATTTTTATCAATCACTTTTAGAATCTGCAAAGAGAAAACTTCAAATTTACGGAATATCAGAAAAAGATATTGCAGACTTTATTGAAAAATCAGATGAAAAAAGAAAAAAGTTTTCTCCGTATATTGTTGTAAGATCTCCTGTAAGTGGTTTTATAATAAAAAAGAATGTTTTTAGGGGACAATTTGTCTCTCCTGATGTTGAACTCTTCCGAATTGCAGACTTATCTTATGTTTGGGTTATCGCAGAATTTTACGAAAATGATATCAAAATTATAAAAAACGGATACAAAGCAATAATAAAAAGCGATATTTTAGGATTTGAAACCCAAGGAAAAATATCTTATGTCTTCCCTTATATTGACCCACAAAAAAGAACCCTGAAAGTAAGAATTGATGTTGAAAACAAAAACTTGATTTTAAAACCTGGGATGTATGTTTCTGTTTACATTCATATTCCGCTTGGGAAAAAAATAGTGGTTCCAGAGGATTCTGTTCTTTGGTCCGGAGAAAAATATTATGTTTTCGTAAAAGGAGAAGGAGAAAAAATCGTTCCCCGTGAGATTGTGTTGGGAGAAAAAGTAAAAGATGGATATATTGTGGAGTATGGATTATCTGGAAATGAGGAAATCATAGCTTCTGGAACATTCTTTATTGACTCAGAAGTAAAACTCAAATCCGCTATTGAAAAGTTCAAAAAAGCGGAGGATATAAGACAAAAAGAAGATCAACATCATTTGCATTAGTAATTGAAAAGAAAAATATTTTGAGAAAGAAGTAAAAAAGGAGGTGAGAAAAGAAGATGATAGAAGCGATAATATCTTGGTGTGCAAAAAACAGAGTTTTTGTTCTTATAGTTTTCTTTTTTGTAGTGTTTTGGGGAATAAGAACTATTCCAAAAATCCCTCTTGATGCTATTCCTGACCTTTCAGATACTCAGGTTATGATTTATGTTGAGTGGGAAGGAAGATCTCCCGAAACAATAGAGCTTCAAGCAACATATCCTATTGTTTCTGTCCTGATTTCTTCTCCTCGTGTAAAAACTGTAAGGGGTATGTCATTTTTCGGATTTGGTCTTGTTTTTGTTATATTTGAGGATGGTGTAGATATTTACTGGGCTCGCTCTCGTGTACTTGAATTCCTTCAAGGTATAGAACTACCGGATGGTGTCAGGTGGAAAATAGGTCCAGATGCAACAGGAGTTGGATGGGGATTCCAGTATGCTCTCCAAGATAAATCCGGAAATTGTGATCTTTCCTGCCTCAGAACACTTAACGACTGGTACATAAAATATGTAATAAGGTCTGTTCCCGGAGTTGCAGATGTTGATTCTATTGGTGGTTTTGTAAAACAATATCAGGTTATTGTTGATCCTGTAAAACTTATATCATATAACATAACTTTGGAGCAAGTAATTTATGCAATAAGGTCATCTAACAATGAAGTTGGCGGAAGACTAATTGAAATGAGTGGTGTTGAGTATTTTATAAGAGGAAAAGGACTTATATCGTCAAAAGAAGATATAGAAAATATATCAGTTGATGTAAGAGACGGAGTTCCTATTTTCATAAAAGACATCGCTTTTGTTTCTTTGGGACCAGAAATAAGAAGAGGAGTGGCTGAGCTTGACGGCGAAGGTGAAGTTGTGGGAGGAATAGTTACAGTAAGGTTCGGTGAAAATCTCTACAAAGTTGTTCAAGATGTAAAAAAGAAGATAGCTGAGATCAAAAACACTTTGCCAGATGGAGTTGAAATAATAACGACTTATGATAGGTCAGATTTAATAGAGAGGTCGGTGAAAAATCTTTTGCAGAAAATTGTTGAAGAATGCCTCTTAGTTATAATCATCTGTGCCATATTCCTTTTTAATTTCAGGTCTGCTTTCATTATAGTTGTAATGCTTCCAGTTGCTGTGATTTTATCTTTTATTGCGATGTATTACATCAAAATAACGCAAAACATCATGTCTCTTGCTGGCATAGCTATTGCGATAGGAACTCTGATAGACGCTATGATAATCATAGTTGAAAATGTAAATAAAAAAATTGAAGAGGAAAGTGAGAAAAGAGGAAATATCAGTGGTAAAGATAGGCTTGATTTGATTTTGGAGGCAACGAAATCCGTTGGAAGACCTCTATTTTTTACTTTGCTTGTTATTACAGTTTCGTTTTTGCCGGTTTTGGCTCTTGAAGCTCAGGAGGGAAGATTATTTAAACCTCTTGCTATAACAAAAACTCTTGCAATGCTTGCGGGAGCTTTTGTTGCAATAACTTTCACTCCTGCTTTTTTGGTCATTTTTGCACCCAGAAAAGTTTTACCAGAAGATAAAAATCCCATCTCTAAAACATTACACAAAATATACGAGCCGATTTTGAGTTTTTCTTTGAAGTTAAGATACTTTGTTGTTGCAATAGCCTTTCTTATAACTTTATCTTCTGTTCCGCTATTTTTCAAGCTCGGAACAGAATTTATGCCAACTTTGAACGAGGGAACAATTCTTTATATGCCCACAACTTTACCGGGAATTTCAATCGGAGAGGCTTCTCGTTTGCTTCAAATACAAGATAAGATAATAAAATCTTTTCCCGAAGTGCTCACGGTTTTTGGAAAGGTCGGAAGAGCGGACACTCCGCTTGATCCTGCTCCGCTTTCTATGGTTGAAACCACGATAATCTTGAAACCAGAAAAGGATTGGCCTTGTAGGGTAGAAAAAAAATATAAACCTGAATTTTTGGAACCATTTTTGAAAAAAATTTTTGGTCATTGCAGAAGATGGACATACGATGAGTTCATAAATGCTATGGACTCAGCTTTGCAGTTTGCCGGAGTCGTAAATGCATGGACTATGCCAATAAAAAATAGAATAGATATGGTAACTACCGGTATAAGAACTCCGCTTGGTATAAAAATTTTCGGTCAAGACTTAAAAGTGATAGAAAAGATAGGAGAAGAAATTGAATCCGCTCTTAAAAAGTTTCCTTGGACTCGCTCGGTCTATGCAGAAAGGGTTATAGATGGATATTATGTTGAGTTTGAAATAAAAAAAGATATTGCTGCACGATATGGACTCAAAGTAGAAGATGTCCAAACTATAATAGAAACCGCAATAGGAGGTAAAGTCATAGACTATGCGATAGAGGGTAGGGCAAGATATCCAATTCAGGTAAGATATGCAAGAGATTTCAGAGAAGATATATCTCAACTTAAAAGAGTTCTGATACCAACAAAGTATGGCAATATACCGATTGAGCAAGTTGCAGAGATAAAACTTGTAAGAGGTCCGTCTTCTATAAAAACAGAGAAAGGTTATCGCACAGGTTGGGTTTATGTAGATGTTCAGGGAATAGATTTAGGAACTTATGTTGCAAAAGCTCAAAAGATTTTAGAGGAGAAAATCAAAGTTCCACAGGGATATTTTTGGGAGTGGTCTGGTCAGTACGAATACATGGTAAGAATTAAAGAAAAATTGAAGCTGATAATTCCCCTTACAATTATGATAATCTTTATGCTTCTTTACATAAATTTGAGGTCTGTTTTGAAAGTTTTGATTGTGTTTTTAGCTGTTCCTTTTTCACTCGTTGGAGCTCTGGTTTTACTTCATATTCTCGGATATAATTTATCTGTTGCGGTTTGGGTTGGCATAATAGCCCTTTTAGGTCTTGATGCGGAAACAGGAGTTGTTATGTTGCTCTATCTTGATATGGCTTATGAAAAATGGAAAAAAGAAAAAGGACAACCGATGAATTTAGATGATCTAAAAGAAGCTGTAATTTATGGTGCTGTGAAAAGGTTGAGACCGAAGGCTATGACTGTTCTTACAAATATAGTCGGACTTTTACCAATTATGTTGGGTACTGGTCCGGGCGCTGATGTTGCAAAAAAAATTGCGGCTCCTATGGTAGGAGGACTTATAACAAGCTTTATCTTAGAACTTATAGTCTATCCAGCGATATTTTTCATCTTGAAAGAAAGAGAGGTAAGAAAGCAAAGCAGCTAATTTTGCTTTCTCTTTGATAACTCATCTAACCAACTTTCTTTTGCTATATCCTTCCTCTTTTCAGTGGTCATGTAGCTTTTGTATAATCGCTCAATTTCTTGACTTTTTCGGAAAAAATGATTATATTTTATAAAAACAAAAAGGAGGTAATACTTATGATAAAGAATAAAGTAGGGGGGGGGACGGCAAATAATACTATTGTTTTTAGGCTTCTGTCTTCTTCTTATTGCGCCAGAAATTCTTTTAGGTAAACAAAAACCAAAGATTAAATGGATACCCGAAAAAGTGAGCGTAAACTTTGAAGAAGGCGAGGAAATTGTGTATGAAGTTTATTTTGAGTCAGATAAAGAAGCTAAAAATGTAGAACTTTGGATGACTCCTTCTTTATCTCAAATATTGAAAGTGGAGCCTTTGCAGTTCAACGAAATAAAGGCTAATGAGAGAAACGCAGTAAAACTTAGGTTCTCAGGTTTGGCTGGTGAATATGAAGGAACACTTCATGTAAAATCTGAAGGTTTCAATTTAGCTAATCCATTAAGTATTGAAGTTAAAATAGCAAAGAAAGAGGGATCAGTAGAAGCAGATGAAGAAGATCTTTGTGCTTCTGGCAAGATAGCGTCTGATTTTTCTGAGAACTGGAAAAGGTGGAAGGAATATCCATATAGGCCATCGTTGGAGGATATGGAAAAGATTGCTGGGGAATCACCTGTTGTTTTTGTTTTTGAATTCAAGTCTATATGGGATCCTGTTTTCAAGGATCATCCAAGATCTCCTGATGGTTTTCTTATATTTCATATTGCATTTTTACTTTTTGATGCGAAGGAAGTTTTTATAAAAGTTGAAGCACCTGATGAGGTGAGGATGATAGGAGGAAATGAGTTCAGGATAGGAGAAGTTTCTAAAAATGAAGTGAAAAGCTTTTATGTTCCAATAAAAATGTGTGGGAATTATGGAACTTTTCCTATAAGAGCTCGACTTGAATATCAACCAGTTTTTGAGAATAATTCTGGATTTTTAGAGTTTAGGGTCAGAACTCTTTTTATCGTAAGAGAACACAGGCGAGATATAAAGGCTTTTGATCCCGCTGAGTACTCAATATATCTTTTGGAAAAGAGACTTGAAAGATATGAAAAGAGAGAGGGAGCGGCATATTATCCACCGATAGCATATGCAGATGATCCTGTCGCTTTAGGAGAAGTTAGACTTGAATCTGAAACCGACCCGCTCATAACAGTTGATCTTGAACAAGTTTATGATTTTCCACCTTATATACCTCAGGATGTAGATATTGAATTTGAACCGACCGATTCTGAGATTGAACCACAGAAAAGTAGCGAGGAGAGTGGAATGAGCGGAAGAATAATGGTGAAAGGGAAAGAATGCTATACTTTTTCAGGTCGAGTTATAATTAGGGAAAACTATTCACTTCAAGATATTCCGTTAGTTGGAGCTTCAATAAATGTTTATGATGCGGATGGTTTTTTAAATCCAGATGATTTTATTTGTTCAGCAAGAACAGATGGGTTTGGTTATTTTAGTTGTAATGGTTGTGCATATGATTTAGGTTCTAATCCAGATCCTTACATAGTTGTTCTTGCCTGTAATGGGAAGTTGCAAGTTTTCAGAAGTGGTACAAATAGAACATATTCCCAGACTGTCTGGGAACGAGATGGACTCAAAGGTGGGACGTATAATATAGGGACAGTTAGGGTAGGAAGCGCACAGGATATGAACGATACAACTTTGAGGGCATTTTGGGTTTTCAGATTTGCTAATACAGCCTATGCAGTTAACAAGAATGCTCGCGGTGGGAAAGACATAGGTGATTATGAAATAATTTTCCCGGCTTCTGGAAATAATAGTTCTTATAGTACTTCTGACAGAAGGATTTATATAATATTTGACCAAGCAGAAGCTTCAATTGTAGCCCATGAATTCGGACATGCTCTTATGGATAGGCTGTATGGATTTAGAGATTGGCCTTCACCGGGAGGACCTCATACTCTTTGTTCAAATAACCTTACTGATGAGAGGCAAAAAAGGGGGTTAGCATGGGCTGAGGGATTTGCAAATGCCGTAGCTTTGGTGAGTTTTAATACTCCATATAGTTGTTGGCAAGGTTTGCCATGGAATCCAGGATATCGTGTGAATTGCATAAACCTTGAGGGCTCGACAATAAGATTAGCGGATGATAATCCACAAAATAGATGGATAAGACATTATTGTGGATATTGTAGAGAGGGAAATCTCGGATGTGGGGATCAGAATGAAGGTTATGTTACATCAGCTATTTGGGATTTATTTGATGATGTTTCCAATGATGATAGAGATTGTACATATCATATAAATGCTGGTCGGAGAGCGTGCGATAGTGCAAGCTTCCCGTGGAGGATAACTTTGGAAGCTCTAACATTCAGACCTCAAAATTATGCTGAATTTGTTGCTAACTTACCACTTTCATGTGAACAAAGGAATCAGGAAAGACAAACCTCTCGCTTCAATAACATATTCACAGGAGACTATATAAATTGTACTCCTCCTCCATCAGATGGAGGTGGCGGAGGGGGTGGTGGCGGTGGTGGTAGTGGAGGTGGAGGCGGGGGAGGTGGTGGGGGTTGTAGTAGTATATCTCCTATTATAACCTCATTTATTTTTGTTTTCTTCTTTTTAATTCTGAAAAGGATAATTCCCAGAGGGAGGAAAATTTTATGAAACTTTATTTTATGCCATTATTCTTTTTTTTCTCTTTATTCTCGATAAATTGTCTTGATCTAAATAAAAGCAGAGAAAATATTAAAAATAAAGAAGCTTGTTTGTATAGAAAAGTACTGATCTATCAACCATTATTTATCATTGATGAGCAGTCGGAAATTTCAGATAGGGAAAGTAAGGCTAAATGGGTTAAATCGGTGGGACTTTTCGACGCAGAGATTCAGGTTATATCAACTGAAGGATCCAAAGTAAGATTTAAAATTATCCAAATACATCGTGTATCTTATTCCCCATATAATGATGAATATAATAATGGAATTGAATTTAAAGAGAAGTTTAAAAGAAGTTATATTGGAGCTGAATGCGTACTATTGATGAATGTTTCCGAGGAGGAGCTTAAAACTTGGGAAATAGATGAAAAATGCGTTATGAGAACAAATGCTCCGGAAATAAAGTTAGAAGTTGGGAAAAAGTACAGATTTAAGATTTTTGTTTATGTTGGATGGCCAACTAGTTATGAGCTTTTAATTTATAGTGTTCAAGATGGAGAAGAAGAATTGGATTATTTCGGGATCTCTACAGGTTTTTTAGAGGGTTTGGATGGTATTAAGAATTTTGGTTTTAGTGTGTCGCTAAAAGATATGGGGTGCCCTGTGAAGAATAAAAATGTTGATTGTGGGACCATAAGAAATTCATCAGCTATTTTCAGATGCAGCAACGAAGAAATAGAGATTTTTCCATCTCAAAGTGGGGAAATAGTATGTAATGGTAAGCGTTATAAAGTCTATTTATCTTTATCTCAAATAGTTGAGTACAGACCATATTCATGTGCCGATTGGGGTGATTATATTCTTTCATTCTCTCTGGAGAGAATCAAGGGAAACTAAATCCTAAAGATTTAATGAAAAGAAGAGGTAAATTGCTATGGTCAAATTTTTCGGAATACTATGACTAGCAACTTAGGTTAAGTTTCTCTAAAATTTTGTATAATATAGCGACTACGAATTTGTGAGAATTTGTTGAGAGGTATTTTTTTGAGAGTTTTACAGCATGAGAAATCAAAGTTTTCTCATCTACTCCAAGCAAGATTTCAGCTACCAGAACTCTCAGGACATCTCTTTCTATTGGTGGAATTATTTTTATGTTTCTTCCCGTTGCCCAGGAAATTAACTCATCTATTTTCTTTTTGTTTTCTATATACTTTAACACTACGGGATTTTCTGATACCAGTGATTCCGCTTTTTTCTCTTTACCTTTTATGTCTGATTCAAAAATCTCTTGTAGTGCATCCAGTAATATTTTGGAATCTATTCTCATAGATAATCATTTGAGTATGGATTTATTCCCTTACTTGAATAGATTATTTTCTACTTGAATAGATTATTTTCTATTTCTGAAAAATCTATCGCAAAGCTTATCCCTTCACTTCCTGCTATTTTCCATGTGTTAATTCCTATGAGGTTTCCTTTTGTATCAAATAAACCCCCACCTGAATTCCCTGGGTTTATTTGAGTATCGGTTTGTACAACATTATAATCGCATGTTGGTTCAAATATTTCATAATATATGGGGGGAAGGAAGAGCTTATATAAGTCTCTTACATTTCTTTTTGCGGAAACTATGCCTGCAGATATGGTCCAACCAAGTCCAAGAGGTTGCCCAACTGCAAAGACTCTATCTCCAACATTGAATTTGTCAGCCTTACTTAAATTGAATTGTGAGATGTTTTTATTGACTTCAAGGCGAGCTAAATCTATATCACGACAGGATGGAAATTTTGTGTTTGCTACATCTAATTCTGTGCCATCGTAAGCATATGCTTTTGTTTTTACCCTTACCTCTGGTAGGTAAGATGAATAAATTTTATAACAAGACATATCTTCAAACTCAAAATTTTCCCAGAAAAAATCATTTATACAATTCTTGTTTTTGCCCGCAGCATAATCTTGGAGAATTTTTTCCCAAAGAACCCTGCATGGATATGTTGTTATGTCATTAATATTAAGATTACCTGTTGAGTAGTATAAAGACAACATATACATACAAGACAGGAAAACTACTCTTGATTTATAACAATCTTCATCAAGGTAGCAACTCCTTTGAAGTCTATACCAGTTTAGAGTTCTTTGTAAATCTTGGCATTTTGTTAAAGGACATGAGTAAAATCCTGTGGTATCTTCTAAAATTGAATATGGCTCAGCGACATGTCTATTTGTTATGATGTAGCCTTTGTATACAACCCCTGAACCTATTATATTTTCAAACAAATCTGACCATTTGCTATCTTGCAATAGCACGGAAGATGTGATATAAACTGTTCCTTTTATCATCTTATCTATATCAGCCTTAATTTCTTTCTTGAGAGCATCAAGTTCTTGTTCTAATTTATCTATTTGTGTGGTGTTATTTTTTAGAAATTCAATTTCTTGTTTCAGTTTTTCTGTTTCCTTCTCCAATTTGTCTAATTGTGATGTGTTGTCTTTGCCACAAGAAAAAGCAATAAAACAAAAAAATGAAATGGAGAGAAAAATTAAGTTTTTCTTGCTTGTCATATAACTAAAATTTAGTTTAAAACAAAAAGATAAATTTCGTGATAAATTTGTGAATTATTTTTAACTTTTCCTTTTTCTGATTCAAATGTTTTTTCTGGTGCTTCTTACGATGTTTTGAAATCTATATGCATTTTTTTATTCAAGGACTTCAACATATATGTTTTCGTTTGAGTAAATTGATATTTCACCAGAAAGTTTTACCGCTTCTTTTGCTATTTCTTCTGGGGGTAGGTTAGAGTGTTTGAGGAGAGCTTTGGCGACCGCAAGGGCAATTGGACCTCCTGACCCGATTGCTGCAACATTGTCATCAGGAACTATAACATCTCCATTACCCGAAATTACAAGAATATTTTGTTTATCTGCTACAAGGAGCATAGCGGAAAGCTGTCTTAGGGCTTTATCCATTCTCCATTCTTTTGCGAGTTCTACCGATGCCCGAGTAATATTTCCTCCAAACTCTTGGAGTTTTCTTTCAAATCTTTCAAGCAGAGCCATGGCGTCTGCTGTTGAGCCTGCGAATCCTACGAGGACACTTCCATTAAAAATTCTTCTTATTTTTTTTGTTGTTTTTTTGAATACAGTATCACCTAATGTCATCTGACCGTCGCATGCCATGACAACTTTTCCATCTCTGAACAAGGAAATAACGGTTGTCAAGTTAAATTGTGGCGGGGCTGACGGGACTTGAACCCGCGACCTCCGGCTTGACAGACCGGCGTTCTAACCAACTGAACTACAGCCCCACTCAAATGGTGAAATGAAATATATAATGAAATATATATAATAAATAAAAACTCTGGTTCTCTAAAATTAAAATTCCAGAAAAATTATGGTGGAAAGTTTTTGATATTTTCTGGAAATGTCAGCGGTCTTCTCCAACCTGGTCCTTTCTTTTCTTTCCTCATTATTGTGAAGCCCTGTCTTATAAAAAGAGCCCCAGGTGAGAAAGCCGGAACTTGTGCTATTCCTGTTCTTATTTTCAAACCCCATATTTCTTTTTCAAATTCATTTATGTTTGCTCCATACCCGAAGTTTCCGAATTGGTCGTAAATATAACCCAAGGTTTCAATTTCGTAAATTTTATTTCCTTGTGGACAAGTTATATGTTTTATTTCTATTACAACTCTACTTATGTGATCTGCCCAATAAGCCGTCCCGTGAGCATAGCATCCGGTCATATCTACATAACCGTCGGCAGGTGTGTAGAACCCATCTTCTATCCTGAAAACAACCGGACCCGGGTCAACAACAGTTCCTGGTAGAGCAACGGAGATCCCTGTAAGAAGTGTTCCTGTTGCCCATGAACCAGTTGGAACATTAAAAGTCTGAGATTTCCCTTCTCCTAAAAATATAAATAAAAGCATAAGATAAGAGTAAAATAAAGTATAAAGTTTTGATTTAATAAGTGCTATTCTTCCATTAGAATTTCTCATTATATAAAATTTATCGGAAATTTTAGTCTATTCTTATAACTCTTACTGTTCTTTTTGACCTTCGTGGTTTTGTTATATCTGCAAATTTAGGAGCTAACCAAAGTCCAAAGATAAAACCTCCTATATGAGCCCACCAAGCTATTCCCCCGAGTCCTGAAAATGGTAAAAATAGGATTCCGTTTATTATCTGACTTAAAAACCAAAAACCTATAAATATTACTGCTGGGATATGAGCAAAGTAAAAATAAAAGAAGAAAGGAATGAGTGAAAGTATTCTTGCGCGGGGAAAAAATTTCATATATGCCGCAAGTACTCCGCTTATGGCTCCGCTCGCTCCAACCATGGGAGTTTCCGCACCTCCAAATATGAAACTTATTGCAACTTGTAATGCAGCCGAACCTAAGCCGCACAAGATATAGAACAAGATAAACTTTATTCTTCCCATTATATACTCAACATTATCTCCGAATATCCAGAGAACCCACATGTTGCTTATTATATGAAGCCAACTACCATGTAAGAACATATGAGTTATAGCAGTTTTAGGGTTTGTCAGAACATTTTTGGGAATGAGACCGAATTCCCTTATGAACCTCTCAAAGAAGAACTCCCCGTTCCAGCTGATATACCACTCGTATAACCATATAAGTGAGTTTGATAATATCAAAGTCAAAGTTATCAGAGGAAAAGTCCGAGAAGGATTTTCATCTCTTATTGGTATCATATCTTTGAATGCTGTATGTTTAATTTACCTACCTAATCTTTTATTTTTAGTCTCTTTATGAAACGAAAAACAAAAAGTGGGTAATTTTTGGCTAATTTTTTGGTAATGGGAATTTTCTCATCTGAGGATGAGATTCAAGTATTTTGGGAAGGTTCAAGCGGACTAAAATTATTTGATGGGGAAAGAGAAATATATATCGCTTTTTCTGGATTGAAAAGCAAAATCGGTCCTGATTTTAAAAATGCTGTTGTTTTTATTGATGGAATAAAAGTGGAAAGTGATGTAGAATGCCATCTCAAGGCTTCTGATTGGTTTGAACATAAACATCATCAGAACCCAGAATTTTCATCTGTTAGAATTCATGTTGTTGGTGAAGAAGATGTCAAATTGCCAGGATTTGTCATATCTCTTGATAGAATATCAAAGCTCAACGAAGGCAAGAAATTTTTCTGTGCTGAATTAAGTGAAAGTACAAAGAAGGAGGAAATTTTGCGTTTCGCTCAAATAAGGTTATTGAGAAAATGTCAGAGACAGAAAGAAAGAATTCTTGAGGTCGGCGAAGAGCAGGCAGTGTGGGAGTTCATATCAGAAGCTCTTGGATACGAAAGATATAAAAACTTTATGCTTAACTTTGCAAGAAAGTATCCTGTGAGATTAGTCAAAAAGATGGATAAGGAAAGTTTTGTTAAAATATCTGATGATGAGTTGAAGAAAATAAAAATTCATCCTGGGCGCCCTCAAAATCATCCTAAATTTAGATTGAACACACTTTACGAAATATCAAAAGCTGATTTTTTGTCTCTCGCAAGACATCTATTTGAGAAGGAAACGGACTTTAAAGCGTGGAAAAATTCCTTTTCTTTTTCAGGTTTAGGGGAGAGTAGGTTAAAAACCATGATAGCAAATGTGTTTATACCTTATCTTTTGAACTACTATGAGAAAGACGAAGTTCTAAATTATTTCTCTTCTTTCCCTCCTGAGGAAGAAAACAGGATAATAAGATATGCAAAGAAATCTTTGAATTTGGGGAAGTTGAATATGATAGAAGCTCAGGGACTTATTGAGCTTTTTCTCGTGAGGTGTTCTAAATTCTTGTGCTATGCTTGTAAATGTTTTGTTGGTAATAGGTAAATTATGATGTGTGTTAGACTATGAAATTGGTGCCGAGGGCGGGACTTGAACCCGCACGGGGAAGCCCCATCGCCCCCTCAAGACGACGCGTCTACCTATTCCGCCACCTCGGCTCAATAATATAAATCTAAACAGAGTTCTGAAAAAAGTTATTTATTCAAAAAATGTTCTTTTTCTTTTCGGTTTAGTGTGGTGTTGATATTTCTTCTTCAATCCCTATTCTACCTTTCCATATTTTCTCCGGAGGCGCGTCAAGTGCAAACTCTATCACCTCATCCATGTGTTCCACAAACTTTATCTGAAGCTGCTTGAGTATCTCTTTTGGAACATCTTCAAGATCTCTTTCATTTTCTTTTGGTAAGATTACCTTGTTTATCTTATATCTATGTGCTGCAAGTAGTTTCTCCTTTATACCTCCTATTGGAAGGACTCTTCCTCTTAATGTTATCTCTCCTGTCATAGATACATCAGGTCTTACTGGTATTTTGGTGAGGGATGATATTATGGCAGTTGCTATTGTTATACCCGCTGAAGGTCCGTCTTTTGGAACAGCTCCCTCTGGTACATGTACATGAATATCTGTTTTTGAGTAAAATTCTGGGTCTATTCCGAGCTCTTTTGTTCTTGACCTAACATAAGATATTGCGGCTTTTACAGATTCTTGCATTACATCTCCGAGTTTTCCTGTAATAGTTAATCTTCCAGCCCCAGGAACAATTGAAACCTCAATCATAAGGACCTCTCCACCGAATTCTGTCCATGCAAGTCCGCGAGCTACACCAACGAGTGGTTTTGTATCAATATCCGAAGGTTTGAATTTAGGAGGTCCCAAAAATTTCTGAATATCCTTTGCATTTATTGTGAATTTTGGATTAGATTTCAGGTCTATATTCTGTTCAACTATTTTCTTTGCTACTTTTCTGATAACATTTCCTATTTCTCTTTCTAAATTCCTTACTCCTGCTTCTCTTGTGTATTCTCTTATTATTTTGTATAGAGCATCTTTTGTAAAATCACATGTATCTTCGTTCAGACCTGCATTTTTGGCTTGTTTCGGAACCAAAAACCTTTTTGCTATCTCATATTTTTCGTGTTCTGTGTATCCCGGAATTCTAATAACTTCCATTCTATCAAGTAAAGCCGGAGGTATCGTGTATGTTGTGTTTGCGGTGCATATAAAGAAAACTTCTGATAGATCATATTCAATATCTATGTAGTGATCTAAAAATGAATGATTCTGCTCTGGGTCAAGAACTTCAAGCAAAGCTGCTGCTGGATCCCCTCTGAAATCTGATGTAAGTTTATCTACCTCATCAAGTAGGAAAACAGGGTTCTTTGTTCCTGCTTTCCTCATCATTTGTATTATCCTTCCAGGTAATGCTCCTATATATGTCCTCCTATGTCCCCTTATCTCTGCTTCATCTCTTACTCCACCAAGCGATAGCCTGACAAATTTTCTACCCGTTGATTTTGCTATTGACTTTGCAAGGGAAGTTTTTCCAACCCCTGGTGGTCCTACGAAACATAGTATTGGTGCCTTTGATGGTCCAGCTAATTTTCTAACTGCGAGGTATTCAATTATTCTCTCTTTTACTTTTTCAAGTCCCCAGTGATCTTCATCAAGGATTTTTTTTGCTTCTTTGAGGTCAAGCTTTTCCTCACTCCTTTCTGTCCAAGGTAAAGATAACAGCCAGTCAACATAGTTCCTTACAACGGTTGCTTCTGCTGCAAGGGGAGTCATGAGCTTTAGTTTCCTTATTTCTTTCATTACAACATCTCTTACTCTTTCTGGGAGATCTTTCTCTTCTGCTCTTTTTTCAAGTTCTTCTATCTCTTCTTTCCATTCATCTTGAATGAAATCTCCTTGTCCCATTATTCCGCTTGATTCACCTCTTGCTCTTGCTCTTACCCTTGATTTTCTTTCCGATTCAAGATTTTGAATCTCTTCTTCAAGAATAGATTTGACCATTTTTAATCTCTTCACAACATCTATTTCTTCAAGTATTGCTTGTTTTCTTTCAAGTGGTATAGTAAGTTGTGCTGCTATTACATCGCAAACTTCACCTGGATTTTTTATGTTGTATAGAACATCTATGTATTCATTTGATATTCTCATCTGTTTTGATACAGATTTGAAAAGGTCAATAATTTCTTTTGAGAGTATCTTTGCTTCTTGTGAGGTTGTGTTTATCTCTTCAATCAGTTCAACTTCTGCGGCAAGATATTCTCCGTTATCTATAAATTTTACTATTTTACCTCTTTGGACACCTTCAACTACTATTTTCCTGTTCTCGTTTGGAATTTTCTGATGTCCCTTTATTCTGCATATTGTCCCGACCTGATATATATCTTCTTCTTTTGGGTCATTTACCCGTGAATTTTTTTGAGATGGTAGAAAAACAAGTTTATCATCAGAAGTCAAAGCTTCGTCAAGGGCTTTAATTGATTTTGGTCTCCCCACTATAAGTGGCATAACTATGTGAGGAAAAGCAATTATATCTCTTAGCGGTATCATCGGAAGTGTTTTTCTTTCTGGCATATATATCTTTTACCTCCTTTCTTTATATTTTAATTACTCTTGAAGTTGAAATCTCTTTTTATAAATAAATTTGCTTTATTGTGGGGTGAATTTTTGCCCTTGTGCAATTTTCCCATTACTTCTTTTTTACTTTTTGCTTATTCATTCATTCTTTTACTTATACACTTTTTCTTGTGTCTCTCATTTTCTGTATCAATCAGATATAGAGATAAAGTCGGTTGGATTGAGTGGTTTGGTTTTCTTTCTTACTTCAAAATGTAGATGTGGGGTCTCGGCGTTTCCGGTCATTCCGACCTTACCTATAACTTGCCCTTTTTTTACAAATTCTCCTTCTTTTACTAAATTTATCCTGTTGTGTGCGTAAACTGTGAAAAAATCTCCCTCGTGTTTTATTATTACAACATTACCATAGCCTTTGAGAAAACCTGAAAATATAACGACCCCATCTTCTGCTGCCTTTATATTTTCTCCCTCGGGAGCTTGAATATCTATCCCCTTATGCATTTTGCCATTTCTTGGACCAAATTCAGAGATTATTTTCCCTTGAACTGGATTTATGAATTTCAAGCCTATATTAATATCTTTTGGTCTTGTTCTTTTTTCGTTCATCAAATCAGCTTTTGCTATTGATATTTGTGGAGGTTCAGTTTCTTTCTGCTTCGGTTGAATATTTTTCTTATCGTGAATATTTGGGTTTGTTCCTAATACCTCTTGCAACTTGCTTTTATTGTTTTCATTCTTTTTTAGAGCACTATTTTTTAGCTCATTCTTTTTTAGGCTTTCACCGTTAGTTTCTCCAATTTTTTCATCTCTTTTTGTATGTTCAAGTAATTGATTATTTTCTTCTGTTTTTGCTTCTTTTCCTTGACCGACACTATTTATATTTTCACTTTTTTTATTGTCAGTTTCTTGTATATTATTTCTTTCTGCTTTATCAAGAGGTATGTATATGATATCTCCCTCTTTTATTTTTTGAGGATCAAAAAAGAAAGGTCCTTTTTTGTTTGCGTTTATTATCTCTTTTTCTGGGACATTGTATTTCCTTGCTATTTTATCTAATGTTTCTCCTTTTTGAACTCTGTGATATATACCATATCCACAGCTTTGCAATATCAGTATGTTTAGTATAGTGAATATTATGAAAACCCAAATTTTCCTTTTAGTTGTACAAATCTGCATCCACATAGCTCCTTTTTTATGAAGCCTTTTCCATTTCCTACCTTTATAATTTTACTAAGAATTTGCTCATTTTCATCACCTATTGGTATCACCATTATACCATCTCTTTTCAGTTGTTCTAAAAGTGGAATTGGTATATCCGGTGAAGCCGCTGATACACAAATCCTATCGTACGGTGAAAGTTCTGGAAATCCTTGAGAACCGTCTCCTACTATAAATTCTATATTTTCAAATCCTAAATCTTTTAATCTTTTTTTTGCTTGTAAAGAAAGTTCTTCTGATATTTCCACCGTGACTACTTTGTTTGCAAGTGAAGCCAAAATTGCTGTGTGGTATCCAGATCCTGTTCCTATCTCCAGGACATTATGATTTTCTCGTATTTCAAGATTTTCTGTCATGAAAGCTATAATGAAGGGTTGAGATATTGTTTGCTCTTTTCCTATGGGAAGTGGATTATCTTTGTATGCTAAATCTTTTATTTCTTCTGGAACAAAAATGTGTCTCGGAATTATTCTCATCGCGAGTAGAACTCTTTTATCTTTTACTCCCTTTCTCTCTATATTTTCCACCATAGCTTCCCTTTCTTCCTTCATCTCTTCGTAGTATTTTAAAACTTGTATGGGAATATTTAGCCTAAATTTTTGTATGAGTTTTCTTAATTCGGTTTTATCCATTTTGTCTTGATCTGTTATTTTTTATTTTTTCTTTCTTTCTTTTATTTTGTTTTTTTTATCCTTATATTATTTTGGCTATTCCATTATTATTTGACCTTTCCCATTTTTCTTTGCCATAAGAAGTCTGGTATCTGCTAATTCAAACACTTCCTTTGGAGTACGACATTCGCTTGGAAATTCTGATATTCCTGCGGAGAAAGAAATTTTCGTTCTAATTTCCAAATCAATATTTGATATTTCATTTTTTATTTTTTCAATTTCTCTTAATGCATGCTCTTTTGATGACCCACGTAGCATTACTGCAAATTCGTCACCGCCGAACCTTGATATCACATCTATCTTTCTGAGATTGTTTTTGAGAATATTTGAGATTTCAATCAGAACTCTATCTCCAAAGTTGTATCCGTATTCTAAGTTTATGTTTCTGAAATCATCTATATCCAAGAGTATAAATGAAAAAGTTTCGGAGTTTGTTATGGCTTCGCCTACCTTATCCATCATAGCGTTTCTGTTAAAAAGTCCAGTTAGTACATCCCTTGAATATATCCATTTTACCTGATATATCAATTTTGAATTTTTGATAGCTATGGCTATTTGACTTGAGATCTTTTCCATTAATTCTATTTCTTCATCATTAAAACCTGCTATTTGAGATTTGTTTAAGTTTAAGACACCTAATACTTCATTTCCGAATTTTAGAGGTATGGATAAAAAAGAGCCTTCTTCAAGGAATTCTCCTTTCCAGTGTAAGTATCTTCTATCTCTTCTTGTGTCTGGTATATAAATTTTTTCTCCTGTTGAGAATGCAAGTCCTGTTACCCCTTCTGTTGGTGCGAATCTTATGCCCTTTATGCTTGCTGGTAATCCGTAAGTTGCTTCAACTACAAGTTCATCAGTCTTCTCATCTCTTAAAATTATGGCGAACCTTTCTATTTTTAACCTCTCTCCGAGCAGTTTTACTAGTGAATTGAGAAGTTCGCTTAAATCCAAAGAAGAATCTATTTTAGACATAACATCATATATTAATTCAAGGTGGGCTACTTTCTCCTTCATTTTTCTGAGTTGTTCTTCTGCTTTTGTTAATTTATCTTTTATCCTTTGAAATTCTTCCGGATTTGCGTACTTGGTTATATTTTCAAGTTCTAATTTCTCTATTTCGTATTCTTGGAGTTTCTGTACTAATGTTGAGAGAACATCTACTATTGGTATGATTTCCATCGGAACTTTTTCCTTTAACATTTTTATATCCACAAACCCTGGGGTTTCTTTTAATTCTTGCACTATTGATTCTATCTTCTTCATTTCATTCTCTTTAATCTTCTTTCTTATAAACCATCCGGAAATTAGTATAGATATTACGGCGGATAGTTTATGTAAATCGGCGAAATCTAAAGTTGAAACTATTCCAGCTGACGCTATTGAAAATATTACGGGTAAATCTTCTTTACCTATTCTCATTTTTGTGATAGTTAAAAATAATAGTTGCTATTGGATCTTTGCTTAAAAATTTAATTTCAAGCATTTCGCTTTGTTTTTTTTTCTGTTTTGAGTTAGTTTTTTGTTTTTTTATCATCATTTACTCTTTCCTTTCTTTTGAGTTAATTTTTATCATATGATATTTTATTTCAGGAAAAATGAAAATATTGTTTCATATTTGGTGTTATCCTTTTCACTCACTTTATTTTCCTTTATTTTTGGCTTTTTCAATCCTGTTTCATATTCGGATGAAGTGAAAGTTGGATTTATTCTTGCAACAGAAAAAGAAGAAAGATATAAGAAAGATAAGATGTTTTTTTTGGACGAGGCTGAAAAGCTCGGAATGAAAGTTTTTTACGATCAGGCAGATAACTCTATACAAAGACAAAAGGAACTTATCGTGAATTTGGAAGATAAAGGTGTAAAGGTTCTTGTTATACAGCCTGTTGATTCCTCACTTTTGAGTGAGGAGATTCAGAAACTACATTCAAAGGGAATAAAAATTGTTGCATACGACAGAATAATTTATGATGCAGATATTGATTTTTTCGTCACGCACGATAGCAGAATGGTAGGAATAATTCAAGCGCAAGAAGCGGTAAAATATACCGGTGGAAAAGGAAATTATGTTATACTTGCAGGAGGGAAAAACCATTCGGTTGCAAAGCAAATAACATCTGGAAACCTTTTAATTTTAGATAAATATCCCGGAATGAAAAGGTTGGGAATTTTCTACCACGAAAACTGGGATGAAAAGGAATCATATAGAACTATGAAGGAACTGCTTAGAAAAACGAAAGATATAAATGTTGTATTAGCAAACAATTCATCTTTGATAAGAGGAGCTATAAAAGCGTTAGAAGAGGAGGGAGGAAAGGATGTTTTTACTGCGGGAGCAGATGCCGACCTTGAAAATTGTAGATTGATAATAAAGGGAAAACAAAACATAGATATACTAAAACCCATAGAACCTCTTGCAAGAACCGCAGCCCGGGTGGCATATTCTCTTTCGCAGGGAAAAATTCCGCAATACAACGAAAAAATGAATAATGGAAAGGTTGATGTTAAAGTTATCTTGATACCGGTTCATCTTGTATCAATTTCCACGATAGATGATGTAATAATAAAACCAGGAATTCACTCCCGAGAGGCTATTTACGGGAAATAAAGCATTAAAAAAAGTATTTTAGTAAGTAAAACTATGATGAATAAATAATTTGATTGATTATATAAAATTTTTGGAATATACGAAAAATACTCTTTTTGAACATTATTTTTCAGGATATGGCTCTAAAAGGTGGAATAAAATTTCTGAGGAAAAGAATAAGAGCAGTGAGAAATATAAAGAAGCTCACAAAGGCTATGAAAACCGTGGCATCTGTGAGGCTAAGAAAAGCTCAACCTGCTCTTTTAAATTCAAAAGAATTTATTGAAGATTTAGAAAAGGTTTTTACTATCTCACATGAGCCGAAAGAAGATTTTTTGAACTATAATGTCCTTGGAAATACTTCCGGTGTTGCAAAAACAGGTGAGGTGAAAAGAATATTCATAGTTTTGGGTTCAGATAGGGGACTTTGTGGAGCTTTCAATAGCAATATTGTAAGACTTGTTCAAGCTTATGTAAAGCAGGATGATATAATTTGGATTTTTGGAACACGAGTCGCAAGAGTGATTTCCAAAAAATACAAAAATGTAAGGGAATTCAGAGACTTTTGGAAAGATTTATCTTATGATAAAGTAGAGCAAGCCTATGAGCAGATTATTTCTGAAATAAATAAATTGAAGAACGAAAGTGCAGAAAATTCAGAACCTGAAGTATATTGTATCTTTACATTGTTCAAGAGCGTTGGAACGCAGGTGCCAACATGTGAAAAAATATTTCCTATCTATATAAGTGAGGTGTGGGGACCGAAGAAAATTTTTGAGCCGTCTCGCGATAAGGTCCTTGATTTCTTTACTGAAGCATTTTTGAAGGCAAAGCTCTTTTTTGCTTTCCAATCTTCAATAACTTCAGAGCACGCTATGAGAATGAAAGCTATGGATATGGCTACCCAAAATTCAGATAGACTTATAAGAGTTCTTACCCTTCAGATGAACAAGGCAAGACAAGAAGCAATAACCAAAGAGCTTATAGATATCGTAAACGGAAAGAATGCCCTCGAAGCCCAAGCTATATGAGACAATAAAAGAAAGATTATCAAAAGAGAGATTAAAACTCGTAGATTTACCATCTAACATAGACTTTCACAAGGAATTATCTTATAAACTTGGGTTTGACTTTTATTTGAAAAGAGATGATATCTTGGGGATATATGGTGGAAACAAACCTCGGAAACTTGAATTCATATTCAAGCAGATAGTAGATTCTCGGAAAAAAGATGTTTTCATTTTTGGTCCCACAGGCTCTCACCACATACTTGCTAATCTGATATATGGAAAAGATTTTCTCCAAGATGTCAAGTTTACAACTTTTATTTTCCCAACATACCTTTGGAAATGGGGAGATATATATGTTAGAAAAAATACCGAATTGGCAAAAAAATTATCTTTTAAGTTTGTATTTACTCCTTCTTTTTTTCATGCTTTCATTTTAGCGAGAATTTCATCTATGATAAAAGGTGGATTTTTTGTTCCAGCAGGTTCAACCTCTGAAATATCATCACTAGGATTTATAATAGCTGCAATAGAGATAAAAGAAAATGTTATATCTGGGAAAATTCCGGAGCCAGATTTTATATTTTTACCTGCTGGGACTATGGGAACGCTTGCGGGTTTGAGTTGTGGTTTAGCTATTTGTGGTATGAAAACAAAAATTTTGGGTTGCGGAGTAGTTAATAAATCAATATGCAACGAATTTTTAGCAAAGAAACTCATAAGAACAATAATGGGGAAACTCAAAACAAAATTTGATGTAAGCGAAGATGTGTTGAGTCAGATAAAAAAATTATCCTTTTCTAATTTCTCTATAATCCACAACTTTTTAGGAAGAGGATATGGATATCCATCTGATGAAGGGATAGAAGCTATGGAATTTTTCTCAAAGTATATGAATGTGGAAAAGACATACACAGCAAAAACTCTTGCGGCAGTTCTTGCAAAAAAGGAAGAACTTAAAGGCAAAAATGTTCTCTTCTACTGTACTCTGAATTCAAAAAACCTTGCATTACAATAACATTTTCACTTTAATTTATAGTTAATCTAACAAATTTCTATGCGGGCAAATCTTTTTATATATCAACGGTGGTACGGCTGACTTCATTCGTGTCCAAATATATAATAGATTGACTATAAATTGGATTTTTGCAGGATTTTAGAGATTAAAACTACATAACTTATAACCGAAAGAAAACAAAATAATGATATAGGAATTGTGAAAAATTCGTGAAAAGTTCTTATCCCAAAAGCTTTTTCTACTATGAAAAGAATAATAAATGTGAATTGAAGAACAACAGCGGCTTTACCAAACTTTGTCGGAGAAAAATTAAGTTCCGCTCCTTTCAATTTCCCAACTAAAATAACCAACGGAATAATTATATCTTTCCCAAGAACAATAATTCCAAACCATTCTGGGATCGTATTCTTTATAAAAAGAACAAAAAATAAAGATATAAGAACTATTTTGTCAACAGTCGGATCAAATTTCCTACCAAAATCTGATGTCATTTTCAGTTTTCTTGCAACCGTGCCGTCAGCAAAATCAGAAATTATTGCCACACTTCCAATTACAGCAGATAATTTCCATTTCTCCTCCAAAACAAAATAAATGAGCGGAAATGTTAAAACGAGCCGCAAAAAAGTTATTATGTTTGGAAGCAAAAATGTCTCTTCTCTTCTCATCACCTATTAGAAGATTTTTCTTTTTTGAAAGTAAAAATTTGATTTATCAGGAGAATTTTCAGATTTTTATTAGGGGAATTAGCTTTGCCACCTTTGGGAAACTCCGAGATTCCTTTTTATTCTTCCAAGATTTTTGATATACCACATTACTGCTTTTCCTTTCCACCAATCTTTTTCTCTTATTCCTAAATCTTCTGCCACCTCGCAGGCAGCAAGATAACCTGACGCTAACCAAGTTGCTCCAAAAGGATGAACAGAATTTGAAAGGTAAAGATTTTTTATAAATGTCCTCGTTGCTCCCTTTACTGTAACTCCAGGTAAAGGTCTATTTTTGAAAAATTGTTCAGGAATTACCGAACCTCCACACCAGTTCCCTCTTATTGCGCTTCTATTGTTCCTCCACACATCTAATGGTGAATATGGAAAAACTTCAATTATATTTTTCTTGAAGCCGGGAGCATACATTTCAAATAAATCTGTAAGCTTTTCTGCAAGCTCACACTTTATTTTATCCCACACCGAAAAATCGTATTCAAGTCTTCTTTTGCCCCATCTTACAGGTATTGGCGGAACATCAAGCCAAAGAAACGCCGTATGGCATCCATCTGGTGCTTGTGATGGATCTGCCAAAGTTGGAACAAACCAGTTAGCCATAAGATTTTCAGGTATCACTCCTGAAATGAGTTCAACCGAAAAATTTTTCATCTCTTCTTGCGTTTCACCACCGATATACCCCATAAAACATCTTTGAATCCCAGGGTCAAATTCCGCTGATAACCATATAGGTGCATCTTTCAAAGCATAATGAACTCCAAATATCACTTGCTCATCATAGCAGAAATTTTTTATCCTTGTTCTCGTCTCTGATGGAATTACATCTTCATCTATAAGTTCAAAAGTTGGAACAAGCGATAAATCACTTATTATCTTTTTTGCTGTTATCTCTTCCCCTGGAAATAGGGCATCTTCACTCAATTTTACTCCATAAGCTCCATCCTTTGATACAAGTATTTTTGAAACAGGACAATTCTGAATTATTTTTACTCCATAGGCTTTGCAACACCTTATAAGTGCGTGAGTTAAAGAATGCGAGCCACCTTTCAGCTGATGCACTGGAAAAATCGGACCAGTCAGAGCAGCTACTCCAATGCACCCTGATGACCCAATTCTTCTGTGTATAGGAGGAAAAGCTCCAATCCACGACAGGGACGCAATTGTAGTTTTTATATAATCTGACTCAAAAAATATATCAAGAGCTTGAAACCCGTTCATATTTACAAGCTCATCCGGGGAGATTTTCAAACCGAGTCTCTGACTTATTTCTCTGAGAAATTCAAGGTTCTCTCTTACTTTTTCAAAAGACGGAGGAGTAAATAAGAAAGTATGAACCCATTCTACAACATCGTTGAATCTTTCTATCAAAACCTCAACTGCTTTTATTATAAATTCAGCATCTTTTGGTGAGAGCTTCATCCAGTTGTTTATTGTGTCCTGCGGATTTACTCCCATAAGGCAACATTTACCATCTCTGAACACCTTACCATAAGCGTAGTCAGTCATAACTATTTCAAGTCCGAATTTTTCAAGTTCAAGGTCTTCCATCGCGGGAGATAAAGCGGTTATCATCCATGTTGCATGTAAGTTGTGTAAAAACCCCGCTTGGAGTTCTTCTGTGTTGCAATGAGCTCCACATTCTCCCCTTGCTTCAACGACAAGAACTTTTGCTCCTGCTTTCCCCAAATAAGCAGCTGCTGTAAGTCCATTTATTCCTCCACCTATAACTATTACATCAAAGTCAGTCATTTTATTTCACCTCCTTTCATTTTTCAAGGTATGTTTTTTTGTGTTTTGCAAGAAAATCAGGTTCTTTCCACCATTTTTTCAATCCAATATCTTCTGCAATTACATTTGCCGCTATATAACCCGGACCTCCTATTATGAGTCCCCCGGGATATGTGCTTGCTCCACAAAGATAAAGATTCTTGATTAGAGTTCTCGAACTCGAACACGACTCTGAAGGTCTAAAATATCCCATCTGTGTCGGAGTGTAGTCACCATGCTTTATTGAACCCTTTACCATAGAAGCGATTCGCATTTCAATATCACGGGGAGTCTCACTTACAAAATCTTCTGGTGTTGCATCTTGGAAATCTTTGAGGAGTTTCAAAGCTTGATTTTCTATTTCAGATTTATTTCTTTCCCAGTCAAAGTCGGACGGGGCACACATTTGGAAAAATGAGATGAATTTTCCGTTTCTTGAAAGTGTATCATCAAATAAGCTCTGGCATGTCGCGTGTCCAGCAATTCTCGTTATTTTGTTTTCCCTCAAACCACGGAAGAAGTCAAGAACATCATCGGGTCCATCAAATCCCAAAATTGTCATAAAAGACCTATCAACCCATCTATCATCTGTTTTGAATTCGGGAGGTTTTGATGATGTAAAATGAAGTGTAAAAAATGACCATTTATCCCACTTCCACTCTTTCAAAGGTGCAATTTCTTCTTTTATATCTTTTGGAATATTTTCTTCTTTTATAAGTTTGAAGAAAGTCAGAGGTGGTGGTAGCGATGATACAACTATTTTTGAGGAAATTTTCCTTCCATCTTTGAGTTTTACTCCTTTTGCTTCTTTACCTTCAATAATTATTTCCTCAACTTCTGCGTTATCAAGGATTAACCCGCCATTTTTTACTATCTCTCTTCCCAACGCACTTGCGAATCTATGAGACCCACCATAGCAGTAATATTTTTGCATACCACATCGCCATATAAGTAAAGGAACCATAAAACCCATTCCAGATTCCTCAGGGTCAACCCCCCACATTCCAACAAGATAAAGTAAAAAAGCTTTAAGCTTTTCACTCTTGAAGTTCTCATCTATTATCTCAACAGGAGATTTTTCTGCTATCTCTAAAAACTCTTTCCCGGTTTCTGTTTTTGAAATTTTCTCATAAAACTCAACGGGAGGTAGAGGAGGATAGTAAGTTGCAGGAGCGAGAATTTCATCAACAAACCTTATAAATTTCCTTATAACCTTTTCAAACCTTTCGGCTTCGTCTATCGATAATTTTCCAACTGAATCTTTGGAATCTTGAAGCATTTTCCCAAATAAAACAGAACTTTTATCTCCAAAAATAATTGCTGATTGAACGAATGGCTTTACCCAGTATAATCCATGCTCCTCTAAATCAAAATCCCTCAATGGAGGTATATAATCCACCATCATATGATATATGGCGTGAGTATTTGATGAGTTTCCCGGAAACAGAATTTCTTCTGTGGCAAGTCCCCCTCCTATTTCATGCCTTCTTTCGCAAACGACAACTTTCAAACCTGCTCTTGCAAGATAAGCAGAGGTAATGAGTCCATTAGGACCTCCACCTATTACTATGCAATCTGCCTCATATTCTTCTGGAAAATCTTTCAGAACATCATCTTTTTCAGATGGTCTATAACCTATCCAAATTCTACTCATCTTTTTCTTTTTTATCCTCCTTTCTCATCTGGAAAGTATGATGGAACTTTTTGTAGGACATCTATGAATTTTCTTATAAAAGCCATATATTGCATAAGTATTCCTATGTTCCCATCAACTTTTATTACTCCTTGAAGGAATGCCTGAATTGGATCTACCTCTCCTTTTACTATACCTTTCCATACAGAGTATTTTGCTCTTATTGTGAATGCAGAATTATATTGTTTTTCATCTTCTATGATTTTTGCCTCTTTTACAACTCCTCTATCTATTAAAAAGAAAGCTTTCCATGTTTCGTTGAGGTTTTCATCCGGTTCCATCACAGTTATGATTCCACCGTATGTCCAGCTTTTTCCTATTTCTACGAGTTCAGGAATTGATGTGGCTATTTTTACGAGTTCATCTACCCACTCTTGTGAGGGAAACCTATACAATTTTTTCTCCTCCATTTTCTTTTTCCACCTCCTTTCTTTTTGTTTTTAATAAAATCTTTTTTCTCCATCTGGTATATGGTAAGGGGATGGTATGAACCAATCGGGTTTTTCTATCGCACCATCGTCTATGAGTATGTGCATAAGGTTGTACGGAACTGCGAGAAGACAAAGACCACCAGGATATGATGTTTGATGGCAAAGATAAAGTTTGTGAATTGGAGTTCTGTATCTTGCAAGTTCAGGAATGGGTCTGAAACTCCACCACTGATCTTCACACTCTCTTATCGCATACCAATTTCCACCTATGAATCCTGTGTTTCTGAATTCACTATCTTGCGGAGTATTTATGAACTTTGCAACTATATTTTTTTCAGTCATATTCGGAGCAAATTTTCTCAAAAGCTCAATCATTCTTTCTGCTATCCCCCATTTTGCTTTATTTACTGCATCAGGACCATCTCTGTGATACTCAGGAGGAGGAACCTGAATGTATATTGGAGATAGAACATGATATCCCAGGGGACATCTTGTTTCATCATAAATATCGTGGCAACAAACCATAATGTGTAGGCTCTCCTCTCTTTGTGGATGAGTTCTGAAAGAGAATATATCTTGAGCCTGGTTCAGAATAAAACTGCGGGAATCTCCTGGCAAGCATACGACGGTTGGATAGTTTCTATCTTTGAAGAACAGCTCTTCTGCGTCTCCTTTATATTTTGGGAGCTCTTTAACTATAAGATGAAGAACGAATAAGCTTCCACCGTGTAAATTTATATCTTTTATCTTTTCAAGCAGAGGTTTTGGTATATATTTCCCTTTGAGAAGTTTGAGGAAAGTTTGTTTAACATCTATTGCAGATATCACAAGCCTTTCAGCACGTATTACTTTGCCGGGATAAAAAGATTCATCCGCCAAAACAACTCCTTTTGCTTCGCCATTTTCAACCAATATTTCTCCTACTTTTGCGTTATTGTATATTTTCACTCCATAATGTAAGCAACATCTTATGAGTGCATGCATGTAAGAATGCATACCACCTTGCGGAGAAGATGAGGAGTAAGCCATAAGGAGTCCGGTTGCTATTCCGAAGATTCCCATACCTCGCCATGCGGGAAAAGGTCCGTTGTACCATGCTCCCTGACCCGCAACGACTTTCAGAGGTTCAAACTCATATTGTGTGTCAAGAAGCTCGTAAGTTGAAAGTTCCATAACAACTTCTGGCGGAAAAAGAGCTAAAAGCCCGGGAGCTTTTTCCTTCATGAACTTAAACCAGGGAAGGTCATAAGGATCTGACCACATTTCGGGAGTATAAGGTGGTGTCCAAAATATTGATCGCAGGAAATCCTTTGTGTATGGTTCAAAAGTTTCATACATGATTTTGGTGAATTCCGCATCTTTTTTTGAGTATTTCGCAACGGATTCTATCGTATTTTTTATGTTGAACCTACCTGATATTATAGCCTTCCCGTCTGATGTTACTGTTCCTGCGAGAGTTTTGAAATATTTCAGTCTGAAACCAAATTTCCAGAGTTCAAGAATTTCTATTGTTGGTGAAGCTCCTGCGTAAAAGTAAGTCGCGTGTGGATCTATTCTGAAACCTGGGATGGGTTCTACATTTTCTGCTCCGCCTCCGCATTGGAGCCTTTCCTCCAAAACACATACTTTAAGACCAGCTTTTCCCAAAAGGGCAGCTATTCCGAGTCCATTCGGACCACCTCCTATTACAACCACATCGTATCTTTCTGATGGATAAGCTTTTTTTATTTCTCTTTCTGCCCTCATAGTTTCAATCCTTACAATAAATAATTTAATAATAAAATAATCTACCTACCATAAGTTAGACAATTTTTATTTTAAAAAATTTTTTAGAGTTTTGTTTTTTTGATAAAACTTCCGTGAATAGAAGTCATAAAGTGAATAAATCCGGATTCAATAAGAATTAGATTCAATAAAAATTCCGTTTATCATCTGTATAATTATAAAAGTTAGTATTTTGAATTGATGATGGTAAGGAAGATAGGAAGACAAAAGACAATTTATTTTTTGTTAGTTTTATTTTTTTTTAGTTTCTTGCGGAGGAGAAAAAACTGAAAGTGTGAGAAAATATCACGATCATCCAAGACTTGCGCAGAGTCCTTGGCCAATTGTACATGCGAACCCGGCTCAGCAGGCAAGTGTTGAATTTTCCGGTCCCAATCCTCCATTAAAGGTTGAACTTTTTGACTACAAGGGACCGGGATGGATTCTGTTTGACTCAAAAAAGAATACACTTTTTGGTGCCTCCGTTGCCACAGAGAGAAAGCATGAATTTAAAAAATTTGATAAAAATATGAAGCTTATTGCGGAATTTTCTCTGTCTTTTCAAGGAGCAACAGGAATATTCGGTGGTATATATAGCTTTATAGATCATGAGGACTGTATATGGACATCAATAGATGTTTCAATATATAGGATATGTGAAAAAAGAGGAAAATTTGAAGAAAGCATGAAGTTTGATCTCTCGGAAATATCAGATGGTTTTTCAAAAGATGAAACGATCCTTGCCCTTATGCCACTCTATAAACCAGCAGGATTTATAGATATAGCATTTGTGACTTTGGGATTTGAATATGAAAAAGAAGGAGATTTTTTGAAAATAAATATTCCGGGAGCAAAGTTGGGAATAATTCAAGTTTTTGATAAAAATAAAGCCAATGTTTATTACTATCAGTTCAAAGGGGAGGCTATACAGAATTCAATAGCTATTGATAAAAAAGATAACATATATGTGATAACTCATAAGAAACTTTACAAAGTAAGATTTGATAGTTCTTCCAAAAGTTTTAGGATAATATGGGACTATTCATATGATCCAGGACCACCACCTGATAATATAGAGTGTCCGGCTGGTTCTTCTCCTTATTCTTGCGTACTTACTAATCTTCTCAGAAAGGTAAGATTTCTTGCCGGTTCAGGTACTACTCCAACTCTTATGGGAGATAATGAAGAATACATCGGTTTTGCCGACGGAGCTTTACCTATGAGGATTGTAGTTTTAAGAACAGAGGATGGAAGCCCTGTTGAAATAGATACCCCTTTCCCTTTCTCTTATGATCAGAACTCTCAAACTGAAAATACTTTGGCTTATTTTGGAGGTAAATTTATTGTTGATAATAATAATCCAGAAGGCACAGGTGTAGCATGCTATAAGATAGAAAGGAGTTATAAAAATGAAAAAGTAAAACTTTTATGGGTAAATAGAGAAGTTTTTGCTCCAAATAATGTCCCACTTGTTTCTGGCAAATCTCAGGCGGGATATGTTTATGAGCTTATAAAACAGGACGGAAAAGAAAAATGGTATCTCACCTCTCTTGATTTAAACACTGGAAAAGTCTTGTGGAGAGTATTCATAGGAGAAGGACTTATACATAATAGTATGTATGCACCTTTAAATCTTGATGACGAAGGAAACATATATATAGGTTTATTTGGGAAAATTCTTAGGGTCAAGGGTAATTAGCCAATTTTAGAAAAAAATCGTAAATAGCAAACTATTTCAAATAAAAATTTCTTTCAATAAAATATTAATTCATATTTTTATGAAAATTTTCTGTTTTTAACACAAACTGTAAAGTTTTTATTAATACTTTATATATGATGAACAGAAAAAAATACGATGTCATAGTCGTAGGTGCAGGAATAAATGGAATAACAGCAGCTTGCTATCTCCAAAAATCAGGTCTCAAAACATTAGTTCTGGAAAAAAGAAATGAAATAGCTCCTTTCGCTCTAACAGAAGATATATTCGGTGGAGGGATACCAGTGGATACTCACGCAGGTGTGTGCTTTTTACCTATGAGCCCAGTCTGGGGCGACCTTGAACTTGATAAATTCGGATTTGACCTCATATTCGCCACCGCTCCCGCAGGAACACTGTGGGAAGATAAAAACCTTGTCTGGTATGCTATTCCCACCAAAACCGCTGAGGCAATTTCTAAATTCTCCGAAAAAGATGCAAAAACTTTCCTTGAAATAACCTCTCGCATAGCTCCAAATATTCCTGATATTCTAAAAGAAGCTGTATTCTCTCCCGCAGAGGAAGAAAAAGAGGATTTCTTGTGGGACCTTTCAAAATACTTTGGGTTTACTCCTTATGATTTTAAAACCATGAACGCATTTGAGATGTTAGACCTTCTTTATGAGAGTGAATGGGTAAAAACTGCTGCTTTCGGTGCATCAGATATAGCAGTCTTTGGAGATCCAGCTGAAAAAGGAGAAGGTGCCGTTATGCTCGCTCTGGCTTTTACTATAATGATCGGTGTCCCAAGAGGGGGAATGCATACACTGGCTCACTCACTTGTCAGATGTTTCAAGTATCACGGTGGAACCTTACTCCTTAATGCAGGAGTAAAAAGAGTTGAAAAAAAAGAAGGGGGAGGGTTCAGAGTTTTCCTTGATGAAAATACTCCTTATCTACAGAAAGAGTTTGAATCAGATATTGTTGTGATGCACACAAGCCCTCCTATTTCTTTTCAAATTATAGATCAGAATTTGCTCAAAAAAGAAGATCCAGAGCTTTTCAGGAAAATGAAGGACTGGGATATGACAGGTCATTGTGCATTCACATCATACTTTCTTTTGAAAGGAGAAATAAGGTGGAAATCAGAATCTTGGAACAAAGATATATCAAAGGTTCCTTTCCCTCTCAGAGCTTATGATTCGTGGGAACATGCAAAAATCTCTGTGCAAAAAATGAAAAATGAGGAAGTGATGGATGTTATCGGTGATATTGCTGAAATGTACAATTTATCAGCCGTGGATCCATCAAGAAGCAGATTAGGTTACCATGTGCTTGTATTTGAGATGGAATATCCTATAAATCTCAGAAGATATGGAGGGAAGGAAAGGTGGGATGACAGAGAATTTGTCGGAAAAATTCATCAAGGGCACATAGAGCTTTTGGATAGGTTAATTTCGGGTTTCAAGAAAAATCTTGTTGATAGCATGTTCTTTACTCCAATTGACAATTGGAGACGAAATCCTTCTGCAATCTATGGGCATGAGTTAGGAGGAGATGTTTCCGGTCCTCAGTGGTACACAGGTAGAATTCCTCCCCGATCCAAAATCCCAGGACTTTACTTTTCTAACGGAATATGGCCTGCTTCTCTAACTCATCTTGGAAGTGGTTATGTTGCGGCTACATGTGTTGCGGAGGACTTGGAAATAAAGCAAAAGCAAGAGTGGTGGATGTGGAAACCCTATGAGTACTTTTTGAGAAAACTCCCAGAACTCAAAAAAGTATGATTTTTTGGTGAAAAAATTGAAGCAATGATTAAGATAAAAATATAGAAAATTTTCTACCAAATGGTAGATAAGTAAAAAATAAAAAATGAAAAGATAAAAAAAGAAGAAAAAGAAAGAAAAAAGGAGGTGGATGGTATGGAATATGATGTGGTAGTTATTGGAGCAGGTCCAAATGGGCTTACGGCAGCGGCTTATTTGCAGAAAGCGGGTTTGAAAGTCGCGGTTCTTGAAAGACTTCCTGAAACTGGTGGAGGACTTGTGACACAGGAGATATGTGGTTTTAAGCTCAATCATCACGCAACATATATGCTTCTTGCAGAGCTCATGCCTCCATATAAAGACTTAGGTCTTGAAGAATGGGGAGTGAAATTCATAAGACCAGAAAAACAGATGGCTTTTTTGTTCAAAGATAAAAAAGCCTTAATGCTATTTACAGATCCACAGAAATCAGCTGAATCTATATCTGAGTTTTCCCCTGAAGATGCAGGAAAATTCAAAAAAATGTGGAGTGAGTTTGAGGAAATGTTTGAAAAATTCTTGTTCCCTGCTACATATCTTCCCCCTCTTGATCCTGTTGAGCAGATGGAAAAACTCCAAAAATCAGATGAGCTTGGAAGAAAAATAGCTGAAATCTCTGAAATGACCCCTCTTGAAATTATGAATCATTACGGGTTTAAAAACCCTCGCATCAGAGGTGCTCTGCTTTATATAACCTGTATGTTTGGACTTGAACCAGATGAGGTTATAGGTTTTCTTGTTCCCATCTATGTTCTGCGAGTTTTAAATTCTGCCTTGGTAAAGGGAGGAACGCATCATCTTGCTTCTTCTTTGAGGAGAGTTGTTGAGTTCTCCGGTGGTCATGTCATAACTGCGGCGCAAGTCAAAAAAGTTATAATTGAGGGCTCGCGGGCTCGTGGTGTTATTCTTGAAGACGGAACAGAAATAAAAGCGAAAGCTGTGATCAGCACTCTGAACCCAGAACAAAACTTCCTTGAACTCCTGAGTAATTGTAAAGAGGAATTTATGGAGGACCTCAAAGATGTTGCAGAAAGATGGGAATGGGAAAAATTTTCTTTGTTCATCTCACATCGCGGAATTGCAGGAAAAAATCCTTCATATCCGGGTTATCCGGAGGGAGTTTCTGAGTTTTTAAATGTTGTTATGGGGTATGAGAATGAAGATGATGTTCTTTCTCATATAAAAGATTGTGAGGAAGGGAAAATTGAGGTACGCGGACACGGGAGCTGTCTTTCCATTTTTGATCCGCTTTTGGTCCCGAACCATGTTCCTTATGCGCAGCATCATCTTTTGAGGTGGGAGATGTGGGCACCGTATGAGGTAAAACAAAACGGTTCAAAAACTAATTGGACATATGAGCTCAAAAAAGAGGTTGCAAAGAAAGCTTTTGAATTTTGGGCTTCTTACTCACCAGATATATCAGAATCATCAATCATAGTTGAAATAAGCTGGACACCTTTTGACATAGAAAATCATACTCTGACCATGAAGAGAGGTTCAATAAAACACGGAGCCTATACCTCTTTGCAGATGGGATACAACAGACCTTCTCCTGATTGCTCATCTTATAGAACTCCTATTGAAGGTTTTTATGTTGCCGGAGCTTCGGTTCATCCTGGTGGTATGGTGATTTTGGGACCGGGTTACAATTGTGCTAAAGTGGTGTGTGAAGATCTTGGGGTTGAGTTCAAGTGGGAAGAACATCCGACAATAAAAGAAGCAAAAAAGAGGGGGTATTTATAAATGAGACTTTGGTCAAAAGGGTTAGGCAAACTTATATTGCCATTCTATCTTGATAAAGCAGAGAGCGTATCCCCATTTCCTGATTATGTTCTCATTCGCGGGAGGATTGTAGAGGGAAAGGTAAACTGGCCTTATAAAATTTTTCTTTTCCCGCAAGATATGGTAAGGTTTATAAAGTTTATGGCTCAAAATGATGTTGTTATTTCTTTCCTCAAACGGAATCTGGGATTTAGTTTGGTGAAATTTTTGATTTTGAAGATTTTAAAGACTTTTTTATTCATAACTCCGAAAGTGCTTTTTATGAAAATATTTTCTCGCAAAAAATCTGAAATCGTATATGATGAAATAATTGCAAAAATTATTGAAGAAAAAAACAAATCCGGAAAAGAAAAATCATCGGAAGAAAATAAATCGGGTGATAGTTCTCAAAAAGAAATTGATATTTTACCAGATGATGAAGGAAAAGATGAGGAGAATTCAAAAGAAAAATTAAATCTTGTTAGGTCAAAAACAAACCAAGATATTTATCAGGGAGGGATGATTTTTTGGTCAAAGGGATTGGGGAGAAGGAGTCATATTGTTATTCCATGCGGTGAAGAAAAACCAGAGGACAAAGGAGATGTTATAGTTCTGCACGGGAAAACTTTGCCGCCTGTTGTTTGGATTTATACTATGACTATGGAACCGCAAGATTTTGTTTCAATTCTGAAATTAGGTCTATCTTATGAATTCGTTGATTTTCTTCTGCATCCAAAGAAAGTAAAATTTGCTTTTCCTTTGCTTTTTAATCTCATTTTCTTTGCTGGAAAATACGCTATCATGAGAAGGAAATTTTATCAGATTTATAGAAGGGAAGATGTTCAAAAAGAAAATAATGAAGCAGTTCAGGTTCAGCATTAGTAGTATCATTAGCAAGTATTTATTGGTATCTTTGTTCCCTCTGCTATTTATCGTCTTTTTATCAATTACAGCAGATTGTAGGAGAGATGATGAAGGTAAAATTAACGGTAGCGAAACTACGGAGCAAAAAAACTTTGTTGTTGGACTTACTTCTGGTTCTATTATATTTGGAGGATTGGAAAGAGATTATATAATTTACATACCAAAATCATTTGATGGTAAGAAAAAGGTGCCGCTTCTTTTTGTTCTTCACGGTGGAGGCGGTGCCCCGGAGGGTATGATTGAACTTACAAAAGAAGGATTCCATGAACTTGCTGATAAAGAAGGTTTCGTTGTAGTTTATCCCGCTGCATACGGCAGACACTGGAACGATGGTAGAAAAGATATGGAAAAGTGGTCAGTAGCTCACAAAGAAAATATAGATGATGTTGGATTTATCTCCTATTTGATTGATCATATTGCTGTAAATTTCAATATTGACTTGAAAAAGGTTTTTATTACGGGGATTTCAAATGGTGCTACGATGTCTTTTCGTTTAGCTTGTGAACTTTCTCAAAAAATAACTGCTGTTGCTCCTGTTGCAGGACTTATGCCAGAAGATATAACATCTTCATGTAATCCTCAAAAACCTGTATCACTTCTGATTATTATGGGCACAGAAGATCCTTTGGTTCCCTATAATGGAGGGTATGTGGAGGCTGCGGGAGAAAAGAGGGGAAATGTTTTATCTGCCGAAAATACTGCGAAGTTCTAGGCGAAAATTAACGGTTGTGAATTATCTCCTCAAATAGGGTGGGAGCAAGATAAGGATCCATCTGATGGGACAAAAGTCAAAAAAGAAATATATAATCAGTGTAAAGATGGGAAAAAGGTGATTTTATATACTATTGAGGGTGGAGGACACACATGGCCAGGGGGTTTGCAATATCTTCCAGAAAGGATTATTGGAAAAACAAGTAAAGATTTAGATGCAAACCAGCTAATATGGGATTTTTTCAAGGAAAGTTCAATAAGGTAAGCAGATTCCTATAACGCAATATTCAGAAAACAGAAATTCAGAATGTGATATGGTTAATAAAGAAATCTCATATTTATTTTTTTGTATTCGCTGAAATTTTGTATAAGGTAATGACCGTTCTTATCAAAAAATATGCAGTTATGATGATTGGAGTCAAAAACAAAAACGGGAAAAACCAGAAAGGTACTTTCCCTTCTTTTATTCCAAATATTATACCCTCAAATACTATGAGCATATACACTGAAATAAAAAAGTTCGTTTCAACAATAGGTATGAAGTAGCTATCAATAATCTCATCTTTTATTCCTCTTTTTCTTGCAAATTTTTTTCTGAAAAATGTGATTGTAGAAATGATTTGGGGTATGGTTGAGAGAGAAAGGCATAGAAGAAAGACGAAAATTTTGTTCCCATATAGGCTGGGTCTACCTTCAATACCGAAACTTAAGGGAATTTGTTCTGGAAAATCTAAATAGGATAGAGTCGCTTTTGCCCACATCAAAAATATTATCACATGTGAGATGACCTGAAAAATTCTTATTCTTCTCTGGTGGAACATTTTTTCTTCATTCAGACCTCGAGAGTGAAAATTTATCTTTCCCATCTTCAAGGAGATTTTTTATGATCTTTGTTTAAAAAAATGGATTTTTTCCGAAAGAATAAGAAAAGAGGTGAAGAACACATGAAGGGAAGCAAAAAGTTCAAAGACGAGGTAAATGGTTTTAAAGTAGATGATATTAATAAAGACTTTTTCTCCGAAGATGATGATTACCAGCAGGAGGAAGATTATTCCACATCAGATTTTGATGATGAAACCGATGTTTTAGCTCCTGATGAAAATGAAAGGAATTATTCAGAGGATGACGGTGTAAAAGAATTCTCCTTTGATAAAGAACTTTCTTTGAGGGTGAAGAAGATTGTCAAGATAATAGATCTTCTTGAATTTGTTGATTCTTGTCTTATAGTAAGTGAGAAATTATTAAAGGACGATGAGGATGCTCGTGAGATTTTAAGAGATCTAAGAGAAAAGGTTCTTGGAGCGGAAACAATTTTTACTGATTACCTTATAAATGGTAAAATACAAAAACCAAATTGATTAAATTTATGTACTGATCAATTCAGGTGAGCTATGTAAGTTTTTTTATCCATTTACCGGAAATTATTCTCCTAAGCATGACGAAAAATAAGAGAGCAAAGTAGATTGATATTACTAACCACAAAACAATTGATTTGCTTTTAAGTATAGTTCCAAACAGAAAAAGAGAAGGTATAAAAAAAAGAAAGTGAAGCGTTGCTTCAACCTTAACTACAAATTTTGTATCTCCCACACCTATAAGTGTATTTATTACTAAAATGCCAATTGAAATGAATAGTAGGGAAGGAGAAAAGGTAAGTATTGTTTTTTTCCCTTCTTCTATTACTTCTTTTTGATCTGAAAACAGTCTCATAGATGTTTCGGGAAATAGTATCATAAGTAAGGATAATGCGGAAGATACTATACCTATTATTATTATCATATCTGAAAATGTTCTTTTGGCTCTTTCTATTTCATTTTGTCCCACAAGTCTTCCAACCATACCAGCAAGGGAGGTACCGATAGCCATAGCTGGGAGCGTTATTACACCAATTATATTAACTAATATGAATGAAATAGCTTGATGTTCTACACCTGATAAACCTGAGAACCAAATGAAGAGAAGAAAACTAACAGATGCTATAAACTGCGCAAAAAATGCTGGTATTGATATCTTTAAATTCTTTAATGCAAATTTTAGGATATCCTCTCTGTATTTTATATCTGATATATCTTGAGATGAAAAGTATTGTTTTATGTAGGGTCCTATAAGAAAAGCACCATAGATTGCCGCTACGAAAGAGGATATTGTTGAAGCAAGAGCAAAACCGTGAAGCTCCATTCTCGGAAAGATAATTCCAAAAATGAAAAGATAAGATAAAACTATGCAGACCAAAGTTGAGTAAGCGTTGAATTTCAAATGTTCCTCTGGTTTCCCTATTGCGTCAAACAACCCTCTCATTACAAAAGTTATTGATGTTGCAGGTAAGCCTAATATCCTTACGAATAGAAATTTCTTACCGTAATTTGCTACTTTTTGAGATGGAGACATAATTTTCATAAGCCATTCTCCAAATATAAGGACCAATATACACATAAATAGGCTTATCACAAATGATGTCAAGAGTGCGGATTTGAACGAAATGAAAGCGTCTCTTCTTTTTCCCTTCCCCCAAAGCTGCGATATGAGAGATTGAGCAGATGAACCAAATGCATTCATAGGAGCAGAAAATGTGAGCATAGTTATAAGTGCTATACCCATAGCTGATATTTGTTCCGCTGCATCCTCTCCTACATGACCGACCATCATGGTTCCAAAAAAATTGTGAATGTTAGATAAAGCTAATGATGTTGCAGCTAATGCTGAAAGCTTTAATACTAAAATTACATCTTGATTTTTGAAGGCAGATTTTATCCTTTTTATTACCCTTATTGCTCTTATTTTTATCTTTTTTCTTATATCAGTATTATTCATAAATTCTTAATTTCTCAAAATTTGATTTTACTCATATTTGCTTCTTTCTTTACATTTACTTTTTATTATTATGATCTGAGGAAAAAATAAAGTATGCACTCAGTTATTTATACTTTTCCTGTAAAATAATTTTTGTGGAACTAAAAAAATTAGGTTATAGTGATTTTTAGAGGAGCGGTAGATATGAAGCTATCTGAAAATGAAGTTCAGAAGATTTTGAAAGAGTCTCTACAAGAATGGAATTACGATGGGAAATATATAGTGAGGCATATTAATACTAAAAATTTCAAGGAAACCATGATTATTATAAATCTCATAGCTGGAATTTCGGAAGCACATTTTCATCACCCTGACATTGAGTTTGGATACAAAAAAATAAAAGTGAAGCTGATGACTCATTCAGAAGATGCAATTACTCAAAAAGATTTAGATCTTGCGAAAGATATTGAGAGATTTTTAAATATGTTCCAAGAGAAAGGAGGTTCAAAATAATTAATAAATGTCTCCAAGATTTTTTGTTGGAACAGCAGGTGTACCTCATTCAACTCATCCAGTCGATGGAGAGGACCTAACTTCTGCCGGAATAAGAAAAGTAAAGGAGTTAGGATTAGATTCTATGGAAATTGAATTTGTAAGGGGTGTTTACCTTAAAAGTGATGAGCAGGCAAGCCTTATTAAAACATATGCAGAAAAATTTCAAATTATATTGACTGCGCATGCTCCATATTACATAAATCTTGGAAACCCTGAGAAATTATTAAGTTCTGAACAGATAATTTTAAAAGCTATGAGTGTAGCAGCAAAAATTGGTATAAAATCTATTGCATTCCACCCTGCATATTACAAAGGAGAAGATCCGGAATTGATTTTCCAAAGGGTAAAAAAATCTCTCTCAAAAATACTTTTTGTTGCGAAAAAGAAGGGATATAATGTTGAACTACGACCTGAAACTGCTGGTAGAATATCTCAATTCGGCTCTCTTGACGAAATAATAAGACTTGTAAAGGAGGTAGAAGGTTTAAAACCATGCTTTGATTTTGCGCATATTTATTCTCGATCAAAAGGCGAAATAAATGGCTACGATGGATTTATGAGGGTTCTTGAAAAGATAAACAAAGAACTTGGAGATTGGGCTTTAAAAGATTTGCACTGTCATATAGAAGGGATTGAATTTGATGGAACAGGTGAAAAAAGGCATCTTAATTTTTCTGAATCGGGTTTTGATGTAAAGGGTCTTGCAAAAGCTCTAAAAGAAAGCGGAGCTGCTGGAATTGTAATATGTGAAAGTCCTTCTCTTGAACAGGATGCTCTTTACCTTAAAGAATATCTTTCTTAACTTTTCTGATATAAAAAATATAAAGTTTATTGAAAGCAAAATTTTTCAAAAAATGAAAACTCTTGTTAAAACATTCATTCTAAAAACATATTTATTTTCTTCCCTTATTTCTATTGTGTTTGTTATCGCTATTTCTCAGATAGAGGTTCTTGATTCAGTAGAGAGAGGTTTAAAGAACTTGGATGAAATTTTTGTCTTGTCTTTACTCGCATATTTCCCTTATGTTTTTTTCTTATCTATTCCGCTTTCGGCTTTTAGATTCTCACTTTCAAGGAGAAAAAAGTTTTTTTATCTTATGAGCTTTGGTTTCAAACCGCAAAAATTATTTTTTTTCTCCGCTCTAATTTTCCTTGTCTTCTCTGGTTTTTTCTCTCCTCTATTTTATATTTCGGGGGAGGCTAAAAGGAAACTTTCTGATAAGAAGTCCAAAAATCAAATCATATCAATATACATTTCAGAGCAGAAAAATTTTGTATATCATGAAAAAAAAAGAGATGGCAAACAAAGAATTTTTCTAATATCACCTACGGGTGAGTATTCAAAAATAGATGATCTACCTAAAAGGAAAAAGTTTATTATTTCATCAAAAAGTATGGATTTTTTTCTGATCCAATCTCCTCAAAAGTTCTTCATTTTTTCGCTTATAATATCTTTTGGGATGTTTTTTAGTGCTTTTTCTGGCATTTCTATCGGAAGTAAGGGGATTTTTGTTCCCGTTATAAATATTTTTCTTGCTATATTTATCACTTCTATTTTGTAGAATATTTTGTAGAAATTGGAGGCTCTTGGAGACAGTTATTTTTAGTCGTTGCTTTTCCTTGAAATGTATTCTGAGTATATTCCCATATCTTTATCTCCTCTTCCGGAAAGGTTAAGGACTATAATTTTACCTTTGAGTTCTTTTGAATTTTTGATTATCCATCCTATTGCATGAGCTGGTTCGAGTGCTGGGATTATTCCCTCTGTTTTTGATAAAAACTCAAATCCCTCTATTGCCTCTTCGTCTCCAACTGAGTAATATTTTACTCTTTCTGATTCTTTAAGGTATGCATGTTCCGGTCCGACTGCTGGGTAATCAAGACCGGGAGCTATTGAGTGTGCTGGGATGATTTGTCCATCTTCATCTTGTAATACATATGTTTTTGCTCCGTGAAAAACCCCTACTTGACCTTTTGTTAGGCTTGCCGAATGTTTCTGACCATCTCCACCAGCTTCTACTCCTATAAGTTCAACATTTTTATCTTTAATGAATGGTTTGAAAATACCGATTGCGTTTGAGCCTCCGCCGACGCACGCTACTATAAGATCGGGTAATCTTCCTTCTATCTTCTTTATTTGTTCCTTTACTTCTTGACCTATTATTGATTGAAAGTATGAAACGATTTTCGGAAATGGATAAGGACCTACAACAGACCCTAAAATGTAGTGGGTATTTTGTACATTTGTTATCCAGTCCCTTAAAGCTTCGTTTATGGCGTCTTTTAGAGTTTTTGTCCCAGATTTTACTGGTATAACTTCTGCACCTAAAAGTTTCATTCTGAGGACATTTATTTTTTGCCTTTCTACATCTTTTTCTCCCATGTATATTGTGCATTTTAGATTAAAAAGAGCGCAAGCGGTTGCGGTTGCTACTCCGTGTTGTCCTGCTCCTGTTTCAGCTATAACTCTGCTTTTTTTCAAAATAAGTTTTACAAGAAGAGCTTGCCCAAGAGTATTGTTTATTTTGTGCGCTCCCGTATGAAGTAAATCCTCTCTTTTTATGTAAAGTTTTATTCCAAGCTTACGAGAAGAGTTCTCAGCGAAGAAAAGGGGAGTGGGTCTTCCAGCATATTTTTGTAGATAGTATTTGTGTGTTAAGAGAAATTTTTTGTTTTTTATAGCTTTCTCAAATGCTTTATCTAACTCTTCAAGTGCAAAAAAAAGTGTTTCTGGAATAAATCTTCCGCCGAATTCTCCGTAATACACTGAAAATTAATTGCGAACAAAGTGATTATTTTTACAAAAAATCAAAATGTTTGAGCAAATCTGAATTGTATTTTCTAATGGATGAAGAGAGGAAAAAGTTTTTTTTCAAAGAGCTTTTGAAGGAATTTATTGGTAAAAGGCTTTATGAAAGAGGTATGAGATATGAAAACCCTGAAGTTGTTCAGGGAGATAAAACAGAAATTCAACCTGACTTGATAATAAAAAGTTCTGGGATTGAAGTCGGTAAAGTAGTTGTAGTTCTTGATGAGAAAGAACTTGATTTCAGAATGCTTAAAGTTTTTGTAGAAAAATCCAAGAGTCAAGTTTATCTTGCGGTAGAAAAGGGAAAAGAGAAAAGCATAATGTCCGAACTTTTGAATTATGGTCTCGGTGGTAGAATAAAGTTTATATTGTGGGAATTCAGAATATACTGATACTGTTCCAATTTTATATTCTATCTTCTTATAATTTTCTCTTTCTTTTTTTTTAAAAATTTTCTGAATAAAATATTTGTAATGTTGGATTTGTATGAGATTTTCCCTGACTTAAAGATAGATCATATTTGGTTTTTGAAATTTTTCCTTTTACTTATTGCAGGGACTATAAGTGGTGGTATTATAGGGCTTGAAAGGGAGCTACTTGCGAAGCCTGCGGGTTTGAAGACTTTGGTTTTTGTCACCGTAGGTTCATCTATTTTTTCTTTTTTCTCTATTGAAATTGGGAAAGCTACGGGTGGGGATCCTTTGAGGATAGCTTCTAACATAGCAACAGGAATTGGATTTTTAGGTGCTGGAACTATAATAAGAAGGGGAGAGGGGGTTGAGGGGCTAACGACTGCATCTTTGATATGGTTCTGCGGAGCCCTTGGAATAATAGTAGGTAGTGGATATTTTTTGCTTGCTATATTTTGCTCATCTGGTGGGGTTGTATTTTTGAAAACTCTTGAATTTGTTGAGCAAAAATTTTTGAGAGAAAAAAAGTGTAAGATTATGAGCATAAGAGCTGTTTTTCCCAAGGAAAAAAAAGATGAAATTTTGAATTTTTCAAGGAATTTTTTTCCGGGATGTTCAAGAGTTCCTCACAAGATTTTTATTCAGCAGAGTGCAGAAGGGGATTTTATTTTTGACTTTGAGGGATGCGAGAGACACACAAAAAATATAACTATATTAGGGTCGGCAAGTTCTTATCAAATAAAAGGGTCAAATTCAATTTGAACATTTTATCCGGTATTATATAAAGGTTGTTCAAAAAATGGAAAAATTATTCTCAAATTGTTAATTTTAGTTCTGTTATTTTTCAACATATGTTGGAAAAAATAAATTATACATATTTTTTGGGGAAAAATGCAAATTGTAAAAAAAAGATAAATGAAACAAGTAAAAGGAGAAAGGAAGTGAAAAATGTAAGGTGAGATAAAAAGTAATTTTTGATTTGAGTGGTAGATTGTTTATGGAAAAACAAAGGGCGAAAAAATGAATTAAGATAAGAAAAAATAAAAAAATTGGAGGTCGTGATTTAGAAGAGAAACCTGATATGGGATTTGAAAGAAAAGAAATAATAAGAGAGATTCTCGAGCGAATAGATATAGTTGAAGTTATATCTGAGTATGTTTCTCTAAAGAAGATCGGAAAGGATTGGTATGGGCTATGTCCGTTTCATCCAGATACTAAACCTTCTATGCGCGTTAGAGAAGATAAGAAAGTTTTCAATTGCTTTGCTTGTGGAACGGGAGGAAATGTTATTACTTTTATCGCAAAAATAAAAAATCTATCCTTTCAAGAAGCTCTGAGTTTCCTCGCTGAAAGGTATTACCCGGATTTAGTAGTAGATGTAAGCACTGAAAATTGGTCTGAAAAGAGGAGAATAATTCAAGCAAACGCGCACATGCTGTTTATTTTCAGAAAGTTCTTCAAAAGCAAAGAAGGTGAACCTGCAAGAGAATATCTCAAATCTAGAAAGATAAAAGAAGATATGTGGGACCTGTTTGCTTTGGGATTTGCTCCCCGTGATCCTTTCATCGTTCCAAATATGCTACTCAAAGAGGGTTTTGAGCCAGATATCTTAACCCTTACAGGGAATATAAGAAAGAGTGATAACTCTCTGGCGATGATTTTTAGAGGTAAAATAATATTCCCGATTACGAACTCAAAGGGGGAAGTTATAGCTTTTGGTGGGAGGGTGTTGGAGGAAAACTTATCACCAAAATATATAAATTCTGGTGAAAGTCCGGTTTTTAAGAAGAGGGAAAGTTTCTTTGGGTTAATGCAGGCTCTCGATGAGATAAGATTATACGGGAGATGCATAATAACCGAAGGATATTTTGATGTTATAGCGCTACATCAAGAAGGTTTCAGAAACTCTATAAGTTGCCTTGGGACCGCTATCTCTCTATCTCATGTTTCTTTTTTGAAAAAGCTTGCAACAGATATTATTTTTATGTTTGATGGTGATGAAGCTGGTAGGAAGGCTTCACTGCGGAACCTTGAAATTTTTCTCAGAGCCGGAATAGTTCCAAAAATCTGTATTCTAACTCAGGGTGAGGATCCTGATTCGTTCATAGCAAAAGGTGGAGATATAAAAGGGCTTGAGGTTAAGGATGGAATAATTTTTGCAGCGGAAACGCTACTTCTTCCAGCCATACAGAGCAGAGATACCGTTCAATTTGCAAAGGCTGTATCAAAGATACAAGAGCTGATTTCCATAATTTTTTATGATTCTCAGACACAAGCTGAGATATATATAAGACAGATATGTGAGAAAATCGGAATTTCGCCAGCAACTTTTAGAGCTGATATAAAAAGACTATCCAAACCCGTTTTTGTAAGAAAAAGAGAATATAGAATCCCAGAGTATGAGCTTGAAATTTTAAGATTTGCACTCAATAAAGAGGAGTCTCTTAAATACATAAAGGATTATATTGAGTATATAAGCTCCCAGGAGGTAAAGTCGGCTCTAAAAGTGATATACGATGCAGGAGGGAATGCCGAACTTGCTTTATCTCTTGCGGGTGAGGATGAAAGAAAGCTTATGATAGATCTACTCATTGAACAAAAAGATTATCCTGATGTTGGTTGGGAAGATATGCTTGAAAGTACTCTTCGTAGAGTTGCGATAGAGAGTATAAGAAGGGAGTTGTCTAATCTTGCAAAGGAAGCCCCGCACGATCCTATCAAAAAGCAAAGATATAATATACTTTTGCGTAAGCTTGCTATATTTGAAGGAATTAAGCCAAAATCTAATAAACTAAAAGGCAGGGAGTAAAAAAGATAAAAAAGCAAATGGTAAAGGTAAAAAGTAAGTGGTAAAGGTAAGAGAAAAAAGCAGGGTAAGGTAAGAAAGTATGGTAGGTAAGGAAGTATAGATAGAAATTTATCTTTAAAGTAAAGGAGGTGTTGTTGAGATGACAAGAAAAATACAGAAAAACCAGACTAAAATAGCAAGTTATGTTTCAAAATATTTTTCTTTACTGAGTTCTTCAAAGCTGCTTTCTCCCAAAGAAGAAAGGGAATTATTTCGTAAGAATGAAGAATATATGATAACTATGATTTGTGAGCTTATTTCACTTCCGGAAGCATGGAGGGAGATTGATAGAATTCTTGCTGAAATGGTTGAGACTGCAAATTTTCCTTCCGAATTTTTTGATATAACAAAATCAGATTGGGGAGATATAGAGAAAAAATCTAATAGAAGAAGGAGAGAGGAGCTAGCAGCAAAGATAAAAAACTCTCTGCTAAAATCTGTAAACTACTATAAGGTTTCTCGTGTGTTTGCGGAGGTGGGCAACAGAAGAATGGTAGAAAAGAAATTTGAAAAAATAGCCGAGCTTCTGGGTGAAATTGGAGTGACCCTGGAATTCATACATCATATAAAATCTCATATAGTAGAGTGGTTTCAAGAAAAAACTAAAAATGACCCATCTATTGTTCTTAAAGATGAAGAACTAAAAAATGCAAAGATTGTTATAGATAAAGTCAACGAAATATCAAAGAAAATGAAGGTTGAAACAAATAAGATATATTCAGCGAACCTGAGATTAGCTGTCACAGTTGCTAAAAAGTATTACTTACCTAATATAGAGTTTCTGGATTTTATACAAGAGGGTAATATAGCTCTTGCGAAAGCAATAGAAAAATTTAATTGGAGAAGAGGTACAAAGTTTTCCACTTATGCTGTTCCCTGGCTCAGACAAGCTATCATGAGAGCTGTTAATGATACAATTCATCCTGTAAGACTACCTGGGCACATAGTTGAGATATTCAACAAAATATCAAGATTTAGCAGGAAATTCTTTCAAGAGCACGGTAGAGAGCCTGATGTTTATGAGGTTTCAAGGAAACTAAAGATACCAATTGATAAGGTTGAAATAGTTTTGAAGCTCATGAAAGAGCCTGTTTCTGTTGATGGTAGAAACTCAGAAACAGATGACAATTCTAAACCCTTGGACATAATCCCAGAAGGTCTGTTATATTCTGATGATGTGCTTGATAGTCTTGAAAGAAAAGATATATGTAAAATGGTGAGAGCTATAATAAGTGAATCTCTTTCTTCTAAGGAAAGAAAGATAATAGAGATGAGAAAAGGATTTTCTAATGGAAAGGAGGCTACATTAGATGAGGTGAGCGAACAGCTAAATATGACAAAAGAAAGAGTGAGACAGATAGAGCAGAGAGCTATGCAAAAATTAAAAAAAGTAATGAGAAAAATAAAACCTATAATAGAAGGAAAAATATTGCTAAAAAATGGACAAGATCTCAACGAATTAGTTAGAGCCAAAAGATAGAAAGAAAATTTTTCTCCAACTATTTCTTAAAAAAGTAAATCTCAAAATCTAAATCATTAAACTTCTTCATATGTATTCCGTTGCGGTCGTTGGAGCAACAGGAGTTGTTGGGAGGGAAATGGTAAAGGTTCTTGAAGAAAGAAGGTTTCCCGTCAAAAAAATTTTTCTTTTTGCCTCAGATAAATCAGAGGGAGAAGAAATAGAATTTAATGGAGAAAAAGTAAGAGTTTCAGCTTTGAGGGAAAGTAATGTCCCGAAGGTAGATATTGCTCTTTTTTCTGCTGGTTCAACTGTGAGTGGAATTTTTGCTCCAATTTTTGCTGCAAATGGAGCGGTAGTGATAGACAACTCTTCAAGGTGGAGAATGGATGATGAAGTCCCACTCATAGTCCCGGAAGTAAATCCTCACAGGATAAAGGATATAAAAAAGGGAATAATCGCAAATCCAAATTGTTCAACTATACAACTTGTTGTTGCGATGAAACCAATTCACGATAAATTCAAAGTGAAAATAGTTAGGGTTGCAACTTACCAATCTGTTTCTGGTGCAGGCAAGAAGGCTATGGATGAACTAACAAAAGCTACAATATCTTTTTTTGATAGAGGAGGAGATGATGAATTTGTTCCGGGAGTTTTTCCGAAAAATATTGCTTTTAATCTTATACCACGTATTGGTAAGGTTTATGATGATGGTTTTACGGAAGAAGAGATGAAGATGGTCAAAGAGACAAAAAAGATAATGGAGGCTGATATAAAGGTCAGTGCGACCTGTGTAAGGGTTCCAGTTTATGTTTCTCATTCTGAGTCAGTTTTTTTGGAGCTTGAAAAGCCTTTTGAAGTTCATCAAGTAGAGGAAGTTCTAAAAAATGCAAAAGGTGTTTGCGTAATGAACAATACGAAAGAAGATATTTATCCAACTCCGGCAGAGGTAAGCGGAAAAGATGATGTTTTTGTTGGTAGGATAAGGAAGACAGAAACAGGAGAGCTTGCTATGTGGGTTGTAGCAGATAATTTAAGGAAAGGTGCGGCGTTGAACGCTGTGCAAATAGCGGAACTGCTTATAAATCATCAAATGTATTCCTAACCATCATATTGAAACAGGAGAGCTTGCTATGTGGGTTGTAGCAGATAATTTAAGGAAAGGTGCGGCGTTGAACGCTGTGCAAATAGCGGAACTGCTTATAAATCATCAAATGTATTCCTAACCATCATATTGTGTCTAATTGTTAAAAAACAATAGGTTCGGGGAAGGTTTATAAGCCAGGAGCTTTTGGCTTACTTTGTTTAGTCTAATGACGATTGAAAAAATAAAATTTTTTGTTGTGATACAAGTTTCAAGGCTTAATTGTAAAATATCTTTGGGATTTTTTATAGGATAAATTTTCTATTGGTCTATGTGGGATAGAGGTAGAGATGTATCAGTACCACACCAGCTCACTTTTTTTCTAATGGCAGTAAGTCAGATTTTTTAGAAAGATTAAAGGTTGGGAAAAATAGATATAGACGTTATTTAGGTTCACCTCTTCGCTATGCAGGGGGAAAAAGCTGGGCTGTTGGATATGTTATAGAACATCTACCTGAAAATGTTAAAAAACTTGTTTCGCCGTTTTTTGGTGGTGGTTCAATAGAGATAGCTGTTAGTAAGGAACTTGGCATACAAGTTCTTGGATTTGATATATTTGATATCCTTGTAAATTATTGGCAGGTTCAAATAAAGTTTCCTTCTGAACTCTTTAATGAACTTGAAAGATTAAAACCTACCAAGGAGGTTTACGCACAAGTAAAAGAAGATTTAAAAAAGCATTGGAAAGGTGAGATAAAACTTCCACCTATTAAGTTAGCAGCCTATTATTTCTTTAATCATAATCTTTCCTATGGTCCTGGATTTTTGGGCTGGATGTCGTCTGTTTACGCAGATGAAAATGTGTATAGAAAGATGATTGAGAAGGTTAAGAACTTTCAGGTTAAAAACTTATGGGTTGAATGTGCGGATTTTAAGGGTGTTTTGCCTGAATTTAGGAATGATTTTCTATATTGTGATCCGCCGTATTACCTGGGAGAAGATAGTACTTTATTTAGAGGGCTTTATCCGCAGAGGAATTTCCCAATACACCACAATAATTTCAATCATGAGCTATTGAGGGACCTTTTATATAGCCACAGAGGTGGTTTTATTCTGTCTTATAACGATAGCCCAACTATAAGAAAATGGTATAAAGATTTTGAAATTGTTGAGATACCCGTTCATTATACTATGGGACAAGGTGAGACCAGAATAGGTAAGAATAGGAAAGAAAGAAATAGCAATCATATTAAAAAGGGAATAGAACTTTTGATAATTAAGAGAGGGTAGATTAGATGTCAAAGAAGAAAGCGATGACATCGGAGAAAGCGAGTTATGTTAAAAGGAAGGGACACGAGGATGCAAGAGAATTCGCTATTGCGCTTGGTATCGGGAAAGAATTTAGAAGCGATCCGATCGCTAAAAAAGATGTTATTGATGAGAATGGTTTTTCTTATTCTGTAAAAAGTGGTGAGAAAAAGTGGCAAATTTTTCTTTATGGGAAAACCAGATTTAAAGAAGACCCAATTTTTCAGGCGATGAATGGGATCGGAGATTTATTTTTGGAGTGTATTGAAGCTTTTCCAGAGAATAGAATTGATTATTTAAGAAATAAGACATTTTATAAGGAGAGATTAAAGACACCGATGATAAAATTGCGTGAAAAATTGAGTAATAAAAGAATTCTGAGGGCTTTCATAGATAAAGCTGTGTTTAACAGCGGTGAGGTTGATTTTTTGGTTATAAAAAATGAAGGTTTATTTCATGTGTTTTGGAGTAAAGATGTTGTTGAAGCATTAACAGAATTACTTGAAGTTGAAAATTCAAAAGCAAGGGGAAAAGGACAGATTGATGCTCAAAAAGTTGTCTTTAAATACAACAATAAATAAAACAAGGGGATTCAAGTGAATTGTTCCAGTCTCATTTTTGAGACTCAGTCTCATTTTTGAGACTAATTCGTCCATTATTTTTATCCTGTTCTTTTAATCAAATTCAATATTATATATTCATAAATTTGACTTTTTCTTTCGCTCATAAATAGCTGAAAAAATGACTCTATGAAAAAAACGGGCTAAATTAAAAAATGAAGAAATGAAAAAAAATCCAAAAAACGGGAGCAAAAGCTGGAACATTTTTTGCTTATTTTTTGAAAGAGGAGGTGATTGGAAATGGGAGTTTTAGAAAAAATTGAAAGATTGACCCCGGGACCGATGATTCAGAGAAATAGAAGAATCTTGGTTGCTTTGTTTGCGATTTTATCTGCTGCTCTTATTTTATCTTCTTACTTTTTCCCTTACTGGAAATTTACCCTTGTCGCTCCTCAGTACCCGCAGGGGCTGAGGGTTCAGATTTACCTTTCAAAACTAAAAGGAGATGTTTCCGAACTTGATATACTCAATCATTATATAGGTATGAAAAAAATGGAAGAAGCTGCTCAATTTGAAAGAAAAATTGCTTTATTTGGTCTTGTTGTTCTTTCACTTTTTTCTTTGTTTTTCCTCTTTTCCGGAAGAAAAGGGGCAATCCTTTTTGTTTTACCCTCACTTGCCTTTCCTCTTGTCTTTATCGGGGACATTTTCTTTTGGATGTATAAGTTCGGTCACGAACTTGATCCTAATGCTCCTATAAAAATAGCTCCGTTTACTCCAAAAATTTTTGGTGAGGGGATTGTTGCTCAATTTAAAACTTATGCAACTTTTGGGTTGGGATTTTATCTTGCTATCTTGGGATTTGTTTTTGTATTTTTGGCTTTTGTTTTGCGTCTTGGAGTATGCAATGCATGTCCTGTAAAAGAAAAATGCTCTGTTTTGTGTCCAAATCTATGGAAGTGGCCAGGGAAACCCGAGGAGTTTGAAAGGGCTGGAATGAAAGAAAAAGCTTTGATTTTAAGACAACAAAAAGGTTAGTTGATTTGGAGTTTTATTGATTGGTTTTTGAAATTCGTTTTTTTTGCGAGATTTTAGATTTTTTTAGGGGAGAAATGTCTTTAAAAAAATAAAAAGAAAGGAGGTGACTTTTTATGGGTACAAAAATAAAAATAAAAAAGGTAAGTAAAGTATTAGGAGGTATAGGCCTGTTTATAGCAGGTCTTTTTATAGGCAGCTTGATATTAGGCAACATTACAGCTCAAGGTCCCTACGATAGAGCTCTTGAAATAGCCAAAGCTCGCAAACTCAGTCCGGATGCAGTTGAATCAGCTCTCAAAACATATCATCCAACAGGTGTTCTTGATGAATACATTATGTTCTCCTCCGGCGGACACTCAGGTCAGGTCATAGTTATCGGAATACCATCTATGAGAATACTCAAATATATAGCTGTTTTTACTCCTGAACCGTGGCAAGGATACGGTTTTGATGCAGAGAACAGAAAAGTGCTTCAGGGAACAAACTGTGATCCCCTCAGAGCAAAGCTTACATGGGCTGATACTCATCACCCTGCATTATCCGAAACTAACGGTGACTACGATGGTCAGTTCCTCTTTATAGGAGATAAAGCTAACTCTCGTCTTGCAGTTATAGACCTTCGTGACTTTGAAACCAAGCAGATAGTCTGCAACCCGCTTGGTTATTCAAATCATGGTGCAGCGTTTGTAACTCCGAACTCAGAATACATAATAGAACCTTCGCAGTATGCTGTTCCGCAAGGCGGAGGTTATGCTCCTCTGAGCGAGTATGCAGAAAAATATAGAGGCTACATAACATTCTGGTACTTTGATAGAAAAGCGGGAAGAATAATACCTGAAAAATCTTTTGCAGTTGAAGTCCCACCTTACTGGCAGGACCTCTGTGATGCTGGAAAACTTGAAAGTTATGGTTTTGCCTTCTGCAACTCTTTCAACTCCGAAATGGCTACCGGAAAACCTTTGGGTTCACCTAATCCTCTCTTTGAAGTTGGTGCTTCCCAAAATGATATGGATTATCTTCACATAGTCAACTGGAAAAAAGCAGAGGAGGTTGTTGCCAAAGGTGGAGCAAAAGAGGTGGTAGGTATAGGTGGATTCAAAATAAAAGTTATTCCTTTGGAAGTTGCTGCGAAAGAGAAAATACTTGTTTTCACACCTGAACCAAAATCTCCGCACGGTGTAGATGTTTCCCCGGATGGTAAATGGATAGTTGTTGGTGGCAAGCTTGACACTCACGCAACGGTTTACTCAATTCAAAAGATAAAAGACGCAATAGAAAAAGGTAAGTTTGAGGGTAAAGACAGGTTCGGTGTTCCAATTATAGCTTTCAAGGATTCAGTCGAGGCTCAGGTACCAATAGGTCTTGGTCCTCTTCACACTGTTTTTGATAACAGAGGTTTTGCTTACACATCTGTTTTTATTGAGTCTGTTGTTGCAAAGTGGAAAGTTGGAGAGTGGAAACTTTATGAGAAACTTCCAGTTCACTACAACATAGGTCATATAGCAGCTGCCGAAGGAGATACAGTAGCACCAGATGGAAAATGGGTTGTGGCTCTTAATAAATGGTCAATTGATAGGTTCAATCTAGTTGGACCTCTTCACCCGCAGAACTTCCAACTTATTGATATATCAGGGGATAAGATGAAGCTTGTATATGATATGCCAATTCCTCTCGGAGAACCTCACTATGCTCAAATTATAAAAGCAGATAAACTCAAACCTTGGACAGTATATCCTGATGTTGGTTGGGATCCAGTAAAGCAATCCAAATCTCCATATGCTACGACTCTTGGGAAGGAAAAGATAGAGAGGAAAGGAAAAACTGTTTATGTTTATGCTACTGCTATTCGTAGCCACTTTACACCGGAAATAATTGAGGTTGAGCAAGGTGACAAGGTAGTTATGTATATTACTAATGTTGAAAGAGCAAGAGATGCTACGCACGGATTTGCTCTTGGCGGATATAACATAAACCTTTCAATAGAACCTGGTGAAACAGGAGTTGTTGAGTTCGTTGCAGATAAACCGGGTGTATTCCCATTCTACTGCTCTGAGTTCTGCTCAGCCTTGCACCTTGAAATGGCAGGATACCTTATTGTGAAACCCAAAAAATAAAGAAAGGAGGTGATGTAGTATGGGTGGTAAATTAGCGATTAGAACTTTTTTTATTCTTTGTTTCCTAGCTTTTTCGTTCCATGTTTCAGGGGTTTTTGCTCAAACTCGTGAGGATGCTGAAAAATGGCTGAAAACTGCCAAAGATACCCTTGCTCTTGTTGAAAAAACGGCGGGAGAACTCGTTCAGGGTGGAATAGAAAATATAGCTCAAAAGGACCCAGCGGTAAAGGGGGAATGGGAATCTGCGAAAGAATGGCTTTCTCTTGCGAAGGAGGAACTCAAAAAGGCAGAGGACTTATGTGCAAAAGGAAAATGGGCTGAGTGCTCTCATTCAGCTAATTGGGCTTGGCAACTTCTTGTAAAATGTGCAACCCAAGCTATCAACGCAGGTAGAGCTGCCGGCTTAAAATAAGTCAGGAAACAAGTTAAAGCAAAGCAGGTCCCGGGTGGCATAAATACCTTGGGACCTGGCTTTTACATTAATGCATTTCCCCTGCACTTAACAGCCCATTGTTAAAAAACAATAACTGTACAACAAGTATTTCAAGGCTCAACTTTCGCTAAAACTATTGGCGGGAGTAATGATGATGCAGCCTTGTCAATCATCCAGAGTAGTGATGGGAGCTATGTTGTTGCCGGTCAAACTCGGGGTTTTGGAGCAGGTGGCGTTGATATTTATGTAGTGAAGTTAGATTCATCTGGAAATGATCAGTGGGCAAAGACTATAGGTAGAAGTGATTGGGATTTCGCCAGTTCAATCATCCAATTATCTTATATCTGTATCATTAAATGTTGGTAGCTTTTCTTCTCCATCAACAACCGTATTTCCTCAATCTCCTACGGTTAATTCTGTATCTCTTACTGTCGCAAGTTATGCAGGCTCTGTGTCAGATATTTGTGCATTGGCAAAAGCTCCGCATTTGAATATATGTTCTGAAAGTCAAGATTGTGGTTTCGGCTCTGCAATTGCAAGCAACTACGGAGGAAATGTTAAATCTTATGGGTGTTCGGTAGGCGGAGTTTTTTCAAGATTTCTCATTCCTGCCTCTATGCTAATTATTATTTATGGTTGGTTGAGGAGGAAGAAATATCCCCTTCAAGCGGTTTATATCGTTTATTTTATCCAAAAGGTTTTTTATTAGTTTTGATTTTGAGCTACTAAATTTCAATTGAACATCAAGCAATATCGCCTCTTTAAGACCCTCTTTAATTCCTTCTTTTAGACCTTCTTGTTTTCCTTTTTCAAGTCCTCTTCTTTCTCCCTCTTTCAGACCTTCTTCTTTTCCCCACTTATAAAGAAAAGTTTTCCTTATATCAACTTGGATCGGCATAGGTTTCAAATTTATTTCACTTATGATTTCCGAATATTTTGATAAAATCATCCCAGTTCTTTGCTTCTATTATTTTTCTCTTTATTTTTTTGAGTCTATTTAAATCACCAACTTTTTCCAAAAGAGTTTTTAGCTCTTTTATCTTTGATTTACCGAACTTGATTCGAACTCCCAATAAAATTGCCTCCTTCAAACCTTCCAGTTTACCCTCCTGCTTCCCCTCTTTTAATCCCTCCTCTTTCCCCCACTTATAAAGAAAAGTTTTCCTTATATCAACTTGTATTGGCATAGGCTTTACCTCTATTTTAACATCAAATAAGCCGGCTAAAAAACTTATACTATCTATATATTTAGCAATTTCTTCTTCATTTTTCACAATTTCTACAATTCTTTCTTTGACCTTTCTTATTATTTCGGGTTTATCTTTAAATTTCCCTGCTAAAACTCCAACTAAAACCTCTTCTGGCTTTTCACTCTTTATGAATTCATCAGGATTTATTTTTTTCATATCCAACACTACGAAATTGAAAGATAAGTTTTGTGTTCCAAATTCATCTTGCAACTCAAATTTGCTCGGTGGTGGATTTCCTTTACCTACGAATAAAACTATCTGTGTTGGGGTTTTCCCATATTTTTTTCTTATAGCATAAAAATAGTCAAGCATTCTTTCAGGTAAAGTTTTGTCTTGCTGAACTTGTATTTCTATGTGGATTATTTTTCCACCGATTTCAAGCAGGATATCAGGGTAAAAAGATTTAACTGCTATGTCAAAAAAATGTATGCCAAAAATTGTCAAAAGATTTGATTCTCCACAAGATTTATTAGAAAGGAGGTGAAAATTTTATGACTGAAATCTTGTCAATTTTAAACCTTAAC